>WBZM01000637.1_pt1 | contig 45451 bp, 40 predicted proteins | sample 5204271 | NCBI WGS metagenome assembly WBZM01 (sample SAMN12344346, study PRJNA552823) | activated sludge metagenome | biome: Activated sludge suspended growth; feature: Nitrification reactor; material: Wastewater; isolation source: activated sludge from nitrification reactor of wastewater... | reverse complement strand
CCACGCCACGCAAGATGCCGGGCCGACGATGACCCGCCTGGGCGTGCGCGCGCCGACCGACCACCTGTTCACGCGCGGCTTTGAAGTGAGCAGCGCGGGCGCGGCCGGCGACATGACCGCCAGCGACCACCTGCCGGTGTGGACGCGGGTGAGATGGCGGTAGGCGGGTCTGGCTACGGCATTAATCCCCGCTCGTCGCCACCACAAAATCAAACTGCCCCACTCCCTCACTGGCCTGGCTGACTACCAATTCCGACCGGAACTCGGCGTCTTTGGCGTTGAGCGGTTCGTCCGGGAAGAAGAGTTGCGTCGTCAGCACGGGGCCGTTGGGGGGCTGTACCTTGACGTAGATGTGGGGCGCACGGCCGGGCATGGGGCCGGGCAGGATGGTCTCCAGCGTGTAGCGGCCGTCGGCGTCGGTGAACTGGTGGCCGCGCAGCCGGAAGCTGCCCGTGCTGTAGATGCCGTCGGCGCCGGCCTGCCAGAAATCGAGCCATGCGCCGGGAATCGGCTCGCAATTGGGACCGAGGACGTAGCCGCTGAGGCGCAGCGGCTGTCCAGCCATGCCCGCCTCGCGCAGCACGGCGCGCTCCGGCGTGTTGGGCAGGTAGAACGCGCCCTCGGCCGTGGCCGGGGTGAGGCCGTTGCAGACGGGCGCGGGCAGCGCCTCAGCCGTGCCCGCGGACGGCGTCGGCGTGCGCGTCGGCAGCGTGGGGTCGCCGGTGCGGCCGGTGTCCTCGCCGGGGGCGGGGAAGGGCCGGACGAAGGTGGCCGAGGGCGTGACTTGCGGGCGAGGCGTGGGGGCGGCGGCCGCGGTGGTCGTGTCGATGGCGACGACGGTGGCCGGCGGCGGTTGGTCCGTCGCGGTGTTGCCGCGGCAGGCAGCGATGGACAGCAAGAGCGCGGCCGGCAGCAGAAAGCGGCCGAGCCCGATCGGGAAGTGTGCAATCATAGGCTGAGATTTTAGCAGAGATAGGTCGAGAGACCGAGTAAGTAGGCGCCGGTAGGAGAGTTAGAGTTGATAGTGTCTTGTCAAGTGGTGTAAATTGGCGTGCTTGTCCGTCGAGTCAACGCCTCATGATTATCGTCCTTCAATAGCAGCAATTTCGCCAAAGCGTAACAGGGTGCGCTCAGCATTATAATGGCCCCCAAAGACTAGTAGGGTGACATTTTCGCTGGCGCGTTAGGGGTGTCATTGTCGCTGAACAACATCGTTGTACATGAGCTTGGGTCCCGCCGCGCAAATAAAACAGACAATCCGGGAAGGCGGGTAGCTCTGGATAGCTAAATACTGACTCATAGCTCCCTGTTGAAGACCACAGCGTAACTGTTCACACTTACCGGAAACACAGGCTACACTAAAGGGATGACACCGGCAGAAGGCCAAACCCTACTGGCGGAAAACGCGGCGCTCAAACGACTGGTGGCCGAACTGCAAGAGCAGGTCGGGGTATTGCGCGACCGGGTGGCCGAGTTTGAGAAAAAGGGGAAGCCGCCCACTTTCGCGAAGGCCAGCCGGCCTGAGAAAGAGGGACCCAAGACCCGCAAGAAGCGCGCCGCCAGCCACAACCAGGCGCGGCGCCGGGAAGAGCCGACACGCATCGAGCGGCACGCGCAGGGCTTTTCCAAAGTCAGGCCAGAGCAAGGGCAAGCGTGATTCTGGCATCAAACAATCGTTGGGCATAGGCCATGTTGGTGAAGCCGAGCTTGGCGAGAAGGCCGATGATGAAGTGATTCAGGGCGGCCATGGCTTGTCCGTTGGCCATCTTTGGGCCGTCTTCCTGGAGGGTTATGTCACGGCGGTAGTGGCGGCCATTCTCAATTCAACGAGTTCGTTCTCCTTGGCCCCCACCGCCACCTGGCTCAGGACAATAGGGCGAGCGTCGCGCAGCTTCGGTGACGCCGGGCGGGCTGATATAGCAGCTGCGCTGCGTCTCGCTCCTTAATCCAATCCCATCTTTCCACTATGCTATAATGGGGCCATGTCCGGTGACCTGTTACAAACGAAATTATACATGTCCCGGCCCCGGCCATCTCTCGTTCCCCGCCCTCGCCTCGTCGCCAGACTCAACCAGGGGTTGCACGGCAAACTAACGCTCATCTCGGCCCCGGCGGGCTTTGGCAAAACGACGCTGGTGACGGAGTGGATCGCGGCCGGGGAACGGCCGTCCGCCTGGCTCTCTCTCGATGAAGGCGACAACAACCCGGCCCGTTTTCTACAGTACCTGGTGGCGGCACTGCGGACCGTGGCCCCGGAGGTGGGCCAGGCCGCCGCGGACGCTTTGCAATCACCCCAACCGCCGCCGGCCCAGGCCATCCTCACCCCGCTGATCAACGAAATCGCGGCCGTGCCCAACCCCTTCCTATTGGTGTTGGATGACTACCACGAAGTAGAGTCCCCCCCGGTTGACGAACTGCTCACCTTCCTGTTGGAGCACATGCCCCCGTCGTTACACCTGGTCATCACCACCCGCGAGGACCCGACCCTGCCGCTGGCTCGCCTGCGAGCGCGCGCCCAGCTGACCGAGCTGCGCGCGGCCGATTTGCGCTTTACCGTTGAGGAAACAGCCGTTTTTCTCAACCAAATCCTGGGCCTCAACCTCTCCGCCAGCGCCGTCGCCGCCCTGGAGGCGCGCACCGAAGGCTGGATTGCCGGGCTACAGCTGGCATCGCTCTCCCTGCAAGGCCACCAGGCCGGCGCGGCTGATTTCATCGACTCCTTCACCGGCAGCCACCGCTTTGTACTGGATTACCTGATAGAGGAGGTGCTGCAACAACAGCCGGGCAATGTCCAGGCGTTCTTGTTGAAAACGGCCGTCCTTAACCGGCTTACTGGGCCTCTGTGTGATGCCGTCACGGGCGATGACAACGGTCAGGACATGCTGGAATCGCTTGAGCGCGCCAATCTATTTCTCGTCTCCCTGGACAACGAGCGACGTTGGTACCGTTATCACCATCTCTTTGCTGATTTGCTGCGGCAGCAGTTACACCAGAGCGCCGCGGAAGACGACATCGCCGCGCTGCACGTTCGGGCCAGCGAATGGTTTGAGGCCAACGGCCGGGAGCTTGAGGCGTTCCAGCACGCCGCCGCCGCCAATGACGTGGCGCGCGCGGCGCGTTTGATTGAGGGCCAGGGCCTGCCCCTTTACTTCCGGGGCGAGGCAGTTCCTGTGCGGCAATGGTTTGAATCTTTGCCGGAAGCCGAGTTTGAGGCCAGGCCGTCCCTGTGGGTGATGTATGCCTCCGTGCTAACCCTGACCGGCCGGCTGCACGATACCATTGAGGAAGTCCTGCAGTCAGCGGAGACGGCCTTGCAGGACGCCGCTCATGACGCTGAAACGAACGATTGGCTCGGCCGAATTGCGGCGCTACGCGCCATGTTGGCGGTCACCGTCAATCAGGTGGAAACGATCATCACCCAGTCTCGCCGCGCCCTGGAACTGCTGCGCCCCGACAACACGCCGATGCGGACAACCACAACGTGGGCGCTGGGCTATGCCTATCAGATACAGGGCAACCGGGCGGCGGCCGCTCAGGCTTATGCGGAAACCATCGCCCAGAATAAGAAGTCCGGCAATATCATGACTGAAATAGCGGCCACGACTTCTTTGGGCCAGATTCAGGAATCCGAAAACGAGAGCTATCAGGCCGCGGAAACCTTCCAGCGTATCCTGCAACTGGTCGGCGACCCACCCTGGCCGGCGGCGTGCGAGGCCTGTGTGGGGCTGGGCCGCCTTCATTACCAGTGGAACGATTTGGCGGCGGCCGAGCGGTACGGCCAGCAGGGGCTGGCCCTGGCGCGGCAGTTGGAAAATGTGGACACGCCCGCGGCCTGTGGTGTCCTGCTGGCACGCGTGCAATTGGCTCAAGGAGATGCGGCGGGTGCATTGACGACGTTGGCCGAAGCCGACCGGTTCGCGCGGCAACATCAATTCGGCCAATGGGATGGGCCAATTACGGCTGTGCGCATTCAGGCCCTGCTGCGCCAGAGCCATCTCAATGCCGCCGCCCGACTGGCCGGGAACCACGACCTGCCCATCAGCCAGGCCCGCGTCCATCTGGCCCAGGGTGAACCGGCCGCCGCGCTGGCGGTGCTGGAACCGGCGCGCCGCCAGGCAGAGGCCAACGCGTGGCGCGACGAACGGATCCAGGCGCTGCTGCTACAGGCGCTGGCGTATTGGCAGCGGGGGGAGGGGGAAACGGCCATTCACGACTTGCGAGAAGCGCTGGCACTGGCCAAACCTGGTGGACTCATTCGCGCCTTTGTGGACGAAGGCCCCGGGATGGCGCGCCTGCTCTACGAAGCGCTGGCTCGCGGCATCGAGCCGGCCTACGCGCGGCAACTGCTGGCGGCGTTTCCCACAGATGACCCTGAAACGGCCGTCTCGCGCCCATTACCGGCCGCCGACGAACTCCTTGAGCCGCTCAGCGAGCGCGAATTGGAAGTGCTCCGGCTTATCGCCGAGGGACTGACCAACCAGGAGACAGCCAACCGGCTCTATCTCTCGCTCCACACCGTCAAAGCCCACGCCCACAACATCTACAGTAAGCTTGGCGTCAGGAACCGCACCCAGGCGGTGGCCAAGGCCAGGGCATTGGGCATCTTGACGCCGATCTGATCGCTGGCACACCGCTTTACGATCATCCGAATCATCCTCAAGAGGGGCGGGGCAATCGCCTCGCCTCTTTCTCTGCCGATCCAGCAGAACTAATCCCCTGATAGCTCTTTCGATGTATGACAGTAGTCCCTTCGGGCTGCTACTGTATAGGTAACGAGATTGATCCGCTATTCACAAAAGGAGTTAACTATGGAGTTCTTGTATGGTGTTCTGGGGTGGGGGTCACCCATCGGCATTGCGCTATTTCTTTTCCTGGGCGCCAGTGGCGCTGGTATTCTCTTCTGGGGGATTGCCCACCTCCAGGCAAGCAATAGGGCCGATAAGAAGGAAAAAGAAGAACAATCTGGCCGCCTGCTGGAACGCACCGGTCGATGAGTTCGCAGGACGCCAGGATCGCCGGCGCGATTGGCAGCCGGTGATTCTGGCGCTGCCGACCTTGCGTGGGGCCGCGCCCCTCCTGCCGGTACAAGAAGATGTCCGCCACGCGCACTGACACGAACAATCCAGACGCGCCACGGACCTACCAGATCAGGCTCAAAGGCCACCTCGGTCTTCAATGGGCGGACTGGTTTGATGGCCTGGCCATCTCGTGGGCGGACAACGGCGACACGCTTCTGACCGGCCCGGTGGTTGACCAGGCGGCGCTGCACGGCCTGCTCAAAAAGGCCCGAGATTTAGGCCTGCCGCTCATTTCGGTCGTCCAGGTTTCAGCGCCGGAAGATGAGCCGGATGCTTTACCATGAGCGGTTTCTCGAAAATCATGATCGCCAGGTTTGTTCCAGGGAGGAATACGTGAAACAGGAATCCATCAATGATCTAGCCAGGAAAAACAAAGGAAAATTTGAAATGAAAAACAACAGTCGCGAGACAACTCCGGCCACCTATGCTCGCATTGCCGGCGTTCTATATCTGATGATCACCGTGGCCGCCATTTTGGCGCATTTTGTCATTCCCAAGCAGTTCATTATCCCCGGCGACGCCGCCGCCACAGCGGCCAATATCGCGGCCAGCGAAACCGCGTTCCGCCTCGGCGCGGTCGGCAGCGAGTTGATTATTCTGCTGAGCGAGATTGTGCTCGCCGTGGTGCTGTTCGAACTGCTGAAGCCAGTCAACAAGACTCTGTCGTTGATCGCCGCCGTTTCCCGCCTGGCAATGACGACCATTCACGGCCTGAACCTGCTCAACTACTATTTTGTGCTGCAACTGGTGAATGGCGCGGATTCGCGGACGGCTTTTGCGCCGGATCAGGTGAACACGCTGATGACGCTGTTCCTCGACGCGCACACCACTGGCTTCACCATTGGCATTGCCTTTCTGGTTCTCCATGTTCTGATATTGGGTTACTTGATTGTGCAGTCGGGCTACTTCCCCAAAGCCCTGGGGTACCTGTTCCTCGCCGCCGGGGTTGGCTATCTGGTCGATACGGTGGGCCTGCTGCTGGTCTCCAGCTACACCACGACCCCCGCGCTCATTGCCCTGGTCATCGCCGTTGCCGAAATCGCCTTCCCCCTCTGGCTGCTGGTGAAAGGCGTCAACATCGACCGCTGGCAAGATCGCGCCCTGGCCCTGGATACGGCGTAGATAGACGGCCAATCATTGGTTCTGGATGGGGCCAGCCCTGGAAATCGGCCTCTTACAAACCCTCGCTCCACAAGGAAAAGGATAAAACTATGTTGACATTGACAACCAAGAAATTGCCCCGGATCAGGCAACTGATCCTGAGCCTGGCCTTGATGCTGCTGCTACTGCTGACCGGCTGCGTCGCTACCGCCCAGAACGCCCCGCAGGCGTTCCCGCCGGATGTCGTTGCGGAGATACAAGCGCAAATGGACGACCTCACCGCGGGCGGTCTCCCGCCCGGCATGGTCATGTGGATCGACTCGCCGGCATACCGATACGAGGGGGCAAGTGGTTTGGCGAACGCTGCGAACGATACTCCGATGCCGCCGGAGGGCGCGTTCCGAATTGGCAGCATCACCAAGATGTTCACCGCGACGGTGATCCTCCAACTGGCGGAGGACGGCGTGCTGACCCTGGACGATCCGCTGGCGCTGTGGCTGCCGCAGGTAGCCGCTCAATTGCCCTATGGCGACCAGATCACCTTGCGCCACCTGCTGACGCACACATCCGGTCTGTTTAACGTGGTCGAACACGAGGCTTACTACGCGGATATCTTCGCGGCGATGGTTGTGGATGAGGAGACAGGCAGCGTGTCCGTGGCCTGCGTCGAACGGGATCCCCACGATACGCTGGCCCGCTACGTCTATGGCCAGGATGCCTTATTTGCGCCGGGGGCCCAGTGGCGCTATAGCAACACCAACTACACGCTGCTCGGCATGGTCATCGAAAAGGCGGCGGCCATGCCCCTGGCCGAGGCGTATCGCACGTACATCTACGAACCCCTGGGCATGACGTCAACGTTCCTGGATTGCTACGAAGACCCGCTGGCTGATGTCGTCCACGGCTACACGGGCGTGGGGGACGACATGACCGACATCACGGAACTGCACGAGTCCGTCGGGTGGTCGGCGGGTGGGCTGGTTTCGACCGCGCCGGACCTGATCACCTTTGCGCGCGGGTTGTTCGGTGGAACGCTGTTTGACAATCCAGAGTCGCTGGTCGCGATGACGACGCCGGCTCCTGGCAGCTCCTACGGCCTGGGCATCACGCTTCAGGAAGAGTATATGGGACATGCAGGCTGGATCGCCGGTTTTCGATCGGCGCTCCATTATGTGCCTGCGTTCGACACAGTTGTGGTGATGCTTTACAACAACGATGCGGCCGATCCAGAAGTGGACCTGGCGGCTGCGCTGAACCCAGTGCTGCCGTTGCTGCGCGGGGAAGACTAACTCCGTCCCGGAAGGCCACCAGGCCGACGGCGACCCTGGCCATCGCCTCGTTGCGCACGAAGCCGGCGCGCTGGCGCGCCGGCTTCCTACCGCGCGGGCATCTCCATCAGATGCAGACACCGCGCCCTGGCGTAATGGGCGGCCAGCGTATCGGCCCCAAGCGCCCCGCCGGTGATGATGGTGGTGGTCACCCGCTCTCGCAGCAGCCCGGCGCTGGCCGCCTTATTGCCGGCGGCGATCGTCCTCTCCAGGTGCTCGCGCTAACGGCCGATCGTCGCCCCGCGCGGCTCGCGCCACTGATTGACCCCCGCCGTGCATACGGCCTCTTTCATTACCTGTAGGGGTGACATTGGATGAACCGCGTAACTACGTGGCCGTGCTGGCAGCGATCGCCGCCGGCTATCATACCCTCACCGACATCGCCACGATGGCCGGTATTAACTGGTCTAACATCACCAAGTACCTGGGTGTGTTGCGGGAGTTGGGCTACGTCGACCGGTTGACGCCGGCCACTGTTCGTCGTCCAGAACAAAGCCGCTAGGGGCGGTATGTCATCGTCGATCCCTGCCTGCGCTTCTATTACCGCTTTCTGGCCACCCATCGCAGCGCCATCGAGCAGGGGCGCGTCCGACAGGCCACCAGCCTGCTGTACGATCATCTGATCGACTTCATTGGCCCCCACACCTTCGAGGAGTTGTGCCGCGAGTGGGTGGCCGTTAAGGCCGAGATGGGCGAGATGCCTTTTCTGCCGGAGCAAACGGGCAGTTATTGGTCCAAAACGGCGCAGGTGGACGTGGTGGCTGTTAATTGGCGCACGCGGGACATCCTGTTGGGCGAATGCAAGTGGGCTAAACAGGCCGTCGGCCGGGACGTGGTTGAGACGTTGCGGCGCAAGATGGCTGACGTCAGCGACGCAAGCAGTTAATACTGTCCTAACCGCCGCCCCAGCTCCATCAATATCTTTTCCGCCGCCACCGGCACCACCGTCCCCGGCCCAAAGATGGCTACCGCGCCGTGCTCGTAGAGATACTCGTAGTCCTGCGCCGGGATGACGCCGCCGATGACGATCAGGATGTCGTCGCGGCCGAGGCGGGCCAGTTCGGCGGCCAGTTGCGGCAGCAGCGTCTTGTGCCCGGCGGCCAGCGAGCTGACACCGACGACATGGACGTCGTTCTCCATCGCCTGCCGGGCGACCTCGTCGGGCGTCTGGAAGAGCGGGCCGATGTCCACGTCGAAGCCCAGGTCGGCAAAGGCCGTGGCGATGACCTTGGCCCCGCGGTCGTGGCCGTCCTGGCCCATCTTGGCTACGAGGATGCGCGGCCGCCGCCCCTCGGCCGTGGCGAAGGCGTCGGTCAGGTCGCGGACATGGCTGATGGCGTCTTGCTCGCCGAATTCGGCGCGATAGACGCCGGCAATGGAACGAATCACGGCCTTGTGCCTCCCCCAGACGGATTCCAGCGCGCCGGAAATCTCGCCCAGTGTCGCCCGCGCACGGGCGGCGGCGACGGCCAGCTCCAGCAGGTTGCCCTCGCCGGTGGCCGCGGCCTGCGTCAGGGCGTCGAGAGCGTGCTCGGCGGCCGTCGCGTCGCGCCCAGCGCGCACCTCGCGCAGCCGGGCGATCTGCTGCTCGCGCACGGCGGTATTGTCCACTTCCAGGATGTCGATCGGCGCCTCGTGGTCGAGGCGGTAGCGGTTGACGCCGACGATGGTCTCCAGGTCAGAGTCGATGCGCGCCTGGCGGCGGGCGGCGGCTTCTTCGATGCGCATCTTGGGCAGGCCCGTCTCCAGCGCCCTGGCCATGCCGCCCAGTTCGTCGATCTCGCGGATGTGGCCCCAGGCGCGGCGGGCCAGTTCGTGAGTCAGCGTCTCGACCAGGTAGGAGCCGCCCCACGGGTCAACGATCTGGGTGATGCCCGTCTCGTGTTGCAGGTAGAGTTGCGTGTTGCGAGCGATGCGGGCGCTGAAGTCGGTCGGCAGGGCGATGGCTTCGTCGAGGGCGTTGGTATGCAGCGACTGCGTGTGCCCCAGCACCGCGGCCATGGCCTCGATGCAGGTGCGGGCGACGTTGTTGAACGGGTCTTGCTCGGTCAGACTCCAGCCGCTCGTCTGGCAGTGGGTACGCAGGGCCATCGACTTGGCCATGCGCGGGTTGAACTGTTTGACCAGCTTGGCCCACAGCAGACGGCCGGCGCGCATCTTGGCGATCTCCATGAAGTAGTTCATGCCGATGGCCCAGAAGAACGATAGCCGTGGGGCGAAGTCGTCGATCGACAGCCCGGCGCGCAGGCCGGTGCGGATGTACTCCAGCCCGTCGGCCAAGGTGTAGGCCAGTTCGATGTCGGCCGTGGCCCCCGCCTCCTGCATGTGGTAGCCGGAGATGGAGATGCTGTTGAACTTGGGCATCTCACGGGCGGTGTAGCTGAAGATGTCGCCGATGATGCGCATGGATGGTTCGGGCGGATAGATGTAGGTGTTGCGCACCATGTACTCTTTGAGGATGTCGTTCTGGATCGTGCCCGTCAGTTGCGCGTGCGAGACGCCCTGCTCCTCGGCGGCGACGATGTAGAAGGCCATTACCGGCAGCACCGCGCCATTCATGGTCATGGACACCGACATCTTGTCCAGCGGGATGCCGTCGAAGAGGGTCTGCATGTCGCGCAGGGAGCTGATGGCCACGCCCGCCTTGCCCACGTCGCCGACGACGCGCGGGTGGTCGCTGTCATAGCCGCGGTGGGTGGCCAGGTCGAAGGCGACGGAGAGGCCGCGCTGGCCGCCGGCCAGGTTGCGGCGATAGAAGGCGTTGCTCTCCTCGGCCGTGCTGAAGCCGGCGTACTGGCGCACCGTCCACGGCCGGGCGACGTACATCGTCGGATAGGGGCCACGCAGGAAGGGCGGCAGTCCAGCGGCGTTGTCGAAGTTGGGCAGGCCGGCCGTGTCCGCGGCGGTGTAGAGCGGCCGGACGTCGATCTGCTCCATTGTGCGCCAGAGGAAGTCGGCCGCCGGCTGGCCGGTCTCGCGCTCCAGGGCGGCTTGCCAGTCGGCTAGCGAGCCGGCCGCGGCGGGGGCGGCGTTGGGGTAGGGCAGTTGGGTGAAGTCGGGGTTAGGCATAGGGTTGTGCGTTTACCTTCTGCAAGGTGTTGTCCGTATTTGGGGCTTGCTTCTCATCTAGGCAGCCGTCGAATAGACTTTAACTTCCTGCTCTAATCTTCCCTTCAGGCGGTCCTTTTCTACTTCCAGATCATAGCGCCCTTGCAGGTTCATCCAGAATCGTTCCGACAAGCCAAAGTAGCGGGAGAGGCGGAGAGCTGTATCAGCCGTAATACGACGCTTGCCCAGAACGATCTCGTTGATGCGCCGGACGGGAACACCAATGTCTTTAGCCAGTCGATACTGGCTGATTTCCAGCGGCCGGAGAAACTCTTTGAGCAGTATCTCGCCGGGATGGATGGGTGCGAGCAATTCGTTGTCTTCCATAGCTGCTATCTCAGCCGTTATTTCTAGTGGTAATCCACAATCTCAACGTTATAGGCTTCGTCGTGACGCCACTCAAAGCAAATTCGCCATTGATCGTTGACGCGAATGCTATACTGCCCTTCACGGTTGCCACTGAGTCGCTCAAGCCGATTGCCCGGCGGCAGCCGCAGGTCTTCCAATCGTTCGGCGGCGGCCAACAGCTCGAGCTTGACGCGCGTCTTCCGCTGCAAATCGTGGGGCAGCGCACGCACAAACTGCCGATTAAAAAGCTGCTCAGTGTCCCTCGATGCGAAACTGCGAATCATCGAAAATGATAACGCCACACGTTATTAGTGTCAATGCGGCTGGGTCTTACGATCCGAGTTCAGTCAGTCGATCTAGCAGCCAGTTATTCATCGCCAGGCAATCCATCCCAAAATACACAAACTCATCTACCCCCGCCGCCCGCAGCGCTTCCACCTGCTCGGCCGGCCGGCCGGCCAGGACGACGACCGTCTGCGGCGCGGCGGCCTTGAGCGCGGCGACGAGGGGCGGCACGAGGTCGGGATAGGTCTCGTCGGTGGAGCAGATGGCGACGGCCGGCGCGCCGGAGGCCAGCGCCGCGGCTGCCGCCGCTTCGGGCGTGGCAAAGCCGTTGTTGGTCAGCACCTGGAAGCCGCCGACCTCGAAGAAGCCCTGGGTGAAGTCGGCGCGGGCCTTGTGCTGGCGCGGCGGGCCGAGGTTGGCCAGGAAGAGGCGGGGCAGAACCCTCTCCCCATCCCTCTCCCGGAGGGCGAGGGGGTCTGGTTCCCTCTCCCCCTGGGAGAGGGATAGGGAGAGGGCTTTCTGCCGCAGCGCCTCGAACGGCTCAGCGGCGCGGGCGAGGCGCAGCGGCGTGGCTGTCGGACTGGGCAACGCGCCGGCGGCGTTGTCGCCCAGGGCCGCGGCCAGTTGTGACCGCGTGGCCCCGGCGGCCGCGGCGGCGATCGCGGCGTCCATGCGCGCCGCGGCGGCCACGCCCTCGCCCAGGGCCAGCGGCGCGGGGCTTTCCGGCGTCGCGTCGTCGGGCGCGGGCGACGGCCGGGGGCTGGTTGCTTCGCCGGGCGGGGGCAGCAGCTCGTTCGGGTTGGCGAACTGGTTGACGCCCACCAGCACGTCGCGCCGCTTGGCCAGGGCCGCGGCGCGCTTGTCGGCTATGGTGGCAATGCTCGACTGGACAAAGCCGCTCTCCAGCGCCGCGGCCATGCCCCCCTGCCGCTCGATCTCCTGGAACTGCGCCCAGGCCGCGCGGGCCAGCTGATCGGTCAGCGCCTCGACGGCGTAGCTGCCGCCGGCCGGGTCGATGAGCCGCTTCAGACTGGCCTCGTCCTGCAGGATGATGTGGACGTTGCGGGCAATGCGGCGCGAGAAGTCGTCGGGCGGGCCAAGCGGTTCGTCGAACGGAGCAACGCAGATGCTGTCGGCCCCGCCCACGGCCGCGGCCAGCGCCTCGGTCGTGGCCCGCAGCATATTGACGTGCGGGTCGATGGCCGACTTGTTGCGCCGCGCCGTGCGGGCGTGGAGGCGCGCCGCGCCGGACGCCGGCGACGCGTCGAAGGCGGCGACCACCTGCGCCCATAGCAGCCGGGCCGCGCGCAGTTTGGCCACTTCCATGAAGAACTGCCCGCCGATGGCAAAGTGGAAGGCGATGGCCGCCGCGGCCGTGTCGATGGCCACGCCGCGCTCGGTCAGGGCGCGCAGATAGGCCACGCCGGTGGCCAGCGCAAAGGCCAGCTCGTTGACGGCGCTGCCGCCCGCCTCGTGGTAGGGATCGGTGCGGACGGCGACGGTGGCCAACTGCGGCGCAGCCGCGGCCGCCCACTGGGCCACGGCGGCCATGTCATCGTAGGCAGCCGCCAGCGGCCGCGGCAACGCCCCCGTCTCGGCCAGCGTGGCCAGCGGGTCAGCGGCGATGCTGCCGGACAGGTCAGCCATGCCGCCCTCGACCGTGCCCGTGGGGCGCGCCGCGGCCAGCAGCGCCAGCAGGGGCAGCGCCGTTGGCCCGGCGTGGAGGATGATGGGCAGGCCCTGGATGTAGACGCCGCGCAGCGCCGCGGCGACGTCGGCGGCCGTGGCCAACCGCAGGCCGTCGCCCGCGCCGTCGTCGAGGCGGATAGTGACGGCCGTCTGCCCGTGCTCCAGCGCGGCGATGAGGGTGGCGTTGAAAACCGCCGGGTCGCGCTCGGCCAACTCCTGGGCGATGGCCCAACCGTGCTGCGTCGGGCCGGCAGCCACCGGGCCGCGCACATAGGGCGGTTGCCCCGGCAGCGCCCGCGCGAAGGCCAGTTCGGCGGTGTCCTCGCGCCGGTAGAGCGGCTGCAAGGGGATATCCTCGTAGGTGCGCGAGATGAGCTTCTCGAACGGCTGCCCGCCGAGCGACTCAACAGCCGCGGCCCGCCACTCGTCGGCCGTGGGGCTGGGGAACTCGTCGAAGGAGAGGGTGCTGTCCCGTGATGTATCGTCCATACGTTCTGTACTCACCGGACGCCGGGCTATGTGGCCGGCGCGGGTTGGATTGGGCGCGAATCGGCCGCAAGTGACCGATTTGGTGATGAGCCGGCTCCTATGGTACATCAGGCGCGCCGGTGTGTCAGGTGACGTGTGTCACGTGCCGTGTAGGCGAAAGTCATGTGTCCCCGCTGGCGCGTGTCGGCTCTTCGTGCGTCGCACTTTCTGAAGTGCGTCGCGTGCCCACTGTCCTCAGTGGCCAATTCGGAAAGTGGCCCGCAGCGGTTATAATCCCGACGACCTGTGAGGAGGTATCTATGGCCATTAAACAAGGCTGGCAAGGGCGGCTGTTCGAGGATTTCGAGGTCGGCGACGTGTACCCCCATCCCCTCGGCCGCACCGTGACGCAAAACGACAACATCTGGTTCTCGCTGCTGACGCTGAACACCAACCCCATTCACTTCGACAGCGCTTACTCGGCGCAGACAGAGTGGGGCACGCCGCTGGTCAACTCGGCCTTCACCCTGTCGCTGGTGATGGGCATGTCGGTGACCGACATCTCGCAGAACGCGGTCAACCTCGGCTGGGACGAGATTCGGCTGCCCAACCCGCTCTACGAAGGCGACACCGTCTACGCCCAGAGCGAGGTGCTGGAGAAGCGCGAGTCGAACAGCCGGCCGCATCAGGGCATCGTCACCATCCGCACGACGGGGATGAACCAGGATGGGCTGCCGATCATCACCTTCAAGCGGACGATCATGGTCTACAAGCGCGGCTACGCGCCGACGGCCCACCGGCCGGTGCTGCAAACGGGCTGAGGGTGTTCGCGCCGTGGCGCGCCAGCAAATCGGGTGGGGCCGGGAGAGGGACGAATGGAACCGCAAATGGAACCGTTGAACGTGACGATTCGGGAGTTGCCGCCGCTGCAAGTCGCGGCGCTGGAGTACAACGCCGAGGGGCTGGCCGGGACGTATCGCGAGAGCATCGGCATGCTCTTCCGCGAGGTGGAGGGCTGGCTGCGGCTGCGCGGCTATGACACCGACGCGCTGCGGCGCATAGGCGTGCCCTTCGTCGAGGGCGAGACGCTACGGCGCTACTGGTGCTGCATCGAGGCCCCGGCTGGCGTGACGGCCGACGACGGCCCGGTGATGCTGCGCCAGTTGGCCGGCGGGCGCTATGCCGTGCTGACGCTGCCCAAGGATTCGGCCACGATTGGCGAGAGCATCAGCCGCTTCCACGGCGAGTACGTTCCCGCCAATGGCCTGACCATCGACGCGACGCGCTCGCCCTACGAGGTCTACTACCCCGAGACGATGGAGTACTGCGCGCCGATCTGGTGACGGCCGGCGCGACGGAGGAGCACATGGACACACCTGAGCGACATGTCCGGCCGGTGGAGCAGGAGCGCGACCTGCCGGCGCTGCTGGCGCTGCTGAACGCCATCCGCGAAGTCGAGGGCAACGCGGCCACGACGGCCGAGGCGCTGCGGCCGTCGCTGGCCGCGCCGCGCTATCAGCGCTGGGTGGCCGAGGCGGCCGGCGAGGACGGGCTGTTGGGTCTGGCTGTCCTCTTCCAGCAGACGCCGGAACGCAGCTATGGCGACATCCGCGTCCACCCGGCGCAGCGGCGGCGCGGGGTGGGGCGGGCGCTGGCCGGGGCGCTGCGGGCCGGGGCGGCGGCGCAGGGCGTGCGCGACCTGGCTATCGACGTGGACGCCGGCAACCAGACGGCGCTGCGCTTTCTGCTGTCGCAGGGCTATCGCTTCCGCGGCGACGTGTGGGCGCTGAAGCTGCCGGTCGAGGCCGAGTTGCCCGCGCCGGTCTGGCCGGCCGGCTACGCGGTGCGAACCTATGCCGAAGTGGACGACTTGCCCCTCTACACCGCGCTCAACAACCGCGTCTTTGGCGACCTGTGGGGCCACTGGGAGAACACGCCCGGCCTGGTCGATGAGGCCCACGTGGCCGAGGTGCTGACCGAATTCGACCCGCACGGCATCTTTCTGGTCTTCGACGCCGGCGGCGCGGCCGTGGCCGAATGCCGCGCCCGAGCCTTCCCGCTCGACGCCCACCCCCGCGCGCCCCACATCCTCGACCAGCCAGGCGTGGCCCCGGACCACCGCGCCGCCGGGCTGCACGTGCCGCTGGCGTTGACGGCGGCCCACTGGCTGCGGGCGCAGGCGGCGCGGCCGATTCGCCTGGAGTCGTGGGGCGACGCCGCGGCGACGATCGACGCCTACCGGGCGCTGGGCTTCGAGCCGGTGGAGCACGAGGTCAGCTACGTTCTGGACGTGAGCCGGTGAGCATCATCATCCGGCCGATCCAGCCGGCCGATCTCGACGACGCCAAGCGCGTCATCCTGCGTGTCGCCGCGCCCATGTTCGGCCCAGATGGCCCCGATGAGAAGTAGACCCGCCAGGGAGGAACAATGACCCACACCCGCATCAACCCGCCGGCGCTGTTCGACAGCACGCGCTACGGCTTCGCGCAGGTCGTCGTCGCCACGGGGCGGCGGACGGTCTACTGCTCCGGGCAAGTGGCCTGGGACGCCAACGAGGACATCGGCAGCGCCGGCATGGGCGAACAGGCGCGGCGGGCGCTGGCCAACGTCGAGCGGGCCGTGGTTGCCGCGGGCGGCGGGCTGGCCGACGTCGTCTCGCTGCGGCTCTACATCGTCCGCCAGGGGGAGGGCGACATGCGGGCCATCCGCGAGGCGCTGCTGGCCGCCTTCCCGGCCGGCGCCCAGCCGGCGACGACGTGGATCGTCGTGGCCGGGCTGGCCAATCCGGACTTCGCCATCGAGATCGAGGCCGTCGCCGTGTTGGACTAAGGGCGCGGCCGGGCGTTGGCCATGCGGATGAAGGAGAATGGCAGCGACGAGGCCAGGACGGCGTCACGCAGCGGCCAGAGGGACGGCGTGACGCGCAACTCCACATCGCGGCGGGTCAGTTCGGCCAGCGCGTCGTCGACGCGCCGGATCGACAGGGGGACGACGGACTGGTGGGCCACGTAGTAACCTGCGCCGGCGTCCAGGACGCGGAAGGCATCGGGCGGAAATTCGTATAGCCACAAGATAGCCCGGCGCACGGCTTCGAGCCAGTCTGATTCAATGGCTACGACATAGCCGGCGGCGGTGACGCCCAGCAGCCGGGCGACGTCGGCCGGGTCGCTATCGGGCCAGGCGTAGAAGGTGACGCGGGGGCAGTCGCGCGGCAGCAGGTAGTTATGCAGTAGCCGTTCGGCGATGGCCCAGACGACGGGTTCGGCGACGGGTTGCGGATGATCCACGCGCGCCGGCCGCGGCTCGAACACGGCGATGTCGCCGCGGTCGCTGACGTGATAGAGGCGCTCGGCCGTCACGTGGCTCCCCGTGTTCCGTTAGGGCGCCGGCGCGGGCATTGGGCCGAGAAGCTCAATCGCTTGCTGGTCAACGGCCCGCAGGAGATCCTCGAAGTCGGGGACGGAGATACCGTAAGGGCCGACCCCAGCGCTCAGTTCAATCACGAATTCATCGTAGCGGGCAACGTAGACGCATCTTCGCCAGATGTGGGGCGTTTCAGGCTGGGCACAGCGTAACATCCACTCCTGCGCGCGCTGACTCTGAAAGGTCACTTCGCTAATCGGCTCATATCTAGACAGAGACTCCGACGAGGCTTGATACTTACTCAACGCAGAGTTCCAGTGCGAATCGTGAAATATAAACAGTAGGATGTTGATAGACGTGATGCTCACTGGCTGGTACTCGGAGTAAGCGTCATTCACATCGCCCATGCCTATCGGCGAGCTATCTCCAGCCCAACGCGGGGCTTGCACGACTTCGTAGTCAGCCGGGTAGGCGGACGCGGGCGGAAAGAAATCCAGCGCCGTGAACGACCGCTCCGGTGCGCGTGGACCGACGGCGATGACCATGACGATCAGGAAGGTCAGGATGCAGCTGCCGAGCAGCGCCGCGGGGATGGCGGCGACGAGGAAGACGCGCACGCCGCGGCGGGTTGGCGTGGCTGAGAGCGTCCAATCGAGGCGGCGGGGCTTGGTGCTCATGGTACAGGCATCCCGTTATGCCAGATGTTGCGCGCGGCTGACCAGTTCGCTCAGCCAGTAGCCCATGCCGCGCGCGTACCAGCCCATCAGTTCCGGCTCGATGTTGGGGTAGTGGGGGCCGAGGGCGTTGTACCAGGTCAGGGCGCGGATGAGCGGGCCGACGGCGAGGGCCAGGGCCAGGGCGCGGCGGCGCTGGGGTGTGATGTCGCCCCAGCCGCGCAGGTAAATTTCGTATAGCGTCTTTACAGCGGCGTCGTCCAGTTCCAACGCATCATAGGCGCGGGCGTAGAAGCGCTGCGGGGCGATCATCTGGAAGAAGGGGTGGCCCACGCAGGCATCGCCGAAGTCGAAGAAGCGGTAGGGTGGGCCATCGGCCGACGGCGACACGAAGATGTGGCCATCGTGGAGGTCGTCGTGGACGAGCGTGTCGGCCGGGCCGAGGGCGGCCAGCTCGGCGCACAGCCGTTCCAGCCGCGGCCGCAGGGCAAGCAGACGGGGCAGGTCGCCGGTCGCCAGGCCGTCGGGATGGTCGAGCGGCCAGCGGTCAGTGTCGGCCAGCACATCGCTATAAAGCGCCGGCAGGACGGCCGGCCGCCGGTCCAGAACGCCCAGCGACAGCAAGTGCGTGGCGTCGCCGGCCAGATCGACTTGCAACGCCGCCAGCCGGGGCAGGACGGCCGACCAGTGGGCCACCAAATCATCGGCCGTGCCCGTCAACGTGTGGCGCAGGACCTGGCCACCGTCGGGCAGTAGCAGCCAGGCGCGGCCGAGGTCAGCGGCCAGCACGGGCAGCACGTCGTCGGGGCGGCGCTCGGCCAGATAGCGCATCAGCGCCGGCTCGAACGCCTGCGACGGGGCGCAGGCCTTGAAGAAGACATCGCCGGCCGTGGTGGCGCAGCGAAAGACGGCCGACCACGGCAGCACGCGCACGGCCGCCGGCGTGGCCACCAGCGCCAGCCCACCCGCCGCCAGGCTCGCCCGCACCCAATCGGTCATCGCCGCCAGCCAGGCGGGGTCACGGTGTTGGTGGAGCAGGTTGAACGTCATGGGTTCGTCCTTAGCGTTTGTTCAGGCCAGTCTATAAGACTCGGCTCCAGGGCGCAACGAACACCGCTCAGTACTGGCGCTCTGTTGCGCCCCAGGAGAAGGGCGACGCGCCGGGAGAGGGGATAAATCGAGTATAATGAATCTCGAAGGCAAGCGCATTCAGACGCCATCAATGGAAGGAGGTATTCTCATGCGCAAAAAGGCGCTAACCATAGCAGTAGCTGGCCTGTTGTTCGTTGCTGCGGCCCTCACCTTGCCGGCGCGGCCAAACGGCGGCGCGGCCCGGGCCGACGTTGGGCCAGGCGCGGTTAATCTGCCCATCATCCTGAAGCCGGAGCCGACGCCCTCGGCTACGCTGACGCCCGTCCCTTCGCCGACGCCCGGCTTTGGCGAGAACTGGCTGGAGAACGGCAGCTTCGAGGACGAACATTGGACCGACCTGCCGCCGGTGGAGGGCTATCTCATCAATCAGGAGCCGCGCGGCTGGGACCTGACCTGGCTGGAGCGGGGCGATATCGTCTGGGATCTGCGCACCATCCACCCCAACGACCCGGCCGTCGGCCGCGTGTCGGGCATCGCCGAGATGATCCATAAGCTGGCGCGACAGCTGCCGCCGGAGGAGCAGGCCGGCGGCCCGCGGGCGCTCATCCTGGAAGGCGATCAGACCTATAAGATCTTCCACCACGGCGGCGCGTTCGGCAGCCAGCTGTCGCAGCGGGTGACGTTGCCGGCCGGCCGCTGGCGGCTGACCGTGCCCATCCAACTCCATTGGCATGAGAATCTCGATCCCGACGACCCGACCTGGGACACCTATACGGCCGAGTCGGGGGCGTGGGCTATCGTCAACGGCCGTTGGCTGGGCGGCTGGGCCACGGCCCGCGACATGGGCGACCGCCGCTGGTTCTACCACGTCGTCGAGTTCCAGTTGGCCGAGCAGACGGAGGTGGAGGTGCTTATCCGCGTGAAAAGCATCTATCTGAGCGCCAAGGACTTCTTCATCGACGCGGTCTGGCTGGAGCCGGTCGGCTAGGGAGGGATGAAGGATGAGGGATGAATGGGCCGGACGTTGGCGAGACAAGTCTGCTCTGTAGCGGGGCGGGTGTGGCCCCGGCGTGTGGCCCCGGCGTGCGGCCCCTACGCCTGGTTTGTGGGGTAGGCGTAGGGGCCGCTGGACGGCGCAGCGCAGGCCGGTTCGTTTTTCTTTACGGAATCATCTCCAGCCCGTCGATATTGGTCGGGAAGCCGTTGGCCGAGCCATCCCAGAAGAGCGACGGCGTATAGCCGCCGGGCGCGCCGCTGGGCGAGAGCTTGACGATGTCGCGGCCGTTCCCGGCCACCCCGCCGAGGTTGAACGCGCCGGCGATGCTGATGTAGAGGTCGCCCGTCGTCGGGTCGATCCACAGGCCGTTGACATCCTCCGCCTTCAGGCCGGGGATGGCCGTGCCGTTGAAGACCTCCGACCACTGGCCACTGTTCAGGTTGTAGCCCAGCGCGTCCTCGTCCTGCGCCTTCAGGACGCTGTTGTCGGGCCGCTTCACCGCCGCCGCGCCCACGGTTGAAATGGCCAGGCGGCCGTCGGTGCGGGCCAGGGCGTCGATCTTTTCGCCGCTGGTGGTCAGCAGGTTGGCCGAGCCGTCGAGGGCCATGGCGAACGAGCCGGCGGTGGTGGGGCCGGTGCTGGTGGGCGTGAAGCGCAGCACGTCCTGCGGCTGCACTGCGCCAACGCCGGGCACGTTCTGCCCCGCGGCCAGCGACAGCAGGATGTCGCCGTTGGCCTCGATCGCGACGGCGGTGACATTCTTGGTGATGCCCACGTCGGAGGCGTCGAAGTGCATCGCCCAGGTGCTCGGCGGCGTGAACTTGATGATGTCGCCGGGGGCGAAGGCCACACCGCCGACAGTGCCGCTGCCGCTGGCCGACAGGTAGAAGCCCATCGCCGCGACCGTTCCGCCGCGCTCATAGGCCCCGGCGTCGCACTCGTTGTTGGTCGCGCCGTCCTTGCCGTTCTGGTTGCGCGGTTCGCCGCGCTGGTCGACGCCATTGACGGGCGCGGCCGTGCAACTGGCATTGGGGGCCAGGTCGAGGGCGGGGCTGCCCGCCAGCAGGGCATGGGTCTGCGTTGGGCCGCCGTTGTTGGCCAAAGGCGACAGGACGGCCGCCAGACCGACAGATGGCACGACGTCGGTCGCACCCTTGCTGAAGCCGACCAGGCCGGCGTTGCCGTTCTGGCCGAAGACGTTGAAGGCGTTGACGATTATATGGGCTGTGTCGCCCGAATTCTCGAACAGCGCTTGCGGGGCGGCGATGTCGGCCGTGTTGCCGGAGAGGATGACGCCCTTCAGTGTGGTTGTCCCGGTGGGGTCGATGCCATAGTCCGGCCCGGCGAACAGGCCGCCGCCGCTGCCCCCGGCCGTGTCATACTCGCCGGCTGTCTCGTGGGCATCGTTGCCCGTCACCGTACTCTGGGTGACGGTCAGGACGCCGTCAAAGAGATTGGCCAGGCCGCCGCCATGGCTGGCGGTGTTGGCGCTGATGGTGCTGTTGACGATGGTGGTCGTGCCACTGTTGCTGAGACCGCCGCCAGCCCCTGGATGCCAGTCATAGGAGTAGCCCTCATAATAGGCCTGGGCAATGTTGCCGCTGATCGTGCTGCCGCTAACGGTTGCCTGGCCCATGACAGCAATGCCGCCACCCTCGCCGCCGCCCTCGCTGCCGGCATTGACATTGCCGGCGATAGTGGTGTTGAGGATCGTTGCCTGGCCATAGACGGCGACACCGCCGCCGAAGGTGCCGTAAGCCGATGCGGCCGAGTTGTTGATAATCCGGCTATCGCTGATGGTCGCCTGGCTGTTGGCGGCGATGTAGAGACCGCCGCCGCTGCCCACGCTTTCACCATTGACCGCGTTGTCGCTGATGGTGCTACCCGACAGAGTCAGGTCGCCGTAGCTCAAGATGCCGCCGCCCTTGGCAGCATAGTAAATTGCCTGACCGTTGGAAATTGTCGTGTCGTTCAGCGTCAACGCGCCGTTGGCATCGACGGCCAGGATGCGGAAGTTGGGCGTACCGCTGACGCTGCTGCGGCGGATGGTCGCGCCGTGGCCCTCGATGATCACGGCGCTGGTGATGACCGGCAGCCCGGTGGGGCCGAACTGCTCGTTGTGGGCCGCGGTCAGCACGAAGTTGCCGTTGGCCGGCAGCGAGATGGTGTCGGGACCGTTCAGGTTGCCGGCGGCGCAGTCGGCGCGCCGCTGGCCGGCTTTGTCCGTGCGCGCGTTGATGATCGCCTCGATGAGCGAGCACTTGTTGTTGTGGATATCGGCCACTTCGCCGTTGACGACGACGATGGTGGCGTCGGGCGCGGCCGGCGCGGCCGAAAGGGGCAGAGCCACCGGCCCGGCCAGGGCCATGATGAGCGCGGCGCTGCTGAGGCTAACGGCCAACTTGCGGCGCAGGCGTTGCCGCCAGGCGCGGGGCATACTGGCCAGCCGCTGGTAATGGACGGCGAAACGCGCCAGCGCGCCGCCGCCGCGCTTCAGGATCAGGCTTGCCAACCAGGGTGGCATCTCTTCAGAGGGCTTCGATACAGTTTTAGACGGATACACGGCTATAGCTCCTGTTCAGAACCAAGAACACGACTGGCGGCCGGCTCGGCGGCCGGCGCGCGCTATAGTCCGTCGGGCGGCAGGGCATTATGGGCAGGTAGTCGGCTCCGGCCCCACAATGGAGACTCTGTCCGGCGGCACGAACTGTGAACAAGGGAGAGGCATAGAATCCCCTCTTTACTAAGTATAATACAGGTCAGGCAGCAAGGTGTATAGCAGGATACAGTCCGCGTGTAATCCCGCCAATTGGGCCGGTCATATGTCCTCGGCGGGCGAGCCTACGTCTTTTTGACCGCTTCGCGCTCGGCCGCGACGAGCCGTTTCTCCAGATCGCGCCGGTCAGCTCGCAGGGCGGGTAGCTCGGGAAAGTCGGGTTGGCCCTTGAGTTCGCTTTTCAGCGTCTCCAGCCCTTCTTTGAACTTGACCATGTCGACAAAGACCTCTTCGGCTTTCTCGATTTCGCCGTTGCCTTCCAGGGCGCGGCCGAGGTAGTAGTAGGCTTGCAGCTCATAGGTGACGTCGGGCAGGTTCAGGCGAGTGGCCGCGGCCAGCGCCTCGGCCGCGGCGCGGTGGTGACCCAGGCGGTAGAGGGCCAGGCCGTGGTGGTAGTGGTAGAGCGCCTGCTTGGGCGACAGGTCGATGGCCCGGCTGTAGGCGTCGCGGGCGGCATCGTAGCGGCTCTCGGCCAGGTAGAGCTGGCCGAGGGTGTTGTAGACGGGGTGGGCGTCGGGGCGCAACTCCAGCGCCTTGCGGGCGTCGCGCTCGGCCGCGCCGAATTGCAGCGCCGACAGGTAGATGAGCGCGCGCAACTGGTAGCTCTCCCAGAAGTGCGGCCGCGCGCCGATGGCCTTGTCCACCAGGTCGAGGGCGGTCTCCAGATGGCCCCGCGTGAAGGCCCGCCGGGCCATGCGGTAGGATATGGGCGTTGTCAGGAAGCGCTGAGCGCTGAGCAGCAACAGGCTGGCGCTGACGCCGGTGATGGCGAAAAGCGCCTCGCCATACACCAGGCCGAAGGTGATGCCGGCCACGGCCGGAATGGCCAGCAGCAGCGCGCCGATGCGTTCGCCGGGCGACAAGCGTTGCGTGCGCTGGTAGGTGAGCAGGTAGATGACCAGGCCCACGGCGATGAGGCCGGAGACGAGGGCGTCGAAGCGGCCGGGGGCGAAGATGTAGATCAGCAGACCGGCCACCCAGATGCCGATGGAGATGACCACCGGCCACATGAGGCTGGCGCGCAGTTCACTGCGCGAGGGACGCTGCCCGGAGTTGGAGTTGGATTTACTCACGCCTACCTCGTTGTAGCGCGATTCTCCCGAATCGCACGACAGGGCTATTCCAAAGTCGTCTAGCGACCATTGATCTGACAGGTGCGCGGCCAGTCGTTCTCTGGTGCAAGTACGATTCGTGGTTGCGCACCTGTCAGGTCGGCGCGCCTGGGGTGACTTTGGAAAAGCCCCGAATCGCACGACGGCCCAGTTGACTTTCGAGCCGCTTCGAACCAAAATATGCGACTGCCCTGGCGCAGTATAACGATCATAAGGCAATCATACCCATGACGCAACCCCCGATTCCCGGTTTCCGCGATGTTCCCCGCACAGGCGTGATCTATGTCATGCACCGCGCGGCCGAACTTGGCTTCAGCTATGACGCGCCCGATTGGGCCAACCTGGGCCAGGGCGCGCCGGAGACCGGGCCGCTGCCAGGCGCGCCGCCGCGCATCGATACGGTGACGATAAACCCGCGCCAGCACGAGTACGGCCCCATCACCGGCCAGACCGCCCTGCGCCGCAAGGTGGCCGACCTCTACAACATCCTCTACCGGCAGGGCAAGCGCAGCCAGTACACCTGGGAGAACGTCAGCATCTCCGGCGGCGGCCGCGTCGCTCTGGCGCGCATTGCCGCGGCGCTGGGCAACATCAACATGGGCCACTTCCTGCCCGATTATACCGCCTACGAGGAGCTGCTGAGCATCTTCAAGGCGTTCATCCCCATTCCCATCCTGCTCGACCCCGATTTGGGCTACCAGGCCCCGCTGGAGACGGTCAAGCGCGAGATTCAGGGGCGCGGGCTGAAGGCGATGCTGCTCAGCAACCCGGCCAACCCCACCGGCCAGGTCATCGACGGCGACCGGCTGGCCCAGTGGGTGCAACTGGCCCGCAACTACCGCTGCGCGCTCATCCTCGATGAGTTCTACTCCCACTACATCTACAACGGCGCGCGGCCGGGCGAGATGCCCAAGATGGTTTCGGCCGCGGCCCAGGTGGAGGACGTCGACCGCGACCCGGTCATCCTCGTCGATGGGCTGACCAAGAACTGGCGCTATCCCGGCTGGCGCATCAGCTGGACGCTCGGCCCCAGAGAGGTCATCGACGCCATCGCCAGCGCCGGCTCCTTTCTGGATGGCGGGGCCAACAACCCCTTCCAGGCCGAGGTGCTGGGCCTGCTGGAGCCGGAGTGCGTCATCCAGGAGACGCGGGCCATTCAGACCGCCTTTCGCGCCAAGCGCGACTACACCCTCGACCGGCTCTACAAGATGGGCGTGCTGGTGGAAGTGGAGCCGGCGGGCACGTTCTACGTCTGGGCCAACCTGTCGCAACTGCCGCCGCCGCTCAACGACGGCATGCAGTTCTTCGAGGCCGGGCTGGAGGAGAAGGTCATCACCGTGCCCGGCGTCTTCTTCGACGTCAACCCGGAGAAGCGCCGTACCTACGCCCGCTACCGCAACTACTGTCGGGTCAGCTTCGGCCCGGAGATGGAGGTGGTGGCGCGGGGGTTGGACGCGCTGGAACGGGTTGTCGGGCGGCATGCGAGCTAGGACAGTGGCCCCAGCCCAGACCGCAGAGGGCCTTTGAGACCTCTGCGGCCTGCTCCGCGCTAATCCGCATCCCATCCGCGTCATTCGCGCCCCGCTCTGCCCCTACCGCAGCACCACCGGCGCAAACACCCGCAGTGCCCCGCTCTCGGCCGCCCCGCGCTCATACGCACCGAGGTCGCAACGGCCGCCGGCCGCCCCCGGCCGGGGCGCGCCGCGCTGGTCGGTCGTTACGGCCGTGCCGCAGCCGGCCGCGCCGGCGGGGATGCGGTCGAGCGCCGCGCTGGTAGCGCTGAGGGCGTGGGTGGCCGTCGCGCCGGGGGCGTAGACGGCCAGCGGCAGCAGCCCCGCGGCGGCCATGCCCGGCAGGTCGTTGCCATCCGGCGCCAGGTAGCAGCTGTTGTCGCCGTCGAGGGTATAGCCGGTGGAGATGATGCTGCCGCCGGCGCGAACGCAATCGGGGCCGGCGCCCGCGCCGTTGGTGATGATCGTCGCCGTCAGCCTCGTTGAGGCCGAGCCGGCGGTGTGGATGCCGCCGCCGCCGCCGTTGGCGGTGTTGCCGGCCAGCGTCGTGTAGACCACGTTGGCCCCGGTCGCGCCGCCATCGGTCGCCAGCGACAGGCCGCCGCCCGCGCCGCCGGCGCTGTTGCCCGAAAGGGTGGCGTTGAAGAGGGTCAGCTTGGCCGTGCCGCCGCCAGAGGCCGTGGCATGGACGCCGCCGCCCGCGCCCGTGGCCGCGTTGCCCGACAGCGTCGTCTTGCTCAGCAGCAGCTCGGCCGTGCCTTTGTCTTGCGCCTCCAGCCGCACGCCGGCCCCGTCCGTGGCCGTGTTGCCGGCAAAGGTTGTGCCGTCGATGTTGACGGCCACCTCGCCGCCCGCGGCTTGCGCCGCCAGACCGCCGCCGCCGTTGCCGGTGAAGCGCGTCGCGCCGACGGTCGCCGTCAGGCGTCCGCCCGGTCCCGACAGCAGCGCCGCGCCGCCCGCGCCGCCGGTGCCCGTGTTGTCGGCGAAGGTCGTGTTGCGCAGCGTCACCGCGGCCGTGTGACCCGCGCCGCGCGCCCACAGGCCACCGCCGGCGGTGGCCGTGTTGCCCGTCAGGCTACTGTCGAGCAGGATGACCGTCGCGTCGGCCGCCTCGGCCGCGCTGGCCAGGCCGCCGCCCGCCGGCGCGCTGTTGCCGGCCAGGGTGACGCCTTTCAGCGTCAGCCGCCCCCGGTTGAAGATCGCCCCGCCGCGCCCTGTGGCCGTGTTATCGCTCAGCCGGCTGTTCTCGATGGTCAGGACGCCGGCGTTGTTGACCGCCGCGCCGTCGGCCGCCGCGCCACCCCGCAGCGTCAGACCACTGAGGTGCGCCGTGGTGCCCGCGGCGACGGTCAGGATGGGGCCGTGGCCGTGACCGTCGATGGTGTGGCCCGCGCCGACGAGTTGCAGCTGCGTCGCTGCCGGGTTATTCAACGGCGTCGTCGCCCCGGTCAGGCCCAGGTCGGCGGCCAGGGTGATGAGATGCGTGCCCGCGCCGGCGGCGTTGATACAGGCGATGGCCGTATTGAGCGCCGCTTCTGTCGCCGGGTTGTAGGGCGCGGCACAGCCGCTGGGCGGTGTTGCCGACGCGGTCGGCGTGGGCGACGGCCCCGGCGTCGGGGAGACGGTCGGGGTAGCCGTGGCCGTGGCCGTGGCCGTGGGCGTGGGCGCGGGCGAAGTCGTGGCCGTGGGCGTCGGCGGCTCCGTCGCGGCGCTCTCATACGCGCCGCTGTCGCAGGCCGCCGCCGGGGAGGGGCGGGCTGCGCCGCGCTGGTCGGTGGCCACGGTCGTGCCACACTCGGCCGCGCCGGCGGGGACGCGGTCGCGGGCGGCGCTGTCCGGCCCCAGGGCATGGGTGGCCGTCGTGCCCGGCGCGTTGAGGGCCAGCGCCCCCAGGTCGATTGTGCCGCCGGCCACGTCGCCGGTCGCGGCCAGGCCGCAGGAGGCGTCGTTGTCGAGGTTGTAGCCGCCGGAGGTCAGCGCCGCGCCGCTGAGGATGGCGCAGGCCTTGCCTGTGCCGCCGCTGCTGAGGATGGAGGCGGTCACGTTGGCCGCCGCGCCGGACACCAGACGCAGGGCGCTGCCGGCTTTGGCCAGGTTGGCGGCCACGGTGGTGTAGCGCAGGGTCAGCTCGGCCGTGCCGCCGTTGTCACTGGCGGCGACACCGCCGCCGTTGGTCGCCTCGTTGCCGGAGAGCGTGCTGTTGAGCACGTCGGCCGCGGCCAGCCCGCCGTTGCCGTTCAGGTACAGACCACCGCCACCGGTGGCGCGGTTGCCGGCCAGGGTGCTGGCCGTGGCGACCAGTTTGGCCTGGCCGCCGTTGCCGTTCAGAAAGACGCCCCCGCCGTAGAGCGCCTGGTTGCCGGCCACGGTCGTGCGCTCCAGGACGACATTGACGGTGCCGGCGAAGCCACTGGCCAACAGGCCGCCGCCCAGGCCGGTCGCTTTGTTGCCGGTCACGCGCGAGTCGGTGAGGGTGATGGTTACTGGCCCTTCGTCGCCGGTGGCGGCGATGCCGCCGCCATCCAGGGCGGCCTCGTTGTTGCTGACCTCAACGCGCCGCAACGACAGGTCGGCCGTTGCGCCCGGCGCGCCATCGACGAAGATGCCGCCGCCGCGGTTGGCGCTGTTGTCGCGGACGGTGACGTCGGTCAGGCCCAGCCGGCCGCGCACGAGGATGCCGCCGCCGTCGCCGGTTGTGGCTCCGCCGGTGATGGTCAGGTCGCTGGCCGTGGCCCCGGTGTCACGGGCAACCAGCAGCACGCGGCCCGCGCCGCCGCCATTCAGGGTGTGGCCGCCGCCGTCGAGGGCGATCGTGCCGGCGGTGTTGTTCAGCGCGGGCAGAGGGGCGGTCAGGGTGATGTCGGCCGTCAGGGCGATGGTGTGCGTGCCCGCGCCGGCGGCGTTGGCGGCGGTGATGGCCGCGGCCAGTTCGGTCTCGTTGGCGGCGGTGAAGTCAGCCGCCCAGGCCCGTGGCGCGAACTCCAGCGCGGCCAGCGCGAGGGCCGCCAGCAACAGCAGGGCGAACAAGTATCGGGGAGAAGCATTGGAGCGCAGCATAGTTGTCTTCCTAACGGTGATCTGTTGCATAATGCGCCAACAGTATACGGGGCGATGTTGCCGTTGTGTGCTAAGACGACGTGAAAACTCATGGACCTTCAGCGTCTTGTCGCCACAAGCCGAAGCGGTCATGCCGCGGAAGCAGGCCCAACCGATTCATTGACGCGCCCGCCGGTCTGCTGTAGTCGCGTCACACATAGTTGACAAAATGCAGCCGCTGGCTATAATTCTGTCATACCCCCCCCCAGGGGGGTGGGGTACTAGCAAACATGCCGAGAAATCTATGAACACCCACACCCAACAAAACGCCATTCGCCGCGTCGCCAGCGCCGCCGGCCATCTGCATGGCATCGAGCGTATGCTGGCCGACGAGGCCTACTGCATCGATGTCATCCAGCAGATTCAGGCCGTCCAGGCTGCCCTCAGCAAGGTCAGCGCCCTGCTGTTGGACAACCACCTGCGCACCTGCGTCACCACGGCCATCCAGGGCGACGACGCCGAGGAACGCGAACGAATGTTGCGCGAGATTACCAGCGTGTTTGCCGTCAAGAAGTAATCCATCCGTCTATCGATTTAAGGAGAACCAAAATGGAGTCCAAGACCTTTAAAGTGCCGGCGATTAGCTGCGACCACTGCGTCCACACGATCAAGATGGAAATCGGCGACGTGCCCGGCGTGCAGGCGGTGCAGGCCGACAAGGACACGCAGATGGTCACCGTCACCTGGGCCGCGCCGGCCACCTGGGAGACGATCCGCCAAACCCTGACCGAGATCAACTACCCGCCCGAAGGGCTGATTGCGCTGAACTAGCGCGGCCGCGCGGCCGCGCGCCCATCGCCGGGGAGGTACGGAGGTTCGTCCGCCGTCCGCCCCCGGCGCAAGGGGCGATTCCCCCGGAGATGAGATGTCTGACAAGCAAGTAACGCTGCCCGTAGTTGGCATGACCTGCGCCAACTGTGTGGCCGCAGTGGAGCGCAACGCCAAGAAGGCCGACGGCGTCACGGACGCGGCGGTCAATTTCGCCAGCGAGCGCGTCACGGTTAGCTATGACCCCGCCGTGGCCGGCGGCGGGCAGGTGACGGCCGATGTCATCGACCGCATCCGCCGCGCCGGCTACGATGTGCCCACGACCGAGGTGGAGCTGCCTCTGCTGGGCATGACCTGTGCCAACTGCGCCACGACCATCGAGCGCCGCCTGAAAAAGACCGACGGCGTTCTCGACGCGTCCGTCAACCTGGCCAGCGAGCGGGCGACGGTGCGCTATGCGCCCGGGGCCACCACGCGGGCCGACCTGGTGGCCGCTGTGCGCGCCGCGGGCTACGATGTCGTCGAGGCGGCCGCGGGCGAAGAGCCGGTCGATGCCGAAGCCGCCGCCCGCGAGGCCGAGATCGCCCACCAGAAGCACCGCTTGCTGGTCGGGGCGATCTTCACGCTGCCGCTCTTCCTGCTCAGCATGGGCCGCGACCTGGGCCTGCTGGGCGACTGGGCCGGCGCGCTGTGGGTCGATTGGCTCTTCCTGGCCCTGGCCACGCCGGTGCAGTTCTACGTCGGTTGGGACTACTACACCGGCGCGTTCAAGAGCCTGCGCAACGGCAGCGCCAACATGGACGTGCTGGTCGCTCTCGGCTCGTCGGTGGCCTACTTCTATAGTGTCGCCGTGCTGCTCTTCAAGACGGCCGGCAGCCATGCCCTCGGCCACCACCTCTACTTCGAGACCTCGGCCGTCATCATCACCCTCATCGTCACCGGCAAGCTGCTGGAAGTCCGGGCCAAGGGCCGCACCAGCGAGGCCATCAAGAAGCTGATCGGCCTGCAACCGAAGACGGCGCGTGTCGTCCGCGACGGCGTGGAGCGCGACATCCCCATCGCTGAGGTCGTGCCCGGCGACCGGCTATTGGTGCGACCGGGCGAAAAGATACCGGTCGATGGCCACGTCATCGAGGGCCGCTCCTCGGTCGATGAGAGCATGATCACTGGCGAGAGCTTGCCCGTGGACAAGGCGACCGGCGACGCTGTCATCGGCGCGACAGTCAACCGTCAGGGGTTGCTGACCGTCGAGGCGGCCAAGGTCGGCCGCGACACCGTCCTGGCGCAGATCATCCGTCTGGTCGAGTCGGCCCAGGGCAGCAAGGCCCCCATTCAGCGCGTTGTCGATCGCGTCGCCGCCTACTTTGTGCCGGCGGTCATCGTCCTGGCGCTGCTGACCTTCGCCATCTGGCTGCTGGCCGGGGCGGGCTTCGTGCCCGCGCTGCTGCGGCTTATTGCTGTGCTGGTCATCGCCTGTCCCTGCGCCATGGGCCTGGCCACGCCGACCTCGATCATGGTCGGCGTTGGCAAGGGAGCCGAGGCGGGCATCCTGTTCAAGAACAGCGCCGCGCTGGAAGAGGCCCACCGCCTCAACGCCATCGTGCTGGACAAAACGGGCACGATCACCCGCGGCGAGCCGGCCGTGGTGGCTCTGGCGGCGGCCGGCTGGCTGGCGGAGACCCCGGCCCCGCGGGCGGCCGTGGGCGGCGGGCCGGCAGTGGCCGCGCCCCCGGCCCCGCAGGCAGCCGAAGACGCTCTGCTGCAACTGGCCGCCTCGGCTGAGCGTGGCAGCGAACACCCGCTGGGCGAGGCCATCGTTCGGGCGGCCGAGATGCGCGGGTTGGCTCCCACGTCGCCACAGCGCTTCGAGGCGGTCGCCGGGCACGGCATCCTCGCCACGATCGAGGGGCGGCGCGTGCTGGTCGGCAACCGCCGGTTGCTGGAGCGCGAGGAAGTGCCCGCCGACGACCAGCTGGCCGGGCGGGCCGCGGCGCTGGAAGCGTCGGCGCAGACGGTGATGTGGGTTGCCGTCGATGACCGCACCGCCGGGCTGATCGGCGTGGCCGACACCATCAAGGACGGCTCGGCCGAGGCTGTGCGCGCCTTGCGCGACCTGGGCCTGACGGTGGTCATGCTGACCGGCGACAACCCGGCCACGGCCGCGGCCATCGGCCAGGAGGCGGGCATCGACCGCGTGCTGTCCGGCGTGCTACCCGGCGAGAAGGCCGAGTACGTCCAGCGCCTGCAAGCCGAGTTCGGCGGCGATGGCGGCAGCGGCCGTGTCGGCATGGTCGGCGACGGCATCAACGACGCCCCGGCGCTGGCCCAGGCCAACGTCGGCTTCGCCATCGGCACGGGCACGGACGTGGCCATGGAGACGGCCGATGTGACGCTCATGCGCGGCGACCTGCGTAGCGTGCCCCAGGCCATCCACCTCTCGCGGGCGACCATGACCAACATCCGCCAGAACCTGTTCTGGGCCTTTGGCTACAACGTTGTTCTCATCCCCATCGCCGCCGGCATACTGGCCCCGTTCGACTGGGCGCCCAACTTCCTGCGGCAGCTCAGTCCCATCCTGGCCGCCGGGGCGATGGCCTTCAGCAGCATCAGCGTGGTCAGCAACGCGCTGCGACTGCGGCGTGTGCGTCTGTAGACGCGATTCGGGCGAGGTACGTTATGAAGTGTTCCCGGGTCGCCAGAGGTGAAACGGCCGTGCCGGCCATTTATACCCCCGGCATAGGGTCAGCGGCGCGGCCGGGTGCTACCATGTAGCCAGACGATTAACGATTACCTATCCCGCAAGGGCACGACCCGAGGAGCAGACATGGAGCAAAAGACACGACAAGAGAAGATTGACACCCTGCGCGAGTTGATCAAGGACATCGACATCGCGATGCTGACGACCGTCGAGACGGATGGGACGTTGCGCAGCCGGCCGATGGGCACGCAGCGGGCTGAGTTCGACGGCGATCTGTGGTTTCTGACCCGGGTCGATACGGCCAAGGTGGATGAGATTCAGCGCGAGCGACAGGTCAACGTCAGCTATGCCAAACCGGACAAGAACCGCTACGTCTCGGTTTCGGGCACGGCCGTGCTGATCGATGATAAGGCCAAGATCGATGAATTCTGGGATCCCATCTATAAGGCGTTTTTCCCCGAAGGTAAAGACGATCCCCGTCTGCGCCTGCTCAAAGTCCGGGTGACCAAAGCGGAGTATTGGACGACCGACAACCTGATCGCCACCGTCATCGGTTTTGCCAAGGCGCTGGCCGGGCAGGAGTCGGAGTTGGGGGAGAACGAGAAGCTAACTCTCTAGGCTTGCGCCACTGGGTGTTGCGCCCTCCGCGGTGCCAACGCCCTGCGCCAGAACGCGGCCGAACAGAAGGCGCGACTTGCGCCACAGAGCGCGTCATGCGCGGAGCTGACCGCGGGCCGGCGGCGCGATTGCGCCATAACTTGACGAATCGAAAACCGGGTGTATAAATCGCCCGGTTTTCTGATCAACTGCCCGCAGCCATCGGACGCACACCCCTGTCCCCTTCGCCGCTGCGTCGCGGGTCAATCCAGTCCGCATCATTCCAGGTGGTGGCTTCACCGGATGGTCCCGGCCCGGCCGGGGTCAACTGGCGGTTACCCTTGCCTGCCGGACGCCCACGCCGGCGCAAACTGGCCCGCCAATACAGACGTAAGGAGCATAACGAGTGGAAAAGTTAGTCATGAAGGTGCGTGCGCCGTGGCTCGCAGCCGGGCGTCCTGGCCTGGCCCACTGGCCGGCGCGCGTCGTTGCCCTCGGGCTGTTGTTGTTTATCTTGTTGCTGGTCGGTGCCGGGCCGCGCGTGGCCCTCGGCCAGACCACGGACGGGCCGCTCGAGGTCGTGAAGGCGCCGGCCACGCCGGCACAGACCGGCGTCATCGCCTACGTCGAGTCCACAAACCGCGACGAAATTCGCCTCATCGCCCCTGATGGCACGGGCGACCGTCGTCTGTGGGCCCACGGCCAGGCCGACCCCCACGACGTCTACGAGGTCATCAGTCTGGCGTGGCGGCCGAACGTGACTGATTTGGCCTTTGCCAGCAGCCACGAAAACTGGTGCTCCATCAACCAGTTCGACATCTTTACCGTGGCCAGCGATGGCGGTAACTACCGGCGCATCACCCAGGCCCCGTCCTGCGCGGCACTGGCCGGCTACCCCAAGGGCACGGTGCGCATTCCGGTCAAGAACGACAACATTTTCGGCGACTCCTTCGCGGGCTTTGCCTATTTCCAGGGCGCGTCGACGATCTTGCCGCTGACGCTGCCCCCCTTCGGCACCACCACGCTGGCCTTTAACAACGTGGCCGACTTTGGGCCGGGCGTGCCGCAGCTGGCAACAATGATCGTTGGCTCGAACCGGGATATTAGCGTCGCGACAGAAATCGACGTGCTCCCCGGGCAGACGGTCACTACAGGCCAGATGAGCATCTATTTGCCTGAGGTCTCCTGGGAAGCGCGTGACCCCACCTGGCGCAGTGACGGCTCGTCCATCGGCTACGTGTACAACTTCGCCAGCCTGTTTCGCCTGCCGCCCAATCCGCAACCGCTTGACCTGGGCAGCAAGCTACAGACGGACGTGTCGGTCATGCCCGACTTCGTGGACCTGCTCACGTGGGGGCCACCCTCCAAAGCCAACCAACTGCTGTATGTCGGCAACCGCGTCTTTGATTCGGAGGGCATTTACCTGATGAACGAGGGCAGCGCCACCGCGGGCCAGAAGCTGCTCAGCTATGAGACCTACGAGCAGGTGCGCGGGCTGGCCTGGCTGCCCAACGGTTCCGGCTTCGTCTATTCGGTCGAGGAGGTGGATGACACCTTCACGTCGACGCGGGCCAACATCTTCCTCTACCGTTTCGCCGGTGGCGGGCCGGTACGGCTGACGAACTTCAGCAATCAGTTTGCCACGCAGTTGAGTGTGTCGCCCGATGGGTCACAGGTCGTCTTTGCGCGCGCGGCGCTGCAGGATTCCGACGCGCCGACGGACCTGTGGATCGTGAACATCAATGGCACAGGGCAGCGCCTGTTGAAGAGCAGGGCCGGCTCGCCGGCCTGGAGCCCCGGTGCGCTGGCTGTGCCTCAAAAGGCCTACCTGCCGTCCGTCCAGCGGCCCTAGACGTCGCACCGGCACTGTAAAGGACCTCGCGCCAACCGCGCCAGGGACGCTCAGGACGCCCGGAGATAAGCCCTCTTGGCATCCTTGGCATCCCTGGCGCTCGGTCATTATCTGAAGTCGGCCTTCAAGCCGGCAATCTGCCTGAGGCGGGTTGCAGCGTCATTATGCGTTGCCTGCGCTCTGGCCATATAATCCGGGGCGGAGGTCTGAGAATGAACGAGACGCAATTCAGCGAATGGCTTGACGCCTACGGCCGGGCCTGGCAGACGGGCGACGCCAAGGCAGTCATGACCCTCTTCGCCCCGGCAGCAACTTACTACGAGTCGCCCTTCGACCCGCCGCTGGTTGGCCTGGACGCCATCCACGACTATTGGCGGGCGGGCGCGGGGCAGGGGCAGCGCGACGTGGCCTTCACCTACGACGTGCTGGCTGTCGCCGGCGACCTGGGCCTCGCTCACTGGGCGGCGACGTTCACGCGACTGTCCTCCGGCGCGGCCGTGCGGCTTGACGGCGCGCTGGCGGCCCGCTTCGACGCCGGCGGCGCGTGCGTCGAGTTCCGCGAGTGGTGGCACCGCCTTGAAACGCCCGGTTCGGAGCCAGCGTGAACGGCATGCGAGCCAGACGCGCGCGGACCATGGCGTTCTTTCTGATGGTCAGTCTGTTGCTCGTCGCCTGCGACCGGGCGGACCTGACTGGGACGGCCGGCGTGCCCACCTTGGCCCCGACCGCGGCCGCCACAGCCCCGGCGACCACGGCCACCGTCACCCTGCCGGCAACCTCGCCCACGCCGGCAAGCTCGCCCACGCCAGCCGCGACCTTGCCGCCGACGGTCACGCCCGGCCCCTCGCCCACGCCCGACCCGGCCACGCTGCTGGTGGCCGCCGGCGAACCGCGCCTCAACGACATCATGGGGCCGGAGGGCCTGCCCTGGCGGGCCGAGGTGCTCGTCTACGACTGCGCCGTTGCCGGCGACGACGCGCAGCCGTATGCGCTGGAGATTCTGCGCCTGGTGAACACGGCCGAAGCGGTCGAGTACCAGATCGACAGCCAGCTGGTCAGTTGCGGCGGGCTGGGCGCGTTCGGTTTGCAGCCGTTGGCCTGGGGCAAGAGCGGACGCTACTTCTGGTATACAACCGCGCGCGAGGGCGGGCCGGACGGAGCCTGTCGCCCGTGGGCGCGGCCGATGACGCGCCTTGACCTGGCCGACTGGTCGTTCACAACGCTGGAGAGCGCGGCCGTGGCCCCCTTTGGCCAGCGGGTGGCCGGCTGGCTCAATGGCGAGCTGGTTGTCTATGCCATCGACGGCGGGGAACTGGGGCGCCTGGCCCCGGCGGCGCTGCCGCCGTATGTCAGCGCGCCCGTCTGGGCACCGGACGGCTCGGCCCTGGCCTATCTGCAATACACCAGCACCTGCGGCGAGACGCCCGGCGATTCGGCCGTTGTCGTGGTCAACACCAACTCCTATGAGCAGCGCGTGGTGTGGACGCAGGCGTCGCCGGAGTTGGAGGGGGTGGGCTGGCTCGACCCCGGCAACCTCATCCTGACCGGGCTGCTGGACACGGGCCAGTGGCAACTCGACCTGGCCACCGGGACAGCCGTCCCGGTGACGCCCATGCCCATGCCGACGCCCTGAAGAGGTTAACGCAAGGACGCCAGGACGCAAGAAGCCTATGTTTCTGCGTCCTGGCGTCTTAGCGTCCTTGCGTTAACTTCTTCCCTCTTGGCGTCCTGGCGTTGAGTTCTGTTCGTCCAGCGCCCGCGCCAACATCAACCGCGCCTGCCGTCCCTCGCCCGGCTCCTTGTCGCCCTCATAGCCGACGATGGTCTTGAAGCCCATGTTCGTCCAGAAGCGCAGGGCCGGCCAGTTGCGCAGGTAGACCTCCAGCCAGATAGCCCGGTAGCCGGCTTGCCGCAGGTGAAAGGCCAGGCCGTTGACCACCTCCCGCGCCAGGTGTTGCCCCTGGTAGTCGGGATGGATGACGAACATCGATATCCAGCATACGTCTGGCTGCGGCGCGCCGTGGAAGAGGTGGAAGTAGCCGAACAGCGCCCCGTCGGACAGCCGGCGCAGGGCTTGCAGGCGGAAGTTGGCGTGTTCGTCGTCGGTCAGGCTGCGCCGCACCAGCTTGCCGATTTCCAGCTGGGGCACAGGGCGGAAGGTGGGGTCCCACGGCTCGACGTAGGCGCAGGCGTTGAAGATAGCCGTCAGCGCGGCCACATCACCGGCCGTCGCGTCGCGCACCTCGACGCGGCGAGTCTGCCAGGCTGAGGGGACTTGCGCCGGGCCGGTCATGCCGCCGCCATCCCGCGCACAGACGGCCGCCACGCGCCGCCCATCTTTGTGATGCTTTTCACAGTGTTGCCCCCGGCCATTCGCCTCCGTACAATGTGCCGACTCTCAGGGAACGTCCGCTATGATACGACGCCGCTGCCCCATCGATCAATTGCTTGCCTGGCTGGGGCAGCGACGGCCGATGACGCCGATCGGGCGGACTTGGGCGGCGAATATGGCTTTCTTGCCGCGCCGCTCTCTGGCCTCGCTGTTCTATTTCCCCCTGGCGCTGTTGCTGGGCGTGGTCTGGTTGGCGGGTTGTGGCGAGCCGGCCGCGCCCCCGCCCCCGCCGACGCTTTCGCCGGAGCTGGCCGCCGGGCAGCGCGTCTTCGTGGCCCACTGCGGCGCGTGCCATAGCACGGCCGCCGACACGGTCATCGTCGGCCCGTCGCTGGCCGGCATCGCCGCGCGTGGCGGCGAACGCATCGACGGCCTGGACGCCCGCACCTACATCTATAGCTCTATCTTGCGGCCGGGCGACTTCCTGGTACCCGGCTTCACAGACCTGATGCCCCACGACCTGGCCAAGAAGCTAACGGGCGAGGAATTAGACCATGTGGTGGCCTATGTCTTGGCCCTGGATTAGTAAGGGCAGACCTGCGTATCTGCCCTTGCCTACTGTCAATAGTCAGTAAAGGAGAGAAAGATGAAACGATTGGGGCGAGTCTTGCTGTGGATTGTCGTTGGCGTGGTGGGCGTGCTGTTGCTGGCCGGGGTGGTCGCCGCGGCCGTGCCGCTGCCGGCCGACCCGCCGGTGGACATGGCCGCCCACGGGGCCGGTTCCAGCAGCGTCCAGCCGGCCATGTCGGGGCTGCTGCGCGCCTTTCCGGCCAGCAACGAGCCGGAAGACAACCCGACCACGCCGGAGCGGGCCGAACTGGGCCGGCTGCTGTTCTTCGACCCGGTGCTGTCTAACAGCGACGACATCGCCTGTGCCACCTGCCACCACCCCGACCTGGGCTTCAGCGACGGCCGGGCCACGTCGGTTCCCCCCGGCGGCGACACGCCCGTTCGGAACGCCCTGACCCTGTGGAACGTAGTCTATGACCATAGCCTGTTCTGGGACGGCCGCGTCGACTCGCTGGAGGAGCAGGCCCTTGTGCCCCTGACCCACGCTGACGAGATGGCCGTGGCCGACCCGGAGACCATGCTGGCCGACCTGCGGGCCATCCCCGACTATGTCCAGCGCTTTCAGGCAGCCTTCGGCGTCAGCGCCGGCGAGATAACCACCGACCATGTGGCCCGCGCCCTGGCCGCCTTCCAGCGCACGCTCATCAGCGACGACAGTCCCTTCGACCGCTATGCCGCGGGCGACTTCGATGCCCTCTCGCCCGCCCAGCGACGCGGTCTGGCCATCTTCCGCTCCGGGGCGACGCGCTGCTTCGAGTGCCACGGCGCGCCGACGTTTGCCAGCGACACCTTCCGCGTCGTTGGGCTGGCTAGCGACGATCCCGGCCGCGCCGGTGTCGTCGCCGACGGTGTCTTCGGCGCGTTCAAAGTGCCCACATTGCGCAACGTCGCCCTCAGCGCGCCCTACATGCATGACGGCTCCATGGCCACGCTGGAGGAGGTCATCGACTTCTACAGCAAGGGCGGCGGCCGGGCCAGTGGCTTTGAGAACGTCGATGTCTTCGTCAACCCGTTCACGCTCAGCGACCAGGAGCGGGCCGACCTGCTGGCCTTTCTCTATGCCCTGACCGACGAGAGCCGCCGGCCGGAGATTCCCGCGACCGTGCCTTCCGGCCTGCCGGTTGTGGCCCCGCTGGATAACCCGGCGCGGGCCGTCGTCGCCGCCATGAACACCGGCGGAACGGAGCAGGCCGCCGCGGCCGCCGCCGCGCCGCAGACGATCACCGTCGCCAGCGGCGAGACCATCCAGGCCGCCGTCGACCGGGCGCGGCCGGGCGACACGGTCGAAATCCCCTACGGCGTCTACCACGAGCGCGTGGCCGTGGATATGAGCCGCATCACCCTGCGCGGTGTGGCCAACGCCGCCGGCGAGTGGCCCATCCTCGACGGCCAGGGCATGCTCTCGGAGGGCGTCATCGCTTCCGGAAACGACTTCACCGTCGGCAACCTGTATGTGCGCAACTACACCGACAACGGCGTACTGGTCGAGGGGGCGCGCGGCGTCCACTTTCACGATATTGTCGCCGAGAACACCGGCACCTACGGCATCTACCCGGTGCGTAGCACCGACGTGATCATTGAGCGAGTGACGGTCAGCGGCGTGGACGACGCCGGCATCTACGCCGGACAGAGCGAGAACGTCACTGTCCGCGACAGCACCGCCTTCAGTAACGTCATCGGCATCGAACTGGAGAACACGCTCGGCGGCGAGGTGACCAAAAACCACGTCTACGACAACAGCAACGGCATCCTCATCGTCCTGCTGCCGCAGCTGACATCGAAGATCTCGTCCGGGGCGACGATCACCGGCAACCTGGTGGAGCACAACAACACGCCCAACTTCGCGCCGGAGGGGGCCACGGCGCGCATCGTGCCGCCCGGCAGCGGCATTTTGCTCATCGGCACGGACAACAACGAGATCAGTGGCAACACCATCACCGGCAACAAGACGGCCGGGCTGGCGGTCTTCAGCCTGACAGGCACAGGGGCGTTCAACGAGAATGAGCTGGACGTCGGGCCGCTGGCCGAGGGCAACTATGCCCACGGCAATACTTACAGCAACAACGCCTACGATCCCGACCCGGTCGTGGCCGAACTGGGCATTCCCGCCGGCGATATCCTCTGGGACACGACCGGCGGCGGCAACCGCTTTGACGAGGTGGGAGCGACGAGCTTCCCGCCGCTGCTGCCCGGCGACGGCTGGCCCGGCTTTCTACAGACGGCCTATGGCAACGTCTTCCGCGTGCTGAGCAGACTGCTGGGCTAGGCCGCGGCCAGGCTGGGCTGCGGCGACGGCGCGGCCGTCGCCCGCCGCTCATCCAGCAGATAGGCCAGGTTCAGGAAGCCGGCCGTCTCGCCACCGTCGTAGAGGCGCTGACGGCCGGCGCGCACCTCGTCGAAGTAGGTGGCGATGGCCGCCGGGTCGAAGAAGCCCGCCTGGTCGAGGAATAGTCGCTCGTATTTGGCCAGGTTGTCGCCCAGGCGCATCCAGGTGTCGAAGTTGACCCACGAACTCAGCCGCGACTTGCGCTGGATGTGCCAGGCGCGGATGAGTTCGATCTGCAACTGTGACTTGTTCAGGTCGGTGCTCAAGTTGGGCACCTGGATGGCCGCCAGACGCGGGTAGAGGCGGCGGAAGACGCGGTAGTAGAGGGCATGGTCGTACTTCATGCCCGCGGGCAGGTTGGTCAGGTAGTCGGCCACGTCGCGGTCGCACGTCGGCAATAGCGGCGTGCCATAGACGGCCAGCTGCCGTTCCTGGTCGCGGCTGTGGTGGCCCTGGTACTGCTCGCTGTCGAAGCGCTCGTTGACCTGCTCGATGGCGATGGGCGCGGACGCGGCGATGGCGTGAATGCGCGCGGCCACTTCGTCGCGGATGGCCGGCAGGCTGTCGCTCATCAGGCTGCGGTATGGCTCGGTTAGCAGCCTTGCGTAGTTGCGGGCGCGCTTGCGGGCTTTGCCGGTGTGGGTCTCGATGAGCGCGTCCAGCTGCTCGGCCGTGGCCGGCGGCGTGCGCCACGCGCCGGCCAGAGACTGGCGGACGTTTTTCAGCAGGCGGCGGCGCGGGTCGGCGTCGCGGTGGCCGCCGAAGGTCGTCTCAAAGGTCGCGCCGCTGCTGAAGTGGGTCACGCCCGCGGCCACCATCTCCGGTAAATTGGCGTCCCACATCAGGTTATACATCGTCTCGTTGGACGCGTTGACGCGGTCGAAAGCCAGCCGCTCGAAGGCGAAGCTCTCGTCCATGGGCCGCGGCAACCACTGTGCCCCCACGGCCGCGGCCACTTCCCCGGCGATGCGCACCTCGTCGCTGTTCACGTCGCCAAAGGTCAGGCCGATGATGCGCTTGCCGCGCGAGGCCACGGCCCCGGCCACCAGACGCGAATCCAGCCCGCCGCTGAGCATCAGGCCGATAGGTGTATCCACCGGGTCGATGTGACGGGCGGCGGCCGACGTCCACAGGTCGCAAATGGTCTCGACGATGTGGTCGAGGCGGTCGTCGATGACCGTCGTCCAGGTATGGGCCAGACGGACGGCCGCCGGCGGCTCCTCCTGGCCCACGCGGAAGCGGTATTCCGTGCCCGCGGCGACCCGCTGCGCCCCGCGCAGGATGGTGCGATCGCTGGCTGTGTAGCCGCCAAACAGGTACATCTGAGCGATGCCTAGCTCGTCCCAGTCCAGTCCGGCGGCGGCACGCAGCAGCCGCAGCGAATTGCTGACGCGCAGCAGACCGCCGTGCTGGGTGAAGAAGCAGGCCCGCAGGCCGAACGTGTCGTTGTGCAGCCGGACCTCGCCGTCGCCGCTGATGATGAGCTGGTTGTACATGCCCGACTGCGGCCAGGCGGGCGTGTCCATGGGCACGATGTCGCCTTCGGTGATGACCAGGCGGACGGGCAGCTCGTGGGTGGCCACGCGCAGCGCCGGGCCGAGTGGCGCGTCGGGCGTGTCGATGACGACCCGGCTCTTGCCGACGATGCGGGCTACGCGGCGGCCGTCCTCCGGCGATAGCGGCGGCGGCAGTATTGCCTCGACCGGCTGAATGGTAATGACATAATGCTGATGCATCCTGATACCTCCTGAGCTGCCGCCGCGGCCGGCTGGGGGCCGGCGCGACTAAGTTCATGCTACACGGGTGCGGGAGCGAAGGCCATTGACGAAACGTGAAAAGATCGGCCGGGGCGGGCACGGGCGGGCCGTCCGGCTAAGTGGCCGACTGGCACGACCGGGCGGACAGGCAGTCGCCCGCCCGGTCATTCTCGCCCGGCCGCTACTCGGCCGACATCAATTCGGTGACAATGGCGTCCGCTTCGCCCAGTAGCCCGCCGACTTCCTGGCGCACCAGACCGGTATCGCGCACATACCACGAGGTGATGGACATGTCCATGGCGTTGGCTGGCGCGCCGCCGATACTGACCGAGACGGTGCCGGCGGTGTCCACGCGCACGGCGTCGAACGTCCCCGCCGGCACGGTGACCGGCTCCTCGCCCGCGACGGTGTTGACCAGATCGATCGTCTCCGACATGGTCATGGCTCCCTGGCCGAGGTCGGGCAGGGTGACTTCGACGACATAGTGGGTGGTCCACTGGTGGCCGGCGGTCATCTGGTCGGCGGCCGGCACGGTCGCCCCGCTGGCCTCGACGTATTCGAAGGTCATCCCCTCGGCCAGGCCCGGCAGTTGTGTCAGTTGCGGGGCCAGCAACCCATCGGCGCTGCACGTCCACTGCTGGACGATGCCCTCGCTCGCGTCGAGGCCCATGGTGAGGGTGAAGCCGCTGTCGCTCACGTCGCTGAAGGTGTGGCGAATCGTCGACTCGCCCATGCCGGGGATCGTGCTGCGATAGGTCAGGACGCGGCCTTCGACGGCGGGGAAGTAGGCGTTGTCACAGTCGCCCTGGGCGACGACAGCGGCCGCGGTGGCCGTGGGCGCGGGCGGCAACTCGGTGGGGGCGGCGGTTGGTGGCGCTTCTGTCGGCGCGGCGGCTTCGGCCGGGGCGTCCGTGGGCGCTGCGTCCCCTTGTGGCACGCTGGTTGTTTGGGATGCCGGGTCGAGCGTCGGCGCGGCCGCGGGCGTGTCGTCGCCGCCGCAAGCGGCCAGGACGATCAGCGACAGCAGCACCACGGCCGCCAGAGCACGACGGGAAATACGAACATGGAGGTTATTCAATGTAGACATCGGCGCATTGTAATGGACGGCCGCGCCCGCTGTCTATTGGTAAAATGTTCCGAACTAGTCGGGAAGTCAGGGCGGGGCGAGCCGGTTTGACTCGACGCACCCCGCCCGTGGTCGCCGCGTCTAGCGGGGATCGATGCTGCTGCTGCCGCTGCTGTCGAGGGTGCCCAGCGTCGGTTGGCCCAGGTAATGCACCTTGGATGCGCCGGTCGCCTGGGCGTCCAGCCGGCCGGTCGTGTTGACGGTAATATTGCTGCTGCCGCTGGCGGTCACGTTGGCGTCGGCGGTGGCGAAGTCGCTCAGGTCGATGGTGCTGGCCCCGCTGGCCTCGGCCTGCACGTCACCGCCCGCGCCGCGCAGGGTGATGGTGCTGGCCCCGCTGGCGTTGAAGTTGGCGTCGCCGCTGTTGATGTCGCCCTCGATGCGGCTGGCCCCGCTGGCCGCGGCGCGCAGGTCTTCGCTGGCATCAAAGCCGGTGATCTGCGCGCGGCTGGCCCCGCTGGCCTCCAGAACGCGCAGCGCGGGCATGGTGATCTCAAAGCTCAGGTTGGCGTTGGCGACCACCGTCGCGTCGCGCAAGGCGAGGGTCACGCGGTTGCCGTTCTGCCCCACTTCCAGGACATCCAGCAGGTTGTCATCGACGGTGACGACGACGCGATAGGCGTCGCCTCGGGTGATGGTGCCTTCGAAGGCGTTCTCGATGGCAACTTCGTCGAAGTCGCTAAAGTCGAACTCGCGCGTGACGGGGTTGCCGGAGCCGGTGAGGATATTCAGCTTGTCCCGTAACGAGGAGCAGCTGGCGAGCAGCAACAGGCCGAGCGCGGCCGAGACAATAACCGACAGTCGTTTGGTAGACATGAGCATCTCTCCTTATTCCCCTAGACCATAGCACATCCGGCGGCCGAAGGCAGTATCCCAGATTACATCGGCCACGGTCAGAGAGGTTCCCGCGGGCTGCCAGGGCTTCTTTTTGGGCGCGACCTCTGTGCTGTTGCGTGTTCGATTCGTCGGGGAGCGTGTATCATTCCGCCGACCACCATGACCAATGAGGTGACTATGACGACCGACAACACGACGACGTTGCCGGCGGTGCGGCTGCGTTGGGGCCAGGCGCAGGAGATGAGCCTCGACCGCATCGGCTGGATGATCCGCTCGGCCGCCGAGCAGGGCGTGTCCCACTACAAAGTGCTGTGGTTCGACATCTTCTACATCGCCCAGCCCGACGTGGTGCGCGAGCTGATCGTCAAGCGGCCGCATCTGCTCCACCGCGACCCGTTCACGACCAACGTTCTGCGCCGCATTATGGGCAACGGCGTCTTCATCGCCGAAGACGAGGCCTGGCAGCGGCAGCGCAAACTCGTCGCCCCGGCCTTCCATGCCATGCGCATCCGCGCCTACGCCGGGACGATGGCCGCTTTCAGCCGCGAGATGGTCGGCCGCTGGCGCGACGGTGAAACGGTGGCGCTGGACGAGGAACTGACCGCCCTGACGTTGCGGATCATCGCCAAGACGATGTTCAACGTCGATCTCCTGGCGGAGGCGGAACACATCGGCCGGCTGATGCGGGCGCTGTTGGAGACGGGCGAGAAACAGCTTGACGCCGCCTATCCGCCGCCCAACTGGGTGCCGACACCGACCAACCGCCGCCAGAACGCCGCCCTACGCGAGCTACACGCCCTAGTACGCGACATCATCCGCGCGCGGCAGGCCAGCGGACGTGACGAGGGCGATCTGCTCTCCATGCTGGTGCACGCTCGCGATGACGACGGCCGGCCCATGAGCGAGGCGCAGATCATTGATGAGTGCGTCACGCTGCTGACGGCCGGACACGAGACGACGGCCGTGGCCCTGATGTGGACGTGGCTGCTGCTGGGGCAACAGCCGGACGTGGCCGACCGGCTGGCGGCCGAGGTTGATGGCGTGTTGGGTGGCGCGCCGGTGACATTCGAGCGGCTGGCCGAGCTGCCCGTCACCGAGAGCATCGTCAAGGAGACGTTGCGCCTCTATCCGCCGGCGTTCAGCTTCGGCCGCACGCCGCTGGAGGACATCCCCCTGGAGGTCAACGGGCAACGTTACTTCTTCCGCAAAGGGGCCAGCTTGATTATCAGCTCCATCGCTATGCACCGGCTGCCAGAGTACTTCCCCGAACCGGAGGCGTTCCGGCCGGAGCGCTGGACGGCGGGCGAGGTTGCGCCGCCCAAGTATGCCTATCTGCCCTTTGGCGGCGGGCCGCGTATTTGTCTGGGCAACCTGTTCGCCATGATGGAGGCACAGGTCATCCTGGCGACGATGGCCCAGCACGTGCGCCTGTTGCCCGTCGAGCCGGGGCTGCCGGACTGGTCGCCGCTGATCACGTTGCGGCCGCAGGGCGAGGTGCGGCTGCGCGTGACCCGACGTGGCCCAGACCGTGGCTGACACCGCCGGGCGCGGCCGGGCAACCGGTATCGCTCCTGGCCACGGCCTGTTCCCGCCTCGTTGACATGGCCGGCGCGCGGGTCTATCCTGTCAGTGGAGGTGACCCATGTCCGAACCGTTGACCCAACAGCTGCTGCGCTGGAGCGCACGCGGCGTGGCCATCCTCTATGCGGCGTTCCTGAGCCTGTTCGCCCTGGATGCTTTCGGCAGCGGCACTAAGCTGGAGCAGGTCGTCGGCTTCCTCATCCATCTGGCCCCGGTCTACGCCGTCGTGCTGGCGCTCATCTTCGCCTGGCGGTGGCCACGACTGGGCGGGGTGCTATTCCTGATGCTGGCGGCCGGTTTCGTGTTCGCCTTCCGCTGGCGCGAGCTGGGCACAACAGTCGTCATGACCGGGCCGCTGGTGCTGGCCGGGGTGCTGTTCCTCGCGTCGGGTTGGGGCGGGCGGGCGCGGTTGCGGCCGAAGTACTAGGGCCGCGCCGGCCGCCGTCTCAGGGGATGGACAGCCGCCAGATCGGCCCACCGGTGGCAAACGTGCCGACGTACTGCGTGCCGTAACGGTCTTCGCCGATGGTGTTGATCAGGTCGTCGCCGACGACGCCCAACAGCGTGCGCGGCCATGAGCCGTCATCGTCGTAGCCCAGGGCGAAGACCTCGCGGCTGCACAGATCGGCGAAGATGTAGCGACCGTCGGCCGGGTTGTGGGCCGGGCGGTAGACCTTGCCGCCGATGACAACGCAGCGGTTGTTGTCCGCGTCGCGGTGGGAGTAAGCGTGAACCGGCCGCTGGAACCGCTCCGGGTTCTGGCAGGCCGGCGCGCCGGCGAAGCTGGGCTTGACCAGCGGCCCTTCCAGGCACGGCCAGCCGAAGTTGGCCCCCGGCGTGCTCAATGAGGCCCGGTTGACCTCTTCCCAGTCCGCGTCGCCCACGTCGCCGATGATGATCTGATCGCCCGGCGGGTCCACA
>WBZM01000485.1_pt1 | contig 45532 bp, 39 predicted proteins | sample 5204271 | NCBI WGS metagenome assembly WBZM01 (sample SAMN12344346, study PRJNA552823) | activated sludge metagenome | biome: Activated sludge suspended growth; feature: Nitrification reactor; material: Wastewater; isolation source: activated sludge from nitrification reactor of wastewater... | reverse complement strand
GGTTGACCGAAATGCCCTTGCCCTGGTTGCCGTCCCGCGGCTTGACGACGACCGGAAAGCCGATTTCCCTGGCGGCGGCCCAGGCGTCATCCTCGTCCTCGACCGGGCGGCCTTTCGGCACGGCGACCCCGGCGGCGTCGAGAAGCATCTTGGTCAGTTCCTTGTCCTGGGCGATCGATTCGGCGATGGCGCTGGTGAAGCTGGTTTCCGCCGCCTGGATCCGCTTCTGCTTGCTGCCCCAGCCGAATTGCACGAGGCTGCCCTGCGTCAGGCGGCGGTAGGGAATGCCGCGCGCCACGGCGGCGGAAACGATGGCGCCGGTGGATGGGCCGAGACGGATGTCTTCGTCCAGCTCGCGCAGTTGCCCGAGTGCGCTGTCAAGATCGAAGGGCTCGTCGTTCAGTGCCGCGTTGCACAATTGTTCGGCAAGGTCGAAGGCCATGCGGCCGACGTCTTCCTCCGTGTATTCGACGACCACCTGATAGATGCCGGTATCGACCGCCTGCGCCGTGCGGCTGAAGGTAACCGGACAGCCGGCCTGCGCCTGCAGACCGAGTGCGGCGAACTCGAGCGCATGCGCCATCGAAACCGTGTCGAGATGGTCGGCGGGGATGAGGTCGCCGAGTTCGGGGAAGCGGTCGCGCAGGCGGGCTTCGAAGCCGGGCAGGTCGGCGATTGCGCATTCGGCACCCTCGCAGGTGACGATGGCCTGGATCGCCGTGTGCCGGCTCCACAGATTGGGGCCGCGCAGGGCACGAATACGGGAAACGTCCATGAAAACTCTTCCTTGCTAATGCGGGCTAGTTCCGGAATGCCGCCGGGGGCGACCTTCTGGCGCCCTGCGGCAACAGGGCGGCAGGGTCGGGCAGTTCGAGACCGAAGGTCTTGACCCCGGTGGCGATCACTTCCTTGGTTAGTCCGAGCGCCCAGCCGGCGGCGATGGCGGCGAGCGCGTTGGCGACCGTGGCGGCGTCCTTCTGCTTGCCGATCACCGGTACGTCGCCGAGCCGGCAGAGACGGATTTCCTCGCTGCCGGTGGCGAGGGCGATGCGGCCATCGCGCACGAAGACGCCGCGCTTGCCGGCGGCGATGTGTTCCGCCATGACCGGGCAGGCCGGGTCGGCGGCGAAGAAGATCACCTCGCCGTCCGACAGTTCGGCCAGGCTGGCGACGATCTCGTCGCCGGCATTGAGCACCGAGCAGCCGTCGCGCAGGACGACATCGACCTGCGTCCGGTAGGCGTTGCGGTAAGTCGTGAAGTACTCGCCGCCACTCGGGTGGACATCCCAGCGCCCGAGGTCTTCCGCCGCCGGGTCGATATTGGTGACGATGCCCACCTGGCAGCGGTCGTAGGCCAGTCCCTCGCCGAGGATCGTGCGTCCGCCGTTCTCGATAACAGCCGCCTCGACGGCAGGGTTGAGCAACAGGCGGTGGCCCGATGACCAGTTGACGCCGTCGGACTTCTGGACATGACGCCGGTCGATATGCAGGCCGTCGCTGCAGGCCAGTCCAACGCGCCGGCCGGAGAGGTAGATCAGGTGGGCCAGCAGCTTGGCGACGGCGGTCTTCCCGTGCGTTCCGGTAATCCCGACGACCGGAATGCGGCCGCTCTCGCCTTCGGCAAACAGGCTGTCGATGATCGCCTTGCCGACCGGGCGCGGCTTGCCGACGCCGGGTCGCAGGTGCATCAGCAGGCTCGGGCCGGCGTTCACCTCGACGATCGCCCCGCCCTGTTCACCGAGGGGTCTGGAGATATCCTGGCAGACGAGGTCGATGCCGGCGATATCGAGCCCGACGATACGCGCGGCGAGCGCGGCCAGTGCCGCGGTTTCCGGATGGACTTCGTCGGTGACATCGAACGCATGGTTGGCGTTGCGCTGGATCAGGACATTGCGGTCCATTGCCGGAACGGAATCGGGTTCGAGCCCCTGGCGCGAAAGTTCCATGCGCGCCGCCGAGTCGATGTGGATGATCGACAGCGGATGCAGTTCGGAGTGGCCGCGGCGTGGGTCGGTGTTGATCTGGGTGGCGATAAGTTCATTGACGGTGGACTTGCCGTCGCCGGTCACGGTGATCATGTCGCCGCGATTGGCGGCCGCCAGCTTGCCGCCGATCACCAGCAGGCGATGCTCGGTGCCGGGAATCGAGCGTTCGACGAGGACCGCCGTGCCCTCATCGATGGCCACGGCATAGGCCTTCTCGACTTCCTCGCGGGTCTTGACGTCGATGAAGACGCCCCGGCCGTGGTTGCCGTCGCGCGGCTTGACGCAGACCGGCAGCCCGATCTCCTCGGCAGCCTCCCAGGCATCGGCGGCGCTGGTGACCTCGCGGCCTTCGGGAATCGGCACGCCGCATGAGGAGATGAGTTCCTTGGTCAGATCCTTGTCGCGCGAGATCGTTTCGGCGATGGCGCTGGTGCGGTCGGTCTCGGCCGTCCAGATGCGGCGCATCGCGGCACCGTAGCCGATCTGGACGAGGTTGCCGTCGGCGAGCAGGCGGATGGCTGGAATGTCACGGTCGTCGGCGGTATCGACGATGCTCGCGGTCGACGGCCCGAGACACTTGGAATCCACCATGTCGCCCAGTTCCTCGATGGTGCCGGTGACGTCGAACGGCCTGTCCTCGATCGCCGCCATGATCAGGTCGCGGGCCATGTGAAGCGCGGTGCGGGTGACCTCCTCGTGCCAGGCGCGGACGACGACCTTGTAGACCCCGTATTCGGAAGTCTCGCGGGCCTTGCCGAAACCGCCGGGGAGTCCGGCCAGATTCTGCAGTTCGAGCGTGACGTGTTCGAGGATGTGTCCGGCCCAGGTGCCCTCCTCGACGCGGCGCAGGAAGCCGCCACGCTCGCCGTAGTTGCAGCGATGCTCGACCAGCGACGGTAGCCAGGCCGAAAGGCGCTCGTAAAAGCCGGGTATCTTGTTCGACGGATATTCCTCCAGTTCGCCGATGTCGACCCAGGCTTCGAGCACCGGCCGGTAGGTCCACATGTTCGGACCGCGCAGGGGAATGATCTCCCTGATGATGATGTCTTTCTTCTTCATGCTTGGTCCGTCCAGGTCCGTTTCGCAGTAAAAGGATTGTCGAGACAATGAATAATTATCAACGCTTTCGCCGGGGCCCGGGCTGACGCCTGTCAAAAAAATGTCATGTCCTGGCAAGACTTGTTACACGCCGGGATTACAGGAAGCGATCGAGCAGCTTGCGGCTGTGCCGGTCGAGGGTGCCGATGTCGCGCACCAAGAACTGGATGCCATGGGTGTCGGCGATCAGCAGGCGGGTCTGCGACAGCCGGCGGATGTCTTCCTCACCCTTCAGCAACAGCGTCGCCTGGCCGCGATTGGTACGCACCTGCCAGGTGCTCGGGCAGGCGAAGCTGGAAACCTCGAAGATATGTTCGATTTCCGGTACGAATTCGCGGCTGGCGAGTTCTTCCTCGATCAACTGGCCGAAAGCCGGCGGCAGGTCGGCGAGGCGGTCGGCCCAGCCGACTTCGTGGCCTTCGGTATTGATCAACGCGATACCTTCGTCGGGCGCGGCAATCGGGAAGGCGCGCACGGGAACGACGCCTTCGTGCGATTCACCATTTTTAGCCTTCAGAACCAGTCGACCGTAACTGTCGCGAATCAGGCTGAAATCCGGTGCCGTCATTTGTTGAGTTCCTTGCTGGGCTGCTCAATGCTTCTTGGGATTTCCTGCTCGGTATCCACATTGCGCGCCTGCGCCTGGTAGAGCTTGTAGTAATGGCCTTCGGCGGCCATCAGTTCATCGTGGTTGCCGAGTTCGACGAGGCGGCCGCGATCCATGACGACCAGCCGGTCCGCCTTGCGCAGTGTCGACAGGCGGTGGGCGATGGCGATCGTGGTGCGACCGCGCACGAGGTTGTCGAGCGCCTTCTGGATTTCCTTCTCGGTTTCGGTGTCGACCGACGACGTGGCTTCGTCAAGGATCAGGATCCTGGGATCGATGAGCAGGGCGCGGGCGATGGAGATGCGCTGGCGCTCGCCGCCGGAGAGTCCCTGGCCGCGCTCGCCGACCAGCGAGTCGTAGCCGTGCGCCAGGCGCAGGATGAATTCGTGGGCATGGGCGGCGCGTGCCGCGGCGATGATTTCGGCGCGCGACGCATCCGGCTTGCCGTAGGCGATGTTCTCGGCGATGGTCCCGAAGAACAGGAAAGGCTCCTGCAGCACGAGGCCGATGTGCCGGCGGAATTCGGCGACCGGCACCGAGCGGACATCGACGCCGTCGATGAAGACGGCGCCTTCGGTGACGTCGTAGAAGCGGCAGATCAGGTTGACCAGCGTGGACTTGCCGGAACCGGAATGGCCCACCAGGCCGATCATCTCGCCGGGCCTGATCACCAGGTCGACGTCGCGGGTAACGGCGCGGGTACCGTAGCGGAAGCTGGCCTTCTTCAACTCGATCTGGCCGGTCACTCTGGTCAGGTGCACTGGCTTGGCCGGTTCCGGCACGCTGGAGACATGGTCGAGGATGTCGAAGATGCGCTTGGTGCTGGAAGCGGCGCGCTGCGTCGCCGAGACGATGCGGCTCATCGAGTCGAGACGGGTGTAGAAGCGGCCGATGTAGGCGAGGAAGGCGGTGAGCACGCCGACCGTGATCTCGTTCTTGGAAATCTGCCAGATGCCGAAGGCCCAGACGACCAGCAGGCCGATCTCGGTAAGCAGCGTGACGGTGGGGGAGAACAGCGACCAGGTCTTGTTCAGCTTGTCGTTCATCGCCAGGTTGTGCTCGTTGGCGGCGCGGAAGCGCTCGGCTTCGCGCTTCTCCTGGGCGAAGGCCTTGACGACGCGGATGCCGGGGATGGTGTCGGCGAGGACGTTGGTCACCTCGGCCCAGACGCGGTCGATCTTCTCGAAACCGGTCCGCAGCTTCTCGCGCACGTAGTGGATCATCCAGCCGATGACCGGCAGCGGGATGAGCGTGACCAGCGCCAGCCACGGGTTGATCGAGAAAAGGATGACCGCGGTCATCGCGATCATCAGCACGTCCGTCGCGAAGTTGAGCAGGTCGAGCGACAGGAAGACGTTGATGCGGTCCGTCTCGCTGCCGATGCGCGCCATCAGGTCGCCGGTGCGCTTGCCGCCGAAGTATTCGAGCGACAGGCCGAGCAAGTGCTCGTAGGTATGGGTACGCAGGTCGCGGCCGATGCGCTCCGAAACGAGGGCAAGAATGTAGGTACGCAGCCACCCGAGCAGCCACGCGAGCAGGGCCGAGCCGAGCAGGCCGCCGAGGTACATGCCGACCAGGGGCCAGTCGATCGGCTTGCCGTTCTGGAACGGGATCAGCACGTTGTCCATCAGCGGCATGGTCAGGTAGGGCGGGACCAGCGTCGCGGCGGTGGCCGCCAGCGTCAGCAGGAAACCGCTGAGCAGTTGCCAGCGATAGGGGTGGGCGAAGCGCCACAGCCGGAACAGCGTCCACGTCGACGGCGCCTCGGTCGCCTCGCGACTGCAGATCGGGCATTCGTCTTCACCCGGCGGGAGCGGTGCCTTGCACCTGGGGCAGATATCCTCGAGCGGACGTTCGACCGGCCGGCCGCTGGCCAGGCTTTCCAGGAGCAGGTCGAACTCGCTGATGACGCGCAGGGCGGCCAGATTGTTGCCGAGCGTGTAATGCCAGCAGGCCAGACGGCCGCGTTCGTCGACTAGTTCCAGCATGCCGACGCCGGCATGGTCCGCATGGTGGAGCCTGAGGCCGGCGCGCAACGGCCAGTCGCTCCATTGCCCGGCGTCGGGCGGGCGGGCGAGCAGGCGCCTGTCGGTCACCATGACCAGTCCCGCAGCGAAATGCAGTTGCGCGTCGAGATCGATCTCAACCCAGGCCTGGGTCCTTTCGCCGGCCGCAAGCAGAGCCTCGACTTCGGCAGCCCAGCGGCTGGGCAGTGCCGGTTCGTTACCGGCAGCGATTTGGGCGATCTGAGTCATCGTGCGAGTATAGCGCAAGGGCAGCGCAGTCTGCGCCACCGCGCATCGTTCCCGGGATTGACTCACGTCAATGCTTTGTACGGTGGGCTGTCGTTGAATACGGCGACGTTTCATCAAGGAAATCCATGTTTCGCATTTCGCAGTACATGCAGGAAATCGTCTCCCCGACAGCTCTCGGCCCGAAGCGCAATCCGCCGGGCCCGGTGGTGATCTGGAACCTGATCCGGCGCTGCAACCTCACCTGCAAGCACTGCTATTCGATCTCGGCCGACACCAATTTCCCGGGCGAACTGACCACCGAGCAGGTCTTCACGGTGATGGACGACCTCAAGGCTTTCCGCGTCCCGGTGCTGATCCTCTCCGGCGGCGAGCCGCTGCTGCGCCCGGACATATTCGACATCGCCAGGCGGGCCAAGGCGAAGGGCTTCTACGTCGGCCTGTCGTCGAACGGCACGCTGATCGACGCAGGCAACATCGACCGGATCGCCGAATGCGACTTCAACTACGTCGGCGTCTCGCTCGACGGGCTCGGCGCCACGCACGACAGGTTCCGTCGCCTCGACGGCGCCTTCGCGGCCTCGCTGAAGGGCATCCGCCTCTGCCGCGACCTCGGCCTCAAGATCGGCGTGCGCTTCACGATGACCCAGGACAACGCCGACGACCTGCCCGGGCTCCTGAAGCTGGTCGAGGAGGAGGGCATCGACCGCTTCTACTTCTCGCACCTCAACTACGCGGGGCGCGGCAACAAGAACCGCAAGGACGACGCGCAGTACCAGCTCACCCGCCAGGCGATGGACCTGCTCTTCGACACCTGCTGGGAGTACCGGCAGCGCGGGCTGGAGAAGGAATTCACGACGGGCAACAACGACGCCGACGGTGTCTATTTCCTGCACTGGGTCCGTCGCCGCTTCCCGGAGCGGGCGGCGCACGTCGAGGCCAGGTTGCGGCAGTGGGGCGGCAACTCGTCCGGCGTCAATGTCGCCAACATCGACAACCTCGGCAATGTTCATCCCGACACCATGTGGTGGCATTACACGCTGGGCAACGTCAAGGAGCGTCCGTTCTCGCAGATCTGGCCGGACGTTTCCGATCCGCTGATGGCCGGCCTCAAGCAGCATCCGCGGGCGGTGCAGGGACGCTGCGCGACCTGCGCCTACCTCGAAATCTGCAACGGTAACACCCGCGTCCGCGCCCAGCAGCTGACCGGCAACCCGTGGGCCGAGGATCCCGGTTGCTACCTCACCGACGAAGAGATCGCATGAACTACTGGAGAATCCTGATTCCCGCCGGCTTCGCCGCCTCGTTCCTGTTCGGCATGGCGCAGCTGGCCGAAGCCGCGGATGTGCCGGCTTCCTACCAGCAGCACTGTGCGTCCTGCCACGGCGCCGACCGTCTCGGCGGCATCGGCCCGGCGCTGCTGCCGGAAAACCTCGCCCGGCTGCGCAAGGCGGAGGCCGAGAAGGTCATCCGCGAGGGGCGCCCGGCGACGCAGATGCTGCCTTTCGGGCACGTTCTGAACGATGCTGAGGTCAAGGCGCTGGTCGAATTCGCGTACAAGCCGATCGTCCCGATGCCGGTATGGGGCGAGAAGGAAATCACCGCCTCGCGCATCGTCACTCACGCGCCGGGCAGCCTGCCGGACAAGCCGCAATTCAGCGCCGACCCGCTCAACCTCTTCGTCGTCGTCGAGACCGGCGACCACCACGTGTCCATCCTCGACGGCGACAGGCTCGAGCGCATCCACCGCTTCCCGTCGCGCTTCGCGCTGCACGGCGGGCCGAAATTCACGCCGGACGGGCGCTACGTCTATTTCGCCTCGCGCGACGGCTGGATCACCAAGTTCGACCTGTGGAACCTCAAGGTCATCGCCGAGGTGCGCGCCGGCATCAACACGCGCAACGCCGCGGTTTCCGGCGACGGCAAGTGGGTCGCGGTGGCCAACTACCTGCCGCACACCCTCGTCATCCTCGACGCCGACCTCAACCTCAAGAAGATCCTGCCGGTCGCCGACAAGGACGGCAAGGTGACGTCCCGGGTTTCCGCGGTCTACGACGCGTCACCGCGCCAGAGCTTCGTCGCCGCGCTCAAGGACGTCAAGGAAGTCTGGGAGGTTTCGTACAACCCGAAGGCGCCGGAAATCCCGGCCGGCATGATCCACGACTTCAAGTACCGCGAGGGCAGTTTCATCCCCGGCTTCCTCAACCCGCAGCGCAGCTTCCTCGACGACTATCTCGACGACTTCTACTTCACGCAGGATTACCACGAGGTCATGGGTGCCTCGCGCAACGACGCCAAGAGCGCCGTCAGCGGCCAGGTGGTCAACCTCGACGTGCGCAAGAAGATCGCCGACCTCGAACTGCCCGGCATGCCGCACCTCGGCTCCGGCATCAGCTGGCAGTGGCAGGGCAAGACGGTGATGGCGACGCCCAATCTCAACGAAGGCCTGATCAGCATCATCGACATGCAGACCTGGAAGACGATCAGGCAGATCAGGACCCGCGGCCCCGGCTTCTTCATGCGCAGCCACGAGAACAGCCGCTACGCATGGACGGACTCGATGATGAGCAAGGAGTTCAAGGACACCATGCAGGTCATCGACAAGGAGAAACTGGAAATCGTCGCCGAACTCAAGCCCGAGCCGGGCAAGACCTTCGCCCACGTCGAATTCACCAAGGATGGCCGGTACGTGCTCGCCAGCCTGTGGGAAATGGACGGCGCGCTGATCGTCTACGACGCGCAGACGCTCAAGGAGGTCAAGCGCATCCCGATGAAGAAGCCAGTCGGCAAGTACAACGTCTGGAACAAGATCAGCAAGTCGGAGGGGACGAGCCACTGAGGGAGTCCGGACGACCGGGATATCGGGAGAAATTCCGGGTCGACCGCAGCCTCCCAAGGCTCGGGCCGGTTGACTATATACGGCATTGCCGTATCATCGGCGCATGCACACGGTTGCCGAGACCGAAATCTTCCAGCGTTACGCTGCATCCATCTGGTCCGAAAGCGAGCGTCTCGAATTCGTCGAGTGGATTGCGGCCAATCCGTTGGCGGGAGAGGTGATTCCCGGAACGGGTGGTTGCCGGAAAGTGAGATGGGGCCGTTCCGGCATGGGCAAGCGTGGCGGTGCGCGGGTGATTTACTTCAACGTGCTGGATGGCCGAATCTGGTTGCTCATTGCTTATGCAAAGTCCAGGTTCGACAACCTGCCAGCCGAATTTCTGGCCAAACTGAAAGCCGAGGTGGAACGTGGATAAGGAAATGGAACAGTTTCAGAACGATCTGCTGGCATCGGTTCGCCAGATGAAGGCTGGCAAGGCGGCACGGGTTACTGTCGTAGAGGTTTCGGCCGCAACCGAGGCGCGCAACCGTGTCGGCATGTCCCAAGGCGAGTTCGCCAAATTGCTCGGCGTTTCGGTACGTACATTGCAGGATTGGGAGCAGGGGCGGCGGGAGCCTTCCGGTGCTGCAAAAACCCTGCTGCGCATAGCGTCGCAGAATCCGGAGGCAGTCAAGGCAGCGGCCTGATCCCGTGATGCCAGCGAGCGCCCCTGAGGGTCTTCCTCCGGGGCGTTGTGGTTCAAGGCGGCTGATCGGGGTTTGCCGGCACGATGGGTAACTCCGGGCGCGTGGCGAATCGGGGCATGCGCCCCGTTTCCGCTGGTAGCCGAACCGCGCCCAGCTCGAAGCAGCATCAAGCCCGATCGACAGCACGTCGCGCCTCGCCCCTGATCTCGCCCGGCAGCCGGCGCCCCGGCGCGGCGGCAAGGCATCTCATCCCTCCGCGTCGCCCGGCCCCAGGTCGCCGGCGATCAAGCGGAACTGCTCCAGCGCTGCCTCCAGGTCGGCCACGATCTCCTGCGCGATGACCTCGGGCGGCGGCAGGTTGTCGGAATCGGCCAGCGATTCGTCCCTGAGCCAGAAGATGTCCAGGCTGGCCTTGTCGCGGTTGACCAGTTCCGCAAGGCCAAAAGCGCGCCAGCGGCCGTCCGCGGTTTCCTCGGCCCAGTTCGCCTTGCGGTCTTGGCGGTTGGCCGGGTTGTACACGCGGACGAACTCGTCGAGGTCCGCCCGCTTGAGCGGGTTGGTCTTCAGCGTGAAGTGCTTGTTGGTGCGCAGGTCGTAGATCCAGAGCTTCCTGGTCCACGGCGTCTCGCTGGCCGGCTTCTTGTCGAAGAAGATCACGTTGGCCTTCACGCCCTGCGCGTAGAACAGGCCGGTGGGCAGGCGCAGCAGGGTGTGCACGTCGCACTCGTGCATCAGCTTGCGGCGGATGGTCTCGCCGGCGCCGCCTTCGAACAGCACGTTGTCGGGCACCACCACCGCAGCGCGGCCGTGGGGCTTGAGCAGCGTCTTGATGTGCTGCACGAAGTTCAGTTGCTTGTTGCTGGTGGTGGCCCAGAAGTCGTCGCGCTCGACGATGTCTTTCTCGGTGGAGGTCTTGCCGTCCTCGCCGACGATCATCGTGCTGGACTTTTTTCCGAACGGCGGATTGGCCAAGACAAGATCAAACCTTTCGCCGGGGTCGGCCGCCAGCGCGTCGGCCACCTTGACGGGCACGCTCTTCTCCGAGCCGATGCCGTGCAGCATCAGGTTCATCGCGCACACGCGCGCGGTGGCCTGCACCAGCTCCCAGCCACGGAAGGCGCCTTCCTTGAGGTGGCGCTTTTCGTCGCGGGTGAGGTTGGGGTAGTGCTGCGTGAGGTACTGGTGCGCGGTGAAGAGAAAGCCGCCGGTGCCACAGGCAGGGTCGCAGATCACCTCGCCGGGCTTGGGCGCGATGCAGTCCACCATCGCCTGGATCAGCGCCCGCGGAGTGAAGTACTGGCCGGCGCCGGACTTGGTGTCCTGCGCGTTCTTCTCCAGCAGGCCCTCGTAGGCGTCGCCCTTGACGTCGGCACCCATCGCCGACCAGTTCTCGGCGTCGATCAGGTCGACGATCACGCGCCGCAGCTTGGCCGGATCCTGGAACTTGTTCTGCGCCTTGCCGAAGATCAGCGCCAGCGTGCCCGGCTGCCGGCCCAGCTCTTCCAGCGTGTGGCGGTAGTGATCGAACAGCGCATCGCCGTCCCTGGCGAGCAGCGCCGGCCAGGCGTAGGGCGCGGGAATGGGGCTGGGCTGGTGGTACGGCGGGCGGCTGCGCTCGTCGGCCATCTTCAGGAACAGCAGGTAGGTGAGCTGCTCGACGTAGTCGCCGTAGCTCATCCCGTCATCCCGCAGCACATTGCAGTAATTCCACAGTTTCTGAACCAGAGTCGCGGAGTTCATTTGTCGTCGTCGCGCAGGGTGAGTCGGGGTTTCTCGCGAGCACCTGCGTGCTCGCGTGCCGGCGAACGGGCGAGGCTCCGTCCGGGCCGTGGGCCGTTGCAGTAGTTCCAGAGCTTCTGGACGAGGGTGGAGGTGTTCATTCGTCGTCGGTGTGCTGATTCTCGATTTGCGCCCGCGACGCGGCTGCGGCTTGCTGCAGCTTGCGTTGCAGCACATCCTTGGGCGGCAGCACGGTCAGGTACTCGGCGACGTGGATACCGGTCTTGTCGAGCTCCAGCAGTTCGATACGTCCACGGTCCTTGCCCGTGCACAAGATGATGCCGATGGGTGGTTCCTCGCCCGGCTTTCGCTCGTACTTGTCCAGCCAACGCAGGTACAGCTCCATCTGGCCCTTGTGTTCGGGGCGGAAGCGGTCGAGCTTGAGCTCCACCACCACCAGCCGTCGCAGATCGCGCTGGTAGAACAGCAGATCGAGGTAGAAGTCCTCGTCGTCGACCGTGATGCGCTTCTGCCGCGCCAGGAACGCGAAGCCGCTGCCCAGTTCCAGGATGAAGTGCTCCATCTCACGCAGGATGGCCGCCTCGAGGTCCTTCTCCTGATAGGTGTCCTTCAGCCCCAGGAAGTCGAGCAGGTAGGGATCGCGCAGCACCAGATCGGTGGAGACGCGGTCTTCGTCACGCAGCGCGGCCAGCTCCATGCGCGCCAGATCGTCTGGCTTGCGCGACAGCGTCGTGCGCTCGTACAGCATGCCGCCGATCTTCTCGCGCAGGGTGCGCACGCTCCAGCGTTGGGCGCGACACATCTCGGCGTAGAACTCGCGTTGCAGCGGCTCCTTCAGCGGCAGCAGGGCGAGGAAGTGCGTCCAGCTCAATTCTCGTATCAGCGATACGACGATCTTCTCGTCGGGGAAGACCTGAGCGAACTGGATCATCCGCCGCAGGTTCTTCTCGCCAAAGCTGCTGCCGTACTCGGCCTCCAATTGTCGCGACAGCGTGACGACAATCTGCTCACCGTAGGCGGCGCGGTCGCCGGCCAGCACATCGGCATGGATGCGGCGACCGATGCGCCAGTACAGCAGGGTCAGCGTCGCATTGGCCGTGGCGGCCAAATGTGCTCGCGCGTCGGCAACGAGGCGGCGGATATCGGCGATCAGCGCGTTGCCAGTCGAGTCGGCTTCGGCCAAGGTGCTGCGGGCAGTCTTCCGGGTCACCATCCGATCAGGCTCCCATCATGTCAGGCGCCGGCACCCGGCGGCCCCACATACCGAACAACACGGTCGTGGCACCCACCGCCATCTGGATCAGCGCGCGCGGCGTGAAGTACTGGCCGGCGCCGGACTTGATGTCCTGCGCGTTGCGCTCCAGCAGGCCCTCGTAGGCGTCGCCCTTGACGTCGGCGCCCAGCGCCGACCAGTTCTCGGCGTCGATCAGGTCGACGATCACGCGCCGCAGCTTGGCCGGGTCCTGACAATCTCCACCGGAGATTGGACGCCCGCAGGGCGCCCAAAGGGTGAGCATTGCCATGAGGCGAAGCGAATCAAACTTGTTCTGCGCCTTGCCGAAGATCAGCGCCAGCGTGCCCGGCGGTCTGCCCAGCTCTTCCAGCGTGTGGTGGTAGTGGTCGAACAGCGCATCGCCGTCCTTGGCCAGCAGCGCCGGCCACGCGTAGGCGGCGGGGATGGGGCTCGGCTGGTGGTACGGCGGGCGGCTGTGCTCGTCGGCCATCTTGAGGAACAGCAGGTAAGTGAGCTGCTCGACGTAATCGCCATAGCTCATCCCGTCGTCGCGAAGGGTGAGCCGGGATTTCTCGCGAGCACCAGCGTGCTCGCATGCCGGCGAACGGGCGAGGCTCCATCCGAGCCCAGGGCCGTTGCAGTAGTTCCAGAGATCTTGCACGAGGGTGGAGGTGTTCATCTGGAGCGAGAGTCCTGTCTACTTCGCCTTCGTGACGGTCTTCACGACATCAGACAGGAGGTCGAACAGCTGATGCCGAGTCACAGGCTCATCTCGCTCTGGCGAGTCTGGTTGGCCAAAGAATTTTTCGGTCAGCTTCTCCTTGAGTTCGTGGCGCTTCGCCTCTGGGAGCTGAACCAAGTAGGCATCAATTGACGCAAGCTCCACCTGTAGCTTTCGATTCTGCTGTTCGCGACGACGATGCTTCGACGACTCCTGTGCTGCGTAGACGGCCGGTATCGCAATAACGAAGACGGTTCCCAGCCGGAATAGGAAGATCTTCCAATCGACTTCCGGATGCGCAAAGCTTTGATAGAAGCTAACCCCGCCAACGACTATCATCGCCGCCATGAGCGCAAGCGCGATCCAGCGGAGGAAGTTCGCAGCACGCTCATCCGCGTCTGCAGTCCGCGCGAAGTGACCCGATAGCGATGCTGAGCCAATCGCGCCAAAGATTGCGTTGACTTCTGCTTGCCGCTTCGCAAAGAAGTCCATGAACTCCTTGCTCGCGCTCTCGTTCTTGCCCTTAAACTCTGACCACTCGGCTGCTCGGGTATTGGCCGCATCGTTCGCTTGGGTGTCGAAGTCAACCTTCTGCTTGCTGAATTCAGTCACAAGTCGTTGCGATGCTGTGGCGAAGTCCGCTGCACGAGTTGCCTCCGCCTGCGAGAATTGCCTCTGAAACTCTGCAATCGACTGATCGAGTCGCCCCTTTTGCTGCTCGATTGTTTGACGGAGCGTCTCGACGTCTGAGGTGGCGGTTTGGGTCAGTCCCGTCAGAGCCGCGAGCTGCGCCTCCATCTGTTGCGTCTTCTTCCTTAGACCTACGATCTCGTCAATTAGCCGCCGCTCAAATGCCCTCGCGGCTTCAGTCAGCGCTTGAGTCATCTCCGCCGGCGGTAGCAAGTCGACCGGACGCAGGACGCTCAGAACCTCATCGACCGTAGTGTTGGCGTTCTGCAGTTGAGACAAGTTCGCCGATTGTGCGAAATCCCTCGCGTAAGTGACCACGTTTGACAGCCAGGAGCCGACATTCGCCCACGTGCCAGCATGAAAAAGCTCTGGATCGAGCGAGGACATGCGTGCGTCGAGGATGCGCAGCACCTTCTGTAGTCGCGCGAGATTTCCCAAGTCTGTCGGCGAAAGCGTTTCAGTCTTCGCCGTATCGAGTAGGGCCAGAGCCTCCCGAATCCGCTGACCGACCTGAAGGGACTCGTAGTTCTGTTTCCATGTGGACATTAGCATTCCTTTGTCTTTGTATTAGGCCAATGCTTCCAACGCGCCAGTTGCCGCAAACGCTCGTGCCAGAACGGACCTCCGGAGGCCGAGGGACCGGGCGAGATTGGCGTCCACTTCTGCCTCGAGTTCGCGAACGATTGTGACGCGGCGGTCGACTTCGGCGACGATACGGTGCTGTTCTGCCAGTGAGGGGAGCGGCATTTTCAGACCGGCAAACTTCGACTTATTGAGGATTGGCAGAGTCGTCGCCGAAGCGTTCTTGATGATCTGCTGCTGGCCAGCCGGGCTCACTGTCCACCAGTAGACGAACCGCGAATCGGCCACGTCGGCACGTGGGGACACGGCGTTGATCTGCTGGTTGGTGGCGCATGCGACTCGCGCCAGTCCCGTCTTGCCAATCGTCGCACCGATGCAGGTCACCAGCACAGAACCTGCGGGCAGCCGACGTCCTTTGGCCAAACCTTGGGCTGAGAGGTGCTCTCGCGCCATGACCACGTTCTCTCCAGCGTCGAGGTCCGTTGGCTTGAAGAATGGAATGTCGCCGCCGAAGTTCGCGGGGTCCGCGGTCGGGGGTGTAAAACCCGTTGTGACTTCGCCAATGTTTGCATAGGTCTTCCAACCCCAGCCGTAGTCGGCATCGAATGCAGTGGCAAGTGCAGCGGCCCTGAAGCGCTTGAGGTTGGCCTTGACGCGCTTGAGGTTGGCGCCGGCTTCGTCGAGGCGGGAGAACTGTTTTTCGATTTCGGCGGCGATGCAGCGCTGCTGTCCGACACTTGGAATGCAGACATGGAAGGCCTTTGCCTCCGGAAAGTAGATGGTTGTGTGCGCCACGCCTTCAGCGATCTCATGCAAGAACGAGTGTTCGGCAAGGAAGATCTGCTGAAGAAACTGAGGTAGTAGCTCGGGGCCACAAATCCAGTTGACGAACCCTTGGCTCGTAGCCATAGGACGGCCAAGGATCACCGCATAGCCGATCGAGCCAGTGCGACTTAAGCATACGGTGCCCTCCGGCAACACAACTGCTGCGGAGTTCTCGATGCCAATGGGATTGGTGGTCTCGCTCGTCACATGGATGACTCGGCCATGAAATGGTCTCGCGTCACCGACGTTCATCCACGGAATGTCGCCGCCCCAGTACTCCGGATGCTTCCTGCTGGGCGTATGGCCGGTTGCCATCGTGGCGACCTCTGAAAGCGGGACCCAGCGCCAGCCGGGCGGCGCTTCCCTCTCGGGATCGCCAACCGACAAAACGCAGCGCCCCGGGCGTACATCTGTTGTCGCCCGTCGCCCCGTCACGCCACCAGCCCTCCGGGCTCGCCCGCATTCGCTTTGCCGTCGATCCCCGGCAAGCCGGGGCCCCTTGCCGGGTAGCTCATGCGGCGCACTCCCGATTCAACTCATCCATCACCCTCGGCAGCTCCGCCCCAAACAACTGATGCACCCGACCGAGCCCGCCGCGCTGGTCGAACGGCGCGTAGCCGAAGTCCTCGGCCTCGATGCCGAGGTTGCTGGCGATGTGCTCGGCCATGTTCTCCAGCCACCAGCGCTGCTCGTCGGTGAAGGCCTTCCCCGCCGCCTGCTGCTGCGCGATCCACACCCTGAAATTGGCGGCCACGCGCTCGGGGTAGGGCACCAGCTCGTTCTCCTGGTGCATCGCGTAGCGCACCAGTGAGACGAGGTCGGTCAGGATGCGGCGGCGGCTCGCGCCCTTGACCTTGCTCTGGTCCAGCGCGGCGTAGGCCTGCCAGAGCTGGCTTTCGGTCCACAGGTGCGGCGGGGCTTGCAGCGTGTCGGCCAGCGCCTTCAGATCGTCGAACTTCAGCGGCGCCTTGGTCGGGCGGTTGTAGAGGATCTGCAGAGCGGTGATCTCGTCGCGGTGCTGGGCGATGAAAGCCTCGAAGCTGTGCACGATGCCCTGCGCGCGCTCGCGCGCGGCCTCGGAGAAGCCGGCTTCGAGCACGCGGTCCTGGGTGACGGTGTCGATCACCAGTTCTTTGCTGGCTTTCAGCGTGAGGATCAGCGTGCGCAGGTTGGGGTTGGAGAGTGGCCTGACCGCGTGGCGCAGCGCGGCCTCGGCCTCCTGCGGCGAGCGGTCCTCGCGCGGGTCCAGCGCCTGGACGATGCCGCGCGACAGTTCCTTCAGGCCCAGGCCGCCGGCTTCGGTCACCACCCTGGCGCGCTCGGCATCGGTGAGCTGAGCGTCCAGCCGCGCCAGGCGCACGGCCACGCTGGAGAGCACCTCGGGCTCCACGTTGCCCAGGCTCACGGCCTGCAGCAGCGCGTCGAGCGGCACGCTCTTCTTCTGGTCCAGCGGTCGGCTGTCGGTCTTGTCGCGCTCGCAGACGCCCACGCAGTCGACGATGACGAAGCGGTCCTTGCGCACGTGCTCGCCGGGGTTCACGCCGCGCAGGTCGTCGTCCTTGATCACGCGCACGCCGCGACCCTTCATCTGCTCGAAGAAGCTGCGGCTCTTGACGCTGCGCATGAAGACGACGATCTCGACCGGCTTGATGTCAGTGCCGGTGGCGATCATGTCGACGGTGACGGCGATGCGCGGGTAGTAGCTGGTGCGGAAGGCCTTGATCAGGTTTTCCGGTGTATCGCCGGTGGTGCGGTAGGTGATCTTCTGGGCGAACTCGTTGCCGCGGCCGAACTCCTCGCGCAGGATGCCGACGATGGCCTCCGCGTGGTTGTCGTCCTTGGCGAAGACCAGCGTCTTGGGCAGCTCCTGCCGCTGGGGGAAGAGGTCGCTCTGCCAGCGGTCGCGCAGCGTGCGCGCGATGGTGCGGATCTGGTCGGGCGTCTGCACGCTGCGGTCCAGCTCTTCCGGCGCGTACTCGAAGTCGTCGTCGAGCTGCCAGTCGCGCCGGGCGCGGGTGGGCTTGTCCAGCACCTGCAGCCAGTAGCCGGCTTCCACGGTGCTGCCGGCCTCGGTGACCTCGGTCCTGATACGGTAGACGTCGTAGTTGACGTTGACGCCGTCGGCCACCGCCTGCGGGTGGCCGTACTCCATGACCAGGTTCTGGTTGAAGAAGCCGAAGGTCTGCTTGTTGGGCGTGGCGGTCAGGCCGATCAGGTAGGCGTCGAAGTACTCCAGCACCTGGCGCCACAGATTGTAGATGGAGCGGTGCGCCTCGTCGGTGACGATGATGTCGAAGGTCTCGATCGGGAACGCGGGGTTGTAGTCGATTGGCTCCGGTTCCTTGAACAGGCTCTCTACCTGCTCGGTGGATTCCTCGTCCGCTTCTTCCGGCAGCTCGCGGCCCTTGAGCATGCTGAACATGCGCTGGATGGTGCTGATGCAGACGCGCGCCGTCTTGTCGAGGTTGTTGCTGGTGAGGTGCTGGACGATGTACTCCTCGCCGAACTTGTAGTTGTTGACGGGCGAAACGTATTGGTCAAACTCCTTCTTGGTCTGCCGGCCGAGGTTGCCGCGGTCCACCAGGAACAGCACGCGCCGCGCGCCGGCGAACTTGATGAGCCGGTAGATGAAGCTGATGGCGGTGAAGGTCTTGCCGCTGCCGGTGGCCATCTGGATCAGTGCGCGCGGCTTGTTCTGCGCCAAGCTGGCTTCCAGATTGCGGATGGCGGTGATCTGGGCGGGCCAGAGCTTGCAGTCGGACCACTCGGTGACCAGTGGCGGCAGGGTGCGGACGCGGGAGAGGAAGGTCACCGGGGAGAACTCGGCCCGGTGGGCGGCCGGCCCGCCGCTGCTGAGCACCGTGGCCTGCGGTGCCGCAGCAAGCCACTCGGCCAGCGTCTCGGGCCGGTGGAACGCGAACACGCCGCGGGCGCGCGGCTCCGGGTCGAGGCCGTTGGTGAAGTGCGTTTCCAGCCCGGTCGATTCGTAGAGGAAGGGCAGCGGCCGCCGCCATGCCGGCAGCGTCGCCGGCAGGCCCTGCGCGTAGCGCGCCGATTGGGCCTCGACGCCGGTGAGCGTGGCGCCTTCCTTCTTGGCCTCGATGACGCCGCCGGCCCTGCCGTCGAGGTAGAGCAGGTAGTCGGCGAAGCCGTGGCCGGATGCGAGCGGAAACTCGCGGATCGCCACGCCGTGCGCCGCGTGGATGTCGGCGGCGGAAGCATCGCAGACCCGCCAGCCGGCCGCGACGAGCAGCGCGTCGATGCGGCGCCGTGCTTCCTCTTCCGGTTGACCCACGGCCCCCCCAGCCCGAAACGAAACCATGACGCCAGCAATCGTAACATACCGGCCCGCCGCGCTCACGGCCGGCAGGGACGACTGCGGGGGCCGGTTGCGGTCGACGCTCCGGTTTTGGCCAAAACCTGCGCCGTCTGGCGCACCTCGGCGGCGTGCATGCGCGGCTCCACACCATCAGGCGCGGTGCCAGGTTCAGCGCAGCAGGGTGAGTTTTTCGTTGCATGTAACGAATTCCTGGTCTAGGATTGTGTTGCATGTAACGAACTTGAGCCGGGAGGAAACGATGACGACAAGTGTTGCGGACCGTGTGCATAAGCATCGGACGGTTTTGCGGGCTTCCGGCCTGCGCCCGGTGCAAATCTGGGTGCCGGATACCCGCCGCCCCGGCTTTGCCGAGGAGTGCCGCCGCCAGTCCCGCCTGTTGCAAGACGACCCGCTGGAGAAGGAAACCGTGGAGTGGCTGGCTGAGGCTGCAGATACGGACGAATGGGAATGAGGCGTGGCGATCTGGTGACCATCGCGCTGCAAGGGGCGTTTGGCAAGCCACGCCCGGCGCTGGTGATTCAGTCCGATCTGTTCGATGAACACCCGTCGCTGACTGTGTTGCCGATTACCAGCGAACTGCGCGCGACCCCGCTGTTTCGCATCACCGTCGAGCCGGACGCCGAAAACGGTTTGCGGCAGGTGTCGCAGGTGATGGTGGACAAGGCGCAGACGGTGCCGCGCGAGAAAGTCGGCGGACCGTTCGGCCGACTGAGCAGTGAAAGCCTGCTGGCGGTCAACCGCGCGCTGGCCGTGTTTCTTGGATTTGCGTGATGCGATTGCTGCCGGTTGCGGTCGACCGTCCAGAAAGGGCAAGAACGCGTTACGGGTTGATCCGCGTAATCTTGTTGCCTTGCAGGCCGATGCCGGCCATCAGGCCTTTCTGGCTGAAGATGAAGGCGTAGATGTCTTCGGTGGCGGTGGTGGTGGTCATGGTTTTGCCCATGCCCTGGTCGACGACGACCACGCTGGGGCCGACGCCAATTTCGAGGCCTTCGTTCCTGGTCAGCGCGTGCACGGCTTTATCGTTCATCAGGAACATGGCGTAACCGTATTCCTGGGCGCCCGCCTGCAGGCCATACGAAGCGCCGCTGGTGTTGTAGTAGCCGACGACCTTTTCGCCCCGGAAGAGAACGCCGTCGCCGTATTGTCCGCCGACGACGAGACCGGCCTTGATGATCTTGGGAAACACGAGCACGGCATCGGCTTCCCTGGCAAGGGCCTTGGCCGCCGGTACTCTGGCGACCAGCTTCTGATAGGCATTGCGGGCGTCGCGCTCCAGTGCCGCGCGGTCGGCTGCGAGGGTGACGGCAGGCGCCAGCAGAACGATGGTAAGGGCTGCGAGCAGCAGCCGGGAGAAGCGGGAGAGGATGGTGTCTTGCATGTTTGCCCCCTGTGCTTGGAAGTATGTATTTACAGCGTGCGCCGCGCTTCGGGGCAAGTCAATCCGGCAGGCAAAAAAATCGGGGCGTTGCTTCGCCCCGATTCGTGGTTCGCTCAGCTCAGGCTGGATTTACTTGGCCTGCACGAGCGCCGGCGGCTGCCAGGTGCCTTCGCCGGCCGGCAGGATCGACGGCGGCGTTTCCTTCGGCCAGTAGAGGCGCATGACGAGGTAGATATCGCCGTCCGGGGCCGGCAGCCAGTTGGCTTCCTTGTCCTTGCCCGGGGAGTCCTTCTGGATGTAGAGCGTCAGCGAGCCGTCCTTGTTCTTCTTCATGCCGGACATCATCGGCGAATTGATCAGGTAGCGGTTGATCGGGTTCTTGACCAGCAGCTGGTTCTTGCCGTCGTACATGGTGACCGACCAGAAGGCGTTGACCGGCGGAAATTGATCCTTGGCGAAGGTCAGGGTGTAGTTGTGCTTCGAACCGTCGAGCGGCGTGCCATCGGCCAGGGTCTTGGCCAACGGATACATCGCCTCCTCCGCGTTGTTGCCGTAGATGCCGGCCCGTGCTGCGGCTGCCCGCAGCAGCCAGTCGCCGTTGTAGAAGGCGCGGTCGCCGAACAGGGAGCTGACGTGCCAGCCGTTGATCGACTTGCCAAGGCTGTCGACCTTCTCGCTGACCTTCTTGTCGCCTTCCTTCATGCCGAGAAGGATTGCCGCCTTGTGTTCGAGCGAGAGATCCTTGAAGGCGAACTTCTTGCCGGGGCCGATGCCGATGCTGGCGAGCTTGGCGCGGATCGCTTCTTCCTCCGGGCCGGCCGGCGCGAACTGCAGCGCGAGGTCGAGGTAGTCGAAGAACTCGGTCTTGACCAGATCCTTGTCGAACTTCGGCCAATCGACCGCTGCGGCGGCGGGCGGCGCCGGCTGGTTCAGGAATGCCGACAGCGGCCGAATCTTGTAGCCGGCCTGGACTGCCTCGACGTTGGGCATGTCCTTGGCGTCGATCAGCTGGGTGCGGAACACGGCGAGCGCGAGGTCGGTGGTCGCGTTGAACACCTTCTTGATGCCCGGCGGGGTCTCGCCCTTCCAGCGCGGACCGACGATCAGGTAGTCGCCGGCTTCGCTGCCGGTGGCGCGGCTGCCGATGTAGCCGTAGTTGAAGGTGTTGCCATCGTTGAGCATGACCGCGTAGTAGCGCTTGGGATCGACGGCCGGCACTGAGATGACGACCGGTTCGGCACGCAGGTCGAGCCAGGCCAGCGAATAGGGGGTGTCGCTGTTGGGCGTCGGGATCGCCGTGTCTTCGTAGGTGAAGACGCGATGCTCGTTGTAGATGTTATTGAAAGGCGCCTTCCACTGTCCCGAGTTCTTGTCGAGGACGTACTCGTACATGACGCCGTAGTTCATGATGAGCGGCAGGCCGTAAACGAAGCCTTCCTCGGCAATCGCTTTCACTTCGGCGATGCCCGGCGCCGGCACGCCGGCGGCGGCTTCCTTCTTGGCGGCCTGGGTGACGGCGTCATCGGGCTTGTTGCAGGCCCCCAGAAGGGCGGCGGCGCTCATGGCCAGGACGGCAGCCGCCAGTCTCGGTTTCAATGTGATCATGGTTCTGGTTCTCCAGTAGGTGCCGACGCGGCATGGGCGAAGGAAACGAAGTGCGACGGCATTGGAACCTGCATCCGGGCTTTCGTCAAGCGCGGTCAATGCGGCACCGGGACCCGCGAGCCCCCGGAACGTCAGCCGAATCCTGCTCCGCTCGGTGTCTGTGAACGTCCGGCCGGCCAGTGCGGCCGGACTTACCTCGCATAGCAGGAGTCGTCCGCCGACCCGGACGCGGCCCGGCGCCTCAGTTCAAGATCGATTGATAAGGCGGCGCTGACAGGGTTACCATCGGGGCGAAGGCTGGATGAGCCGCCTTCGCCCTGAGTTGGTGCTTCACCAACTTGCGGACGCCTTCACTGCCAGAAGGGCGACAGGACCGGATCATCGCTTCGTGGAGGGGTAATTTCATGTCTGGACAATGCTTCCTGATCACCGTGTTCGTCCTGTCGCTCGCGATCGCCGGACCCGCTGTTGCCCAACAGGGTTGTGTGAAGGATTCATACGGTAAGGTGACCTGCGCCCCGCCGGGAGGAACAGCCCGGGTCGACATCGACGGGCAGGTCGTTTCCGGCCGCGGGGACTGCGCGCGGAATCAGTCCGGGCAGGTCATTTGCGCGGACACTCCCGGGGGCGGGGCCATGGTGAATAGCGATGGCGAGGTCGTCACCGGCCGCGGCGCGTGTGCGCGAAACTCATACGGGGAAGTCGTTTGCGCAGATGCTCCCGGCGGCGGTGCCATGGCCGACAGTTACGGTCAGGTCAGGACCGGGCCAGGGCAATGCGTCCGGGACTCCGAGGGGCAGGTGATGTGTGCGGCGATGCCATACGGCGGGGCGGCGCTGGATTCCTACGGGCAGGCGGTTTGTGCCGGGGGCTGTGTTCGCGGCCGGTAACCGCGAACCAGAGAAACGGGACAGGTGCGCGAGAGATCAGTGTGAGGACAACCGCTCGACGCCACTTCGATAGTCCCGACGCATCGTCGCCATAGCACCAACTCAATGGAAATCGGAACACGGGTTGGCTATGCTGGGTAGTGAAGAACCCCCGTTCACCCTGAAGAGAAGGAGAGAACCATGAGCGACGAACAGAAGTGTCCATTTGCCGGAATGCGCGGCGCCAAGACGACAGTTGGCGCCCGCTCGAACCGGGACTGGTGGCCGAACCAGCTGAACCTGAACATCCTGCACCAGCACGCTCCGGCTTCCAGTCCGCTGGGCGCCGATTTCAACTACGCCGAGGAGTTCAAGAAGCTCGACTTTGATGCGCTGAAGAAGGATTTGTACGCGCTGATGACCGACTCGCAGGACTGGTGGCCCGCCGATTGGGGTCACTATGGCGGGCTGTTCATCCGCATGGCCTGGCACAGCGCCGGCACCTACCGCACGGCCGACGGCCGTGGCGGCGGCGGCACCGGCAACCAGCGGTTCGCGCCGGTCAACAGCTGGCCCGACAACGGCAACCTGGACAAGGCGCGCCGCCTGCTGTGGCCGATCAAGCAGAAATACGGCAACAGGATTTCCTGGGCCGACCTGATGATCCTGGCCGGCAACTGTGCGCTGGAATCGATGGGCTTCAAGACCTTCGGCTTCGGCGGCGGCCGCACCGACATCTGGCAGCCCGAAGAAGACATCTACTGGGGCGCCGAGAAGGAATGGCTGGCGACCAGCGACAAGCCGAACAGCCGCTATTCCGGTGACCGGGTGCTGGAAAGTCCGCTCGCCGCGGTGCAGATGGGCCTGATCTACGTGAACCCCGAAGGCCCGGACGGCAATCCCGACCCGGTGGCTTCCGGCCGCGACGTGCGTGAGACCTTCGCCCGCATGGCGATGGGCGACGAGGAAACCGTTGCCCTCACCGCCGGCGGCCATACGTTCGGCAAGGCGCACGGCGCCGGCGACCCGGCGCTGGTGGGCCCCGTACCCGAAGCGGCGCCGCTCGAGGCGCAGGGTCTGGGGTGGATCAACAAGTTCGGCACCGGCAAGGGCGGGGATACCACCACCAGCGGCATCGAGGGCGCCTGGAAGCGCAACCCGACCCGGTGGGACAACGGCTACTTCGACACGCTGTTCGGCTACGAATGGGAACTGACCAGGAGCCCGGCCGGCGCCCAGCAATGGGTGGCGAAGAACGTCAAGTCCGAGGATATGATTCCCGACGCCCACGACCCGGCGCAGAAGCACCCGCCGATGATGACCACGGCTGACCTGTCGCTGCGCTTCGACCCGATCTACGAGCCGATCGCCCGCCGCTTCCACAAGGACCCGGCAGCCTTCGCCGACGCCTTCGCCCGAGCCTGGTTCAAGCTGACCCACCGCGACATGGGGCCCAAGGCACGCTACCTCGGCCCCGAAGTGCCGGCCGAGGACCTGATCTGGCAGGACCCGATTCCGCCCGTCGATCACCCGCTGGTCGACGCTGCGGACATCGCCGACCTCAAGGCCAAAGTCCTGGCTTCGGGGCTGTCGATTGCCGAACTGGTGGCGACGGCCTGGGCCTCGGCGTCGACCTTCCGCGGTTCGGACATGCGCGGCGGCGCCAACGGCGCCCGCGTCCGCCTGACGCCGCAGAAGGACTGGGAGGCCAACGATCCGGTGCAGCTGGCCAGGGTGTTGGCGACGCTAGAGGGCATCCGGAAGGTGTTCAACGACGCGGGGGGCGGCGGCAGGAAGGTCTCGCTGGCCGACCTCATCGTGCTTGGCGGCGGCGCGGCGGTGGAAGCCGCGGCCAGGGCAGCCGGGCACACGGTGAGCGTGCCTTTCGCTCCCGGTCGCACCGACGCCTCGCCGGCGCAGACAGACGTCGCGTCGTTCGCGGTGATGGAGCCCGAGGCCGACGGTTTCCGCAACTACCAGAGGAAGGCCTATAAGGTGTCCGCCGAGGAAATGCTGGTCGACAAGGCCCAGCTGTTGACCCTGAGCGCGCCCGAAATGACGGTGCTGGTCGGCGGCCTGCGTGTGCTCGGCGCCAATGCCGGTGGTTCGCCGCATGGCGTGTTCACGCAGCGGCCGCAGGTCCTGAGCAACGACTTTTTCGTCAATCTGCTCGACATGGGCACGGTATGGTCGCCGACCTCGGAGGCCGGCGACAGCTTCGAAGGACGCGACCGCAAAACGGGCCAGCTTAAATGGACCGGCACCCGCGTCGACCTGATCTTCGGCTCCAATTCGCAGCTGCGCGCGCTGGCCGAGGTCTATGCGCAGGACGACGCGCAGGAGAAGTTCGTGCGCGACTTCGTCGCCGCCTGGAACAAGGTGATGAACCTCGACCGCTTCGACCTGAGGTAAGCGTCAGCCCGGCGCTCCGGGTGCCGGCAGCTTGAACAGCAGGGGCAGTTCCGGGCATTCCGGGCTGCCCCTGCTTTGTGGCGCTGACGGCGGACATTTCCGGCGCGCCGAATGGTCTGCTGCGGTCGACCGGAAAAATCGGCCAGAATTGCAACCGATGTCTTCCGCACCTCCATCCCGCTCACCGACGGCGGCGTCACGCCAGTTGCTGGTCGTCGTCGCGCCGCACCGGGAGAGCAGCACCGGCCGCCTGCAGCGCTTCGCCCGCGAGCACGTCGACGCAAGCTGGCAAGCCGCGGTGCAGCGGGTCAGTGCGTCTTTGCGGTGGCACCTTCGGCTTCTTCCCAGCCGGTGACCATCGCCTTGAGGTGGGCGCCGACGGAATGGCCGGTCGTGATCAGGTAGAGGTGGGCGATCAGGAAACACAGCATCATGAATGCGCCGATGGTGTGCAGCGTCGCGATCAGGCCGAGGCTGACGGTGAATCCGGCCGCCCCCAACTCGTTGTAGTAGAGGTAGGCGAGGCCCGAAATCCAGATCAGCGGGTTGATCAGGATCTTTACGCCAAGGTAGGCGAAGGCCTGCAGCGGATTGTGCTTGCGTGCCCGCGTCACCTTGAACGGATGCGGCTCGCCCTGGAAGATGCCCCAGGCGTAATGGCGGATCACCTTGTCGATGTTCGTGAAGCTCGGGATGTACTGGCGCCATTCGCCGGTCGTGAAGTGCCAGAAGATCGCGAACACCCACAGGGTGATCAAGGCCCAGGCCGCCGTGGTGTGCCACTGGCCTGCCTTGGCGAAGCCGAGGAGCTTGTAGCTGCCGTGGATCTCGAAGCCGGTAATCAGCATGGTGATGATGAGCAACGCCTGCGTCCAGTGCCAGAAGCGTTCGAAGCGGGTGAAGATGTAGATGCGTTCCATGATGTGAGCCTCGCGATCAGTTCTTGCGGCGCGCGATGCGCAGCAGGCCGTGGAGCAGTACGCCGGCCAGGGTTCCGCCGGCGGCCAGCCAGCCGATCAGGTCGATCCAGCGATTGGCGTCGCGACCGGGGATGTAGACGCCCTCGATCTTGTCCAGGCGCCCGCCCCGGGTGTGGCATTCGACGCAGCCAAGCGCCTTTTCCTTGGGCGCGACCATGTGCGTGATCGGCCAGTACATTTCGGTCTTCAGGAAATCGACCTGGCCGGAGAAGGGCGCATTGACGGACTGCATGCCGGTCGTGATGGCTTTTTCCCAGTTGAAGTTCTTCCAGAAGGCCGTGTCGTCGTTGCCGGCCACGTGGGGCTTGACCAGGGTCTTGTTGACCGGGTCGTAGGGCTGGCTGCCGCGCATGACCTTCATCGGCCAGATCAGCGAGCGTCCGTCGCTGGCGCTGCCGCCGAGGGCGTTGATCAGCGTCACGCCCTTTTCCTTGCTGACAGTGTCGCCGAGCAGGGTGTAGGTGACTTCGCCGTTGAACCAGCCGTATTCCGGCGTGACATTTTCGGCAACCACGAAATCGCCCTTGCGCGAGTCGTAGATGACGTGGCCCTTGGCGTCCTTCTTCAGCATCGGCTTGCCTTCCGGGCTGAGCCTGCCGGCCGTGGACCAGTCCCAGTGCATCTTGGTCGGCACGCCGCCGCGGGCGAACTGCGGGATGTGGCAGGTCTGGCACGCGACCTTGTCGGTATGCTGGTTGAGCTTTGCGGGCTGCGCGCCAGCCTTGTGCGGCGACTGTCCGTGACAGGACTGGCAGGTCGCCGGGTTCGACTTGTTGACCTTGCCGCGCATGTGGGCTTCGCCGGCATCCTTGCCGGTAGGCATGTAGCGGCTGCCGACCACGTCGTGGGCGGGAGCCTTGTGGCAGGTGCTGCAGGTGAAGTCGAGGCCGGTCGCATCCATGTGGACATCGACCTCCTTGTCGGGCGCGGCGAGCGAGGTGTCCATGTCGCCGTGCTTGACGCCGTCGCCGCCGCCGCCGAAGAAGTGGCAGGCGCCGCAGCTGTCGCGGCTGGTCTTGCCGACCTTCTGGGCGATCGCGGAGAGGTCGATCGCCTTGACGATCTTGCCCGATCCCGGCGGATTCTCGGTGTCCTTGACCGGCGGCTGGCCGCCGCCCGGCAGCTTCTTGTAGTTGCCGCTGGTGTCATGGCAGACGAGGCAGTCGACATTCTCCTGCGACTTGAAGTCGAAGCTCGAGTTGACCCAGCCGTAGCCGACGTGGCAGGTGGCGCAGGCGCCGAGGTTGGTCGCCGTCGAGATGCAGTAGTTGTTGATGACGTTCTTCTTGCCCAGTTTCTGGTTGTTCAGCGGGTTGATGACCTCCCACGTCCAGTGCTTGGTGCGATGGATCTGCGATGCGGCTTCGGTGTGGCAGCCCAGGCAGGCCTTGGTCACTTCCGGCCCCGAGGTGAATTCGCGCTGGAGTTCCTTGAACTTGCTGTGGTCCGCCGTGGTGTTCAGCTTCATGTCCGCAGCCTGGGCCGAAATTCCGGGCAAGCCGAGGACGATTGCGGTCAACGCCGCAAGCAGTGTTGATTTCAGCATGACGCGCTCCGCTTACTTCTTCTCGACGATGGTGTAGCTGCCGTCCTTCGTCCACTTGATGTCGGCATCCATGAAGTAGGTCTTCAGGGCCGGCTTGAGCAGCTTGGCCATGTCGACCGCCTCGCCGCTGCGTCCACCGGCGCCGCACACGAAGACGATCGGCTTGTCGGTCGGCAGTTCGTCGATGCGCTTCTCGAGCGAATTGATCGGGACGTTGCGGGCGCCCTTGAAGGTGCCGGTCTCGAATTCCTTGCCGTCGCGGACGTCGATGATATGGATGCTGTCCGGCGCTTCCTTGAAGATCTTCTCGAAGGAGGTGACAGTGATCGTGCCGCTTTCCATGCCCTGCTGGATCGCCGGGGCTGCTGCCGCGGGGGCGGCGCTGCCGCTCGTTGGGCCGGGGCCGTAGAGCTTGGCCCAGAGCGGGTAACCTTCGGGAACGACCATGACCTTCTTGTAGCCGAGCTTGACCGCCTTCGCGGCCGAGTCCGAGCTCAATACGCAGCTCAGGCCCTCGCAGTAGAAGTAGAGTGGTACCGACTTGTCGGCCGGCAGGCGTTCGGCGGCCAGCTTCTCGAACTGTGAGTCGGGCAGGCTGATCGCGCCGGGGATGTGGCCCTTGTCGTACTTGCGCTCCTTCGGGCGCGAGTCGATCAACACCATCGGTGCCTTCTCGTCAAGCAGCTTCTTGATGTAAGGCACGCTGACGGCGCCGATATGGCCCTTCTGGATCCACTCCGGGTAGCCCTCGGCATAGACGCGGATATTGGTGTAACCAAGTTTCTCCGCCTTGTAGGCCGAATTGTGGCTGAGCATGCACTCATGGCCTTCGCAGTAGAAGATGAGCAGGGCGTTCTTGTCGGCCGGCAACTGGTCGACCAGCTTCTCGAACTGGGTGTCCGGGATGTTGATCGCGGTCGGGATGTGGCCTGGATCGAACTTGCGCGCGGTCGGTCGCGAGTCGATGATCTGCACGCCGTCCGGCTTGGGCAGCAGGGCGTAGCGGGTGACGAAGGCATTATCGACCAGCTTGGTATACCAGCCTTCCTTCGGCTGGACGGTGGTGGCGTCCGCGGCGAGCGCGACGGAAACCTGGGGCAGCGGGGCGGCGAAAAAGGCGGCCAGCAGGCTTGCGGCAGCGACCAGACGAACGGATTTCATGACGGACTCCTGAGTTCAGCGTGGGTTACGGTCAACCGGGAAGATGAAGAAGGTTTTCGGCGGGTCAGCTGCAGCTGGCCGGCGAGTCGCCGTCCTTGGCGCCCCTGATGACGAAGGCCTTCAAGTCCTCGTACAGTTCTGCCTCGGGGACATCCGCGAATTTTTCCGCTGCCTTGTTTTGCGCCTTGATGCTGGCGCGGTAGGCCTTGCTCAGGTACTGCTTCATGGAGTCCTTGCCCTTGGCGTGCTTGTCGGCCTGCAGGTAGGCCTGCCACTGCGCCTTGGTCATGTCGCTCGGGGCGATCGAGCCGCCGGCGTGGGCGGCGTGGCAGGCGGTGCACACGCTGCGGTAATAGATGCGGCCGCGCTTCCAGTCGCCGTCGGAGGCGAAAGCGAATGCCGACGTGCAGGCAAGCAGAACCGTGACGGCTGCGGCGCGGCAGCGGGGATTTTTCATTGCGGACTCCTGGGCGCTGTTGTTGGTTTCCTCGGCGTCGTCACGAAGCAGATCCGTATTCAGGGCACGGAACCGGGTTCGGGCGCCGCCATGAGGTGCATCATACGCCTCTAATATAATCAAGCGCTTTATTGCCATTGACCTAGGTCAACCACCGTGCAGATTTCGTTGCCAGTCTGCTCTAGTGGTCTGCTTCGCAAATGTTCGAACCGACAAAGCTTGTCTTCGTGCCCCTGGCGGCGTTGCTCATCCTCGCAATAGCTTCGGCTATTGCTGCGGTTCGCGCCTTGCCAGCAGCGCGAATCCTGCGCTTTCTCATGTCCGACACTTACGAAGCAGACCACTAGCGACGGCTGGCGGCACGCTCCGACCCGACCGGGCAGGTGAACAAATTGCCGGAATGAAGCCCGGGGTGGGTCGAGGACCGGGCGGCCGGGCGGGCCCTGCGACGGTGCAGGGGGCACGATGTCGAGACGACTACGGGCAACGCAGCGTCGAAGGTGGCGCGCAGGTCCCGCCCCTGCGACGTCAATATCTTCGCCGAACAGGCGGAGCGGGCATTGCGCCCCCGGCGACCGCTCGGTGACCGGCCGTTTGCCTTCTGCCGGCCGGCGCCGGGACCGCCTTCGCCAGAGGCTCATCATTGCTCTGACGGCGGGCATTTCCGGCGCGCCGAGCGATCTGCTGCGGTCGACCGGAAAAATCGGCCAGAATTGCAACCGATGTCTTCCGTACCCGCATCCCGCTCACCGGCGGCGGCGTCACGCCAGTTGCTGGTCGTCGTCGCGCCGCACTGGGAGAGCAGCGCCGGCCGTTTGCAGCGCTTCGCCCGCGAGCATGTCGACGCAGGCTGGCGAGCCGTGGGTCCGGCGTTGCCGGTCATCCTCGGGCGCTCGGGGCTGGCGTGGGGGCGGGGCCGGCATCCGCTGCCCGGCGGTGCCGGTCCGGTCAAGCGGGAGGGCGACGGCCGGTCGCCGGCCGGCGTCTTCGCGATCACGGCGCTGTTCGGCGAGGACACGCCGGACAGCCCCCTGGCTCGTGCCGCGCGCCTCCCCTACCTGGCGGCGACGGCCGGGCTCAAGGCGATCGACGACCCGGTGTCGCGGTACTACAACCGGATCGTCGACCGGTCTGCAGTGGCCCGGCCAGACTGGGCCTCGTGCGAGGACATGCTGCGCGACGACGGGCGGTATGCGGTCGGGGCCGTCGTCGCCCACAATGCCGAGCCGCCGCTGCCGGGTGCCGGGTCGTGCATCTTCCTGCATGTCCGGGAGTCCGCGGGGTTTCCGACGGCGGGGTGCACGGCACTGGCGCTGGCCGACATGCGCGAGCTCGCTGGCTGGCTCGATGGCGCGGCAGCGCCGCTGCTGGTCCAGTTGCCGCTCGCGGAATATGAACGCCGGCGCGCGGACTGGGGCTTGCCGGTGTTGGCCCCGTAACCGGTCCGGGCGCCTTGCGGTGAGCCGGGCGACCAGCCCTCACGGTGACAGTTGCCGGCGGCGCCGATAGACTGAAGGCCTTTCAGCCTTCCATCATCCGCCCGTGCTCAATCGAATCTGGGTCGCCTTCTTCCTCGTCGGCTTCGTCGCCGCTGTCGTGCATACGCTGCAGGGCGACCTCGCGATGTTCTCGAAGGTCATGACCGGGCTGTTCGACACGGCCAGGACCGGCTTCGACATCTCGCTCGGGCTGGTCGGGATCATGAGCCTGTGGCTGGGGATCATGAAGGTCGGCGAGAAGGGCGAACTGATACAGCTCTTCGGCCGTCTGATGGCGCCATTCTTCCGCCGCGTCTTCCCCGGCATCCCGCCCGGCCACCCGGCGAGCGGGTCGATTGTCATGAACGTCAGCGCCAACATGCTCGGCCTCGACAACGCGGCGACGCCGCTCGGCCTCAAGGCGATGCGCGAGCTGCAGGAGATCAATCCGCACAAGGACACGGCGAGCGACCCGATGATCATGTTCCTCGTCCTCAACACGGCCGGCATCACGCTGATCCCGACCTCGGTGATCGCCATCCGCCAAAGCATCGCACTGAAGCAGGGGCTGGTCGGCTTCAACGCCGCCGACATCTTCCTGCCGACCTTGCTCGGCACCTTCGTCTCGTTCTGCGCCGGTCTGGTGGCGGTGGCGATCTGGCAGCGCATCAACCTCTTATGCGCGCCGGTGCTCGCCTTCTTCGCCGGCTTCGCGGCGCTGATGGGCGGTCTCTGGTGGTGGCTGGGCGGGCTCCCGCCGGCGGAGATGGCGCAGATGATCGGGCTGCTCGGCAGCGGCGTCATCGTCTCGCTGATCGTGCTCTTCGTCGGCGTCGCCGCGTGGCGCGGCATCGACGTCTACGAGAGCTTCGTCGAGGGGGCGAAGGAGGGCTTCGGCGTCGCCGTGCAGATCATTCCCTACCTGATCGCCATGCTGGCGGCGATCTCGGTGTTCCGCACCACCGGCTGCATGGATTACCTGATCGGCGGCATCCGCAGCGTCGTCCTCGCGCTCGGCCTCAACGACGACTTCGTCCCGGCGCTGCCGGTCGGGCTGATGAAGACGCTCTCCGGCAGCGGCGCGCGCGGCCTGATGGTCGACGTGATGACCACCTACGGCGTCGATTCCTTCCAGGGCAAGCTGGCGGCGATCATCCAGGGCTCGACCGAGACGACCTTCTATGTGCTCGCCGTCTATTTCGGCAGCGTGAATATCACGAAGACGCGCTACGCGGTCGCCGGCGGCCTGATCGCCGACGCCGTCGGCCTGGTCGGCGCCATCCTGATCGCCTACGCCTTCTATCACTGAACGGTTGCGGTCGACGCCCGGAAATGGGCGAAAATTACGGTTTCGCCCATTAGTCGCCATCGCCGTGCCGTCCCTCGTCCTCTTCAACAAGCCCTACGGCGTGCTCAGCCAGTTCACCGCGGAAGGGCGCTGGCGCGGGCTGGCGGAATTCATCCCGGTCAAGGGCGTCTACGTCGCCGGTCGGCTCGACGCCGACAGCGAAGGGCTGCTCGTGCTGACCGACGATGGACGCCTGCAGGCGTGGATCGCCGACCCCAGGCACAAGCTGGTCAAGACCTACTGGGCGCAGGTCGAGGGCGTGCCGGACGAGATGGTGCTCGACCGGCTGCGCGCCGGGATCGCGTTGTCCGATTTCACCGCCCGACCGGCGCAGGTGCGGCGCATCGACGAGCCGGCCGGGCTGTGGCCGCGCGACCCGCCGATCCGCCACCGGTCGGCGATCCCGACGAGCTGGCTGGAAATCTGCATCGCCGAGGGCAGGAACCGCCAGGTCCGGCGGATGACGGCGACGATCGGGTATCCTACGCTCCGCCTGGTGCGCGCTGCGGTCGGGGCGGCGACGCTGGACGGTCTGGCGCCGGGAAAATTCCGGCAGGTCGAAGGCAATTTCAGGGATTTACAAGGAAGATTCAATGATTAAGACGTTTGCCGGGGCCCTCTGCGGGCTGGCGCTGGGCGCCGTCTGGGCGCAGGATTCGCTGCCGTTGGTGGAACTGACCGCCGGCATGCATCGCATCGAGGCCGAGGTCGCCGCCAACGTCCAGAACCGTCAGGTCGGACTGATGAATCGCCGGGTCATGCCGCCGCAGCGTGGCATGCTCTTCGTATTCGGCCGCGAGAACATGCACTGCATGTGGATGCGCAACACCTATATCCCGCTGTCGGTCGCCTTCATCGATGCCGACGGCGTCATCATCAACATCGAGGACATGCAGCCGCAGACAGAATCCAACCACTGCGCGAAGAAGCCGGCGCGTTACGCGCTCGAGATGAACCAGGGCTGGTTTGCCCAGCGCGGGATCAAGCCCGGCACAAGGCTGAACGGCATCGACAAGGCGCCGCGGCCGCAGTGATGACAACGCGAAAATGGCGTTCCCGGCCTGCCGGCGGCGGGCTGGACCCGGCGCTGCGTTCTTGGCTGACCGAACCGGGTTCGCTGACGGCGCGCTGCCAGCGCGCGTGTCGCGACTTTCGCGTGCGCCTTCTCGGCTATGGCAGGGACCTGCCGCAGGCTGACGAAATGCCGCGCCGCCGCCTGGCTCGGGTACGCGAGGTCATTCTCGAATGCGACGGGGTGCCGGTGATTTTCGCCCATACCGTGCTGTCGACCGCAACCGGCGGGCGTCTCACGCGCTGGCTGGCGCGTCTCGGCAACCGCTCTCTCGGCTCGCTGCTCTTCTCGTATCCCGGGTTCACGCGGGGCGCGATCGAGTTTCGGCGGCTCGATTCCCGCGATCGGCTCTATCGGCGTGCCGCGACCCTGGGGGCGGCCGGGCCCTGCCTCTGGGCGCGGCGCTCGCTGCACCGGCTCGGCGCGCAGCAGGTGCTGGTGACCGAAGTCTTTCTGCCGGCGATCGCGACGCTCGAATAACGCCGCGCGCGGACAGGCGGCGGCAGCGTTACCAGGGCACCCGCTGCGCCAGCCAGGTATCGAGCGCCTCCGGCAGTTCGTGGATCAGCAGGTCATGGCGGCCGGCGATCCAGCCGTGAACCGGTCCGGCGGTGCGTCCGGCCAGGGTCTGTTCGACGAGTGTCCGGGCGGTGACCTGATCGTTTATCAGCCCGAGTTCATCCTGGAGCTGGGTGAGAGCCAGCAGGTTGGGCCGCAGGCGCTTGGACGGAAGCAGGGGGGCGAAGAACTCGATGGCGTAGCGCAGCTTCTTGAAGCAGATGCGCATGCGGTGGCGTTCCTCGGGCGTCAGCTCGGCCACGCGTTCGGCGAGCGCGCGCGCCTGGCGGTCGCGGCTGCGCAGGCGCTTGCACGCAAACTTGGTCAGGTTGGGCCCCTGCTGATCCTGCAACGCGTAGACCGCGGCGGTGAACTCGACGATCAGGCGCGAATAGTCCGGCAGTCCGATGAGGTGTGCCGAGGCCGCGCGCGCGCGCTTGGCGCGACGCATTCCCTCCGCCAGCAGGCGGCGGGCGTTGCCGTCGCCCGGGAATTCGGCAAGGATCGGCGGCAGCGTCTCGCTGACGAAGACATCCCAGTTGCGGGTCTCGCCAAGCGCGCTGCCCAGGGTCTGCCAGGCGAGATTATAGGCGGCGACGAAATCGGGTGGCAGAACCGGGGCGAAGAGCTTGATGGCCGAGCGCAGCCGGCGCAGCGCGACGCGGGCCTGATGGACATATTCGGGGTCCTCGCTTCCCGCTACCAGCCCGCTCTCGTTGCGCTGGAACTGCTCAAGGCAGCCCAGGGCGATCGCGCGGAAGGCGGCGACCGGGGACATGGAGGCGCCGAGGACCGCAGCCTTGGCACGGAACGGCTTTTCCTGCGTGCTGTTGAACAGCGCGTAGCCGCGCTCGGCCTTGCTGGCTACCGCGGGACGCAGATCCAGCGTTTCCTGCAACTGGTGGGTGATGGCGAAAATGTCGGCGACGTCGCCGCTGATCAGTTCGAGTTCGATCTCGCAGATGGGCGTTGCGCGCCCGCCGCTCTCGATCTTGCCGCGGTCCAGCGCCAGCTCGATCAGGGATTTGCCGAACGGCACACGCCAGGTCGTGCGGCGGAAGTCGGTCGTGAAGATCGCCTGCAGTCGTGGCAGGGCCTCGTCGAGGGCAGCCTTGAATTCCGGCGCGTCGACATGGCTGAAGTCGAACTGCCCGGGCTTGGCCGGGGTTTCCCACTCGTTGCGCAGGGCCAGGCCGCCGCTGACCGCGGCCGCCGACTTGACGGTCAGCAGCCACTGCCAGCCCTTCTTGCGGAAGCGCAGGGCGATCCGGCGCGCGCTCAGGTCCAGCGCCGGGGTGTCGTAGTAGGTGTTCAGCAGGTGCTGCGCCTGCGGCTTGATGCCGGCCAGCAGCGGATGGACGGAAAGCTGCCGTGCCGTCTTGGCGGTCAGCTGAAGTTTGAGTTCGATTTCAGTTGCCATGGAGGTGCCGGTTGAATGAAGGACTGATCTGCGAATTCTGCCTGCTTGGTGGTGCTACCCAACCGGCATGGCAAACCCCGCAGGCTGCGAACGTACAGAACGAGTGTTGCACTGACGTACAGAACGAGTGTTGCACTAATGTTACAGAGTGGCGTCAATTGTGCAAGCTCATCGATTGCCTGTGCCAATTATTTAACGCTGGGCGCGGGAGCCGGCTGCTAGAATCCGCCAAAGTATGAGCTGGTAACCGCCAATGAGAGACAGAAAGATCCTGTTCGCCCTGCTGGTTGCGGCCTTCCCGCTGTTCGGGATGGCGGCCGAGATTGATGCGCCGGAAGGCGACGCGAACTTCGCGCCGCTGCGTCACGTCGCCCAGAAGGCGATCGTCAATAACCCCGAAGTGAATGCCAAGTACCACAACTTCAGGGCTTCGGTCGAGGAGGTCGGCGTCGCCTTCGGCGGCTACCTGCCGCGTGTCGATATCGTGGCCGGGGCCGGGCGCGAGTACATCAAGGAGCCGGTGTTCAGCGGCTCGAAGGTCTACAACGAGGGTTACTACAATCGCACCGGCTGGCTGGTCAGCCTCAACCAGATGCTGTTCGACGGTTTCGCCACGCGCAACGAGGTCAAGCGCCTGAACAAGGCGCAACTGGTGCGTTACTACGAATTGCTCGAGGCGATCGACAACGTCGCCCTCGAAGCCGGTCGTGCCTACCTCGACGTGCTGCGTTACCGTTTCCTCGTCGACCTCGCGGAAGACAACTACGTTCAGCACCGCGCCACGTTCGAACAACTGCTGCGCCGCACCCAGTCCGGTGTCGGCCGCCGCGTCGATCTCGAGCAGGCGGCCAGCCGCCTGGCGCTGGCTGAAGTCAACCTGACCACCGAGACGGCCAACCTGCATGACGTCACCGCGCGTTACCAGCGCATCGTCAACGAGGCTCCCCCGCGTGTCGGCTTCCCGCCGGCGCTGATCGGCCGGGCGATGCCGGCCAGTCAGCAGGCGGCGCTCGTGCGGATGTTCAAGGAGAACCCGACGGTGCTCGCCGCCCAGGAGAACATCGAGGCTGCCGAGTACGACATCGCCGTGCGCCGCGCCGCCTACCTGCCCCGCCTCGATTTCCGGGCGCGCGCCGACAACTCCGAGAACACGCTGAACGTCATCGGCGACCGCATCAACAACGTGGCCGAGGTGGTGGTGACCTACAACCTGTTCAATGGCGGTTCCGACCGCGCCCGCGAACGGCAGTACACGGAGCGCCGCAACCTCGCCGTCGACCTGCGCGACAAGGCGTGCCGCGACACGCGGCAGACGTTGTCGATCGCCTACAACGACGTCCAGCGCCTGCGCGAGCAGGTCTCGTTCCTCAACATCCAGGTCGGCCTCCTGGAAAAGACCCGCGATGCTTACCGCGACCAGTTCAACGTCGGCCAGCGCACCCTGCTCGATCTGCTCGATACCGAGAACGAACTGCTCTCGGCGAGGCGCGCGGCGCTCAACGCCGACACCGACCTGGCCCTGGCCTATCTCCGCACCTACGCCGGCATGGGCGTTCTCAGCGATGTCCTCGGTCTCAAGCGGACCGACCTCGAAGCGCCCGACCCGCAGGATCTGTCTACCGTCGCCGCCAGTGAATCGTGCGTCGCCGAACCGGTCAGGGCGACCGCGATCGACCGCGATGCCCTCAATGCCCGGGCGCTCGCCCTGCTCGAAAGCAACCGCACTGCCTTCGCGGCATCGGCCTCGTCGCCCGTGACGCCGTCAGCGGCGCCCATCCAGCAGACCGGCCTCGATACGGCGGGCGGCCCGCAGGCCGAGGTTGCCAACCAGGTCAAGGTGTGGGCCGCCCTCGTCGCGCGCAAGGACTTCGCCGGGTACGAGAAGTTCTACGCACCCGAATTCACGCCGGATGGCGGCATCAGCCGCGGCGAGTGGGCGACGCGCCAGAAGGGGCGCTTCGCGCAGGCCGGCAACGTGCCGGTCGGTGTCCAGAACCTGAAGGTTCGCCTCAACGGGCTCGACCGGGCGACGGCGGAGTTCACGCAGGACTACAACGACGACCTGCAACGCGAGGCGACCCGCAAGACGCTCTATTTTGTCAAGGTCGGCACCGGCTGGCTGATCAGCCGCGAAAGCTCGGCGCCGGCGATCAGGAAATGAAAATGCCGATGATGAGTACCATGCGCCTGATGACGCCCGGATCGTCCGCGGCAACGCTGCTGCTCGCCGCCCTCTTGTCTGCAGCCATCCCGGCGGCGGCGCAGGCCGACAAGGATGCCGGACCGACGCTGGGCCGGATCGCCGGGGAGCGGGTGATCACCCTGGGGCATCGCGAAGCCGCCATTCCCTTCTCCTATGTCATTCCCGACCCGGAGGTCCTGGGACGCGACAGGTACGCCGGGTATTCCTGGGATATCTGTCTGAAGATCGCCGACGCCGTGGAAAAGAGGATCGGCCAGAAGATCGAGGTGCGGCCGGTGACGATGGCGGCCAATTTGCGGATCATGATGGTCAAGGTCGGTATCGCCGACATTGAGTGCGGGTCGAGCACCAACAACGTGGCCCGCCAGAAGCTGGTTGCTTTCAGCAATACCTTCTACGTTGCCGACGTCAGGATCATGGTCAGGAAGGACCATGGCATCCGCTCGCTCGGCGACCTCAACGGCAAGCGCGTGGTGACAACGCTGGGAACCACGGCCGACCGCCTGATCAAGCAGCAGGCCTTTGCCCGCAACCTGAGCATCGATTATCTGGTCGGGCGCAGCCACGCCGAGTCGATGGCGCTGATGAACGAGGGCAAGGCGGATGCCTACATCGGCGACGACGCGATCGTTGCGGCGCAACGCGCGGGGTCTCCGCTCAGGGACAAGCTTGCATTCCTCGACGAGACGCTGGCGACCGCGCCCTACGGACTGATGCTGCCGAGGGACGATCCGCAGTTCAAGAAGTTCGTCGATGAAGTGCTGGTGGACCTGATGAAGAGCGGCGAACTGGCCAGGCTCTACGACAAGTGGTTCATGAACCCGATTCCGCCCGATGGCATCAACCTGCAGATGCCGATGTCGGAAAAGCTCAAGGCGGCGATCGCCAACCCCAACGACAAGCCGGCGAACTGACGGCGGCGGGGGAACGAACGACAAAAGGCCATGCACCAGCGCATGGCCTTCTTTCTCGCAAGCGGCCGGGTCAGGCGCCCAGTTTCGGGTTCAGCGTGTAGGTGCCGGTGAGGCGGGCCTCGGCGAGGACGTGGCCGGTGATCGCGGCACGCACTTCCGGGCCGCCGAACCTGCCGGTGAGCGGCAGGTGCTCGACATCCAGCGCGTATACCGTGAACACGTAGTGGTGGATGATCTCGTCGTTCCACGGCGGGCAGGGGCCGTCGTAGCCGTAATAGTCGCCGCGCATGTCGTTGTCGCCGGCGAACCAGTCGGTGTAATTGTTGATCCCCTGGCTGGCGCCGTGGGCGGCCTGCGGGCCGGGCTTGCCGCGCGGCGTCACGTCGTCCGAGAATTCGCCCTCCCTGATGGCGTTGACCGCGGCAGGCAGGTCGATCAGCACCCAGTGGAAGAAATCGACGCGCGGCAGCGACGCGGGAACGCTGCGTCCTTCCTGATTGACGTCGTCGCCCTTGCTCGGCACGTCTGGGTCATGGCAGATGACGGCGAACGAGCGGGTACCGGCGGGGACGTCGGACCATGCCAGTTGCGGGTTGAGGTTCTTGCCCAGGCAGACGTGATGATCGATATCGGGGATGCAGAAGGCGAAGGTGCCGGGGATCTTCTGCCCGTCGGCAAAGCTGTTGCTGGTCAGTTTCATCGAATGATTCTCCTCCGGTTAGGCGGCGCGCCGCTTGAAGTCGTTCAGGCGAAAGCCGAGACCCCATAGTGTAGCGAAATAGGCGATCACGCCAAGTCCCACCAGCACCCCGAGGCGGATCAGGCGTTCGCCCAGCGGAGAGGCGAGCCACGCTGCGTCGCTGCCGCTGGCCAGCCACAGCGCGCCGCCCATGACGACGAGCGCGGCCAGCAACTTGAGCGAAAAGACCGCCCAGCCCGGCTGCGGATGGTAGACGTCGTGCCGACGCAGGCCGCGATAGAGCAGTGCGGCGTTGAGACAGGCGGCGAGGCCGATCGACAGGGCCAGCCCGGCATGTTGCAGCCAGCCGATGAACGCGAGGTTCATGGCCTGCGTGGCGACGAGCGACATCACCGCGATCTTGACCGGCGTCCTGACGTTCTGACGGGCGTAGAAGCCGGGCGCCAGCACCTTGACCAGGATCATCCCGACCAGGCCGATGCTGTAGGCGACCAGTGCCTGGCGGGTCTGCAAGACATCGTCGGCGGTGAACGCGCCGTAGTGGAACAGCGTCGCGATCAGCGGCACGGCGAGAATGGCGAGGGCCAGGGCGGCCGGTGCGGCGAGCAGCAGGGTCAGGCGCAGGCCCCAGTCGAGCAGCTCCGAGTATTCGCGGTGGTTGGCGCCGGCGTGGTACTTCGAGAGCGAGGGCAGCAGGATGGTGCCGAGCGCGACGCCGAGCATGCCGGAGGGAAACTCCATCAGACGGTCGGCGTAGTAAAGCCAGGAGACGCTGCCGGTTTTCAGGAACGAAGCGAAGATGGTGTTGATCAGCAGGCTGATCTGCGACACCGAAACGCCGAGCAGTGCCGGCCCCATGAGGGTCAGGATGCGGCGCACGCCGGGATCCTGCCAGGCGGCGCGCCAGTTCAGCGACGGACGCGGCAGCATTGCGACGCGGCGCAGCGCCGGAATCTGGATCGCCAGTTGCAGGGCGCCGCCGACAAACACCGCCCAGGCCAGCGCCAGGACTGGCGGGTCGAAGTAGGGCGCGGCGAAGAGCGCCATGGCGATGAAGGAAATGTTGAGCAGCACCGGCGTGAACGCGGGCAGCGCGAAGCGGCTCATGGTGTTGAGGATGCCGCCGGCGAGCGCGACCAGCGACATGAAGAAGATGTAGGGAAAGGTGATGCGGGTCAGCTGGATGGTCAGTTCGAACTTGCCTGCGTCGGCAGCGAAGCCCGGCGCCGAGATCCAGACCAGCAGGGGCGCCGCGGCGACGCCGAGGGCGGTGACGGCGAACAGGACCAGGGCGAGGATGCTGGTCACATGGTCGACCAGCAGCAGCGCTTCCTGGTCCCCGCGCCGGTTCTTGTATTCGCCGAGAATGGGCACGAAGGCCTGCGAAAACGCTCCTTCGGCGAACATCCGGCGCAGCAGGTTCGGCAGCTTGAAGGCGACGAAGAAGGCATCAGTCGCCAGGCCGGCGCCGAAGGTGCGGGCGATGACGAAGTCGCGAACGAAACCGAGAATTCGCGAGAGCAGCGTCATGCTGCTGACCGTCGCCAGGGCGCGGAGAAGATTCATGGATTGCCGGCGTTGCCTGAAAGCGCGTGCAAAAGATATAATTCTACGCCGTGTCGCTGCAGTAGCTCAGTCGGTAGAGCAACTGATTCGTAATCAGTAGGTCGGAGGTTCGATTCCTCTCTGCAGCACCATTTCATAAGGTCTGGCAGGTTAGCGATCACTGACCAACCGGGCTGGGGTACATCTCAATCCTCGTGACTTAGCTCTTTGTCATGGTGCGAACTTGTAGGCATGAGACTTGTGTGGTTTGGGTCGAACGGGTCGAGGTCGGGCGCGGTTGGGGATGAATTTTTGCAGGTTGAGGACAATTTCGCAGAACAGGTCGGCGACGAGGCGTGCGCTTGCTGGCATTCGTCCGCTGAGGATGCGCGGCAGCAGGCGGCGCAGGTGAGAGAAGGCCTGTGTTCGGTTGATGCGCCACGGCGAATCCGTCGGGATGAGGTGGTCGGTCGCCAGATAGACAGCCAGGGCATTGAGGTTGTCGCAGACCATCCTGGCGCCGACATCCTGGCAGGCGGCCAGCCAGGTCAGGCCGGAGGTATGCTCAAGGCAGAGGCGGTGCTTGAGGCGCTTGAAGGCTTCTTCGATGCGCCAGCGGCGATGATAGAGGTCGGCGAATGCGGTGGCAGGATACTGTGTGGCATCGCGCAACGACGTCATGAGCACGCGCACCTTGCCGGCCGGCGTCACCTGACGGATCAGGCGCACGGTCGAGGTCTGACGCGGACACTCATAATCGACGGCATCGCAGCGGTTCGGTGGCGGCAGGGTCACCACCGCCTCGTCCTCGCCGGAGCGCATGAAACGCGTGATTGCGGCAAAGGTCGAGGACGAATCGCAGCGCATGCAGAACGGAATGCCCCGATGCAACAGGGCCGCCACCAACCACGCCCCCGGATAGCCACGGTCGAGCACCAGCAGGTCCTGGTGACTCAGGCGGTCGAGACGTTCGAACAGCATCTGGCGCTCACCCACCACGGCACTGTGCAGAATCAGCGAATCGAACAACTCGATCCCGGGACGAAACAGTCCAAACAGTGTTGCCTCGCGTACGCCGCGCTTCCCCTCGCGGTCAAGCAGGGTCAGGCGAACCTTCGAGGCATCGGCGGCCAACACCCGCAAACCCAGCCAGAGCGGCTGCGCCGGCAGGCCTTCATCGATCAGGCGCAGCAACTCCGTGTTGAGTGGGTCGAAGACATCGGCCCAAAGACGGCTGCGCGCCTTCGAAAATGCGCTGGCGCTCACCACCCGAACCAGCTGGCTGCGCCGCGCCAGCAGGGAAAAGAACGCATCAAGTTCGCCCTGTACGGCACCACGCACACCGCTGAGCAGGAAAGCGATCAACTCCGGAAAGGGCAGACCGCGCTGGCGGGTGAAATACCGGGGGTCCTGGCGCGCCGCCTCGCGAAAGGCTCCGCTCCGGATGAAGTCAGCAAGCCGGGAAAGTACGTTGACATATTTAGGCCGTCATATTTAACCTATATATATCAATCAGTTACAGGGCGTATTCTAACCAAACCCCGGCACCATGAAACATCAGGGCAAAAATATTCAAATGTGCTAAGTCACGAGGATTGGGGTACATCTCGGGGGGCATTCGATGTGCCGCGAGAAAGAAAAGGCCACCGCAACAGGGTGGCCTTTTTCACTTTCGCCGGGTCACCACCCAAGCCAATCGCTGAATATCCCACCGCACCATTACCCGCTCGGCGGGGTCGTTATGCTCGACGCCACAGAGGCGCCAGGCTCACAGAATGAGACAGTGGTTGTGGCAACCAGAGTCAAAGGGCGGCCATGAATCGGGGTCATGAAGCGTCCCTGCGGGCGCGTCTGGTGAGTCCGGAACAGGGCACAATGATCGCTTCCGCAACCTACCGCTTCCTGAGTCGCCGGCATGCCCCGTCTCCGCCGCTACACTAATCCTGCCCCCGTCCTGCTGGCGATGTTCCTGTATGTCGTGGTCGTCTTGGGCCCGCTGCTCGGGCGCTCGCTACTCGTGCTTGTGCCCGTCTTCATCGCCGGTATCGGGGCCTTCCTGGCCATGCGCTGGCTGATGCGCGAGTCCTTCCGCGCGGGGCGGGATCTCCCGGAGACCGGCGAACTGCGCTACGGCTTCGCCGGGCACGAGATCCATGCCTTCGTCGCGGCCGACGGTGCCGTCTGGCTGCGCGCCCGCGACGTGCGCGGCATCCTCGACCTGCAGCGCAGCGACGCGCGGATGGCGCAGGCGTACCCGGAGGGCTGGCGCCGGGCGCACCCCGGGAGCGCCGCCTGGTTCGTCAGCCCGGAGACGGTGCGCCGCCATTGGGGCGGCAGCACGCGCCCCGAGGTGAACCGCTTCCTGCACTGGCTCGACCGCGAGCTGGTCCCGCTCTGTAGGGCGCGCGCGGCGGCGGAAGCGGCCGCACGGGCGAACGGGAACCCGGCGCAGGAAAAACGGCGCGCTGCGGAAGGCTACTTCGTCCGCTTCTGGCGGGGTGAGCACGGGCTGGGGCACGTCTTCGCGGCGGGCGCGGCATTGGCCACCGTGGCCTGGCAGATGTATTCGTTCGATCCGGACCCGATGGCCGTCACCCTGCATTACCGGCGCTATGCCTTCATTCTCCTGGTCGCGCTGGCCGCCGGGACGCTGCTCGCCGCCTGGTGGGGCGTTGGCGCCTGGCGCTCGGCGCGGCGCTGGCTGGCAGCGGACCGCTCGCTCCTCGTCGGCGCCGTGGTGGCGATGGCGGGGATGACCCTGCTCGGCAGCGCCTTCGATCGTCTGGGCAGTCTCGACCGCAACATGACCCTGTTCACGCTCGCAACCATTGCCGCCGATGCCGGGCCGAAGCCGGCGGTGCGCGTCGAGCCCGACGGGCGGCTGCGGCTGTCCGGCGAGATGGGGTTCGGGACGACCAACCGCGTCCGCGCCGCGCTTGCCCGCGACCCGGGCATCCGCGAGATCGAGCTGGACAGCCCGGGCGGCAACGCAATGGAAGGGTTCGCGCTCGCCGCACTGGTGCGCGACCGTGGACTGAATACCCGCGTGCGGGCCAACTGCGCCAGTGCCTGCGTGCTCGTCTTCGCCGGCGGGTGGGAACGCGTCGCCGAACCCGGCGCGCGCTTCGGCCTGCACCGCTCGGGCGTCGACTGGCGGAAGGACGGCGCCGTCTCGGCAACGGATCTCAGGATGGCGGCGTGGTTCCGCGAGCGCGGGGTGGGCGAGGAAATCATCGGGCGCGTGCTGGCGACCCCCTTCCACGACCTGTGGGAGCCGGGGTACGGAGAGGTGCTGGCGAGCGGTCTGGCAAACAGCCGTGGCGACACCAGGGGATCAAGCTGAATTTCAGCCAGGCCGTGTCACCTGAATTCCTCCTGTCTCTTGTTGAAGTCCCGGAATGCGGTCATTCTTGGCGCTTCGGGATTTTTGCGTCCGCAGATTGCGCGGTGGCGGTTGTGCACCCGGCGCGATGCCGGTGAGTCTTGGATACCGGGAGAGGATCAGGAAGTGAGCAGGAACTACGAGGAGAACCAGCCAGCCCGCAGCGACATCGACGCACTTGCCGTGCCGCTGCTAATCGAATTCGGGACGGCGTGGTGCGGTTACTGCATGGCGGCGCAGCCGCTGATCGAGAGCGCCTTGAAGGATCATCCGGGGCTGCGCCATCTCAAGTTCGAGGATGGGCCGGGGCGCCCGCTGGGCCGTTCGTTTCGCGTCAAGCTGTGGCCGACGCTGATTTTCATGGCGCATGGCCAGGAAGTGGCGCGCCTGGTCCGGCCGGAAAGCGTCGGGGAAATCAGCCGTGCGCTACGCCGGATCGCCGATTCCTGATCATTTTCTCTGCGGCCGAGCTCAACGTTGCTGCCACTTCATCGTCGCGGCCGCACCGGCGACGATCCCGGCGACGCTGATGAACGAGCCGAGGGCGAGCGTCGACAAGCCGGACAGGCCCTGGCCGATGGTGCAGCCCATCGCCAGCACGCCGCCGAAGCCCATCAAGATGCTGCCCACGAGGTGGTTGCGCAGGTCCTCGAGCGAGGCGAACCCCTCCCAAAGGAACTGCCGCGACGTGACGGCATGGATGAGCGAACCGAGGACGACGCCGATGATGGTGGCAATGCCGAAAGTCACCCGCAGCGACTTGTCGGTCCACAACATCAGCAATTCGAGGCTGTAGGCGGTGGGTGCGACAAAGGTCAGGGACTCGAGGGTCCGGGAGTTGGTCCCGAAATAGGTCATCTCCAGCGTGTCGGGATTTTCCGCGAAGCCAATGTGGCCCGTCAGATACCAGCCTGCCGTGACCAGCATTCCGAGAATCGTGCCGCCGACCAGCTGCTCGCCACTGGCGCGGAAATCCTTGTCCTTGAACACGAAGATCAGCAAGGCGATGACCACGACGCCCGTTGTGGCGAGCAATGCGGTTCTTGCCGTCATGCCGGTGAGCCGGGCCAGCAGTTCGGCGAGGCCTTGGCCTTGCATGCCGAGGCTGGCGAAGTCGAAGGCCACTGGGTCGAGGTAACTGGACCGCCATTGGCCGAACAGCCCCTTGAGCGTCATGTAGGCCGAGATGGCGAGAAAGACGAGGACGACCAGCGAGCGCACGCTGCCACCGCCGAGGCGCAGCAGGTTCTTGTTGGCGCAGCCGCCGGCGATGGTCATGCCGATCCCGAACAGCGTGCCGCCGAGCAGCATCGACAACCAAGGGAGCACCGGCCGCTGGTAGATCGACTTGGTCAGGTCAATCAACTCGAAGTAGTGGAGGAGGTTGGCGCCGGCCATGGCCACGGCAATGGCGAGCAGCCACATGCGCGCGCGGCCCCAGTGGCCCATGTTGACCACATCGGAAATTGCACCCATGGTGCAGAAATTGGTCCTCGCGGCGATGTAGCCGAGAACCAGCGCCAGGCCGAAGGCGCCCCAGATGACCAAGGATGCCAGATTTACAGATTCGTCCATCCCACCCCCTTGCGGACCCGGATCGGAAATTGATGCCAAATCCGGCAAGTATCTCCGGGGAGCGAAGAATCAGTCAATCCTTCCTGCCATCCTTCCTGCCCCCGCCGGGGATTGCACGAGTGGCGGCGCCGCTGGCGCCGTCAGGCGTTGGCGGTGATCGCATGCAGCTTGGCGTAAGCGAACAGTTCAAGGCGGCTGGACAGCCCGAGCTTGCCGTAGATCGAGTTCAGGTGGTTGCGCAGCGTGTTTTCGCTGATGTTGAGGCGTTCCGCGATCAGCTTGCCGCCGGCCGCGGCGTCCCTGGTGATCTCGGCGATCGTCTGCCGT
>WBZM01000635.1_pt1 | contig 45553 bp, 36 predicted proteins | sample 5204271 | NCBI WGS metagenome assembly WBZM01 (sample SAMN12344346, study PRJNA552823) | activated sludge metagenome | biome: Activated sludge suspended growth; feature: Nitrification reactor; material: Wastewater; isolation source: activated sludge from nitrification reactor of wastewater... | reverse complement strand
ACCACCACAGTGATCATCTCCAACGACGCCACCTGTACGTCCACCATTTGAGTAATAACGACAATATCCAGAAACGTCCCAATTATAAGTGCCACCACCACAGTAATCATCTCCAACGATATCTCCAACTCTCCCACCATTAGAGTAATATCGGCAATTACCAGCGACGCTCCAGCCATAATAACCATAGGCATTTGCAAAAGAACTTGATAAAGCAATAAATAATATCAATACGGTTTTCATTTTTTTCTCCTTAGTTGTTATTTAATAGAAAGTTGTCATTAAATAGAATTATTTAAACTTCCGTTTCAAATTTCATATATGCCAAAATGTTAGGCAAAACAATAGTAAAAAAAAATAAGTGTTCCAAAATGTGGAACACACAAAGATTTGATCTTTTCCTATTTTACAAATGCTCAAGGCCTAGTAAACACGTTCTTAGTCTAGGATAAAGGGTTTGAAAAAAAGTAATTAGTTTTTATAGACAAAGATATTGAATTTTTTTCCATCTTTATTAAGGTGGACACCACTCAGGGTATTAACGACAATGTTTAAATAATGATTCGAAATAAATTACCTGAATTAGAACTTATTGAGACGATTAAAGATCAGATTCAAGAATTTGCCAAAGTAGAAGTTATTGGAGAGTCTCAGGAGAATAATTTACGATTGCCAATCCATAAAATTACTTTTGGAAATCCGGATCCTACGGCACCTGTTTTGGGATTAATTGGTGGTGTTCATGGGTTAGAGCGTATTGGTTCTCAAGTTTGCATTGCACTATTGCACTCGTTAAGCCAACTTAATTTGTGGGATGAATCTATTAAGAAAAGTCTAGAAAAAATCAGAGTTTTTTTTATACCAGTGGTAAACCCCATCGGTATTTTGAAAAAAAGAAGATCGAATCCACGGGGGGTTGATATTATGAGAAATGCTCCCATTGAAGCTGAAGATAAAGTTCCCGTGTTCCTTGGTGGGCAAAGAATTTCCAGTCATTTGCCTTGGTATCGTGGATTTGGTTTGGAGCCAGAAACAAGAGCTTTAATTGAGTCGGTTCAAAAAGAAATATCAAAATCCAAAGTTTCACTGGTTGTGGATTTTCATTCTGGATTCGGTTTTCAAGATCAAATTTGGTTTCCCTATGCAAAATCAAAAAAACCAATTAGGGATATCTCCTATGTTCATGCACTCACTCACTTATTAAATATAACCTATCCAAACCATTTCTATAAAGTTGGGCCTCAAGCTTATCTCACTCATGGGGATGTGTGGGATTATCTTTATGATTGGCATCATCAAAGAGAAGGAAACCAAGGGTTGTTTATTCCTTTGTGTTTGGAAATGGGCTCATGGATGTGGGTTAAAAAAAATCCAATGCAAATATTTTCTATTGAAGGTCCTTACAATCCGATTAAAACCCATAGGTATAAAAGAGCTCTCCGAAGGCACAATACCTTTTTTGAGTTTCTTATTAGGTCTTTGTATTCGAGTCAGAGTTGGGCTAGTTTAGACAGTGATCAACAGAAAAAGCATTATGAACAAGCCATGGTAAAATGGTATGGAAAAAAGTAATCGTCAGTGGCTTTTACTAAGAGGTCTTATGCGAGGCCAATTTCATTGGGGAGATTTTCCTCAAAGGCTGCAAAGTAAATTTCCAAAAGATGAAATTATTTTAATAGATTTACCGGGGAATGGATATCGTTATTCTGAAAATAGTCCATTTTCAGTGAGGGAATATACAGAAGATTTAAGATCTAAATTCCAAAATAAAGGTGAACTTCATATCATAGCGTTATCTTTTGGCGCCATGATAGCTATTGATTGGTTAAACTGTTTTCCTGCTGAAATTACTAAGGCCTATCTTGTAAACACATCATCAAAGGGAATCTTGCCTTTTTACAAACGATTATTACCTAAAAATTATCCAAAAATTTTTCAAACACTGTGGATTTCTAAATACCATAGGGAAAAGATGATATTAGAAATGACTTCAAATAATCTTGAATCTCAAAGAAATTCTATTTTAAAATTCGAGAAATTTGCCGAACTCTATCCGGTCACAATTAAAAATCTTTATAGACAACTAATGGCTTCAGGTAATTTTGTTTTTCCAGAGGCAATTGAAAAGGAAAAAATAGAGCTATTTGTATCCTCAAATGATAGATTGGTTAGTTCTGAAAATACCCTTGCTCTAGCTAAAAAGTGGAACCTAATCCCTATCGTCCATCCTTGGGCAGGTCATGACTTAGTTCTTGACGATCCAGAGTTTGTCCTATCGAATTTAAGTCTCAGTACATTGAGCTAGTCTGAGATTATACGGCTTATGTCTTGCGACTAGACAGAAGATTTTACAAGTCATGTCGATTTAAGTCGAATTTAGGTCGTAACGCAATCAACTATTGACTCGAGTTAAAATTCCATTTTTACTTCCAACAACTTGATATGAGAGAATTTTTAAGGATGTTGGTTATCAATAAAAAAGTTAGTTTTTTTATTATTATTTTGGTTATTTTCTTGGATATTCAGACTCAAGCGTCGAATTATTCTTCTCAATTTATGTCTCTGGATGCTATTTCAAAAAGTGTTGATCATGGGAAATTTTTTGGAGTTCTTCGTTTTGAGACGATGGATTACTTTACCAAGATTCCAGAACAGGAAAACTTAAACAGACAGCAGTATTTATCAACACGTTTAGGTTTTTTATCACCAAGCATCGAAAATAGTTTTGGTTATGGGGGGGATTTTCAAGCAGGAAAATTTAATTACGGTACGTCTAATTATTCGGTTCAAGAGCTGTATAGTTTTTTTCAATTTGATGGAAATTTCAAAATAATTGGCGGTAGAAAGAAATACGATTGGAACTTCCTTGATTCTTATTGGAAAACAAGTTTTTGGCAGCCAAACTATGCTATTGATTATTTAAGGCCTGAAGAACAAGGCCTATTTGGAGTCTTTTTTGAGTATCAAAATCCTGACTTCCAATTCGTAACCTACACCACCCCTATGTTTATTCCCAATATGGGAATAGATGTCCGCGAAGAGGGTGGAGAATTGGTCTCAGAAAGTCGTTGGTTTAGACAACCTTCTGATAAATATGATTTAAATGGGAAAATTAAATCCATAAGATATAAATTATCAGTTCCTGAGATCAGAAATTTAGTATCGAAGCCTGGTGCCGGAGTGAATCTAGGAATAGGGAATAAAAATCAATCATGGTGGTTAAGTCAAAGTTTGGGGTATAAACCAGTTAATGAATTGATCTTAAAGAGGGAAGGGTATTCCCCGACAGATGTTAAAGCTGTTAATGTGCTTGTTTCACCAGACGTCGTTTATCATTCCATCTACTCTATTGATTTGGGTTATACCTTTCAAAGTTTCAGATTTATTGCCTCTTATCTTGAAGATAATCCAAAGGATAAAATACCAGATAAAGGGTGGGTCATACAAAAGTTACTCCCAACAAAAGCCTATTCTTTAATGATCGAAAACAGTGTTGAATCTGAAATTATTAAAAATTTAAAAGTACAGTTAGGATATTTAAAAATATATGGAAGTGAGATTGTTGATATTGATTCTGAAGGAAATAGAGACGTTTTTACTCTTTTTGATATCAGAACTAAATTCAATAATTCCATTATGTTAAAAGGACAAGGTCAAGGTTTTTCGATTTTTGGAAAATCTATTATCACTAAACTATCCTACTTAAAGGACTTCAATCAAAATGGTTCCTTGGTTAATACAGAATTTCAGGTTTTTCCTACAAAAAAATGGGCGATCTTGCTCGGGGGAGATTTTATTTCGGTAGATGAAGAAAATAATTCCTCGTCCTTTTTGAATCAATATCGAGCTAATGACAGGGTATATGGTGGGATAAATTATGTTTTTTAGAAAAAAAGGATTTAAGGTCCCGCGCAAAATTACTTGGATACTTACCACTAGTCTTTTGATTACCACTTTATTTTTTATAAGTTCTTGCAATTTAAAAATTGGCGAAAAACCACCTGAAAAAAATATCCCTGGTTTTAAAACAGATAGTTGTTTAATTAAAGCTACAAATTTTTTTTCAGAATATTTTAAAGGTGAATCGAATGTAAACGATATCAATTCTTCTTGGGATTGTTTCGCCACCATGGTTGTTACTTTTCAAAAAAATGTAAGATGTAATAAAATTAATGAGTGTACTCCTGATGAATTATCTAAATTTGTTGAAGATAATTTTTTAGAAGAAGATGGCAAACCTCAAGATCAGCAGAAAAAAATTAGCCCAGAATTAAAAAAACAACTTATGAAAGTTAAAAAACTATTTCTTGGTGGTCGTCTTGATTATATATCTCCGATAGAGTTTGAGCTGTTAGTAAAGTTAATGAATAATCTAAAGTCTTTATTTGTTGAGCTTAACCCGTCAATGAAAATATTAACCCTAAATTGGGAATCAAAATTACAATCAGGAGATGTAACCTTACAAGACTTTGGTTCGGTAAATACAACTTTTGTTAAAGTGATTCAGAAATTTAGCAGTTTAATTTTTAAAACTGAAAACGAGTATTTTTTTGATGATTTTTATTCATTTTTATCAGAAGTGGCTCATTTTACACAGAGTTCAACAGCTTGGCTAAATAAACTAGCAGAATTTATACCACTTGTTAAAAAAATGAAAAAATCAATAACTGGTGGAAGTGAAGATTCTGTAAAGGACAAAGAGTGGGATCTATTATTAACTTTAGGCGGCAGAGGTTATCTTCAATTCTTAAGATATTATTATTTTATAAAAAATATAAATCCTGAATTTACAAGTTTAAAATTGGCTTACTATGCTAAAACAATTGAAGAATCATTTTTGATATTTTATGACTTATTAGATGGAAAGGACTCACATCGAATTTCTAAAGAAGAAATTGATGAAATACTTTCAAGTTTTTCAAATATTTGGAAAGACTTCAAATCTTCTCCTGAACTGACCAAAGAATTAATGAAAATAAAAAAAATCATTATCGGGGGTGGAGTTGAAAGCATCGAAAAAGAGGAGTTTAGAAAAGCCCAATCAAAGGTAACTGCAATAAAGGAAGTGGTTGAGGATATAATCCGGTATTATCAGCTTTATGGATTAGCATGGAAGCCGGAGCTTTTGACAAAACAAGAAGCTGAAAAGGAATTTCATGATGCCATAAAAAATTTTGATTTCTTGGTAGATAAAATAATAAATGATGTTAAATTTGAAAGTGGCTATAGTTATAGCGACTTTTTATCCTTAGTGAAGGAATTTGAAAAGATATATCCCAAAAAAGAAGCGTCACAAAAATTTGAGGTTATACTAAATAAGTATTGTGGATTAGCTCAAATCGGTGTGGATATTTTAAATAATAAAAACAATTTTGAATTGGGTTATAAATGCAATACGTTATCGTTAACTTCTTCGGATCTTGCCGTATTGCTTAAAAAATCAAGCGAAATTTATGCGCAAATTCTAAATTATTTCTATTTTATAAAAAATAAAACTTTTTATAAAGTAGGAAGCGAATATCAAAGTAAAGTTAGAGATCTTATTTTAAAATCTTTGGATTTCTTAAAGTTAGTGATTTCAGATAGAAAATTAAGACAGATATCTTATAAAGAAATGGATGGTATTTTTTCTGAAGGTATTCGATTAGATATTATTCCCAATAATATTAGATCAGAGTCTTTCAAGAAATTAACAAGGGCATTATTAGAGAAAATATTTATAGACCCTGAATTGATCAGGATGAGACAAAGAATAGTTGGAATTGAACCTAGTCACATTAGTATGATGAAGAAAGATTTATTAAATTACACGCAATTGAGCCTTTATTTCAATTTGCTTTATGAAAATAAAACAAACAACATCTTCAATTTTGATTTTTTTATTGAAAATATTCAAAATGCCATAAAAATTTCTTCAGATCCCTATTTAGTCATTGGGGCCAAAGAATTTTTGAAACATTTTAAATCTCCTTACCCTATTTCAATTAATGAAGATAGAAAAGTATTTTTAGATGAAATTCGAAACCCAGTTTTTAATTTCGAAGGCATTCAACAGATGAATTTAAGTCGATTTTTGGCCGGACTCATATTGAGATCTTATTCTCAACAAGCTATTGATGGGAAGACTTTGTATAATGAAGTTAAGAAATGTGAGTTTAAAGAGGCTTTTAGAGATGTAAGACCGTTACTTATTGACTTGGATGTACTTAACTCTAACACGACGGATAGTTTTATTGATTCCCGTTTTTTAGAGGGAAATATTTTTCTTCCGAATTCAGATGGAAATGATGAGCTTTCTTTTCAAGAGATTGCTGATCTTTCCAACTATATTTTTTCAGGAATCAATGTTCAATCAAAGATTAAAGAAAAAGTCATGAAAAAATGTAATATTTCAAAAGAGAATAGTTTAGAATATGTAGACCTGTCTTGTTTAAGAGGTACCTATGATGATAATTTAAGTGAAATATTTCAATCAATGCCAAATTACTTGAAATATATTGAAAGCATAAAAAAAGAAAATCCCCTTGTATGGCAATCTACTTTTTTTAATAGCCTAAAGGCTTCAGGTTACATATCAAATAACGAAAATAAAGTTTCAATTTATGATGCAAATGTATTGCCTCATATGTTTCAATATAGTGAAACAGTCTTCTTAAAGTTTGATAAAAATAATGATGGTTTTATTGATAAAGAAGAAGGTTTTTTAGCATTTCCTACTTTTGAAAAACTACTAAAGAAAGTCGCTCGAAAGCAAATTGAAAATGGTGTTATTGCAGAAAGTGAATTTTTACCATTATTTACCTACATTTTAAAATACAAAGATATACCTTCTTGTGAAAAACCATTCAAACTTTTATGTCTTTTGGAAAAAGATATTAGAAGATGGTTAGATTGGAAGAGTAATTATAAAAAAACAAGTTACAAATTAAGTGTTGATAGATCTGAATTAGCAATAATTCTAGGGTTGATTGCAGATCTAGTCAGCTCCTCGCCATCAGTTCAAGAAGATTCCAGACTTAAAAAAGAAGAATGTATTTAGGAATTGTCCTATACTTTTGGTCAGTATAATTTTTATAAAAAAATCCGAATAGAAAGAATTATTGTTAGAGAGTATTTGAATAGCTTTAGGCCTATTCAAATACTCTCTAAGATCTGTGCCAAAATCTAAAGGGAGTTAGGTTGCAGTTTACAACGATTGAGTTCGCTCTATTTTTTATTCTTATTTTTTATGTGAGTTGGGAGTTTTATTACTACTCAACTTTAAGAAAAGTATTTTTACTTGTAGCTTCCTATTTCTTTTACGCTTCCCTAGATTATGTATTTCTACCTTTATTAATTCTTTGTCCAGCGCTAAACTTTTTTTTCGGTCTATGGATTGGTGTCGAGGAAGATTCAAAGATAAAAAAATGGATTTTAATATTTACTACCAGCTGCAATCTGGTGATGCTCGGAATGTTTAAATATTACGATTTTATTCTTGAAAACATAATGAATTTGGTCGGCTTTCCTTTTTTTAACATTCCTTCTGAGCAAGTACCCTATATGAATTTTGTGCTGCCACTTGGAATTTCATTTTTTACTTTTCAAGGAATTAGTTACTTAGTTGATATTTATAGAGGTGATTTGAGTCATAAGAATTCAATTCTGGACGTTATGCTATTTATTTCTTTCTTTCCACATTTAATGGCAGGTCCAATAGTCAAAGCCAACGAATTTATCCCGCAATTAAAATGTAGAGTAGATCCTACTAAGATTCCAATCTACTATTCACTTTTTATGATTCTGTTAGGACTATTCAAGAAAATTGTTATCGCCAGCTATCTTGGAACGGATATCGTTGATCCTATTTTTGAAAATCCAAGTTTATATTCAAGTAGTGATATTCTTTTTGGCATCTATTCCTATGCGATTCAAATTTATTGCGATTTTAGTGCTTATAGTGATCTGGCCATCGCCTTTGCGGGATTGTTGGGTTATGAATTTCCGATCAACTTCAATCAGCCCTACAGAGCTACGTCTCTTCAGGATTTTTGGAGAAGATGGCATATTTCATTGAGTACATGGCTTCGTGATTACTTATATAAGCCTCTGGGAGGAAGTAAGTTAGGAATTACAAAAACCTATCGTAATCTTTTTATAACCATGCTTCTTGGCGGGCTTTGGCATGGAGCCTCCTGGAATTATATTTTTTGGGGTTTTCTTCATGGTTTGGGATTAATCTTAGAAAAATTCTTTCAGTTTAATAGCAAAATTAATCAAGGTTTCATCATTAAAGCATTTAGAGCCATTTTGGTTTTTCATTTTGTTTGTTTTGCTTGGATTTTTTTTCGATCCCCAACTCTAGATAAAGTGATGGAGTTGATCGTTGGGCTATTTAAATTTAATATGGAAATAAAAAAGTTCAGCTTTTTTTATGCACTTCTATTAACTGTAGGAATAGCATTTCATTTTGTGAAGCCCTTAAAAGAATGGAGTTTTCCAGAAATTATTTTTAGAAAGCCAAGACTGGTTTTTGCTTTGGCAGTTAGCATTGTTATTACTATTATTTCAACGCTGTCACCAGAAGGAGTAGCCCCATTTATCTATTTTAGATTTTAAATTTGAATTTAAGTTTAAAATGAATGGATTGGGAAATGAATGGAAATTAAAAAAGTATATTTAAATAAAAATAAATCTTGGATGGTAATTGTTTTTATCGTACTTTATTCATTTTTGTTAAATTTAGAGGGATTGCATCATTGGGCTCAGCAAAAATCTGTTTCAAAGACTTCAATGGTCTTGATGAAGTTAGCAGAAGCTTTTAATTACCTCGGAGAGGAATCAGGAATTAATAGTTTTAGAGGGTTTTTAAAAAACGAATTTACTGAATTAAAAAAAATTCAAGTTTATAGTCTAGTTAACGCCAAAGAAAGTCATCAACAAAGAAATCTAGCTGAAATTAGTGACATTCAGCCAGAAGGTTTTTCATTGATTCCCACGTTTGTTGAAAAAGATAATTTTAAAAAAGAGACGGAATTGGAGTCCGAATCAGAACCAGAAATTTCAGAAAAGGTTTTGTTAATTGGCGACTCTATTTTAAAGTCAGGTTTACAAATGCATATGCAAAATTTAATTATTAAAAAAAATCCTAAAGTAGAAGTAGAAGTGAAGTCACAGTCTGGTACGGGTCTGTCTCGGCCTGAAATATTTGACTGGGTAAATTATGTAAGTTCACTTCAGGCAGACTATGAAGCGATTTATATATTTTTAGGAACGAATGATGCTCAAAATATCCTGAATGAAAAAAAAATTATGACTTTCGGATCTGAAAGTTGGAAAAAAGAATATTCAAAAAAAATTATTTATATTATTGAGAACAGTTGTAAAAAGTCACAGAAAGTTTATTGGGTTGGAACTTTAAAAATGAAATCTGAAAATTTTGATAAGAAGATGTCGCTATTAAATTCGCTTGCGAAAAAAACAATAGAATCAAGTACATCATGTGCTAAGTATATCAGCGTTGAAAGCTGGCTCACAGCAAAATCAAAATACGCCGATCATCTAAATATTGATAGAAAATCTGTACGTGTTCGAATGGAGGATGGGATTCATTTATCATTTAAAGGGGCCCAAATGTTTTCTAAAAAACTTTTAGAGACGGTAACTTCTGGCTATGATTGATCGAAATAGGAAAATAGACCTAATTTATCTAGGTGATTCTCATTCAGTGATGGAAATGGGAAAGTGTCTACTTAAGAGAATAAATGAATATTTTAGTTCTAGAAATATTAAAAGTGACATTCATTTTTATGCAGTAACAGGATGCACTTTTTTAGATTGGTTTAGTGAAAATCAATCGGTTCATCAAATTGCAAATTATATTTATACACCAAAAATTAGAGGTGTAAAATCGACGGAAGCTGTTAACATAAGTATTTGGAATGAAATTAATTTTATAAATCCACAAATATTGTTTTTGGCCCTTGGAAGTAACGATTTTCTGATGCATAAAGATCATTTTTCAGCCTATCTCTTACTGGTTGAAAATAAACTTGATCTCATTCTTGAGCGATTTAGGGAAATTCAGATTGTCTGGATACTTCCTCCTGAATTTCCATTGTTTCCAAGTTTTGATTCATTAAGGAAATCTTTGAAGCAAATGCTATCCTCTAAACCTAGAGTTGAGATTTTAGACCTAGGGGGGCATTTCCCTGATCAAGAAGACCAAATTCATTTTAATAAGGACAAGGGAAAATTTTTCGGAGAGCAAATATATCTAAAATTGGAATTTATTTTGGAAAAATTGACTTGTCGTTCGTAGACATCTCTAAGACGGCTTCATGGTTGAATTTTTGCATTAGCAAATTTTAGCAATTCTTAATGAATATAGTCTATTACAGATCCGCTGATTGAAATTTAAGGGAATTCGAGTGAATGCAGAAAATAAAGACGCAGATATCAATACAGATCCTCAAATAAATAATATTTTAAATTCGATTTTTCATTTATCTAGGTTTAGAAGAGGCCAGAAAGAGATTATCAGTTCCGTATTGAATCAACAGGATATTTTGGCTGTTTTGCCTACAGGAGGAGGAAAATCACTGTGTTATCAATTGCCTGCAGTCATTTTAAATAAATTATCTATTGTTGTTTGTCCGTTAATAGCGTTGATGAAGGATCAAGTTGCTGCACTTCAAGAAAAAAACATTCCTTCTGGTTGCTTGTATTCAGGACAAGACTTACTTGAGAAGAAATCTATTTTTCATCAAATTTCAGTGAGTGAGAGATTTATTCTTTATCTCTCTCCGGAGAGAGTTCAAAAGCCTGGATTTCAAAGGTGGATACAGTCAAAATCTATTTCCTTATTTGCAATTGACGAAGCTCATTGTGTTTCCCAGTGGGGGCACGATTTCAGATCAGATTATGGGATGCTAGGAATTTTAAAAAAACTGAAACCGCAAGTTCCAATTTTGGCAATGACGGCATCAGCAACGCCCATTGTTCTTCAGGATATAGAAAAACAGTTGGAGCTTAAAAACCCTAAGCAAATGGTTTACGGTTTTTACAGACCAAACCTCTTTTTTCAAGTTGCCGAGTGTGATCATGCTGAAAGCAAGTTCCACTTATTATTAACAGCTTTAAAAAAAGTACCCTTGGGAAGAGTTCTTATTTACTGTGGGACAAGAAAAGTGACAGAGGATTTAACTGAAAATTTATTAAAGCGTTTTAAAAAAGTGAATTTCTATCATGCAGGCTTGTCTTCTGCATCGAGAAATCAAATTCAGAAAGACTATCACTTAGGGAAAACGAGAATTTTAATTGCCACAAATGCGTTTGGAATGGGTATTGACGAGCCAGATGTACGATTAGTAGTTCATTATCAGATGCCTGCTACCATTGATGCTCTTTACCAGGAAATGGGAAGAGCTGGCAGAGATGGTAAGGACTCAACCTGTTTATTACTATACTCAAAGAAAGACAAAGGGTTGCAGTCGTTCTTTATTCAAAATTCAAAGGTGAATCAAGAAATCAAAAATAATCGATGGCGCAATCTCGAGGCGATCGTTGAATATGCTGAAGGAAGTGAGTGCCGGCATTCTGAAATTTTAACTTATTTTAAAGACACACAAAGGTTAGAAAGATGTGGGCATTGCGATAACTGTGATCCTCATTCTGATCGGAGAATTATTTTTCACCACAAACACGAAATAAATTTAAAGGAAAAATCAAAAAAAGCGAAGGTAAATAGTGATTCTGCTTTAAATAATAAACAAGAATATTGTTTTCAACAATTAAAAGAATGGAGGAAAGAAAAAGCAAAGGAGTTAGATGTTCCAGTATTTATCATTTTTGGAGATCAGACATTAAGAAATATTGTTATTAAGCTGCCCCAAAACGAAAAAGAGTTACTAGCTGTGCATGGCATGAATGAAAACAAAGTTAAAAATTTTTCTAAAGACATTATTAAACTTTTAAGTGAGTTTTTATAAAGAGTGATTGAAAAGTATTTTAAAAGTTATTTTTCCACATCATGGATTCAACTGGAATGGGGTTTTTTTCATTATACTTTGCGGATGATTTTTTATTATAAGGAGTTGAAATCTCCCCAGAAACCTCAAAATATATTATCTGCCCAATAGGCATTTTATAATAAACTTTAACTGGTTTCTTTACAGATATTTCGAGAGTCCAATAGTTGCAAAATCCAACGTCCCCTTTACCTGCAGTAGCGTGAATGTCAATACCCAATCGTCCAACAGAAGATTTACCTTCTAAAAAAGGAACGTGCGCCAAGGATTCGGTATATTCAAGGGTTACACCAAGATAAAAATTTTCAGGAGTAAGTACATAGCCATTTTCTGGAATTTCAAAAGTGGTAATTAGGTTATGGCTCTTTGCGTCCAAAACGGGATCTTTATAAATCCCAAGCGTCTTTCCAAGGTGAACATCATAGCTGTTTGATCCTAGACATTCTTTTGAGAAGGGCAAAATCTTAATGTAACCCAGATCCATATTTTCTAGGATCTTTTGGTCGCTTAAAATCATTTCCTATTTAGTTTCTCTATGAAGAGTGTGCTTTTTAAGATTAGGGTTATATTTTTTTAATTCTAATCTACCTGGAGTTTTTTGTTTATTTTTTGTAGTTGTGTATCTAGAAACGGTTTTGCCGAGGGGTCTAGCTTCAGTACATTCTAAAGTGACGATGATTCTTCCTGATTTTTTTGCCATGTGATCTCCAAAATTTAAACAAAATTCCATGCATAACTATCAAATTTGACAAAGGAAGGCAACTATAATGTGCTTGGAGAGTTACTTTCACGGTATCAGAAATGGATTCCAAAATGAATAAATTTCAAATCTTGCATGGGATAATAGACTAAGAAAAGAAGAGGAGGATCTTGGTGCTTAGATAATGAGCATCGTCTGGAACTCTCTCGGCTTGTTCCGCGGCAAGAAGTTATGTAGGATTTTAAGTAGCTATAATAGAAAATTGGAGGTTCGGTGTTTGCCATAAATACGAGAATATTAATTATTGATGATATGCCTTCAATCAGAGAGTTGGTTAGAGGTCAGTTAAGAAGTATGGGATTTGTGGATATTGTTGAAGCGGAAGACGGGGAGCAGGGATGGAGGCTTATTGAGGAAAAATACAGCGAGGCCGTTCCTTTTCAATTAGTTATTTCAGATTGGAATATGCCTAATTTGAAAGGCTTGGATTTACTAAAAAGGGTAAGAAGTAAGACTCAGTTTATAGGTTTACCATTTATATTGCTTACCTCCGAAGCAGAAAGAGAACAAGTTACGGAGGCCGTAATGGCAGGAGTTTCACAATATATTGTTAAGCCTTTTTCTGGAAGAACCTTCGAGGATAAATTGAAAACAGCATATGCAAAACATCATAAAAAATAAGGTTCAATTTTAATTTCCTTGAGATGAGATGATCTAGGCTGCCATAGATCGATAAAGAGGATTTACAAAGGGCACTTGAATGATGAAGTGACTATATTCGCCTACTTTGGATTCAATATGAATTATTCCTCCAAGTGCCTTCACTTCAGCAAGCAGCGCGCTCATGCCCACTCCACGTCCACTGATTTCAGTGATGTCATCTTTCGTTGAAAAAGAAGAATCAAAAATTCTATAAATGATTTCCGAGTCTGATTGTTGAGCCAAAGGGGAATTCATCTTTAACAACTTTTCGCGAATTTTATTTGGATCTATTCCCTGACCATCATCTTTAAGGTTAATCTGCAAATATTTTACGTTATTATGTACATTTTCAATAAGGGAAAAGTTAATTTCAATTTGCCCACAAACGGGTTTTTGTGCCTTTAAGCGATTCTCTGGAAATTCAATTCCATGATCTATAGAATTCCGTAGGCAATGGACAAGGATTTGAAATAAAGAATCAAATTTATTTTTCGGCACAAGAATATTTTCGCCCGTCATTTTAAGCGGGTAGATTTCTTTTTTTAATTGGTTGGCGGTCGAGCTTGTTACATCTTTATAGTGGATTACATGGTTACTAATGGTTTCATAGAGATATTTTTCTTCAAGAAAGTTCTTTTGTTGAATTGATGATATTTGCTCTAAGATTTTAATAAAATCCGTAAATTCAATTTCAATTTTTTTATCATTAGTAGTAGGCATTGAACCAAATATTTTATAATGGCGAGCCGTAATGGCATTAAATGCTTCTTGAAGAGTAACTAAACATTTCTGTAGTTGCTTTATCTCATCAATGGTGGGTGTGCTTTTGATTGAAAGATAAAAGGATTCCATTTCATGGCAAATAGTTTTAAGATCAACAAAAGAAAAACTGGCTGCCCCTCCCTTTAATGTATGAAGAATTCGAATAACCTCATCAGAGTCATTGACCTGATTTGTTTCGACGAGAAGTTGAGATAATCTTTTGATCCCCTTTTCGGATTCATTATAGAAAAGTTCAGCTTGTTTTTTATGTTGAACCATTTTTAAAATAACTTCAACTTGGACTCTATCTTTTTCAGCTTGAATCTTTGCCTCCACAAGATCTGTAATATCGCTAGCAACACAGACAATGGCCTCGACCAGATGAGATTCATTTCTGATTGGAAAATATTCAATTGAGACTTCCCTATTCAAAGAGTGATGTCTCTTGGAAGGCCCTAAAGGTGTTAAGTCTTCGAAAGGAAGCATTTCAGAAAACAAGGTAACTAACCAATTTTTAAACCCTAAAATCCTATCAGATTCCACGTTTAAAACATCCCAAATAAATTTATGAGAGGGATCACATTCAATAATTTTTAGACAGGCTTTAGAATAAAATGGTAAACACTTGCCATCAGGATGAAAAACAAAGAAACCTTGATTTAGGCTGTCCAGAAGGGCTTTCATCATTTTGTTGAGTGAAGTGATTTCTTTTGTTCTTTCTGCGACCAGTGACTCAAGTTGTTTGGAGTAGATTTCGAGTTGGATTTTTGCAATTTCTAAATCTTTAATAACTTTTTCTTTATTTTCTAGCTCGGAACGGTATTTTTTTTGTAGTCTTTCCTCTAGAGTAACGTCCCTAAAATAAACTATCCAGGAGTCACTTGAAAATTGCTGAATCGTCAATTGGGCTTTTCCTTCTTGAATCAGAACTGTAGAGAATTCGATTTCAATATAGGGGGTAGGATCTTTTATTGAACTTAACTGCGAAAAGAGATCGACGCTGGATTTAAACTGAAGTAGTTCAGTGAGGATTTTTTTCGTTTTCACTATTTTTCGAATAGATAAACTAGTCAACTGACAGGCAGATTCATTGCAATAAAGAACGACGATGTCTTTATTAACTATAAATACAGGTTCTAAAAGTGAATCAAACACATTCTCGTTCACTGAAACGACTCATTGTTTTTGCTGTGAAGTAAAATAAATTCACGTTTGACAGACCAATCCGAATTTAAATCCTCGTCCTTATTTAAACTTCGAACACGCCAATATATTTTTCCAAGCGGGAGCTTTTCCTTGATCAAAAATTTATTATCGGCAATTTTTCTATCAAGAATAAATGTTTTAAAGTTCTTATCGGTTGATAATTGAAAGTGATATTGATCAGATTTTTCTTGAGCCTCCCAGTTTATCCAAATAAACGGTTCCAATTCCTGTTGCAAAAAAACAGTCATTTTATTTCGAGGCTCACTAAGAACAGGAGCTGGAATTTTTTGTTTAAAAACATATTCAGTTTTTTCAGAATTTGAGACGAAAGAAGATTGGTTGTCTTCGGGTAAGGAAGCAATGACTCGAAAATAATAGGGGCCAGGTCGAGATACTTTGATATTTAATGCATTCGTGGTACTTTCAATTGATTTTGACTTTATAAAAGAAGGATTATCAGCATATTCAACTGAATATTTTTTAGCAAAAGGGACACTTGTCCAGGATATAGGGAACTCAATATTCGGAATGGATTCATTTGGATTAGTTGATTTATAGGTAATTGGTAAAACCTTAAATAAGGTCGGTTTTTGAATTTCTACATCCAGTTCTCCTGTTTCGCTATAAGCGCTTTCCACTTTGTTTTTCGATACGGCTTTAACGCGGAAGAATTGTTTTCCTTGTCGTTGAGGAAGATAAAAATAAGAATCCGATTTTAATTCAAAGTTAGATTTTTTTGAAAATTCCTTATTCTGTGAAATTTCTAAGATAAATTTGTTTCCACCTTTGACTTTCGTCCATGAGATTTTTGCTGGAAGTATAGAGGCAGGCTCTCTAGTATTTTTTGTTTTAATCTTTATGTTTTTTGTTAGTAAAACAGGTGATTGCGGTGGGGGTTCCACTATAGAACGTGCCACCACTTCAAACGAAACCGTGGGACTCCAAGCCCCAAAAGCATTGCTGTGTTTGCCGCGAACTCTCAGATAGTACTTCCCATTTCCTGCTTTAAAATTGACATTTTTTTGATTTGTAGAATTTGATATGAGGACTTTTGCAAAATCCTCGCTGCTTGAAATTTGATACTCGTAATCGATAAAATCACTTTCCCATGAGAGGGGTATATTTGTAGCCCATTTAGAAATATTTTCATCTGTTTGATAATCTAACTGAGATTTATTTTTAGGGGAGGTGATTGTTGGATTAGTAAAAATGGATAGTTCAAAATTTTGAATTGGTGAGGAGACTAGCTTGTCATTAAAGTCCAGCCCTTGAACTTTCCAAAAATATTTTCCAGAATTAATATTATTAATGAGTGCTTTATTTTGAACTTTTTCTTTAGATGTTGTGATGGACTCAAACTTATCATCGCTGGAGATTATCAGGTTTTCTTCCTTGATATTTTCCGAACTCCAATTAAGAAAAAACCCCTGATCCTTATTAAGTAAGGTAATCTTTGTTTTATCAGGGCTGAGGAGCTTAATTTTAGAAATAGGTTTAACTACATTAATAGGTTCGGCCTTAATAGGCTCGATCTTATCTAGAATTTTCTTTTCTTTTTTCTCAAGAGATGAGATAGAAAGGGAACCGTCAAGAAGTCCAAATTTAGGCTCCTCTGACTTTGATCTTTTGATTTTCATTTTTGAGGTCTCTTTTTTGTAATTCTGGATTACAAAATTTTCTTTTTCGGTTTTTATTTGTAGTTTTGCCGTATTTTTAATCTCTGTTTGGATTTCACCATATTTTAAGTTTAACTCAAGATCGCCAGATTTTCTTGAGAGTGTAATTAAAGAATTTTCAGATAATTGAATGCTTGAACCATCGCTCAATTTTATTTCTGCTTTAGAATGTTCTCCAGTGAAGATGCTATCTTGCTCATGCAAAACCTCTTTGACTTTTACTGGAGCCCACAAAAAACTTTCAACTGGTTTTCTTCGAACATCTTTGTTGGAATATGAAAGTGTGCCGATAACATTGTAGGAAGATGTTTCAGAATGAAATAGAAAAGAATCATCATACAGATAATATGAATAAATAATAATTATTAATATTGAGACAGAAAAAATCACCCTGTCTGTTTTGTTAAACTTAACCATATGTTGCACCCTTTATCGTCAGTTTCTATTTTGAAGCGATAGATCATAGGTCTAGTTTCTAAAAGGCTGGACCTAAATGGAGTCGGTAATTTAGATGTTATCAATTCCCAATAAACAAATTATGATAAACGAGTGCAGAAAAATACTTTTTCACTTAGGTACAAAATACTCATATTATTGACGGTTATTCCGTTAGTAACACTCTCTGTTTACCTAGTTTTAGCAATGAAGGTATTTCAGGACGACAAGGTTGCTTATGTTTATGATTCCAGTAGTAAATTTTCAAATGCTGTTTCAGCCCAAATTGGAATTCAGCTAAATTCTGTGTTGTCATCGAATAGATTTCTATTTCAAGAGTTCTTAAATAGTCTGAATTTCAACTTAGTCGCAAAAAATTTCTTTAAAAATGAGAACACAACAGATCTTGTCGCTGTTTATGAGATTGATGAAAAAAGTAAAGGTTTTAAATATTTAAGCCATTTAGAAAAGTTTGAAGGAAATTTTTCTAATATTAAAGAAAAATTAGAGTTCATTCTTCGCCAGGAAATATACTATGTAAATGGGAATAAAAGAACAGTTTATAGTTTATTTAATGATGAAAGATTACTTTTTTTTGAAAAGCTGCCTCCAGCTCCAGAAAGAGGTAATAAAGCGATCTATTTTGCGATAATGATAAGGGCTGGAGATTTATATGATTTGTTTTCTACAAATGCCTCGCAAAAAATATATTTACTTAATAACAGAGGTTTTATCTTGTTAGGACCTCAAGAGACCATCGGCACTGAATTAAAGAAAAATATTCCCCTTAAATTCGTAGATAATAAAGAAAGTGTTCAAATCAATGGTGTCGAGGCAACAAAAGATCAAAATAATCAAGAGTATTTTATTTCATTTTCCCAAGTTGGATTTGGTGGACTTACCGTCGTTTCAGCAGTTCTAAAGTCAAAAGCCCTATCCGCCCTTGATATTTTATTAAAGAAATCTATTATCTTTTTCGTATTATTAATTGCTGTGACGGCTATAGTTTCTTTGATCGCCTCCTCAACTATTACTACGGCCATCACTCAGTTGTTCCAAGCTACTAAACAAGTGAGCGAAGGAAAGTTTGACATGAGAGTTCAAGTAAAATCTTCCGACGAGGTGGGCGTTCTAGCCGACAATTTTAATAAAATGGCTGAGGAGGTATCGCGCTTATTAGATCAGACTGCAGAAAAAGCGAGAATGGAAAATGAACTGCAAACGGCAAAAACGGTTCAAGAGACTCTTTTTCCGGAAACGATCAAAAAGATTTCTAATTTAGAAATTGCTGGTTTTTATGAGCCAGCGAGTGAGTGCGGTGGTGATTGGTGGCACTATTGTGAAATTGGCCAGAGGATTTTTTTCTGGATTGGAGATGCCACAGGGCATGGCGCGCCTTCCGCGCTGATTACGAGTGCCGCGAAGTCAGCAGCTGTGATCATTGAGACCCTGGACGTAGGCCCGGGAAGAGCCATGGAATATTTAAATAAGTGTATTTTTGAAGTGTCAAGAGGGCGCTTGATGATGACATTTTTTATAGGTTGTTATGATAAAATTACTGGAATTTTAACTTATTCAAATGCATCACATGAGACTCCTTTTATTTTGAAAAAATCAGAAAAAGCTTTGAAAAAAAAGGATCTTATTCCCTTAAATGAAGTGAATAATCCCAGGTTGGGACAAAGTAAAGATACTGAATATCAAGAGAGTTGTATTCCTTTAGATTCAGATGATGCGGTGTTTTTTTATACAGATGGAATACCTGACATCAGAAACTTAAAAGATGAACCTTGGGGCGAAAGAGAATTTGTTAAAGCTATGATTAAAGCCCATTTCGAGAGTCCTGACGCTGAAAAATTTGTGAATAATTTTTCTCATATATTTCAGGATTATCGGCAGGGAAAATCATTAGTAGATGACGTTACCTTTTTTGTAGTTAAAAATAAAAACAAACTGATTTGAGGACTTTATGAGTAAATTTGATTTGAAAATTAATTCTGTTGGAAATGAGCTTAAGATCACGATGTCTGGTATTATTGATGAAGATGTGGATTTTAGCATTTATAAAATTTCTGAAGCCAAAAAAGTTGAAATTGATTTTAAAAATATTAAGAGCATAAATTCTTGCGGAATTAGAGAATGGATAAAGTGGCTTTCTTTAAATAAAACAGGCGAATTGAGTTTTATCAATTGTCCAAAAATTATCATTGATCAAGTAAATATGGTTGATGGGTTTTTGCCAAGTAATGGAAAGGTCTTATCTTTTTTTGTTCCTTACTATAATGATGAAAATGGAACTGAAAAAAATGTGCTATTTAGTTATGGAAAAGAGTTTACTGACAGTGCTGTGATGCCACCTCAAAAAGTCCTAGATGAATCTAGTGCCATTATGGAAATGGATGTTATTGAGTCTAAATATTTCAAGTTTATCACAAAGTAAGAGCCTGCTTGTAAAGTCTTTTCAAGCAGGCTCGACTATTTTTCTAGAGAATAGTCTAGTAGAGTTAGCTTTTTTTAAAAAAGCCTTATCTTTTTTGAGTAGATCTCCGATAGCGTTGCCATGGGAAGTGCCGCCGTACTAATCGTTGAAGATGACGAGTATTTAAGAACAGCCATGCAGGAAGCTTTTGAAAAAAAGTCGCTGAGCGTGGTGGGTGTATCTACAGCTACAGAAGCCCTACAAGTTTTGAATACAGCAAGTGTGGAGTATGTATTTCTGGATTGCTTTCTGCCTGGTTCCTCTGGAGATCAGTTGGCTGTTAAAATCAAACAGGAATTTGGTAATAAAAAAATTAAAGTTATTTTGATGTCCGGCATTTATACTGATAAAAGCTCAATTCAGGAGCTGCTAAAAACGACCCAAGCATCTGCATTTATTAAAAAACCATTTGATCTTGAACAGGTGATTCAACTCGTTCAGAAAAAGTCAACGGAAAGCGATTCTTCAAGGAAAATCCTTTATCAAACATTTTCAAAAGGCTTGGTTTCAACAAGAGAAAAAAGAAAAATAATTGAATCTATTGAAAAAATTTCCGGATTTGATTTGCCATTTATTTATAGTCTGCTAACGGAGTCAAAGAGTTCAGGCTATTTGAATATCTATTTTAATGATGCAAGTGTCTCTGGTATTTCATTTTCGAATGGGTGTATTGTGGGAGTTGATATCGAAGATAAGTCCACCTATATAGGAGAGATGCTCATACAGGGTGGTTTTGTTTCACCTGAAGATATTCAAAAAGCTTTACAAACCAAAAACAATCAGAGATTAGGTCAGAGACTCATTTCTTCAAATTTAATGAGTCCTCACGCCTTAGATATGACGATGATTGAACAAATGAATGTCAGACTGTCAAAAACTATTACTGAAAAAAATGTCAAACTGAGTTTCGCAGCTAGTGAAGTGGAGCTAACCCAACCTTGTATTGATTCAGATATTTTATTAAATTATTTGAACGATTGGATCGCATCTAAAATTCCTATTAATTGGTTAAAAAGTTTATATGCTATGTGGTCAGGGCATTTAATTATTCCGACAAGTACCTTTAAAAAGAATCATCCTGCAATGGGGATGAATTTGGTGATGAGTTTGCCGGGACTTGATGTGGCATTACAACAAAAAAACACTCTGAATTCTTTACTTAATAATCCTGAATACAATCATACGGCATTGTATAAAGCTCTTCATTTTTTATTAACAAAGGGTTTAATCTATTTCTCGGAGGAGATTTACTTTCAAAATGAAAGTGAGCATATTGTATTTTTACAAAAGCTTCAGGTTCAACTTAAAGATAAAAATAGCTTTGAAATACTTCAGGAATTGGGGCTTTCGCAGTTTACAAGTAAAGAACTAGCTAAAGAGGAAATAAAAAACTTAATTGGTGTTCAGCCAAATGAAAGCCAAACAAAAATATTAAAAATTTGGATGGCAATACATAGTAAAATTTCCCAAGCCATTGACACTATAAATAGTGAAGATAAGAAAAAAATGGAACAAGACGCCGAGAAAAATGAATCAGCAAATCGATTGAAAGCAAGTCAGCTTGTTGAGGAGGCTAGAAAAGACTTACTTTTAAATGAATTTTCTAACGCATTAGAAAAGCTAAAAGAAGCGGGGCGATTGAGCAGTAATATTTTTCAATTGAACATTTTTTTAGCCTGGGCAAAGCTAGGTCGAGTAATGAGTAAAAAAGATAGAGTCTTAGTTAAAGAAATCGAAATGGATTTAATGCAAGTCTCACCCGACGAACGTTATGATTCCTTATATCCCTATGTTATGGGTTTATATTACAAATCAAAAAATGATTTGTTAAATGCAAAAAAATCATTTGATAAATCATTGGCAATGGATGCGACCTTCATTTCAGCACGAAGAGAACTGAGTGTTGTAGAAATGCTTATTAAAAAAAATAAAAAAAATGATAACATTTTTACTATGGATTTGAAGGACTTTGTAACCGTCTTATTCAATAAAAAGTAAGAGAGCGTTTGAAATTAATTTATAAACATGCATTAGCAACAATTTCTATGTAAGCAGGCTGATAATTTAAAGGCTATGTAGATGGTGAGTTATTGGAATCATCTTTGTGGGAGGAGATGACATCTTGAGCTTTTTTCCCAGTAATACCTAACCATTCAGGGAAAAAAAAGGCGACAGTGATAAAAACAAAGGTGATAAAAATAAAAAAGAAACCCATTATCCAGATTAATTCCATAGGTCACCTTAAGCTAATTATATTAAATGGACAATAATGTAATTCTTAGATATGCGTTAATTATGAATTACAATCCCAAAGACCATTATTTTAAGAAGGCTAAAAAAGAAAACTATGTAGCCAGGTCTATTTATAAATTAGAGGAAATAGATCAAAAGTTTAAAGTTTTTAAGAAAAATGATGTTGTTCTAGATTTGGGGGCTAGTCCTGGTTCTTGGTCTCAATATTCGCTTCAGAGAATTGGCGAATTTGGCAAAGTGATAGGAATAGACCTAAGTCCGGTGAGTTTTAAAAATACCAAATATATTTTTTATCAGGAGGATATTTGTCAAATTAATTGGCAAGATATTTTGCATGTAAATCAGGTAAATAGTTTCAATGTAGTGTTATCTGATATGGCACCCAAAACCACAGGAATTAGGCTAACAGATCAGGCAAGATCTTTGGATTTGTGTTTAAAGGCGTTAGAAGTTTCTAAATTGTATTTAAAGTCGGATGGAAATTTTGTTTGTAAACTCTTTCATGGCAGTGATTTTAAAATTTTTGCCTCAGAATTAAAAAAAATGTTTAAAAAAGTAGAGGCTCTTAAACCAGATTCAACAAGAAAAATAAGTAAGGAAATATTTCTGATTGGAATTGGGAAAAAATGAAAATTGTTTATGAAAATTCGGAGCTTATTTTTGTTGAAAAAAAATCAATGGTCTTAACGGTACCTCCAAGGATGAAAGATTCTCGTCCGGTGCTAGGCTGGCTCCTTCAAGAAAAATGCAAAATCAAATTATTTCCAGTGCATCGGTTAGATTATGAGGTCTCTGGTATTGTAGGTTTTGCAAAAAGTGAAAAGTCACATCGAGTGGCTCAATCTTGGTTCGAAGAGCGAAAAATAATTAAATTTTACGAAGCTCAATCTGAACTGCAATCATTTGATCATTGGCCATTAAACGTTCCGAATCACCGACTTGGCCTTGAAATAAAAGTCGGGGAATCCTTTCGATGGGAGTCTAAAATCTTAAGAGGAAAAAAGAGATCATTTTTCAGTGAGATGGGGGAATTTGCTTTGACGGAGGCACGAGTAGAGAAAATTAGGAATCATCGTATTGTTTGGATACTCAACCCGATAACGGGAAAGCCTCATCAATTGAGGTTAGAGTTATGCTATAGGGGATTTCCTATTTGTGGTGACGCCTTGTATGGTTCCAAAGTGAAAAGTTCAGATCTTGGAATTGATTTGAATAGCTATCTTTTGGATTTTACACAAATTAGGAAAGAGCAAAGGTTGGATCTTCCAAATTATATTGAAATTGCAAGGAAGTTTTTATGAGTCGAACTTATAACAAGAAAACACTTAGCTGGGTGCTTTATGACTGGGCAAATAGCAGTTTTTCAACCACGGTAATGGCAGGTTTCTTTCCTTTGTTCTTCAAAACATACTGGAGCCAAGGCTTTTCGTCTGTTGAAACAACTTCAAAATTAGGAACCACCATTGGAATATCCAGCTTTTTAGTTGCCATTTTGTCGCCTATTTTTGGAACTGTTGCTGATTTAAAGCATTTGAAGAAGTTTTTTTTAGTCTTATTTATGTTAGTAGGAGTTCTTTCCTGCGCGAGTTTAGGAATTATCAGCGAAGGGAAATGGTTATTAGCCATGATTTTTTATGGTTTCGGAATGATGTCCTTTAATGCGAGTAATACTTTTTATGATTCCCTGCTACCTTATGTTGCTGAGGAAAGAGATTTAGATTTTATTTCGGCTCTAGGTTATTCATTTGGCTATTTAGGGGGAGGGTTACTTTTTCTTTTAAATGTCGTCATGTACCTTAACCCTGAATTATTTGGATTTTCCAGTGGAACAGAGGCCGTAAAGTTTTCTTTTTTAAGTGTGGCTATGTGGTGGTTTTTATTTTCAATCCCATTAATAATTTATGTTAAAGAGCCTTCTTTAAACCTTAAACGTAAGCAGAGTTGGGGGTCTTTGGCCAAAAAGAGCTTTCTCATGCTCAAAGCGACTTTGGCAGATATTATTAGCGATAAAAATTTATTTTTCTTTATGATGGCATTTTGGCTGTACATTGATGGGGTTTACACGGTTATTGTGATGGCTGTTGATTATGGTATCTCTTTAAACTTTGAGGCAAATCATCTGATTAAAGCCCTATTGATTACGCAGTTTATTGGTTTTCCTTGTACCTATTTGTTTGGTTATTTTGCTAAGAAATGGGGGTGTCGGTTGCCTATTCTTGTTTGTATCGGTATCTACTGTCTTGCCATTATATTAGCAACTCAAATGAAGACGCCATTTCATTTTTACTTGCTCGCAATTGTTATCGGTATGGCCCAAGGTGGAATTCAATCTTTAAGTCGTTCCATGTTTTCTAAAATGATTCCAATCGAAAAGAGTGGGGAATATTTTGGATTTATGAACTTAATTGGAAAATTTGCTTCAGTTTTAGGCCCATTTATTGTTGCGTTAACTGTCTTGTTTACTGGAAAATCTGAGTTAGGCTTACTTGGACTTGTTGTTTTATTTGGATTGGGAGCCTTTCTCCTTATAAAAGTTAAAGAAACCTAGAGTGTGTTTTAAAGGCCTTAAGATATTTGAAGCGTGGTCTTAGAATTGTCTATTCCAACCGAGACTTAGCATCAGTTGGTTCTTTGTTAGACTAGAATCAGGATCGATTTGATACTTCAGTAAACCCAAAGTGTAATTTAAATATTGATTTGGAGCTAATGAATAGAAATTGGTATATTCAAACAACAGAATAGACTTTAGATCTATAGAATTTAATTTTTGTCCAATAAAGTATCCCAATTTCCATTGGTACCAGTCTGCAATTCTTGAGTACAAGTGAAAAGTGGGTTTTCTTTTATCACCAAGAAAAACACCAGGTAATGAAAGAGAAGAATCATTGAGTGTTAACATTTTATATGAAAATCCTAAATAGAAGGAGGGATCAATGAAGTTTAATCCCTTTGAGAGTCTGAAGATATAAGAAAAATCCATATCTGAATATTTTGTTATATCTTGTGGTTTGGAAATTGCCATTGAATAATTAAAGGATAATCCAGAGAAGAGATCATTTAGCCAAGAGGAAAATTCCAAACTCAGATTCATTAAATTAATAGGAGAGAGGAGCTCAGATTTCACTAAAAAATCATTGCGATAACCTCGAAAAATATCATATCCAATAGTGGCTTCAGACTCGCCACTTTGGACTGCTAAATAGCGATGGTTTAAAGAGCTTGGATTTAACTTTTTAAATGTCCATAAAAATGTTTGTTTGTTTCTTATTGATACTTCAGATGTATCCTCTTTCGATTTTATTGTAGCTCCCCTTGGAAGCCGACCTTCGATGGAGGCTTCTGAAGAATAAGTCTTAGATTTTGGCGATCCTATAGCAAAACTTCTTAATTTTTCATTAGGTAATGGTCCTTTGATATTGAACTCTTGCCTCATCGGAATGCCGCCTTCTCCCTGAAGATAAAAGACAGGATAGTCAATAGGCAGGGTTATTTCCCACGAATCAGGACCTAGTATCTTAACGCCCGTATTATTCACCGGAAAGCTTCCAGAGGCCTTTAATTTAATAAAATTTTTATTTGAATTTAAAATGGCATCTTTGAAATGAATTTGTTGAAGTCTGGTAACGATTTCTAAGAGTGCTCCAGATTTGCTTTGTGCTTTAAAGTTTAAATTTTCGCTTTCAGCATTTAAAAATACTATTCCTTGGTCGCCAGCTTCTTTTCCGTTAATGATAACTTTAGCCTTATTTTGAGAATTGCTTTTTCTTTCTTTGATGTTGAGTTTATCATTTTCAGTTGAGGCATAAAGTTCCGAGGAACAAAGCGCTATTTTTGTAATTCTTTCATTTTTAACAACGCAATATTTAAAAAAAGGTAAATATTTAATTTCTTCAATAAATTCCTCATCAAGGTATTCAGTTGTAAATAATGAAATTTCATTACGTATTAAAGAATCAGATTTTTTTTCGCCCGAAACGATTTTAATATTTTCCTTTGAAACATCTCTGCTAAAGATAGATTTCCCATTATTGTTGAAAATTAATAATTCCCCTTCTTTAAGAAGGCCAGCGGGCCAACTAAATAGAAGTCTACCTTGATTAAAATTATTTGGATTAAGTTCTAAAGTTAGATTTAAAGTTTTTGAATCAATGATGATGTCACCCAGCTTAATAGATGATGAGTCCAAAAGAGTATATTCAAATTTTTGCGGTAAAATTTGAAGATTATTAAGCTCTCCAGGAAAATTTAAAGGAATTTGAGCAAGCACAACTGAAGAAATAGTGGTACAGACAATAAATGGAAATATTTTCAAAAATCTAAGGAACATGGGAATATTCTACAGAATATATCTAATTCGATAAAGTAATTTAGAAATTAATTTAACATACCAAGGTCTATTTTTAATACTTTCTAGACTTAGGAGCGCTGAATTCATCATATCTAACTTTGTTAATTCAAGGAATTCGTTAATTTTGTCTTGGTCCTTTATTTCATAGAGGATCTCAAGATCGTGTAAAAGGCTTCGATGATTCATGTTATAAGAACCTAGAATTAAGCAAGTATCATCAAACAAAAAATATTTTGAATGAAAATGAGCTCGATTGTATTCATAGATGGGTATTCCCACTTTTAGAAGTTTTTCATAGAGTCCAATAGCTGCCAATTTAACCACAAGTACGTCTGTTGGCCCAGAAGTTACGATGCAAACGTGAATGCCACGTTTTTTTGCTTTTTTTAGAGCTCTAATAAAAGAACGCTTGGGAATGAAGTAAGCAGATCCAATAATAACTAAAGACTTCGAAGTTCTTATTTTTTTTAACAACAATCGATATATTCTATATCTTTGGAGAAATGAAAAATTCAATTTAAAATTATTTCCATTTAGATTGTGATTTTTTACTCTGACATATCCATTGAAAGGTCTGAAATAATACTTATTCTGGGATATCTGCCAAATTTGTTTAAACGAATTAATAAGATCTAAGAAATTATCATTTTCAATTCTGCATCCGATATCTTGCCAGGGGATTAAATTTTTTTCTGATATCACGTGATTGGGAGACCAATTTTGTGATCCGATAAAAACAATTCTATGATCAATAATACAAAGTTTGCGATGGTTTCTACGATTCCCAATTTTTAAAAATTTAAAAAATGAAAAAATATAATTGAAATTTTTCCATTTTTTAAAAGGAAAAAATAAAGGATTAAAAATGCGAAAGTTGATACCCATCTCTTCTAAATAGGCATTTGATTTATTTAAAAATGAAAATGATCCAAAACCATCGAAGATAACTTTTACTTCCAAACCTTTTTTTTGTGCCAATGCCAGAAGTTCAATTAAATTTTTGGTCAGTGGAAAAAGTTCAAAAATGTAAGCCTCCAGATAGATACTCTTTTCGGCTGTTTTAATCTGGACTAAAATATCGTCATAAAATTCCTGGCTTACATAATAAAATTTAATTGAGGGCATCTTGTGCATTGGTTACCAAATCGTGTCCTATCCAAGAAACAGAAGATTTTGGTTTCCAGCTGTCATGTAGCATTACATAACCACAACTTTGGAAAACAACTTCGCTTAAAACAGAGGTAATTAAAATCTTAGAATCTTGATGAAGAGCTATCAAATCATCAGAGCAATTTAGCATGATTTCCATTTGATTTTTGCTAGAATGCTGTGGCCATTTTTCAAAAATACAATTTAACTTTGAATTGGCTATTGAAAAATACTGGTTCAAGTGTTTCTTTAAATCAGAAGGTGTCACATCTGGTTTTAAAAGAGACATGCATTTGTTAATAGTGTTTAGATTATTTTTAGTAGGATTTTTTTGTAGTGAATAGAGTAAGGGGTACAGAGATACTTCCACTCCTTGAAAAATGGAACTGGAGTTAGTTAAAATTTCAGGGCAGTTATAAACACAAGTTTGAAGACCTTTCTGTTGATACAAAAATGAAATTTCTTCTAATTTCATTTTTGCCCATCCTTGTAGGTAAGGCGTGTAAGATTGCCAGACAAGAGTATCATCAATAATAATTTCTGTCCCATGGTAACCATAGGCAAGATAAGAAACATGCCCACCATTTTTAATAATTTTTTCTCGAAATGGCTCGCTCAGCTCTAAAAGATATTTATAAGTTTCAGCAGTAACTTCGTTAAAGCTTAACTGACATAATTTTCCTAAATCAGAATTCCAGAAGGTTTCAGAGTTGATATGACGATCTCCAGTGCCTTTAAAAACACGATTCATTAAAGGCATTATAATCTTGGCTCTTGGAACACCACCGGCCATGAGATGGGCAAAAAGAACATTCTTGCCTGGTTCAATCTGTTTTTCTAATTCAAGAAAGTAAGATTTAAGATTTGTTTTGAATCGTTCAATTCCTTTCTTTCGACTTTCTTCTATCAATGGCCAATTCAACTTTGCATTTTCCCAGTCACTCAATTTGATATCTTTTAAATAATCCACGGGAGTTAGTCCCTGCTTATTTGGCTCTAAATCAAAACCAGCTTCCAGGGGAATATTGATAATTTTCTCTTTAACAAGACTTAACTCAGCTTCATTTAAAGGGCGAAGGCTTTCTTTTCCTCGACGGCCCACGGTGCCCTTAATAAGGGTCATTTCAATTTTAGCAGCTTCTTCTACAAGCCCATTGGCATAACCTCTTTGGAAGAGTTCTCCAAAAAGAACAAGATAGTCACCTTTTTTCCAAGGGCTTTTGGTGGGCACATTTCTTATAGGGTTTAGCTTAGGGATATAAGAACTCATCAACACTCCTGATTTATGTATAATAAATTAAAATTCAATCGAATAAAGAACCATATAAATTTTTTAGATGAATGTTAGCCAATTATATCTGTCTGGAATAACTCCATACTGGATATTTGTAAATTCCTTATAAAGTTTTGAAGATAAGGAACTATCATTGGCTTCTAACATCATTGGCAAATCTTTATACATGAGTTCTCCAACTGGGGTAATTACAGCTGCCGTTCCTGTTCCAAACATTTCTTTAAATTCCCCTTTTTTGTAGGCGGATACTAATTCGGTCATGGTAATAGGCCTTTCCACAATGGGCATCTTCCAATCCCTAAGAATTTTCAGTGTGCACTCGCGAATGCCGCCGGGAAGAATGGACCCATTGAGAGCAGGAGTTACAATTTCATTTTTCAGAACAAAAAAAACATTCATGGTTCCTACTTCTTCAATTTGATCTTTGGTGATAGCATCAAGCCAAAGAACTTGGTCGAATCCATTTTTCTTTTGTTTGGCGGCGGCATGCAAGGAACTTGCATAGTTGGCGGCAGCTTTAATGGCACCAAGTCCTCCCGGAGCCGCTCTGATCTCGTCAGTTTCAACCCAGATACGAACACTTTTAGCGCCGCTAGTATAGTAGGAGCCTACGGGTGAGAGAAGAATAAAGAACAAATACTCATCACTTGGACGAACCCCTAAAAATCCTTCTGTTCCAACAAGGGTAGGGCGAATATAAAGTGCTTTTCCATTTCCTTCGGGGATCCAGTCTCTTTCAATTGAAACAAGTTTCTTAATCGATTCCACAAATAATTCAGAGGGGATCTCGCTCATGTCTAAGCGTTGACAGCCGGCATTTATTCTTTTGGAATTAAATTCAGGTCTAAAAATAGCAATTTTACCATCATGTTGTTTGAAAGCCTTGAGCCCTTCAAAGAGAGCTTGGCCATAGTGATAAACGCAGGCTGCAGGATCCATGTGGAGGTGGGAATAAGGCTTGACTTGAAAATGGTGCCAACCTTGGTTGCGTTTATAAGTGGCCGTAAAAATATGATCAGTAAAATACTTGCCAAAGCCTAAATTGGTCTCAGGCGTTGGTTTAGGGTGGGGATTTTCGTTTTTCTCAATATTCAGATTGTCTAAATTAAATTCTTGATGCATATCGACCTTTGGTTGTAATTATTTTACATATTTGATTTGTTAATGCAAATAAAACCATCGTATAAAGTTAAACAAATTAAACAAAATAATGATGACTCAAGACAAAAACCAGGCCCTAAATTATATTCAATACTTTAATCAAATTTATGGAGTGTCCGTTATTCAGGAAACAGCTCAGAGGAAATCTAAGGAGACAGTTCACGAAGTGGAGTCTTTTTCGAAGTCTTCACATAAAACCGAGACTTCTTTGTCTAAAAAAATTTATTGGCAAAACGGACATGAGCTATTGCAGAAGGATCAGTCATTAGAAAAAAAAGAAGCAAAAGCAAGATACATTTTTATTAATCAAAATTTTTCGAAGGATCCATTAATTTCTCTATTTAAAAATGAATTTTGGGAGCTTTTTAAAAAAATGGTAGCTTCCCTAGAATTGGATCTTAAGGAAATAGACGTTTGGGAAACCAATGAGTCAGAGATGGGCGAGATCTTTCATTTTCTATTGCAGTTTGAAAAAGTAGATTTTATCTTTTTGCTTTTGTCAAATCCCATTCAGAGTCAAAATATTTATTCATTCAATAAAGCGAGAGTACTAGAAACCTTTACTCCCTTGAGTATTCATGGGAACACCGAATTGAAAAGAATTGTTTGGAATCACTTTAAAGAATTTAAGTTAAAAAGTAATTCGGTAAGTAAATCAGTGTGTTAATTAACTATTGTGATTCGGCTGAAAGGGTTGATGTGCTATTAAAAGGGTGAATGATGTTGAACATGGATCAAGCTCGGGTAGGCGAAGTTTCCAGAAAGAAATAATGAATAAACTCAAGTCAAAGATGGAGGAAATATGAATCAAACAATGGAACCAATGACTTTAAGTCAAATTTTATCTGATAAAAATTTTAGAATGGAAAAAGATACCATGGGGGATGTCAGGGTGCCAGGCCTTGCTCTTTGGGGGGCGCAAACTCAAAGATCCACGGAAAACTTTAGAATAGGTGGAGATCGCTTTCCCCGTGAGTTAATAAAGGCGTTGGGTGTTTTGAAGAAATGTGCGGCCATGACGAATAATCACCTAGGGTTGTTGGATGACAAAAAAACAAAATTTATTACAATGGCTGCGGATGAGGTGATTCTGGGGAAGTTAGACGCTCATTTCCCTTTAGTTGTTTGGCAGACAGGCTCAGGAACGCAAACTAATATGAATGCAAATGAAGTTATAGCCAATCGAGCCATGCAACTGCAATCCCTAACTTTGCCATCCAAAGAAATTCATCCCAATGATCATGTCAATAAAGGTCAATCCTCTAATGATACCTTTCCAACGGCGATGCATTTGGCTGTAGCTGATCAGGTCTATCATCGATTAATTCCGGCCTTGGAAAAGTTTTACTCTTCGATGATCAAGAAACAAAATGAATTTGCAGGTATTGTAAAAATTGGAAGAACTCATTTGATGGATGCGACACCCTTAACTTTGGAACAAGAATTTTCAGGGTTTTCGACTCAAGTAAAACATTCATTGCAAAGGGTTAGAAATACGTTGCCCTACCTTCATGAATTGGCTATTGGAGGAACAGCTGTTGGGACGGGGTTAAATACCCATCCAGATTTCGCTGTCAAGGTGGCAGAATCAATTGCAAAAGAAACTGGGATTTCTTTTGTTACCGCAGAGAATAAGTTTGAAGCTCTAGGCACTCACGATGCCTTAGTCGAAGTCAGCGGATCCCTCAAGAATTTAGCCGTTTCCCTGATGAAAATAGCTAATGATATTCGACTCCTTGGCAGCGGCCCCAGATGCGGAATTGGAGAACTCCATCTGCCTGAAAATGAGCCTGGAAGCTCTATTATGCCAGGAAAAGTAAATCCCACTCAAAGCGAAGCTATGACGATGGTTTGCGCTCAAGTTACTGGCAATGATGTAGCGGTGACTATTGGTGGAATGAACGGGCATTTTCAATTGAATGTATTTAAGCCAGTTATCGTTTTTAATATTCTAAATAGTCTTAGATTGCTTTCTGATGCGATGGACAGTTTTAGGGTAAACTGTTTAGAGGGAATTCAGGCAAACACCAAGCAAATTAAAAATCATTTAGACAATTCTTTGATGTTGGTAACGGCATTAAATCCCTACATTGGCTATGATAATGCTGCTAAAATCGCAAAGACCGCTCATAAGAATGGAACAACTTTAAAACAAGAAGCCATTAAATTAGGTTTGTTAACTGCAGAACAATTTGATAAATATGTAAGGCCGGAAGAGATGATTTCTCCTCTGAAGTAAACACAATGGAGCTCAATGCTAAATTCAAATATAAATTACTTAAGTGAGAATATTCCATGGTGGAATTCTGAAAATATTAGACCCTATGTTTTCGTTAGGAATGAAAATCATATTTCACAGCCAGGCAAAAAACATAGGTTGAATTGGTTTGATAAAGAACCCATTTTTAAAGACCCGCTTGATTTAGCAGAGCTGCCTTTTGCTGAATATATTTACCATATTGAAAATACGGCATTTGGTCCTTCAGCGATGCCTATGCCCAGATGGGTGTTTTATGATTGTGCGGTGATGCCTGGCTTTGTCTGCGGCTTTGCCTACAAGAAAGACAAACTTCCAGAGGCTATAAAGGCGGTTCTTCCAGATTTGTCGCCCATCGACTGGGTGCCCTTGTCCTTATTTATTATTATTCCCACAATGCATAAAGGAGAATGGGTTGCTCATAATTTATGCTCTTTAAATAGCTTTTTAGGAAAGAAGGATCAATTTTACGGGCTTGGATTTTTGTCAAAAGCCTTTGGGTTATGGTATGCCAACGTAGAGATGTGTTCAGGCATGACCCAATGGGGAAGTCCAGCATTAAAATTACATTCCCATTTTGGCCATCTTGAAGTTATTGGAGCCTATGCCCCCGTTCATTCCCATGCTAAGACCATTACCTACCGAGCTTTGGTCGATACAAATAATTGGGAATTGTTTTTTTCCAAAGAACCTGATTTAGTCTTTTTAGAACGATATGAAAAAACAGAGCTTATCATCGATCCACAAGATGAAAAATCGATGATTGACTTACAAACAAAAATTCAGAATAAAGAAGGGCCATTTTATTTAAGTGCTTCCGAGGTTTATCAGAATAATCTCAAAACAGCATTAAATATATATAGACCTAAGGGGAATTAAAAATGAGTGATACCTTGACCAGCCAAAATGTTCTACCTCCAGTAGCAAAATCTTTTTATACTTTTTGCAAGAAATGTGATGCGGATCGATACCACAAAGTTTTGGCTCATACCTCAGATACAAAAGCCAAAATTGAATGCGAGGTTTGTCATTCCAAAAAGGTATACTCCTTGCCTAAGACGACCGCAAAGAAAGTGACGAATCCCTCAGGTAAGTCAAACGGCGCGAAATCTCCCAGAAGAGCTATTTCTGAGGGGCAAAGAAAATCTTCCCACCAGAATGAGTATCAAACTCTTCTTGAATCGGTAGCTCAGGCGGATATGTTGGATTACAATATGAAGACAAAATTTTTGATTTCGACTAAGTTAAAACATCCTAAATTTGGTTTGGGTTATATAAAAAGTGTTCAGCCCGACAAAATTGAAGTTATTTTTCCAGATGAAGTGAAAGTCTTGATTCACAATAGATCCTAAATGAAATGTCATGGTACCAAGGATTAAACCCTGAACAGCAAAAAGCAGTGGCTCATAATTATGGGCCACTTTTGATTTTAGCAGGTGCTGGTTCTGGGAAAACGACGGTGCTGGTGGCAAGAACGGGTCGTTTGATTACTGAAAAAATTTCGCCAGCAAATGAGATATTGGTTTTAACATTTACAAACAAAGCCGCCAAAGAACTTAAGCATCGGGTCTCTCAAAAAGTAGGCGCTCCTGCCAAAAAAATATGGGCTGGAACCTTCCACTCTTTTGGTCTTCACCTTATCAAGAAGTATCATAAGGAGTTGGGACTTGATTCACATTTTGGAATTATTGATACCTCTGATTCCTTTGCCATTATCAAAGAGCTTCTTAAAGAAAACAAGGTCGTAGGTCGTGATAAGTTTGATTTGGAAAATCTTTATAATTTGATTCAAAACATCCGGACAAAAAAAAACAAACAAACAGAGGCTTTTGATGAATATCATGTCATGGCAGAATTATTAGCGCCTAAGTATGAAAAAAGGCTCAATATTTTAAGTGTTGTTGATTTTGAAAGTTTGCTATTAAAACCACTGGAGTTATTTGAAAAAAATCCTGAAATTAAACAAATCGTACAAAAGCAATTTTCACAAATAATGGTTGATGAGTTTCAAGATACAAACGACGTTCAAATGAGGCTGATTAACCATCTAATTAATGACCAAAAAAATATCAGTGTTGTTGGTGATGATGATCAATCTATATATGGCTGGCGTGGGGCGGAAGTAAAAAATATTTTATATTTCCCAAAGGAACATAAAACTTGTGAAGTTATCAAGTTAGAAAGAAATTACCGATCCATTTCATCTATATTAGATTTCGCTAATGAAGTGATATCAAAAAATAAATCTCGACATGGGAAAGTTCTCAAAGCTGAAAGTAAAAGAAAAAAAGATCATATTCCGGAATTTTTTATTCTCGAAAATGAAGAAGATGAAAGTGAATTTATTGGCAATGAAGTTATTAACTTTATTAAGCAAGGTTATGCCCCTTGCGATATTGCCATACTCTACAGGTCAAATTCTCAAGGCGCTTGGATCGAAAGCAGCCTCAGAAGAAATAATGTTGATTACGCAATCAGCGGTGGGTCTTCTATCTTCGAAAGAAAAGAAATAAAAGATATTATTGCTTTTTTACGACATTCTTTTTCTGGAAATGACGTTACCATGAAAAGAATTATAAATATTCCATCCCGGGGAATTGGCGAGACAACGATCGAGAAAATGATTGAACATGCAAAGAAAAAAAATATCTCTTTTATTCAGGCGGCCAAAGAGTGGAGCCAACTAAACGTCACACAAAAGTCAGGTGAAAGTTTAGAATTTTTATTTAATTTTTTGGAAAACTTGCCAAACAGAATTCTGGGATTTTCAGACAAAGAAGGGATGAAGTCACAATTAGAATTTGAAAGTCTAACTCGGGAAGATTTAGTTATCGAAGGGAACACTCCTGGTGAAAGATTTTTGAGTCTCCTTAAAAGTATTGGCTATAAGGAATACTTGTTTAGTCTGTCGGAGGATTTAAAGGTAGGGGAAAAACGTTGGATCTTAGTGGAAATATTTTGTCGAATTATGGATTCTTACCTAAACAAAAGAGAAGTCTCTTTAGAGTCATTGAAGAAATTTATTGAAAGTTTGCTGTTAAGGGAAGATGTGATGGAAGACGAGGCTGAAAAGAAAAAAGTTCAATTAATGACACTACATGCGTCTAAAGGGCTTGAGTTTCCCGTGGTCATTCTTTGCGGAATTGAAGAAGATTTGTTGCCTCATAAAAATTTAGGCCATGATATTGATGAAGAAAGAAGATTATTCTATGTAGGTGTTACCAGAGCTCAAGAACATCTCATTTTAACTAAATGTCAGAATCGTAAGAAAAATGGAGTTATAAAGAAGGTAAGTACCTCGAGATTTTTATTGGAAGTGAACCCTCAATTGTTTAAAGAATTTCCCATGGGGGTTCGCCCTGTTTTTGGAGAACAACGAAGTAAATTGGTAAATGATTTTTTAAAATCCCTGGAAGTTAAGAAATGACATCCTCGAAGTGACAACCTTGGAAGGATACTTCCTCAGGAAGATGCTGTCGCACTCAGTTATTCAATAGCAATTGTTTACCCTTTTTTAAAATTGAACTATAACCATAACAATTGGAAGGTTTTATGAAAAAATCAGTTGTTGAAAAAAAGAACCTGAGTTTAAGATCATCCATGAATCTTTCTTTGATTGATCTGAGCGCTTTTTTAGAACAACCTTTGTCCTCTCTAAAAAGTGAAATAATTAATTATTTTCATCTTCTGCAAGTACCTGCTTATTTACCTCCAGAACTGGTCAGAGAGTTCTTAAGTCATAAAGGATACACGTACCCTCATAAAATAATATCCATTCAAATGTTGAAAGGGGGGGTCGCAAAAACGACAAGTATTTTTAATATAGGTATAAGAGCGGCAATGTATGGGGCCAAAGTTTTATTTGTTGATTTAGACCAGCAAGCAAATTTGACTTTTTCTCTTGGAGTTGAGGATGAAAATGTCTCTGTGTGGTTAGATATTTTTGAAAAGAAAAAAACAATTGAAGAGTGTATCTTAACAATCAACGAAAATATAGATTTGATTCCCTCTAGTTTGAATAATTCTGTCTTAGAAAGAGTCTTAATTAATTCTAATCGAAATTGGTCCCAGGCAGTTAAAGGACCATTGGATCAAGTTAAATTAAATTATGATTTAATATTGATAGACACAGCACCAGCCTTGTCGGCTCTCAATACAGCTGTGACAGTGGCTTCAGATGAAATTATTTTACCAGTGAATCCAGATAAATTTTCTGTTTTAGGGTTTGAAAAAAACAGATCCGAATTAGAAGAGATTAAGAAAGACTTTAAGTTGAAGTGCGATTATAAAATATTGTTTACTAAATTTGATGGAAGAGAAAAAATGAGTTCGTTATTTTTAGAACAGTTTATTGAAAAATATCCTGAATCTATGATGAAGAATTATGTCCGAATTTCTTCAGAAGCTAAAAGCACCCTTGGGACTACAAAATCAATTTTTTCTACAAAATCAGCCGTAAAAGACGATTACAACTTAGTTTCTTTGGAAATTTTAGGCTTTTGAGATTTGAATAAGGGCTTAATTTAAAGGAGTCATCATGCCATCTATAAAGGAATTTGAACATCATAAGAAAAAAGAACTAAACAAAAAAAATCAGAAGATTGCGACCACAAAAATGGAATCAAGTGAAGATGTTATAGTTGAAAATTTAAAGGAGGACGTAAAAATGGAAGCACACAAAAGAAGACCCAGCAAAGAGCCTAAGTCAGCTCCTAAACATAAAACTGAAATTGATTCTGAAGGTATTATTGTTGAAGACTTACGGGCTGAGGAGCAAGTAATAGAGACAAATTCAGTTAGTGATTCTTTCGATGATTCTTCCGCCTCAGAGTTGCAAAAAAAAATTATAGTGGAGTTCCCAGGAAGTTCATTGCTTCGAAGCCAGTTTTCAAAGACCTTTAATAATATGGATAAAATTGCAACTGACTGGGTTAATGACGGTGATTTCGAAGGGCTAGAAGTTGGCCACCCTCTGTTACAGATAGCCGCATCAAAGTCGTTAAAAAAAGCTAAAGAAATAGAAAAAAAAGCCCAAAATACTCAAGCCTACACGATGGCAAAAATTGGCTTTGAATATGCTAAGTCTAAGCTTTTAAAGAAATAAATCCAGGGGTTGTCGCGAAATTTGATTGAAAAATAATTCGTTATTTCTGAAATTTTTCAGTTCTCTCAAAGGATACCCTGATTTATTCATTGATTAGATTGGATATTTTGTATCGTGGACCATCATTTCTTGGAGCTTGAAAATAGAGAAATATCCTCTGCGGATCTCGCTGATCTCCCACATGAAACCAAAAAGGTTTTTAGTGTCGAACTTTTCGACATTGATGCGGGAAAGAAATTCAAGAAATAAAATATTCCAACACTTTTTAGAAAGTCCTGATATATTTGCCATTCGTTAATTAGCCAATTGATAAAAGAGCCTTTGATTTAAGTCTGTAGGGTTTCTAGAGTTATCAACAAGGAGTTCCCATAATGAATTTTCTTAATGCAACAGCACTAGTTTCCATTTTGTTTTTAGGGTTAACAATTCATGCTGAATTGATTGTTTGTAGAACCAATAATTCGCAAGGAACTGTGATTCTTAAGATCACCGATCCAGAGTCTTATTACAACGGTCGTATCACATTATATGGAAGCACGTTGCTTGAATATTTTTCAACAGAAATTAAACGAATGAATGGAAAGTGTTATTTTAATGGAGGCTATGGCGTAAATAACGACGCATGTGATATTTCAGCAAGTGTAAATCTTCAAACAAATGAAATATTCGTTGGCGGAAGATTTGAGCAAGGCTTGAAAGGCTTCTCGGAATCAGGCGGCTTAAAACTACTTTCAACTTTTAATGGTACTCCAAATGGCAAAAATTGGTTTTTTAATAATTGCTCGCCACGTTAATGAGAAGATAATTACCTTCAGTTAAGACATTAATCGTAATGCTAACAAATTAGGACGCTATTAGGAGAGTTCCGGATTTTATTTTCTAATTTGTCCGGTGCCTTCGACAAGCCAGCGTGGAGTCGTGAGGTCTTTTAAGCCCACCGGACCGCGGACGTGGAGCTTTTGAGTGCTGATCCCCAGTTCGCCCCCAAGACCAAATTCAAACCCATCTGTAAAACGAGTTGAAGCATTCCAATACACAACAGCAGCATCGATCTCATTTTGAAAGTGGCGAGCCTTTTTTTTATTTGCAGTAATGATTGCTTCGGAATGCCGAGAACCATGTTTTTCAATGTGTTCGATGGCTTCCTCCAGATCTGCAACGATTCGGCAATTGATGATTAAATCAAGGTGTTCCGTGTCCCAGTCTTCTGTTGAGGCTAATTGAACGTTGGACTTATTTTTTAAAATATTTAGAATATCCTTATCGACTCGCCATTGTAGCCCCATTGTTTTTGTGTGTTCATAAAGTTTCTCTATGTATAATGCTGCCATATCTTTATGAACCAATAGAGTTTCTAGAGAATTGCAGACTCCAGGTCGCTGAGTTTTAGCATTGGTGACGATATCGATAGCCATTTGCAAATTTGCTTCATCATCAACATAGGTGTGGCAGAGGCCTCTATCGTTTTTGATTATAGGCATAAGGGATTGCTCCTGGACAAATTGAATTAGTTTTTCGCCGCCCCTGGGGATCACTACATCAATAAGGTCGGTTCGTTTTAAAAGACATTCCACCCATTTTCTATCGTAGTCTTGAAGGCCATAAAAAACGGGATAGGTTATATTGCAGTTGATTACCGTCTCTTCCATGATTTTGAAAATAACTTTATTTGAGTGTTGCGATTCGGAGCCACCTCGCAAAATAATTCCATTACCCGCTTTGAAAGCTAAGGAAAAACACTCTAAGATCACATTGGGACGGGACTCAAAAATCATAAATAAAATTCCCAACGGAGCGCGAATTTTTTTAAATCGAAGTCCATTTGGAAGAGTTTTTTTTTCAACCACTTCTTGAACAGGATCAGGTAGCAGAGCTACTTGATGTAGGCCTTCAACTAAAGACGAAATTCGAGATGTCGTCAATGTGAGACGATCTCGAAAGGCTAGTGAACTTTCAGCTGATAGTTTCGCTAAATCCTTTGAGTTTTCACTTAAAATTAAACTAGATTGAGTTGATAAGTTTTTCGCAAGAGTTAGAAGAACTTCATTTTTCTTTTCAGTTGATAGTTGTCTGAGTTTGGGGGCTGAATTTTTTAAGGTTCCTAGGGCGTTTTCCATTTCTTGAGGAATTATCATTTTACTTTTGTTTAACATGATTTCCTCCAATTTGAGTGCCTACAGAATTTCCATTCGAAATTTCAGTGAGATTGTGGGGAAGATCACCGCGGACCAAGTGAGTGATGATATTAAACTGTCCGGCTTTTTGTGCTGCGAGAAGTTTTGAATGCATCCCTCCAGTTCCTCGTTGCGAGGTGGATTTTTCTTTTACAAGTTTCAGATCTTTATTTGTAATTTTTGGTAAATAGGGAACGAGCTTGGCCTTAGGATTTTTTTTGGGATCCTCTTCGAATAGTCCGTCGACATCTGTGAGGATCACTAAAAGTTTTGCTTTCATCATGATGGCTACTTGAGAGGCAAGAGAGTCATTGTCGCCGAATTGAATTTCTTCGGTGGCAACGGCATCATTTTCATTGAGGATCGGAATCACTTTCATCTGGAGAAGTTGGTTAAGGGTATTCTGCAAATTTTTTCTTGGAACAGGGTCTTGTATATCATTAGCCGTCAAAAGAACTTGAGCTCCTAACATTTGGTTGGAATTCAATGCTAAATTGTATTCTTCCATTACCAGGGGTTGGCCAATGGCACTAAGAGCTTGCTTTTCAATAAGGCTTCGTTTTGTTTTTTTAAACTTTAACTTATCAGAGGCATGGGCAATGGCTCCCGAGGTTACCCAAATGACATCAATATTTTTTTCTCGCAATTTAAGCAATTGGTTCATCCAAGCACGTATGAGCAATGGCCCGCCTTCACAAACCATTTGACTACCTGCTTTAATAACCCATCTTTCTTTTTTTTTCATAAAAACTCTCTTTGGATCTTTAAAAAATAGATTGATATTCTATTCATAACGTCCTTAATTAAGGTTAACTAAATTTAGGGGATTGGCAATATGCTTGTTAAATATTTTTTAAGCCTTCAAGTTCTTTTTATCTTTGCAATAGCAGCTCACAGTTTTGAAGCGACTTACGCTAAAACAGCAGATAGTTGGAAATCATTTATTCTTCTAGGGGATGCTGGAGTTAAAAATAATACCACTCGATTGTTGAAACAGTCTTTAGCTGTTAACAATTTTAAAGAAATTATTAGTTTAGGAGATAATCTTTACAGGCCATTTCAATCTTATCAATATGTTTGGAACGATTGGAAAAATGAGGGCTTTCAATTTCCCTTAGTGGCAATTGGGAATCATAATTCTGGCTATGATGCCGAGGTAAATTATTTTCAACTTCCAGGGGAATATTATTCAAAGGAGTTCAATGGAGCTCTATTTGTAATTCTCAATTCTGATAATAAATTAAATGCAGATATTCAGGTAAAATGGCTCGATCAGATTTTATTAAATGCAAAACAAAAAATGATATTTCTCATTTACCATCACCCATCAGTGACATTAAATCCGTATCATGCATGGGAAGATCGGCTTCGGTTTCAAATAGGAGTTCGGTCCTTAATTAAAAAACACGCTTCTAAAATCACTGCCTTGTTTAATGGTCATGAGCATTCAACAGCCATTTATCTTTTGGACAATGTTCCCATGGTTATAAGTGGTGCTTCCTTTGAGCAATTTAAACCAGTTCTTCCGATCTCTTCAGATCCTCTTTTTAAAGTAAGTCTGGGGTGGGGAGCCAAAGAAGGCTTTTGGTGGAGTAAATTGGATTTCAATTCAGAGACCAATGAAGTTTGGATTCACTACCTTCGTTTCGATAGACAACCTTTTGAAACTTGCACCATCAGAATTTCACCCAAACCCATTTCCAGAGGCCGAAATTGTCAATAAAGCTCTAGAGAAATCTAGATGAGTAGGTCAAAAAAATCCTACCTCTTTTTTTCTGGCGGAGGACAGGATAGCTCTGCCATTTTAAGTCGCACCAGCTGAGCTCTTTTTTCAAGTGATTTTGAATTTTTAAAAGAAGCATTGGTAATTGATAACCAGGACGTATTTGATTTTTCTTGGGGGCCAAGTATTTTATTAAAACTTCCAAAACAAGTAGCTCTAATGTAGGAGTCTATTCCTGGTTCCTCTTTAAGATCATCAATGGTGTTACAGAAAAAATCTATGGCTTTGTAAAATGTCATCGCTTGTTCAGATTCAAGATAAAGATTTTCGAGTCCAGAGCAAACTTTTGACCATGGCTCGGCATTGGAGATTTTATTATATTTTTCACCAGAAAGTTTTTCAATATTTCCAGACATTAATGAGTTTTCAATTTTAAATTGAGGTTTTTCATTAACCCTGGAATAGGAGAGGCCGTTCATCATTACTTCTAGTCTATCATTAAATTGAGTAAAGTTAGTTTGGAAACTTTTCTCGAATTTATTATAATATTCTCTCATAAGTTTGAGCCAAGCTCCAACAAGGGTTACTTTTCCAAGTCTTTGAATACTAAATTTACCATCTCCCAATAAGAACTGACGTACTTTGCTTAGTTCAATGTAAAGGTCGGCTTTTGATATGACAGCACTTTTTGGTGTTGTACTTGCCATAAAAGACTGAACCCTATTAAAGAACTCTAAATCTGAATTCTTCTCTGACATTTTTTTTGCCCAGTCCTTTAATCTTTTGTCCGCTAGCAATTCCAAATATAAATTCTCGATTTTCTTATTATTATGGGATGCTAGCTGATTAATTAAAGAGGAAAGGCTTTCTTTCCAGCTCTTAACATTGGCTGCACAGCTCTTAAAGTCGGGATTCTTAGAACTGAATTCAGTTATTATCTTATTTTTATAATATAAAACAGACTGGGTATTTGATTGAATAATTAAAGAGTCCAAATCAAGATTAGATGAATTATTTCGAGACAACTTTTGATTGTATTCAGTAAGTATTTTTAAAGTATTTAATTTGGTTCGTTGCATGATTTCAGAGGCAGCAGCGCATTGGTAATATAAATCAGAATTCACATCCAGTGCGGCATTGATTCGTTCAAGATATTGCTTAGTTACTCCTATTTCTTTCGCGACTTCAATAAGTTCAACTCTCTTATTATAATAATTGTCAACTTTAGGTTTAAGCTCTGCAGGCAATTGACTTTTAAGCTCTATGAGGCTGGTTTGAATTTGTTTTTGAGATTCTGCAATCCTTTGATTTCCTTCCGAAATAAGTACCATATAATCAACATTTTTTTGAATTTTTCTATAGTCACAAACGCTTTTTAAAATAATTTTTCTTTGTTCAGCGTCTTCTAAGTTGATCGCTTCTTTTAAAAACATGTCTGAAACCATTTGAACTATCTGTAAGACGGCTCCAGCTCCAATAATAAAAGAAATGGAGACTCCCATAGTCGGAAACAAAACTTTTGCGACCATCGCCAGAGGGGCCAGATTCATCATCACATCAGAAAGCCTACTAATAAAGGCCAAACCATCATTTGTTTTAAGATACTTTCCACAGATTTCATTGCTTTGACTTGCCAGAATGTTATTACTTATTGATGACACAGAACTCACAGCAGATTGAACGACTTGACTGTAATCAGTGGGATTTAGAGGAGTTTGGCTATAATTTTTCCAGTAATCATTTAGCTTGCTTGCCGAGTCTTGAAGTTTCTTAGCCTCATCAATAGAATTACTGCCATTTGCGCTTTTACATTCAGTTGGTACTTTGTTCATATTTTCACTTAGCGCTTTTACGCTGCCTAGTAGACCTGAATATTCGGAATTGTCTTCTAAACTGCATACCTCAGCTGAATTAGCAATGGTGATAAATAGAAAGATAATAGTGATAGTAACCGCAATTGGCTTTTTTAAAATACAATTATACGTGCTCATGTGACGGGGAGCCTGCATTTTTGGGTCCTTGTTAAAATCATTGAATTGTTTTTTGGACTCATGTAGATGTAAAGTTCAGTGACAGATGACAAATTTGGTGATCCCATGCACACCCGAATGCACATGCTGAGCAGTCCATCTTTATTTTCACCTAACGAAGGATCATAGCCTGGGAGAAATAAATCGAGGAATTTATTGAACAGGAGTGGCTTATCTTGTTGGAGCCATGTCTAGAGGACGTTCAGCTCTAAGTGATACGGCCAGGGAAATAAGGAAATAAAGAAATCCCAGAGATTAGGAAAAACTGATATGAAGTATTATCAAGATTTCTGAGATTAAGGTTAACATTATGGAAAGAGCATACTTATACGCTTTAGGTGTATCAGAGCTAAAGCCTTGGCCACTTGTTTGAAAATTCGGTCGTTCTGGAGGCTCTCGGAGGACTTGGTATCAAATACCCCCTTGCAAAAGGCTGAGAGACTAAGATGGCTCCTCTATCACAGGATTAGTAAATATTAAGATCGTCGATAACGGTTCCTGAGCAGGTATTAGATGCCGTCATCATGATCAAAACGGTTTGAACTCCACTGTATGAAATAGTTGCGGTGTAAAGACCGGGGCCTCCTGTGCCACCAGAGTCGATCACGGTTGTCCCAGCAATTTTTACGATGAGGTGGGAAAAGCAAGGCGTGATATTGGAAATCGCCGTTAAATAAATGCTTAAGGTCGTGGCGCCTGTTAAATCTATACTCCGGTGAATTTCACCAAATGTTTCGTCGCTGACTCTATATCCAAGAGAGACGGCGCTTGTGCCCTGGATTACGTTTGTTGTATTTTGCTCAACCTCCCGAAGACCACGTGTCCACCCATCAGGAGTTCCAGAGGTAAAGCTTTCAAAACCCTCAGAAAAAATATATGTTACGGGTTTAGCCCTGAAAAAACCGAATGGAATTTGTTGACGAGCCTCTGTAAAGTCGGCGAGGCAAAAGAAAGTCCACGAAATTAGAAGAAGAGTTTTACTGAAACCCTTTGATCCATGAAACATAGACATCATTTCCTATTCTTTGAAAGCTATATACAGTTCTTTGGCCGGAGGTTCTTGCGCCATTTGCAGGGGAAAAATAGAATGTTAATCCAGCCTGCGAAAAGACGCAGGTCGAAGTTCCTGTTTCAGTCACAGCTAAAATATAGGTCCCGGCATCAAGCATGTTTGTAAAAGCTGTCGTAGTACAGTCAACAGATAAGGTTTGGGCATTCCCATTGTTCCAGTCTATGGATGCCGCGCCATTTGCCTGCGCAGCACCAAAGGAGTTCACGCTTCGAGTCTGGCCAGCGATTTCAAGTTTTGCTTTGGGATCTGTGGTTCCTATTCCCACGTTGCCACCCATGAATGTGGCGGCGTTACCTGTGCCAGAATTAGTAACCGTCAAAACGGCGCCTGTCGCATTTGGATAGGACTGGGTTAATGAAAGAATTGAACTTGAGTCAGTGCATGTACCAGAAGTTTGCGTACAGTCTGATGAAAGGCTGGCTAGATGGCCAGTAACAGTCAAAGATCCAACAGCATTGTTGACAGTATTCGCTCTGGCGATTCGTAGATAATTTCCAGTATCAGTATCAGTTCTTGCTGAACTAGCAAACCTTATAGGCTGAATGTCTATCAAATTACCCATCATTCCAGATTGTGGATCAGAAGTGTTTCTGTAGTATAAAAGCGAACCAGCGCTCGGAATTTGTCCGCCTGAAAAGTTTATGGCTTTGCTAGTCCCCTGATGATTGTTGAATACTAGGAAGTCAGCAGCAGAAGAAGTCGAAGTCATTGTGGCAGTTCCGGTATTTCCAATACTAAAAAGAGAAAATCCCCCCACTTGCAAATCCATTAATCTTTTGGTGCCAGAGCCAGTTGCTGTTTGAGCGACATTCAATAGTAGGCCTGTATATCCGGCGGTGCCAGAGGCATTTACTGTTGGAAGAATTTTAACACCATAATCCGTACCAGATGTCGCAGTAAGTGAAGTTGCAACTTCTAGTTTTGAAGATGGCGTCGCAGTCCCTATCCCAACATTCCCACCCATAAAACTTGCCGCGTTGCCAGCACCGGTCTGAGTCACCGCTAGAGCCGTCGATGCCG
>WBZM01000634.1_pt1 | contig 45632 bp, 33 predicted proteins | sample 5204271 | NCBI WGS metagenome assembly WBZM01 (sample SAMN12344346, study PRJNA552823) | activated sludge metagenome | biome: Activated sludge suspended growth; feature: Nitrification reactor; material: Wastewater; isolation source: activated sludge from nitrification reactor of wastewater... | reverse complement strand
GACGGATCTGCTCGTAGAGCTGCACCTTCGACCTCTTCGTCATCCCCACACGCCACCGCCACCGACACCGCCGGTCGCGGACCCCCAGAGGCGCCGAAGGTGGGGCCAAATCAGACGAGCACTACCGCTCCAAGTGGGGCCAAATCAGGTGAGCACACCCAAATGGCCGCCGACAGTCGAGTTTGGCATGTCGGTGTGACGTTCTGGGCGTGACGGGCGAGGGCTGCGGCGAGGTGGAGCATCTGGGCGTGGGCCTTGTCTCCTCGACGTCCTTCGAGCGAGCGCCAGGCGCCATTACGTCAGATCTCTGGCTCGTCAGCGACGCCGATCCTCTCGGCCGCTGATCAACGACCAGAAGGACCTCGAGCTCAATCGGCTCGTGGCGTGGTTGCCTCCGACAGCGCCGGTTGGCGGGCCGTGTCAGGGCGATGAGCCGGGGTGCCGACGTGCACGTTGTCGCACCTCCCAGGCGGCGGGGTCCGCGCGGTAGTCCATCCGCTGTAGATCGTGGACCAAGTCCTCACGATTGGGCAGCCGGAAGTTGCCGCCGACGGCGTCGACTGGCTCGAACCGGCGGGCCTCCTCGGGAAGTGTTGGCTCGGCGTCGCCCTCAAGCTGCTCGACGTTCGTGACGAACTGGTACCGGGACTCGCGCACCCGGACCGGGAAGTTCGCGTTGTCACCGGCATTGATGAGCATGATCACCGCTGAGTCCGAGATCCTCGCCTCGCCGGACAGACCGTCGGCGAAGTAGATGTTCTGCATCAGCGACTTGTCGATCGTCACCTCGACACGCAAGCCACCAGATGGCCGTCCGGGAGATCCTGATCCGTCGTGCGGCTGGTGTGGACTCACAGAGAGGCCGCGCACTGCGCCGTCGTAGATCTCCAGCCTGGTGTGCGACGGCTGCGCGCCCTCGACGGGGTTGCCGACCACGAGATCGACCCCGTTCCCTGACACGTGGTGCATTGCGAAGGTGCTCCCATCGATGGACGAGAGCCGGAACAGCGTCAGGAAGCAGACGCGTCCGCCGATCATCGTCACCCCGCCCGTCGCAGGCCGCGCTGTCGGGTGCGCAGCGGGGAGTCCCTCGCCGCTCGCGGTGGTCGGAACGAGGTTCGCGAGGATCCGGCCCGGATAGCCGTCGTCGGGGAGGTCCAGCCCGAGCGGGAGGCCGGATGTGTCGGAGAAGAACAAGCGCCCGTGCACCGGCTGGGCGGACCGCAGGTATGGCCGGAAGTGGTCGACCTCCTGGGCGTCCGAGGCGACGACGAAACTCGGCGCGAGTCGCCCCACCTCTGCATCCTCGGACATGCGGTCTGTCACCGGGATCGGCTCGAAACCGCTCCCACCCGACAGGACGCAGTCCTCGAAATTCACGTCGTCCAGCAAACAGTTGACGAACGTCACGCCTTGGAGCTCGCAGTCGATGAACAGGCTCCCGGTGAAGTCGCAGTTGAGGAAGATGACCGATCGGAACCGACCCGTGATTCGGCAGTGGCGCCAGCTCAGCTGGGCCACGATCTCGTGTCCGTCCGGTCCGCCGTCGAACGACCAACTGTCGACCGCGGACGTGCCGCCCCAGTCGTAGGTGTCGCCACTCGCCGCCACGAGTTGCCGGCGTGCGAACGCGGCGCTTGTCGCGCTGGCCTCGGCCCCGCCACGGACGACGGCCCACGCTCCCAGCGCCGGGCCGGCGCCGTCGTGGACCAGCAGCAGCGTCCCCTCAAGCTCGCGCTTCAGAAGGCCTGCCGTTTCGAGCCACTCGATGGCGAAGACCGCTCGCCGCACCTCCTCGAACAGCGCGGCGATCGCTGAGCAGCCCATCATTGGACCGGCCGTCAGACCACGCACGCGGGCTCTCTCCTCGACGAAAGGGTTGGGTGCCGCAAGCACGTCTTCTGTATCAAGGAGGTCGTCCTCGATACCCCGTACAACCTCTTCGAGCGATCGGGTCTGCTCTGCCGCCTCCCGGTCGAGCCCGATCCGAAGACCCTCCCGCTCCCAGTCGAGCACGCGATGCACCAACTCCCGCTCGTGCACCGGCACCTTGTAGCCACCACTGGAGAGGAGCCGGGACGCCCTCCGGGCCATTTCGACGGTCCCTTCAACCAGGTAGGCGTCGAGGCCCGACTGCGTCGATGTCGATTCGAGGTGCTCGAGCTTGAGGTCCACGGCCCTCCGCAACCCCGCAGCGAAGATGCCGGACGCCGATTCGACCTCGCTCAGGAACCGTTCCAGGACGGACTCGTCGAGAACGCGACTGCCCTCGGTCGGCTGCTCGGCAAGAAAGTAGAGGCTGTAGAGCGTGGCCTGGAGTTCGAGCAACGAGGGAACGTCGCCGTCCTTGCTCGAAATTTCCCAGGCAGTGGCGATCGCGTCGACGACCTCGTCAGCAACCGTCGCGCCTGGCGGCACCTTCACGGTCTTGATGATCTCCTCGATGGTGCCGCGATCCCGCACTGGCGCGAGCTCGATCCGGTCCAAGCTGAACGGCTTGGGCCCTCGGATGAAGCCCGCCTCGCCCGAATGGCCGCGGCCCCGGAGGAGAGGGTCGAGGAGGTGGGTGCTGTCGCTGCGCAGGGAGATCACCACGTGATAGGCGTGTTCATAGGACGCTTCGATAGTCCACGCAACGACTCGTGCAGCGGTACGTAGGTCCTTCCGCAGCAGCTCTTCGAACTGGTCAAGGACGATCACCGCGCTCAGGTCGTCCTCGCAGCGCGCAGCGAGCTGATCGGAGAGCCGCACCAACGGCGCAACGAACTCGCCCGGGTTGTCGCCGATGCTCCCGAGGTCGATGCCGTCGTGCGGGATGGGGGCTTCACGATCCGCGTGGGTGATCAGGAGGAGCTTCGTGAGCAGCGCTTCGACGTCAGGGGTCGGTTCGTCGAGCTCGAGCCACTTTCGAGCCACAAGGACGTCGAAGCCGACGCGGCCCAGGTGTCCCACGAGGCCGTTCATGACGAGGGACGACTTGCCAACGCCGGATGCCCCCGAGAGCACGACGAGCGGGGTGTCCACGATGAGGTTTGAGATCTGCTCGATGTCCCTTTCTCGCCCCAGCAGCATCTCCTGGCCGTCGCCAACGGTCTGCGGACGCGGCCCTATGTACGCGCAGTCGTCGACCTTCCGAAAGTGCTCTTGCCACGTCGGGAGCCCGCGCTGGGAACCCCCTGCCCCAGTCACCGGCGGCATGGTCCCTCCTTGAAGTCGAGATCTCGTGGTAGGCCGTTCGCCTCGTTCAGGTGCAGCGCGTAGTGCTCCAGGTCATATTCGAAGTGGGCGGCGTCGACGGCGTCACCGGCGACGACGTCGAGTCCGGCCCACTGGAGAAGCTCCCGTTCGGCGCTGGCTAGCCGGCTGTTGACGGCTACCCCCAGCCTCCCGATGTTGAGCACCGCCTCGTCGTCCGACGTCATGGGAACGGCGGAGGTCAGCGACATGATCCGGTTCCTGACAGCGCTGTCCTGCATCTGGACCCCGAGTAGGAACCAGAACCGACGCCATTTGGCTGCCCCGACAACGCTTGCCACCCGGTGGGGCAAGGACAATCGCTGCTGCAACACCTCCTCGTGGGTGTCGCGGCTGGTGTCCTGGGCCCCGCGACGCGCGGCCTCGATCAGATCGAGGGAGTTGTGCCAGGTGGCGTCGTACTCGTTCAGCAGGATCGCGTGGTGCAGGTCGAGCTCCGCCTCGACCTCGGCCTTCGCCTCGAAGTCATCCGGCTCGTACTGCTTCCGCAAGGCACCGTCGAAGGAGCGCAGCAGGTGCTGCTTCAACCGCGGAGCGGTGTGCAGCGGGGGGAGTGTCGCCAGCGGGCACCCGGCGAGCCGAATCACGATGGGGACGCTCGAATTCTGGACGATGCTGTCGTTGAAAACGCGCCACTGCTCGGGTGCGGGCTGGAGCAGCGGACCGAGGCCGGACCCATCGTTGGCTTCGATCTCGACCGACAGCCAGCACGTGTGGGCGACCCCTCGGCTGACGAGGTAGGCGGGCACCACGAGGATGAAGGGCTGCCCCTTGTCGAGCAGTGCCATCTCCAACTCGAGGTCGAACGAGGTGATGAACGCGGTCGCAGGCGGCGGCCGAAGTGTTCTGTTCTCCATGAGCTGCGCACGAAAGCTCGCTTCCGCGCACAGCGCGGCTGCCGCAGCCTTATAGAGCGCGGGCCGCTCCCGCTGGTACGCCTGCTCCGTACTGACCCGGTAGTGCCGGCGGATCACATCTGCCGCCCTCGTGAGATCCTCGAACGTCGGCACCCGGATCCCTCGGAGGTGGTCCTCATTGAGCGGCCCCACGCTGCAGCTGAGGGCGAACATGAGGTCCGTCCACCCTGGATAGACCCCAGGTTCAGCGAGGCACGTGAGGCTGAACCACACGACCTCCGCCAGCGCGTCGACGTCGGACCACTCCAGTTGGAGCGACTCAGTGCTCCCGAGCCGGACCTGCAACCTTCCGAGCAGCGTCTCCAGCCGCGCGATGAACCACGTGAGCGATTGCTCTGCCTCCTGGTGATCGAAGGGAGCCGTCGCAGCAAGGCCGCCCCTCACCTCATCGAGCCGCTCCGCACCACGCTTCACCGCATCCAGAGCGGGGACGACTACGTCGCGACGTAGGTAGCGCCCCATCGCCTGCGAGTTCGCCAGCACGGTGACCTTGTCATCGGCCGTCGAACGGAGCGGTGCCGTCGGTGAGAGTGCCTTGCAGGCGATGTAGAGGTGCGTTGTCAGGGCCGACGCGATCGCCAAGTCGACGAGCCAGGGCGGCACCTGAACCGCGTTGTCCTGATCGGAAGCAAGTGCTGCCGGCAGGTGGGCTCGATCGCGGACGAGTTCCTCAAGGAACCCGTACACGTAGTTGTTCAACGGGATCCCGTCGAGGCTCCTCGCCGCGTCGGGTCCGAGAGCGCTGCTGATGCCCTGGATCAGGGACGTCAGCGACTTGACCTGCTCCGGCGAGGTGCTGCAGCCAGACCCGAGCACGGGGGTGAGCCAGTAGTAGCGCCGCTCACCCTCCTTGCGTCGCAGGAGGTTGCAGATCTTCTGGCCGTTGAGGTACTCGTCCCGGCCTGGCTTTGGCGGCGGATTCACCGGCCGCGTCACCTTTGTTGCGAACGCCATCAGCTGACCTCTTCGTTGAGCTGCTCATGGACCTGTCGGATGGCTGACCGCAGCAGCTGTGTGAGGTCGAAGCCGGTCGTGGTCAGTCGCTCCGAGACGGTGGCTCGAAGGACCACCCCACCAGGACGGGTGACGATGCTCGGCTTCGCCACGACATCGATCCGCCTTACTTCGGGCAGGGCTCGCAGCCGAGCCACGGCACCCCGAGCATCGATCGCCGAACCGGTCTCCCCGAGGTGATGCACGACGACATGCCCGAGATCAGGAACCGAGGCAGCGAGGTCCCGAAGAGTGGGGCGTGCAGGAGGATCGACCCCGAGAAACGCGGCAAGGTGATCGAGGAGCACACAGCTCTCGTCGCGCTCCCCCGAGATCTGGCTCGACGCCTGCGTCGATCCCTGGAAACGGGCGTTCACCTCCGCAAACAGCGGCCGCCCCTCGTGCACCAAGAAGTCGACCCCGAACGTTCCGAGATAGCCGTGCGCTCGCATCCAGGCTCCGATCCGGCGGACGCTGTCGTCGATCGCGTCGAGCACTTCGGGCTCGATCTCGCGGGCCGCTCCGAAGTCGTTCCCGCAATACCCGAACGGACGGTGAGTGCACTCGGCGATCCCGATGAGCTGGACCGAAGGGTGGGACACGGTGACATCGTCCTGCCAGACGGTCGCTCCGACGTTGACGGGCAGCGCGTTCTCGAGCAGTGGCGCCACGCTCGCGAAAGCGTCGGGCTGCGTCGGCCATGCCTCGGCCACGTCAGCCGGATCGTCGACCCGCACGAGGCCGGCACCGCCCGACGATCGCGACGTCCGCAACATCACTGGGCCGTGGTGAACCATGCGACGGACCTTGGCATGCTCCTCGTCGGCGACGTAGGTCCATGGGACGCAGGGGATCCCGAGCACGTGAGCCACGTTCGACTCGACCCAGGGCTTGTGTTCGAAGAGCGCCTGGTGATCACCGAACAGCCCGAGGTTGCGGCACCGGTCTTGGCGAGCGAACGCAACCGACGACAGGAACCGCGTCGGCCGATAGGGCAGCAGCGCGCACTTGCCCGAGAGCCGGTGCAGGATGGCCTCTCGGTACTCCCGTGCGGCGGGTGAACCGAGATGATCGTCCAGGTCCCACGCGTCGACATCGACGCGCTCGCCGCTCAGGTCCTCGAAGTCCAGGCTCGGCACCGCGCCACCCCGCTCGTAGCCGCCCACGATGGAGAAGGCTCCGACGAGGTTCGGGAGGTCGGAGATGGCCTCGATGTCGTCAGAGCGCAGCCCACCCCAGTACAGGTCGCGGCTGCCCAACTGTGTCGTGATGGCCTTCAGGACTGCACCGCGATCGTCCATCAGCCGCGCACGTCCGCTGCCGGGATGGCAATCGAGCAGCGATGCAAGGCACGATCAGTTTCGCCCGCCGTGAGCACGACTAGCTCACGCTGCGGGGTCAGGGGCGACCTGACCACCCGCACGAGATCGATGCCGCCCTTTGTCTCAGTCGCATGGACAAGCTCGTAGCGCTGGGTGTCCCCGAACTCGTACACGAGCAACTCCCCCTCCTCACCGCTGCCCGGACGGTTGCGCACAAGGGCCAAGTAGAGGGTCCCGTCGACCACCGCCGTATCCATGGCCACCCAGCCGCCATCGGCGTTCAGCTCGCTCCATCTGGCTGCTCCATCAGCGTCGACTTGGCGGAGGTTGCCGTCGTTCACGCCAAGGACTAGGAGCTGGTGGCCGACGAAGGCAGCCGCACGCGACTCCCCCAGTGGCTGCCCGTCCACCTGAAGCTCCGTCCAGTCGGGATCGGTGCCCGGGGCGACTGCAGCGAGATACGAGCGCTGCCCGCTGATGGCGCACCACAGCCCGTCGTCACCCTTGCGGGCCACTGCCGCCACGCTGGAGGCCCCGACCTTGACCCGCATCGACGGCCCCCACGAGGTCGCTTCCCCGACTACCGGGTCCACGAGGCTCACCCTCAGCGTCGAGTCGCGGAGGGTCGCCGCAACTGTGCCGTCTGGAGACAGCGCGAGTGACGGACCGCCCTCCTCAACCTCGAAGTCAACTTGGTGTTCCGGAAGCCGGGTCACGGAGATAGCCCCAGCCTTCGAGGAGCGAACGAGCATGGCGACGTCGTTCGTTGAGATTTGTCCCCAATCAGGGCCAAGGGTGGCCGGGCTGCGAAAGACCCAGGCCAAGAGCTCTTGAAGCCCTTTCAATGCCCCTCCCACGACAGCCGCTACGAGAAACACTTCGTACCAGGGGAGGCTGTTCAGTTTGTCACTGGCCCAGCCCAATATGATGGCACCAAACCCGAACGTGCCGAGGGCGTTGCCGATCCGGTCAGCCCATATCTCGCCTTTGGATCTAGCCGAGTGCCTGAATCGCGAGAGGAAATCAGCCATCGCTTGCCTGCAACCACTCAGACCAAGTCGAAGGGAACTGAGCTCAACCGGTCCTCGGCCTTGGCCGCTGCGAGGTTGTTAAGCGCTGCGCTATGGACATCGGGGTAGGGCTCGCCATCGGCAGCAAGGGACTCGAATGCTGTGACAGCTGCAGCGTGGTCCCCACCCGCCAACCACTTCGATCGCTCGAGTCCGCCTTTGACCTTCAAGAAGCGCCGGGATGGATTGGGGCAGAGGTCGAGTGCCTTCTCGTAGAAGTTCGCTGCCGCTGACCATTCCGCACGCTCGGTCAGGAGCAGTGCTCGTCGCTCTGCGAGGATTCCGTTGACCAGACCCTTCGTCGGTAAACCCTCGTGGTCCTGCTGGGCCAATCGTTCCATCTCAGCCAGTACCCGCTCAGCAGCCTCGTGGTTTCCCAGCGCCAGCGGCCGGAAGAAGTACTGCTGAAGCGACAAGGCGAGGCTCCTCCAAGCCCCCGTGAAATAGGCGGCCTCCACTGCCCGGGCCTGCCAGAGTTCATCTTCTCCGGTCGCCGATCGGAAGGCCGCGACCCGAGCGAAGCGCGCGACCTCGGGGCTCTCGGGGTGGCTGGACCCGTAGTAGCTCCAGAAGTTCCGAGCGACCTCGAGCAAGCCTCGATCGTCACCGGCGGCGTACAGGTGCTCGACGAGGTCGACTCCGCTCTTCGCGTTCATGGTTCGACGATCTCCAACTCGAGGGCCTGCGCCAAGACGGCCATTCTGACATACAGGCCCAGGTCGCTCTGATCGAAGAAGCGCACACGTCGATCCCGTCGCGCTCGTTCGTCGATCTCGTCGATGACAGGCATGGGCGACAGGACCAGCGAGGCCGAGGGGAGCTTGGCGAGGACCTCCTCGGTGAACAGGAGTTCGGCTCGCCTCGGCAGGGGCAGCGAGCCGTGCCGCATCCCTGTCACGTAGAGCACGTCCGTTGCGGCGAGCACCTCCGAGAGCTCGACCCGCCGAGCGCCAGCCGGGATCCCGTGGCACCAGTCGTCGTCCGTCACGACGAGCACAGTCATGGCTTGGCGCAGCAGAAGGGCGATCAGACTTCGAGCCGCCCGCATCGTCGGGTCGCCCAAGATGACGACCGTGTCGCCGTGAGTTGGTCCCAGAGCACGGATGGCGAACAGGTCGATGAGCGCCTGCGTGGGATGTTCCGCCTCGGGGCCGTGGTTGCCGCCGTTGATGAACGGGACGAGGTCGGACGGCGCTTCGACATCGAGGGCGTCACCGGCAGGGCGGGCAACCATCGCATGTACGTACCCGGCGACGGTGCGGACCGTGTCGCTCCACGACTCCGGCATTGAGATGGCACTCGCCCTTGGCTCGTACACCTCGACCGTCGTTGCGCCAAGCCGTGCGGCCGCGGCCCCGAATCCCACTCGAGTACGCAGCGACGGTTCGAAGAACACCAGGCCGACCGTCCTCGGGCCACTTGGAACAACTGACCCGCCATCGCGGAAGGCCGCTGCCATGGTCAGGATCTGGGTGACGTCTGCCTCGGTCAGGTCGGAGGCTGCAAGCAACGGCCAACGCATCGCTCTACCGAACTCTGGGAAGAGGGTTCGGGTAATCGGCACCAGCGCCCACGAGAGTGATGGTGTTGTGGGTGCACGGCGGGCAATCTGGCCCGAGTCGCTTGCCGGCAGCGGCCACGATCTTCTCGGCGCTTTCGAGAGCATGGAGCATCTCGGCGGCTGAGGGCGGCTTGCGATCAGCGAGCGGTGTTCCCGGGTCCGGGCGAAACGGGCTGAGAACCGGAACGCCACCGGCGTCACAGATGAGCTTCACACCACGAAGCGTCGATTCGGCGGGCTCCAGACCGACCATGAGCATCGACCTGACGCGACCCTCGCCGAGAATCGCAGAAGCCTTGCTGATGAACTCAAGGTAGTGATCGAGTCCATGCTGCAGCTTCTGCCGCATGATCGAACGGGCGATCGCCTCGCTGACAACCTCGATGTTGATCGAGAGTTCGTTGACGCCAAGGGCAGCCAGCTCTTGCACATCGAGGAGACCGTCAGCCGGCACCATCATGATATCGACGTGAAGCTGCGGGAACCGGGTGAGGACCTCTCGGTAGACACCTCGGAGGTAGTCGAACTCTGTTGGCCGTGGTGTACCGCCAGATATCAAGAGATGGTGAGCAGGCTGGATCGGATCCTCCAGCGCGACCTCGATTCCCTCGATCATCGCAGGCAGTGGCTTTGTTCCGTATCGATCCTCATAGGGGATGGTGCAGAACTTGCACACCATTCCGCATCCCTGCATCGGCGCAAGCCGAACCCGATCGCCGTGAGTGAACACGTAGTAGTTGTACGGCTTGCCGTTGCTACCCGAGGTGTCGTGGTACGCGGGCGGCGGCCAGAACCACGCGTCCGAGGTGAGGCCGAGGTCCCCATTGCTCAGCGACAGGCGTCCGCCGTCCGAGTCAAGCTGGCTGACCGGCGATTCAGTGACGAAGTTCGGATTGTTCTGGCGAATCGGAGCGTTCAACCAGACATCGTTCTCTAGGCGCAGGATGACACCCGAGGTCGAGGCGTAGTCGTTGGGCGACCAGCTCCGATGCTCGCTGACCTCCGCAAGGTGCGCTGCGGCGGACTCAGTCACCTGCATGCCCTCGGCGAGGACGAGGAACTTCAAGTGCTCGGCTGGCGTGAGGCTCATGGCCGAGCTCGATCTGGCCGAGCCCAGACATGTCCGCAACTTCTAGGCTCGCCCCAACCGCAGCTCGTCATGGCTACCAGAATCGACGGATCAGTGATGGACCGCAACAACATCGTCGTCCGAGCCGTGCTGGAACGGCGCAGCACACGATCGTTCGTGCAAGGTGAGACTCTCGACCGCGACCTCCTCGCCCTCGTCGTTCGCTGTGGTCTTGCAGCACCCTCGTCCAAAGATGCACGCCCGTGGCGGTTCCATGTGGTCACCGACCCCAAGACCTTGAGGCAACTCGCCGCTACCGTCGAGGCTGCGGCGGGGTCCGACGAGTACGTGCCGCACGATCCCAAGACCGGCCGACCCCACCCGGAGTACCACAGCACGGTCAGCGAGTCAGCCGAAGTGCTCCGGACGTGCGCCGCTGGGATCTTCGTCGAGAATCGCGGCGTATTCAGCCGTGGACGGCGAACGCTGATCGAGGTCTCGCGTGAGACGCTCGCCGCATCGATGGTGGGGTACGGGCTGGAAGTGCTGGGTGTCGGAGCAGCCATCGAGAACATTCTGCTCGCTGCGGACTCGCTAGGCCTCGGAGCCACCTTCATGGGCGACGTGGTCATCAGCGAGCAGTCCATATCTACGTCGTTGGAGCTCGTGGGTGATCTCATGGGTGTGGTTGCCCTGGGACATCCCGCTGAACGGCCTCCAGCGCGCCGGCATGAGTTCGACCCGTACGACCCGGCGAGAGTGGTCTGGCACTAGCCACGATCTTTCGTAGCTGATCGGTCTGGACTCGCGAAAGACCCTCCTGGCTTGGGAGAATGGGTGTTGCGACACATCCAGAATCGCCAAGTTCGGAGGGCTTTCGATGCGCAACGCTACCAGGCTGGTTCGGCCACGTTCCGTGGCAGGTGACGGGGCCGGGCTCGTGTCTCGGGGTGGGCTCGTGTGGCTCGCGGAGACCGTCGAGCTGTCGGGACTCACCGCTGGGTTCACCTCCGCGATGGGGGGTCTCCCGCGGCGTCGTCATGACCCGGGCCGGGCCCTTGGCCAGGTCGTGTTGGCGCTCGCGGAGGGCGCGACGGCGTTGTCGGATGTGGCGGTGCTGCGGGACCAGCCGACGATGTTCGGCCCCGTCGCGTCGGACGCGACTCTGTGGCGCACGTTCGATCAGGTCGGCCCGGTCGAGCTCCGCGGGATCGCCTCGGCTCGAGCCCAGGCGCGTGAGCGGGCGTGGGCCGCAGGTGCGGGACCGACCAGCGACGCGCTGGTGATCGACATGGACGCGACGATCTTCCGCACGAAGGCCGACAAGCAGGACGCTCGTCCGACCTACAAGCGCACCTACGGCCATCACCCGCTGTTGGCGATGGTGGCTGAGACCGGTGAGGTGCTCGCCGGGAAGCTGCGACCCGGCAACGCGGGGGCGAACTGCGCCGAGGACCACGTCACCGTGTTGGCCGACGCGATCGCCCAGCTCCCCGATGCGTGGCGGGCCGGTCACGGCCGCTACGACGACGAAGCACTCGTCGAACACCGGATCGTGGTTCGGGCTGATTCGGCAGGGGCGTCGCCCTGGCTCACCGAAGAATGCCGGGACCACAACCTCGGATTCTCCATCGGCTACGCGATCGACGGCCGTGTCCGCGACGCCCTTGTCTGTGTCCCTGACGACTGCTGGTCCCCGGCTCGTGACGGCAACGGCGACGCTCGTGACGGCGCCCAGGTGATCGAGATCACCGGGCTGGTCGACCTTGACTCCTGGCCCGATGGCACCCGGTTAATCGTGCGCCGCGAACGACCCCACCCCGGCGCCCAGCTCACGTTGTTCGACACGATCGAGGGCATGCGTCACACCGCGTTCATCACCGATCAGACCGACGCTGACATCGCCGGACTCGAACTCGCCCAGCGCCAACGAGCTCGAGCCGAAGCGGTCATCCGCGATAGCAAAGCATGCGGGCTGGCGAACCTGCCCTTCGATGACGTCGTGTCCAACGACGTGTGGATGCAGCTGTGCTTCACCGCACACGACCTGCTCTCGTGGGCCCAGCGCATCAGCCTCACCGGCCCACTCGCGAAAGCGACACCGAAGACGATCCGTCACCGGCTCCTCCACGTCGCCGCCCGCATCACCTCCACCGGACAGCGCCTCCACCTCGACGCATCCTGGCCCTGGACCGACACCCTCACCGCCGCACTCGCCCGACTCCGCGAACGATTCCGCTCACTCACCGTGACCAGCGCCGCCACCGCTCAACCAGCCCTATGAAAGATCGTGGCTAGCGGTGATGCCCGGCGAGTTGGCGGTGACGTTGGTCGACATTGCTGCGGCGTGTCGGGAAGGGTTGATGGCTGTCGCGGTCGAAGCGGGACTCGCGACCGCGATGGCGATCATGGGCGAGGAGGCCGCCGGGTTGTGTGGCGATTGGAACGCCCGGGACCCCGAGCGCTCCCATGTTCGGGGTGGGACGACCGCGTCGTCGGTGGTGATGGGTGGCCAACGGCTGCCGATCCGCCGTCCCCGTGTGCGGGCTGCCGATGGGAGTGGTGAGGTGCCGTTGGCGTCGTTCGGGGTGTTCGCCCAGGGCGATCTGTTGAACGCGACGGTGATGGAACGGATGCTGGCCGGTGTCGCCACCCGGAGCTTCGAGCGGGTCGCGGACCCGATCGGTGCCACCCAGCGCTCCCGGGCGCGTTCGACGTTGAAGTCGACGGTGTCGCGTCGGTTCGTGACGGGCACGAAGAAGGCCCTCGACGAGCTCCTCGCACGTGACCTGTCGGACCTGGAGCCGGCGGTGTTGATGGTCGACGGCGCCGAGTTCGGCGGCTCGATGTGCGTCGCCGCCCTTGTCGTCTCGTCAGCAGTGACGACAAGGGCGACGCTTCACGGCTCGTTCACGCCGTCGGTCGGTTCGCGTAACAGCTGCTGCACTCTGGTGTGGGACAGGCCGAGGACCGTAGCGACATCGCGCAGACTCAGCCCGTCGTTCACCAGTGCCCGCGCTGCCTGGAGCGTCAGCGTGGCGGACCGTTCGGTGGCATCTCCGGCGACTCGTCGCGCCTCGGCAGCAGACTCCACGATGTCTCGAGATCCAGGGGGGAGTTCGACACGGTCGAGGACCTCGGACGTGTCGTAGCCGTGCTCGACGAGCGTCGAGCGGAGCTGGTCTTGCACTGCGCTCAAGCTCCGACCAGCAGCGTGGATGTCGGGCGACTCCTCGACGAAGGCCCGCCAGAGCAGGTCTTCTTGGCGTTCATAGCGCGCCGTCAGCCGCTCCACACTCGGAGCATACAACTGGCAAATGCGGTTGCCAGTCGGTGTACGATTCGTTGGACACAGTTCATTCGTGAGGTTCGTCTGCACGTCGTCGAGGCGGCACGCAGCACGGAATCGGTGGGCCCGAGGGAAGGGGAGTTCGGCCGGTGGCAGGTGAGGAGGGGGAGAGTGGCAGTTTGAGGCTCCGCCCTCCGGCTGGGTACGTCGTAGCGGCGTTGTTTGTCGCGCTGATGCTGGTGCTACCTGTACCGCCCGCCGTCGCCCAGGATGCCGAACCGTCCACGATTCCTGAGCTCGAACAGGCGTTCCAGATCCAGGATGTCCGTTCTGACTTCGTGGTGGTGATCGACACCTCGGGAAGCATGGGCCAAGGCCCTGACCCGCTGTACCCGAAGGTCCAAGCGGCCTTCGGGAGCTTGGTCGATGCGCTCCCTTCCGGTGACCGCTTGTCGGTCGTCACGTTCGACTCGGTGCCGACAATCTCCTTCGACGGCCCGATCGACGACTCGAACCGTGCCCAGGCCAAGCAACTCCCCTCCCGCCTCGGCAACGCCACCGACATCGGTGCCGCGCTGAACACCGCCGTGGAGCGTCTCGACCGCCCGGATGCTGCGCAGATCCAGACCGTGATCTTCATCACCGACGGTCGCCACGAGCCACCGAGCGGAAGCGCCTTCGCCCAGGTCGGCAGCCCCGCCTGGGTCGCCGCGCAGGCACGGGCCAGCGGACTCGAGGGCAGGCGAACGATTCTCGTTCGCGCACTCGGCCTCACCGATGCTGGCAAACAAGGAGCCGAGCTGGCTGGCCAGGTCTTCTCGACGCCAGAGGTGGCCCAGCTGTCCGGCCAGCAGCTCGTCGACTACCTCACGTCCGAAGTCGGCAAGGCCCGCATGCGGGTCCTCGCCGCCGCCATCCAGAGTGAGATCGACAACAACGTCGTCGATGTGCAGCTGGAGTCAAGCGGGGAGCTCTCCGATGAGGTGAAGGTGTCGGCGACACTGACTTCAGGTCTTCCACATCTCGGTGTTGACGTCGATCTGGAACGTGTCCGAGCCACAGACTTCGAAGGCGAACCGATCAGGTCTTCCATCGTCGGTGGATCCAGGACGATCCACTTGGCGCCGGGTGGTTCGGCCTCCTTCGAGATCCTGGTCAAGCCAAGCATCGGGGACAGTGGCTTTCCTGATTGGCCACCACCGAAACGTGAGGAAGTCGACGTGCAACTCGACTTCGAACAGAGCGCTCACGCAACCCCCACCGAACTGCTCGAGACCGAGTTGGGCGTCTCCACCTCGGTCACGGTGAACAACGCGGACCCCTTCACCGTCGGGCGCACCGTCGGTATGACCTGGTCGCAGTTGATCCTCTGGACCCTGATCGTGCTGATCGTCGTTGTTGTCGGCCTATACACCTATTGGCGCTGGATACGACGGCCCAGGCTGGTCGGTGAACTGGTGCTCGATGGAGCGGCGGCTGATAGCTTCCCTGCGGTACGGCTGCGGGGGAAGTCCATGCGTGTGGACGGCGCGGAGTTCGGTCGGCCTGGGCGCACGACCGTGCGCTTCTTCACACGCCGAGGCAAGCGAGGCCGGGTGTTCGCGGAACGAGTGGGCATCGAGGGTGCCTTCGACCGGAAATACGGCAGCAACAAGTGGTCTCCGTTCGAGGCCGGCTCTGAGGTCGGCTTTGGGCTGTACCGTCTGGACGACGAGGGTGGCGTGCGGTTCCGGTGGCGCTACGGCGAGGAGCACCAATGAACGCGTGGAGAGGGAGCAGGTAGGTGGAAGAACACGAGTACCAAGGCCTCATCCCGGACGTCACCGCGATCCTCGGGTCTGCGGGCACCACGCGCCGGGTCCGCGGTCTGGGCGGACACCAGTTGCGCCCAGTCTCGTCGGCAGTGGTGATCGGTCTCGGCGGGTCCGGGATCCAGTGCGTGTCCCGTATCCGATCCGCCGTCATGGCGGACCGGATTGACCAACACGCGCGCGACGCCATTGCATTCCTTGGCATCGACGCCGTCGATGACAAGGGTCAGAAACCACCACTTCCGCCCGGTGTCGATCTCGGGGCCGACTACATCAACCTCCAGGGGTTCAATCCGGCGGCGTACCTCAAGGGACAGAAGCCGAACGATCCCTTCCTGCAGAGCTGGTGGGACGACGGGTACAAGGTGCCGAGCGGCCCGATGAACGAGGGTCTCAAGCGCGAGCGGATGCTCGGCCGCCTCTGCTTCCACAAGGATGCCGCCACCATCCGGACCCGGATCGCCCAGGCGATGACCAGCGCGGCTCGGGTTCGTTCGGACTACGTCGCCGAGGGCGACCCGGGTGAGGTAGGAGGGGAGATCCCCGTCTACCTCGTGTCATCGTGCGCCGGTGGTACGGGCAGCTCGGGGTTCCTCGAGGTGGTCCTTGCAATCCACGCTGCAGCGAAGGACTTGGGGGGGGGACTCACGCCGAAGATCCGGGCGTTCATCCTGCTCCCCGGCGTGTTCGTCAACGAGGTGCTCCGTCAGCAGCTCGGCGAGACGGCCGCTCAGGCGCAACGGGCGAACGCCTACGGGTTCTTCAAGGAGCTCGACCACTTCCTGGTCAAGAGCAGCAAGCTCCCACCGATGATGGGCATGAGCGAGATCGAGATCGAAGACGGTGAACTGATCCACCAGGTGTATCTGTTCGATTCGAACCTGGGCAGCTCGGGGGTGATCGCCAAGGTCACCGACATCTACGAGATCGTCTCCGAGTCCATCTACCAGTTCTTGTTCTCGGAGATGGGCCGTGCGCTCATCGGGGTCGACGGTGTGAACGTCGAACGCATCCTGACCGAGCTCGACAGGTTCGGGAAGCCACGTCGGTACTGCAGCCTCGGTCTGGGGCGTGTGGTGTTCCCCGGTGACACGTTCCGGCACCACCTCATCATGTGGTGGTGCGACTGGATGGTACGGCAAGGCTTTCTTCGCACTCCCACGACCGTCGAGCTGACCACCCTCCGGGACTCGGAGCGGGTCACACGCCTCGTCGACTCGATCGACACACTGCTCGGCCGAGCAACGAGCGGCCAGTTCGACGACGCTGTGCGCTCCTTCCTCGACCGAGGTCGGGAAGCCCCTCGAGCGCTCGAAGCACGTCATGACTTGGCGAGTGCGGAGGAGCTCTTCGTCGAGCTGCAGAAGGGCGCGGCCGAGGTGTCTGCTGCAGTTCGACGCGAACTCGAGACGCTGCGCCCGCGTCTGGTCAACGAGCTCGAAGAGCTGATCGAAGGCTCCGTGTTCGCCGACGGCGCCAGTGTGCCGATCGCGCGGGAGATCGTGAAGCATGTGGAGAAGGGCGCTCGCGAGCGGTTGTCCCACGCAACTGATGCGCTGAACGCTCAGATCGCCATGAAGGAGAGCAGCTTCCAACGCGTGGAAGAGCGGCTCGAGGCGCTCGCCGAAGCGAGCTCACGGAATCTGCTCGAGAGGGCAGTCGCAGCGATCGTGGCCGTGTTCTCGGACGAGACGCTCACCCTTCCGGAGTCAGCCGAGATGGTGGGGAACGCGATCAAGGACTGGACGCAGGCAGTCCACGGGAGCGAGCTCGCGCAAGCCCGCCACGACTTTCTTGCGCAGGCCTGCCGACGCATCGAAGGCTTGCGCCTCGAGATGGAGCGCGCTCACGAGAGGCTGGTCGAGCTTGCCGGCCAAGCGAAGTCGCAGTGGGAGCGAGATGACCTGCTGGGCAAGGACGCAGGCCCCGAGGCAACCACGGTGCTCGTGCCGAAAGACAGCCAACCCGAGGTGGAGTGGTCCGCGTTGTCCAAGGCTTCACGCCGTGACATCTCGGAGGAGCATGCTGACCGACTGTCGGGTGATCTCATGCGAGAGTTCCTCGACCGATGGATCGCCGAGAGCCTGACGCGGGGCTTCTTCGACTTCGGGTCCGAGGACCGGGTCGCTGCGATGAACGCAGAGAGGAGCCTGCTCGCTTCGTTGGAGCGGGACGCTGTCCAGTTCGGTCTCGGTGCGCTGGATGACGACGGGAACCCGGTGTCGCGACTTCCGGTCGACCTTCTCGATGCAGCGCGCCAGCTTGGGGAAGAGCAACGGCTCCGCACCGCTGTAGGGGGGCTCGAACGTCTCTCGCGGAACGTGTGTTGGGCATGGGAACCCGGCAACTTCCACCTGCCCCCGGGCGACAACGAGCGGCGCGCCGACCTGCTCCCCCGAGTGACGACCGGAGTCGCTGCGCATGCGTCGATGGCCGAACTCGTGGACGCGGAGTTCCCAGAGCAGGCCAGCCGAGCTCAGTTCCCCGACCCCGAACGGGTGATCGCCTTGAGCTGTGAGTGGGGGGTGCCCGTCCACTGCTTGCCGGTCGTCGCCAGCTGGCGAACCGACTACGAGCTGTTCGTCGCGCGCCGGAAGCGCCAGCGCAAGGACGGAGTGAGCATCGAGCCGCCGAGTCACATCGACAAGCGGTTCGAGCAGTTCGAAGACTTGGTGCCTGAGTACTTCCAGCCCGAAGAGGCCGCCCCGAGGTTCGCCCGGGCCGTCCTCATCGCCGCCGCCCTGGAGGCCGACACGACGAAGTCCTCCACGGTCGGCTGCTACCTGCGAGATGCCACGCTTCCGCCGGTGAGTCCCGTGCGCCAGGTTCGAGGCGAGGGATTCGTCGGCCGTGTGGTCGTCCTGGACCAGGGCCAGTTGCGCCCGAATCCGACCGCCAGCGACCGCCAGCTCGGCCACACCTGGCACGAGGCCATCCGCAGCGTCGGACTCGACGTCACCCTGTCGAACTCCATCGATGTCGTATGGAAGCGGGTCATCCAGGACGTCGAACCATCTCAACTGGTTGCTCTCATCGACATCCTGATCGAGCAGAAGGTCGACCGGGCGCTGGGTCGACGGAAGCTGACCCTCAAGGAGCGGGAGGCGTTTGCGCACATGAAGAACGCCTTCGAGGACCTCCGCGATGAGCTCGCCGAGTACTGATCGATCGATCGACGGGCGGTGACGTCTCACGATCCCCGGCTCGTGCCGCTGATCGTCGTCGCGCAGTTCGGCGACTTCGAACGAGTGGTTGCCCGTGTTCGGGCGCTGCGCGGATCCGACAGTCCAACCCTGACGAACCTCCCCTCGGGATCGCTGGAGGTCGACGGCCTCGCTGCGGTCCTCGGTCAGGTGGCCCCGAACGAAGCGGTCCACGTCTTCCACCTGATCGCAGACCTCGACACGCCGACCCCGAGCGACGGGGGCGCAGACCCACCGTCCGATGTGGCATCGAGCGAGCAGCGCATCGCCGAGGTCGCCCGTTCAGTCGGTGCCCACATGACCGGGCTGCACGAAGCGTTGCGAGACCGGTACCCGCTGATCGACGACCGCTCCTGGATCGTCCTGAGGGCAGGCCCTCAGGTGAGCACCCAGGAACGAGACATCTTGGGTGAGCTGATGGTGGCCCCCAAGGGCCAGGGACCGGCGGGCGCGCTCGTCGTCACGTCCTCGTCGGGAGCGGCGCTCGAGCACACCGCCGAAGAAGTCGACGCGCAGGTCGCCGACGTGATCCACGCGATCGCGAACTCTGACATCGACTCGAAGATGGGCTCGACCGGGCAGGCATGGGCTGTGGGCGTTGGCTCGGTCGCCTATCGCGGGGACAGGTACTCGGCTGCGGCAGTCCTCTCCATCGAGACCGAGCTGAGCCGCCTCGTCGAAGCTCGCTCCCGTGACGCCGGCTACGAGCAAGGACGTAGGTGGTTCGAAGAGCTCGGTGTCGGTCCGCCTCGTCGAGGGGAGCAGCAAGTCGATGCCGAGGCCGCGCTCCTCGAGACGGGCCCCGCCGGCGGGTCCCTCCCGGCTGCTGCAGGAGTTGGACTCCGCCAGCTCGAATCCGACCTCGAAGGGGTCGACCCCGGGTTGTGGGCCGGGTACATCTCGACGGTGTTCGACGCCGCCGTCGCGCCGCGCACCAGCAAGATCGCGCCCCGGTCCCCGTTGGTCGTCGTATTGGACCAACTGGACCTCAACCTCGAGCACCGTCACGCGGAGCTCGCCAAGCAACTGGAGGCCGAGGCTCGGCACCTGTTCATTGAGCAACGAAATCTGCCGAACGTCGAGAACTGGTGCGAGGGCGTGCGATCGGGAATCGAGGAGTCGATCGCCCAGCTCACCTCGGAGCGCACCCCGAACCTCGATTCGACGGTGATGGACGAGTCCTTCCAACGGCTCCGAAAGGCAGCCCGGTGGTTGCCGCATTCCACCTCGACGCTCGTTCGGGCGGTGCTGATCACCATGATGGCGCTGGTGCTCGCATACGCCTTCGCCCCGCTGCCGCAGCTCGTTGCCTCCGTCGTCTCGCGGCGGTTGCCCTGGCTGGGAGACGACCTCGAAAGCAATGCCAGGATCTGGGCTCGGATCACCGCGGTAGGTGTCGGGTGTCTGCTGTGGCTCTGGTGGGAGGCGAAGTGGCGTCGGGTCCGTCGGCTCCGCCGCCGGTACATCCAAGCAGCAGACCAGCACATCCGCTCGGTTGTGGAACAGCACCTGGTCGCCGGGAGGGTGAAGCTGCTCCGGCAGCTGCTGTCGCTCGTCGGACTGAGCTCGGACAGCGATGGCTCGCTACGCAACTGGGTGGCGAAGTCGGCGGGGGCCGTTACCGGGATCCTCGACACGGCCCAGACTGTTTCCGAACAGGATATACAGCTGGGAGACAGCCGGTTCGCAACGGCTGTGCCATCCTCAGCCGAGACGAGCCATCTGATCGAAGCTCTCGGAGAGCAGGAACACGATCTCATCCGCGAAGCTCCGCTGAGCGTCATCGCGCGGGCGTCACTCGATGCTCGGACCGACGAGATCGCAGCGGCGATCACTGAGAAGATCCAGCTCGCCCTGCCGGGAAACGACGTCGGCCTGCACTCGAGGTGGAAGGCAGTGCAGATCGATGAATCCGCTGCTTCCGTTCTCAGCGCCGAGCTCTGGAGCGGGATGGCGGACCAACTCGCCCAGCACCGAGACGCAGAGCGGAAGCACTACCTGATCGCGTCGAGAGCGGTCGGCGACATCGTCGCAGAGAAGTTGGACGGGATGCCCCATGTCGACGGACGAGCCCAGTCCGCGGACGTGCACTTCGTCGCCAACGCGTGGATCACAAGGATCCCTCTCGGTGGGCCGGCTACCCCCAGCGCTCCGGCGCCATTCTCGACTGACGGGGGCGGAGAATGACAAGAGTCAAGGCCTTCTTGGTTCGTGTCTGGCATGCGGTTCGGCGGCTGGCCGCCTGGCTGATCGCTCCGTTCGTGTGGCTGTGGTCCCAGATCAGCCGTCTCGTGACAGGGGTGCTCGGCCCACCGTGGGAGGCCTTCGTCAGGGTCATCCGAGCGATCCGCGACAAGGTCGACGACGCCGTCTCCCGGTTCCTCGACTGGTGGAACCGGCTATGGCGTAGCGGCAGCACCGGCGACCGAGTGCGCGAGGAACGACGTGGTGCGAACGGTTCGCCAGTGCTCGCAGCGGTGACGCTTGCGCTCATCTGGTACTTCGTACCGCTTCCTCGATGGCTCGGCTACGGGCCCGGCCGGTTCATCGGGTTCGGGTTCCTCGTGTGGGTGGGGCTGCTCGTCGCTTGGCTCAGCCGCTGCCGCTCGGACAGACAGGGCCGCGTCGCCACGTTCGCGCAAGGCGTCTATCGAACAGCCGGACTCCGACGCGTCGATCAACTCGGCATCCTCCTCGCTCTCATCGTGACTTACCTCGTGATCCGCCAGGTCCAGCTACTCCCCTTCGCCGTTGCCTGCATCGTGGCGTTCGTCGCACTGCTCATCCTCGATCACCAGCCGCGCCAAGAACTCGCGTTTCCCGCCCCCCAACCCTTTCCGGACATGAGCGAGCTGGACCGAACTCTCGACGTGGAGGGCTCCGCCGGCGAAGACTCCCCGACCGACGAGACCATCCTCCGTGAGCTGACATGGTCATCCACGGCGCACGGCCGAACGCACACACACCATGCAGCCGTTCGGATCAGCCCAGCAGCGGTCGCCAGCGCCCGGACGGCCAACCCGCGGCGCGGCGACGACGACGCAATGGTCGACTGGGTGCTCCACGGCGAGGGAAGCGAGATCGTCTCATTGGCCAAACAGATCCATGACGCATGCTTCGCTGGCGCCTACTCGCTGTACGCCACGGTCAGCTGCTTTGTCGCAGCCTGCCAGTCGATCCCCTACTCTCGCGACCACGAGTCCACCGGCCACGAGGACTACTGGCGCTACCCGATCGAGACCCTTGCCGACAACCAGGGTGACTGTGAGGACTCGGCGATCCTGCTGGCGGCCCTCCTCCGACGAGCCGGTCTCCGCTGCGTCCTGCTGCTTCTACCGGGGCATGTGGCCGTTGGCGTCGAGGTGCCCCATGACGTCCCTGGCGCGTACTTCGAGCGTGACGGAGTCCGCTACTACTACTGCGAGACCACCGACGACGGCTGGCTCGTCGGCGTCGTTCCGGCCGACATCGCAGTCGAGGACATCACCGTGGTACCGGTACCCGCGTGGGGCGAGACGTGACAGACAAGCGACGCACGGACCGACATGGCGCGGGCTCGGCCGCACGGCGGGTTCGTACCCTCGCCCGCCTCGTCCTGCTCTGTGGGGTGCTCGTAGCGGTGCTCGCCCCCATCGCATGGGAGCGGCTGCCCGACTTCAAAGCAGTGAAGGTCTCGGACCCCGGTGACGATCCAGAGTTGCCACCTGATCCAGGGATCGATCCTGCGGCCGGGCCCGCCGTCGGAACACTCGTCCGCCCCAGCGGGCCGATTCCGCCTCACGGATCCGGTGCCTACCAGTACTTCTCCACCTTCGGGGACCGTCCGCCGTACGTGTCGACCTGCGAGCCAGTTCCGTTCGTCATCCGTACCGCCGTCGCACCCGCCGACGGCACCGATTTCGTGTTCGGTGGCCTGCAGCAGGTGGCTGACGCGACGGGCTTGACCTTCGAGTTCCGGGGCTACACCGACGACATCTACCAGTTCAACCAGCGGCGGCTGCGCTTCGTCTGGGAGAACGACCGGAAACCCCTCTGGATCGGATGGGCAACCGAGGACGAGGTTCCAGACCTCGGGCCGAAGGAAGGCACCTACTCCATCGGACTCGGCGGGCCGGTCACCTATCCGCGAGACGATGGATCACACGAGATCATCGGCGGGGGCGTCGTCCTGCGTTCGGGTGAATCACTCCCCATAGCCTTCGGTCCCGGCGAGACCGCCGGCAACGTCCTGCTCCACGAATTCGGTCACAGCCTTGGACTCGATCACGTCGATGACCGGACAGAGGTCATGTACGGAGGCCCACTCGCATCGGACGCTCCGAACGGGTTCGCCGACGGCGATCGCGCCGGCCTCGAAGGCATTGAGGATCGCTGCGAATCACAGTGAGCTTCGACGGTCCACAGCGCAATGAGCGTGGTCAGCGCCCCCGGCCATGGGTTGACGTCGGCGGCCATGAGATCGTGTCCGGTGGCGGCCAACAGTTCTGCCCTCTTGAAGCCCGATTCCCTGCTGGTCCGATGGTGGGGCCGGCCTGCGGCGGGCCCATCTCGCGCTCACTGCACGACGCACAGTCGTGCAGTCGCGGTGATGCCAATGCACAGACGATCATGCGAGTCTCTCAACACGCACCACGTCCGAAGCGGCTTGATGAGGACGTGGGGACGTGGAAGGGTGCGACGTGAAAGGGGAGGAGGGACTCGGGCTGTGGCAGTGACGGGCGAGGCACGAACTGTCGTGTCCCAGATCGCGGGCGCTCGCACGTGGTGGACTCCGTTGCGGCGAAGCGCGTTTCAGGATGGTTGACATCGTTGGACTGCTCCTCCTCGGAGCGGCGCTGGTCTGGATTCTCAAGATCGCGATCGTCGGTTCACGAGGCCGACGATCCGACGGTCACCGCAAGCCTGGAGCGAGGACGTTCCGGGCAGTCCGGCGCTATCGCCCCCCGCTCTCTCTGGAAGCAGCAGCGACCGGCTACGCGATCGGTTCGGTCGTCGCTCTGGTGGGCGGTGGTTTCTGGACGGCAGTGCTCCTGGCGGCGGTGCTCGGAGTTCCGATCGGGCTGTTCCGCTCAACGACGTCAGCTGTCGTGGGTGTCGTCGCCCTGCTGGTCCAGGTGGCCTGGCTGTTCTCTGGTGACCAGAGCGGTGGGACGCTTCGAATGGTCCTGATCGGAGCGATCGTCGTCGGCGTCCTGACCGCGTGGCTGGCCGGGTTGTTCCTCCCGGGCGCCAAGGCCATGTCCCAACTGCCCATCACCGCCGTGTTGTGCGTCGACCTCTCCGTCTTCGCCATGGGCCTGGTCGAAGGCGGCGACGTCTCCGTGTCGCTGTCGGTCTTCTACGTGTTGGTTCTCGTCGTCTTCCCCGTTGCGTGCGCGCTTTCTGTCGCTGGCGGTCCGGTAGTGCCGGCGCTCTTCGCTCTGGGACTCCTTGCCGCCGAGATGTGGGTCGGAGTCACCATGAAGGCCGACGCCACGGTGGTGGTCGTGCTGGTGGCGATGCTGACCCACATGGCGGTTGCCGGATTCATCGACGGGGGTCAGAGATCGACGCGGCGAGTTGGTCTTGTAAGCGTGACCGGTGCGGCCGGTCGGGTTGGGAGAGGGTGAGAGGACATGATTGACGACGACATCGGGAAGACCCTGATCCTGGAGACCGGGAAGACCGTGATCGTGTCGCGACCTGTGGATCGTGCGGACGGACGCGCGGGTGACGCGACGATGATCGTTCCGCCGCGGGAGGAGTCGCTGCCCGAGGCGGTGCCGGTTGTCGCGCCCTCGGATGTGCCGGAACCTGAACCGACGACGGTCGTCTCGCCGCGGGACGCGTCGGAACCCCCCCCGACGACGGTCGTCTCGCCGACAGAGGTGCCGGAACCCGCCACGGCGGTCGGCTCATCACGGGACGTCTCGGAGCCCGAACCGACGACGGTCGTCGAATCGTCGGGGCCGCCAGCGACGACCGTCGTCGGCAGCGGTGGTGTGGGTGTCGGCCTGGAATGGGTGCCACCAGCGGTGTTCACCCGGTTCCCCGACCTGCACCAGAGCTCGTACTCGGGTGCCGAGGCCGTGGTGCTGACCGGCGATGTCGAGCCCTACGGGCCGATCGCGGTGAAGGTGTACCGACAGGGACTTCACTCTGATCCCGCCGTGGTCGAGATCCTGAAGACCTCCGCTGAGCAGGATCACGTCGTGACCCTCCATGACGCGCTGATGATCGACGGCTGCTGGGTCGAGGTACTGGAGCGGATCGACCACGGGTCTCTCACCGATCTTGCGGGAGGGCAGCCGCTCCGGGGTGATCGGCTGCGCCAGGTCGTCGAAGAGCTGGCCAACGCCATCGCCCACATGCACGACCTCGGCCTCGTCCACCGCGACATCAAGCCGACCAACGTCCTCGTTCGATCGGATGACGCGGATGGCCTGGACCTGGTCCTCGCCGACTTCGGGTTGTGCGCCATCCAGTCGAGTGACCTGGACCTTCAGGCCCAGAACCGCAGCATCATGTACGCCTCGCCCGAGACCCAGGCCGGCTTGATGGGAGCAGAAGGGGACTGGTGGTCGTTCGGCATCAGCCTCGTCGAGTTGTACACAGGGAGTCACCCGTTCCACGGGCTGGACAACGGGACGATCGTGGCCCACCTCATCGCCCGTGACATCGACCTGAGCTCGATCGATGACGACCGATGGCGCCTCCTCTGCTCCGGGCTCCTGGACCTCGACCGGGACACGCGCTGGGGCGCGCGTGAGGTCGAGCGATGGCTGGCCGGCGAATCGCCACGTGTCCACCGCCGGCACTCCGCCGCGGTGCCCTACGCGTTCGGGGCCGAGAAGTTCCAGACCCGCGTGTCTCTCCTTGCGGCAATGAGTCTGGACTGGGACCGTGCGGTCGAGGTCGTACGAGGCAAGTTGGCCTTCCAGCAGCTGTGCGAATGGATGGTTGCCCTTGCGCCGGGAGACGGTGCGCTGGCGACGGAACTGGACTCGATCGGTACCGAATCCGATCCCGACCTGCGAATCGTCCGACTCCTGAAGCTCGAAGCCGCGCTCCCGCCGGTGTTCCGCGGCTTCTCGGTGGGTGGTGACGGACTGGCGCGACTGGCTGCGGCCGCTGTGGCAGCAGGGCCCGGCAGCCGGGAAGCCAATGCCGTGAACGCGGCCTTCCGCACTCGTGCCCTCACGACAATCGGGAGTGACTTGGCCCGGATCGACTCGGACTGGCACGACGGATGGTCACGGGTGGAGAAGGCGATGTCGGGTCACCGGAAGCTCGGCGAGGACGAGCGGACCGTGGCGCTGGCGAGGCTGCTGGCTGGCCTCGCCGCGGTGCCAGAGGGAGCGTCGCTGCGCCATCAGGCGGTCGAGGCCGCTCGCCGTTCGCCGGGGTCGTCGATCGACTGGTTCAAGACGGGAAGCCGCGACGCGTCCTCGGACACGCCGGTAGCTCTGGCAACTCTGCTCCTCGAACCGACAGCCGCGGCCGAGGCCCGCGCTGTCGAGGCCAAGCGTCGAGCGGACCGTGATGCGCGGCTGAGGGCGGAACGCGAGGACGCGACAGGCCGGTACCCGCGCACCCGACGGTGCCTGGGCTGGTCCCTGATCCCGCTGGCGCTTCTCGCTATTGGGTCGATCGCGGCCCGTATCGTGTCGATCGAGGCGCCGTCGTTCTATGAGGGGCCGACCGACTCGGGGCGGATCCGAGCGATCGACGTGCTTCTCTACCCGAGCGGACTCCCTGACAACGAGTGGGTCGAGTTCCTCCGCCCGTTCCTGGTCAACCTGACTTCCCCGCTCTGGATCCTGCTCCTCCTCGCTGCTGGGATCACCCTGTGGGTACGGGCCCGTCCGGTGGGAGCGGAAGAGAGCTTGGTCACCCGGTCGCCGTGGGAACGACGGGCGATGCAGGCCGTGATCGTCGGGTGCTGCGTGGTGATTCCGCTGATGGCGCCGATCGCGATCGTCGGTGCGTACCGTGGCATCTACAGCCACGAAGACGCCGATCCGCACGCGATGCGGCCGTTCCGCATCGCCTTGAACGTCGCCGGGGTCGGCTACCTGTTGCACGCCGCGTCGGTCGTCGTCGTCCGTTCTCCTCAGCTGAGCGAGTGGCTCCTGGCCTACCCACAGTGGTTCGACGAGCCGCGCAGACAGATCCCGCCAGAGTTCTTCGGGCTCACCAACGACACTTGGGGAATCCCGTTCCCTTCGCTGTTGCTCGTCGTTGCAGGTGTCGCCAGCCTGGTCTTCGCCACTCGGACCCTCCGGCCGATGCAGCGGTGGGAGGTCTGGGTGTCGGCTCTCCTGATCCCGCTCGGTCTGCTCAGTCTGGTGCCGGGAGTCGTCATCGTCGGCTTCTATCCCGTGGTGGCGCTCGGAGTTGCGGTAGCGGTCGTGGCCGGCGCCATCCTTGCGATCGTCGTCATCGTCCTCGTTCTGGGCGCGATCCTGTCGGACCTCTGATGAGCTCGGGATGGGGTGGTAGCTATGACTACGAGCGGGCGCGGCGTGAGGCCGCCGCACGGGAAGCGCGACGCCGCGCGCTGGTCGAGGAGCTCGAGCGGGTCCGGCGAGCGCGTCAGCAGGCTTTGGAGATCGCCAAGGCCCAGAAGCATGCAGGCGCGCAGATCGACACCGACTCATCTCGTGTGAGTGTCGACGAATCGGATGTGTCGTCGTTGGAGAAGGGCATCAGAGACGTCGTGGCTGAGACGGATCGCCTGGTGCGCTCGACCGCGGCAGGGGTGGCCGCGTTGGAGCGGGGCAAGACCTTGGATGCCCTTGCCGCGGGTGTGAGCGGACAACCGGCGGTGACCGCCGCCGAAGCCCTGGGTGCGCATCCCGTGGCCGCGACTCCGCAACTGACCGTCGGACAACTCGACACGGTGGAGGGCCTTCTGTCGCAGCTCGACCCGGACCAGGCCCACGAACAGGCCGGCCTGCTGGACTTGGTGGGTCGGATCCCGGCCGCGACTCCTGACATGCAGCGCTCGTTCCTCGCCGAGTTGAAGGTGCGCATCGATCGGTTGAACGCAGCAGCCGAGAGTCGACGCGCTTCTGTTGAGGCCGCGCGGGACCTGCACCTCCAACTGGCTGGTGTCGACAGCCCGGTGGCCGACGAGCTGCGCCGGCGACTCGATGCTGTGATCCACGACGAGGCATCCCTCGACACCGGGTTGCGCTCGCAGGTCGAATCCGAGATCGAACACGACCACCAGCGGCTGGTCCGAGCGCAGGTCATCGTCGCGCTGCGTGACTCCCTGACCGAGCTCGGCTACACGGTCGGCGCGGAGTTCGTCACGGATCTGGGTTCGTCCGGTGTCGCCTACGTCAGCCGTGCTGGCTGGACTGACCACGAGCTCGAAGTGGTCGTACCCGAGGACGGCGGGGTGATGGCCCTCACCCCCGTCCGAACGATCGCGACAGCAGGATCGGGAACCGCGTCGCGGCAGCGCGACATCGAGATCGAGAGGGAGTTCTGCGACGGGCTCGACCAGTTCGAGGCCCGGATGGATGACTCCGGGATCAGGGTTCCGACGACGAAGCGCTTCCCTCCCGGACACCACGCCATGCGAGTCGTCTCCGGCGATGACGGAAGTGAACAGCGTCGGCGTCGCTCGCAACGCAACGACCGTGTGCAGGAGGCGTGATGTCGGAGGATGCCGCTGCAGGCGGCAGTGACGGCGGTTCTGCCAGCGGTGGATCGGGTGCCAAGTGGCTGAGCGACATCGTGGCCACCGCAGGGGTTCACAGCCAGTTCGTGCTGTCCGGCAACGTTCGAGACCTCCACATGATCGACCTCGACGACCGGACGGTCCAGGTGGACACCGTCAACGCGGTCGCCCACGCACTCCGATCCAGAGGCACCGAAGTCGTGATCGTGCACGACCCGGTGTCCGGACTCGACGTCTGGGGCGGAGGTGGGGACTCGAATCGTGAGTTGGCCAGTCAGATCACGCAGCTCCCGATGCAGAACGGTCCGGTCCCGGTCACCCTCCCGGCGCTCGGCGAGGTCGTGCGACGGGTGGCCGAGTGCGCCGCTCGCCGTTGTGCACTGATCGTCCCGTTCGCCTCGCGCTTGGCGGCGGATCCAGCTGGCATGAGCGAGGCCGAGCACGAGTTCTTCGTGCTCACGGAGCGGATGGCGCGAAGCGCGGTTCCCTATGCCGGTCCGTCCGGAACGGCGTCGCACAACCCGATCGTGTGGATGGTGTCCCGTGAGCAGGACTTCCCGCACTGGGTGACGGCGGACAACGATCACATCCGCACGATCGTCGTTCCGCAGCCCGATTTCGAGCAGCGGACGACGATGGCTCGATTCGCCATGCGCGTCCTGCACATCGGAGAGGAGGAGTCGGACCGGGAGGCCGCTGCTCTTTCGGTCGCGTCGGCGACGGACGGCATGTCGCTGCGCTCGGTCAGGGACTGCATCCGTCTGGTCCCCGGCCTGTCCATTCCGCTCGCCGACATCGACGACGCGGTTCGATGCTACCGCGTCGGGGTGTCCGACAACCCATGGCGTCGGGGCTATCTCCGACAGCGCATCGCGGAGGGCGAGAGAGTGGTCCCGGAGCGGGTCCTGGGCCAGCAACCGGCGATCACCTCGGTGTTCGACATCCTCAAGCGATCGGTCATGGGCCTGACGGGTGCCCACACCAGCGGTCACGGTGGCAGGCCGCGCGGCATCCTGTTCTTCGCCGGCCCGACCGGGGTCGGGAAGACCGAGATGGCCAAGGCCGTGACCAGCATCGTGTTCGGCGACGATGATGCCTACTTGCGATTCGACATGAGCGAGTACTCGGCCGAGCAGTCCGAGGCTCGACTGATCGGAGCGCCCCCGGGGTTCGTGGGGTACGACGCCGGAGGGCAGCTGACCAACGCCGTACGTCGAAAGCCGTTCTCGTTGCTGCTGTTCGACGAGATCGACAAGGCCAATCCGAGGATCCTCGACAAGTTCCTCCAGATCCTGGAGGACGGTCGCCTGACCGATGGTCGCGGCGGCACCGTGCACTTCTCGGAGACGATCATCATCTTCACCTCCAACCTCGGCATCTACGAAGAGAACTCCGATGGTGTCAAGGTGCCGATCGTCGACGAGTCCACCCCCTACGAGGAGATGGCTCGTCGGGTGCGTGGTGCGATCACCGACCACTTCGTGTCCCGGCTCGGGCGCCCTGAGCTGCTCAACCGAATCGGCGACAACGTCGTAGTGTTCTCCTTCATCACCGAGGAGGTCGCTCGGCAGATCTTCGACCTCCAGATCGGCAACCTGGTTCGCCGGATCCGGGAAGAGCACGGCTGTGAGCTCTCCTTCGCGCCCGATGTCCTCGACACGATCCGACGACACTGCATCGCCGATCGGAGCCTGGGTGGGCGTGGAATCGGGAACCAGGTCGAGTCGCTGGTGGTCAACCCGCTCGGCCGCGAGCTGTTCGACCTGGACCGCCCCCCGGCCAACTCGACGGTCGTCGCCTGGTCGCTGAGTGACGGCGTCGCCGAGATGGCATTGGGATGAACGCCGGCCTGCGGATCAGTCGTATCCACTTCCCGGTGCAGGTCCTCGGCCCCGGTGAGAGGATCGGCGTCTGGGTGCAGGGGTGTGACCTCGCCTGTCACGGCTGCATGGCCCGTGACACCTGGGCGGCTGACGGAGGCGTCGAACTCGACGTTTCGCAGGTCATCGAGCGGATGTTGTCCAACGTCGGAGACACCGAGGTCGACGGCATCACGATCAGCGGCGGCGAGCCGTTCGATCAACCCGACGGCCTGCGAGCCCTCCTGGAACAACTTCCGAGCAGACTCCGGCGGCGTCAACGACGTGAAGTCGATGTCCTCGTGTACTCCGGACACTCCTGGGGTCACCTTCAGGATCGACACCGCGACATCCTGGAGCTCGCCGATGCGGTGATCCCCGAACCGTTCGACTCTGCTCAGATGCCCGGAGGCCGGTGGCGCGGCTCAGCCAACCAGCCACTCATGGTGTTGTCGGAGTTGGGCCGGGAACGATTCGGTGCTCCCTCGGCAGCGGACGACCCGTCCGCTCCGACGATGCAGGTAGCGGTGGATGAGGACGGGGTCTGGATGATCGGCGTTCCCCGCTCTGCGGGTGACCTTCGACGGCTCGAGGGTGCGCTTCGACGTCGCGGCGTCACCCTGGGTGAGGCATCCTGGCGGCCATGATCACCTGCCAGGTGTGCGGTACCCGGTTCGACTCCAATGGCGAGGCGTGTCCGGGCTGCATGACGATCCCGACCGAGCGGGTCGCGGTCCCGGATCACGCCACGATTCCAACCGATCCGTCGTCGTTGCCCGTCGCTCCGCCGTGCGCACATCCGACATGTTCGGAGCCGGCGATAGATGGGTCTCCGTTGTGTCCTCTCCACCAGCTGCTCGACCAGCCAACCCGGACGGCGTTCGTCCTGGCTGGATCGTGGGGGAGCCTGGAGGTGAACGACGGCGAGGTCGTCACGATCGGCCGGAGCCCCGTGGATGCCCCGAAGTCGGCAGCCATGCTCGTGAACGCCGATCGAGTGTCGAGGATCCACGCGTCGGTGGTCTGCGGAGGTGGCACGCTGACGATCACGGACAGATCCACCAACGGGACGACCGTCAATGGTGAGCGCCTCACATCCGGTGTCGAGCGGACGCTGATCGAGGGTGATCGCATCGTGCTCGGCACGCAGGTCGAGCTCGTCGTCACGCCAGCGTGATCAGCATCCTGACGAGCCCACCGTCCGGTGATCAGCGACCATGAGTGATCCTCAGCTCTCGACGGAGGCGAGGATCCGGTCCATGTTGGCGGCGACTTCGGCCTTGAGGTTGGCGAACACGGCGGCGACCACCTCCTTGTAGTCGGGGAAGGCTTCCTCCAACCACCGGAGGGCGCCCGCTTCGTCCTTCGAGTCGATGAAGACCTCGAACTCGTCGAGCTGCTCGGCGGTCATCCGCTCCGCCATGGTCATCCCCACTTGCAACTCGATGGTCTCGTACCAGTGCTGGAGCAGGGAGTTCTTCTTGTCGAGCGGCAGCGACCCGAGCCCGAGCTCGTCCAACAGATCGCTATCGAGCTTGATCACGAGACATCTCCACGGTCGAGCCCAACACGATTGTGCCGATGGCGCGAGCGAGCCGCTGCCTTCTGGCCTCCCGGGCCTCGCGTTCTCCCTGTCGGTCAGCTTCCATCCGGATCCTTCCCTTGAGCGGCCGGCGTGCCGTCCTTGGTGAGCCAGTCGTCGATGAAGCTCGGCTGTCGTGGGCGTCTCGGCTGGCGTTTGGCGGTTGAGTCCTGTGCTTCATGAGCCTGCTGGGCGAACGAGCCGGGCACGCCGGCCCAGCGGAGAGCGAACTCCTCGTCGAGCTCACCGACCGGTCGGGCCCATCGTCGTCGGGACTGCTCGCGCACCAACGTGGAACGGTTGATGTCCGGTGGCTGGGCCGGGGGCACCGTGCGGAACGCGAACGGTTCGAGTGGCCGGCCCTGTCGGCTCATCGAGGCCAGACCCACGTGGTTCGGAAGGGTCATCAACTCCTCCAGCCGGACGTCGGCGCCCATCCACTCCCGGAACAACCCGGCGTCCTTCGGCCCGAGCCGCAGGGTCATCCTGGATCCCGTGTTGCCCATGATCGCCTCTCTGGTCTCGGAGGGGACCTGGGAGAAGAACTGGTTCGCCAGCGTGAGGCTCATGTTGAACTTCCGAGCCTCGGACAGCACCGTCGGAAGTGACTGGCTCGTCATGTTCTGGAACTCGTCGATGTAGACGTGGAACGGTGCTCGATCCGACCGGGGGATCGCCGCCCGCTCCAACGCCGCCGCCCACAGGCGGGTGAACACGACGTAGCCGATCAGGCTCGAGTTGTACGTGCCGAGCAGACCCTTCGAGAGGTTGACGAGGAGGATCCGGCGGTCCCGCAGGATCTCGCTGAACGAGATCGTCGACGTGGCCTGGCCGACGACGTGTCGGACCAGGTCCGACGCCCGGAACGCGTCGAACTTGGCAGAGAACCAGGCCAGGATCTCGCCATGGTCGTTCGACTTGGAGGCGGTGGCCTGGGTCGCCCAGTACTCGAGCGCCATGGGGTCGTTGGAGCGGTTCACCAGGTGCGAGCGCACTGCCGGGTCGCCGTAGACGGTAGCGATGTCCAACATGCTCGACGGCGTGTCGGGGTTGGACATGAGCAGGCGGGCCGCCTGACGGAGCATCGAGACGTAGCGGGGCCCGATGATGCCCTGCTGGTGAGGGTCGAAGAGAGTCTGGAACATGTGCGACAGCTCTTCGATCAGGTACGCGGCCTGGACCTGTGACTCGGCTTCCAGGAGGTTGACCCCGACGACGGCGACCGGGTCGGCCGGGTCCAACAGGACCACGTCGTCGACGCGGTCCTCGGGGATCCGAGCAAGAAGGTCCTCCACCAGGTCGCCGTGAGGGTCGAGGACCGCGACCCCGTCACCGGCCGCGATGTCCTGGAGTGCCATCTGCATGAGCAGAGTGCTCTTGCCGGTACCGGTCTGTCCGACCACGTAGGTGTGGCGGAAGCGGCTCTCGGCATCCAGCTTCACCGGCAGTCGTCCGTGGCCGATCAGTGATCCGACCTGGACGCCCTCGAGGGGTAGGTCGGCGACGGGTGGCTCCAGGTCGGGGATGGCGAGCGTGTCGATTCCCGGGAACCGGTTGTCGTCGGCAACGGGGATCCGGAACAGGTTCGCTGCCTCCCGTGGGCCCATCAGCCGACGTAGCCGTGCCAGGACCGGATCGCCGAGCGTCGGGGTCGGCTGACCGACAGCCAGGTCCCGATAGGCCGCGTCGAGGACACCGTCGTCCACGTCGACACCGCCCCGCAGCACGGCGAACCCACCCCGCAACACCGGCTCGGGCGCCATGTGGTCTGCAGGTTCGCTGATGCTGTGCCCGAGGGCGGACAGCAGCGACCGGCTGAGACGTTCCGGGCTGGCCACCAGGCAGCGGACCCCGAACAGCGGACGGAGTGTGAGCAGGGAGCCGAGCGTCAGGAGAGCGGTCCGGAGGGGGCCCTTCTCAGGAAGTTCGACGTCGAGTTCGGTCACGAGCTGTTCGAGGGCGTCACGCTCGCTGCCGGTCATGGCGGTCGGTTGCAGGACGATCCGCACGCAGACCGGTGCCTCCTGAGCGAGCAGCACGGTGGCGATCCGGCGGAGGTCCGCTGATGCAGGCCCGAGCGTCCATGTGCTCCACAGCCGACTGGTCGACTTCCTCGGTGGATCATCGGCACTGGTGAAACCGGGAGGTCGGCGCGTTGATGGTGCGATGCAGGGCTCCTCGCGGCGAGCGATCTCTGCGAACGACGTCGCCTCGAACGGGTTGAGCAGCCGACTCAGCTCCTCCGGGTCGTCCACCGGTCGGAACGACCACCGAAGCGGGGGAGCGGACAGCAAGTCGAGCAGGTCGTCGCACAGCTCGGCTACGACATCCGGCGAATCCGAAGAGACGATGGTCAGCAACGCCAGATCGATCGTTCCTCGTTCCGGCTGAACGATGTCAGGGCGGGCCACCGCCTGGAGGACGAACCGCGCGTCTGTCTGTCCTTCGAGAGATGTGACCAACGCGACCGCATCCGACGTGATCGACTCGGCGTTGAGCTTCCGATCCGGGTGCAGGTGCTCCAACGTGAGGGCGAAGCACACCCCATCGCCCCAAGTCGTCGCCGCAACCCCGCCCACGGCGCACAGCGTATTCCACGGCGGGACCGTGAATCGTCGCCGGGTCGGTGACGACGTCGATGCGGGCGGGACCGGCCCGCGCTTCCCGACCGCCGAACTCTCCACCGGTCTGTCCGGGTCCGTCAGGGGTTCGGCCGGCGCGGCCGGCGGGCGATGGCGTTCACCCGGTTGACGACGTCTCTGGCCCGATTGGGGATGTCGCTTGCGGTCAGCGACGCTAGGACGTGGCGCCACTGGGAGTTGCTGCCCGGCTTGAGCACGGCGTCCTTTCCAGGTAGGGGTGGAGGTGGTCCGGTGCCTCCTTGAGAATTGATCGAGCGACGACGCCGCCGCTCGAGGGACTTCCATGTCTGGTCCTGCTTGCGGAGTCGGTGCCTGTCGAGCACCGATTCGGGGATCATCGACCAGATGTCGAAGGCGCCGTGGCTGATGACCTCGAGCTGGGGGATCTGTTGTTTGAGGTTATCGATGATCTGTTGGGAGCCGGGGTAGTCGAGAGCGGGGTTGTCGGTGATGACGACGATCGGCGTTTCGGGCGGGTAGACGGCCGAGATGAGGTTGTCGACGGCCCCGGCGACCGAGGGGAGCCCTCCGGCGGGGAAGAACCGGATCCCGGCGGTGTAGGCATCGACGTGACTGATGAGCGGCCAGATCCGCTGGAAGTACTCCAGATCGAATCTGCCTTCGACGATCACCGGGAGGGTCCCGGTGAAGAACAGGTCGGAGAGGTCCATTCCCATGTCCGCGGCGTGTTGTGCGACCTCGTCGACCTGTGGTGGCGTCCATAGGTTCGTGGTCGTGACGCTGTGGTCGATCCCGTCGTCGTCCCGGTCGTCACGTCGGCACTGGAGGATGGTCACGTCGCCGAACCGCTGAAGCTCCAGGAACGCCGGCGCGTGCGTTGCCACCACGACCGACACCGGTGGCGTCCCGGTTCTGGTCAGGGAGTGCAGCCAGTGGGCGACGGCCGATACCGCGGAGGGGTGGAGGTGCCGTTCGGGCTCGTCGACCAAGTACAGGGTGGCGGCCGCCTTGGCCCGGGTGACGTGGATCCGATCTCCGTCGATGACGGTCCGGGCCACGGTCAGTCGGCGCGATGCCTCCCGCAGGGATAAGTGCACCCAGCTCTGCAGGCCCGTGGCGAGCTCGGAGAACGGGCAGGGGCCGTGGTCGTCGACCAGCATCATCTGCACGTGGGGTCCGGCAGCAGGATCGTCGATCATCGTGATCGTCATGCGCTCGTAGTCGGTCCGGAGGAACTCGGGGATCAGATCGAAGGAGCGTTCGGCGAGCAGATCCAACGCGGTGGACACCCATGGCGCGATCTCGCCGTCCCTGTCGAGCAGGTGGCGGATGTCGCCCGGGTCGTCGGGGTCGCCGGCCGAGCTCCATCCCTCCGTCGAGGAGTCCTCGACGATCGCGGCCAGGAAATCGCTCGCCGCGTCGCTGCTGTCGCGCACCGACCGGCTGGTGTCGAGTCGGACGACCTCGCCTGCGGGTCGGATGAGCTGAAGCGCCAGCGCGGCGTCGACCTCGACCGGCGATCCCGTCGACTCCACCACGAAACTACGACCGTTCTCCGGCCCGTGGATCCGAAGGGGTCCGTCGGGGATGACGAGCCGGGATCGCAGGAAATCCTCACCCTCCTCGGAGGGCACCCACCACCCGCGGCGCCCACCCTCGGGGACGGGACCGGACAGGACCGACTCGATGCCGTCCAGGAGGGACGACTTGCCGGTGTCGTTGCGGCCGATGATCACCGTGAACGGGGCCAGTTCGACGTCCACGTCGTGAACCGGATGGGGTCCGCTCAGATGGACCGACTCCACCAGTTGCGGTGGCCGGGCCATGGCCGAAGCGCTGGCCGGCGACGGCTCACCGGGCATGGATGCGTTCGGCGAGCGCCGCGATCCTGCCGGGGTTGAGAGAGGTGTCGGTGTCGCTCACGCCGGTGGCGACCAGGAACCAACCGCAGTGATCCAACTGGGCGTCGACGTTGTCGATGTCGACCCCCGACGCCACCGCCAGCTGGTCGGTCCGATCCAGACCGGCTCGGAGCGCGGCGAGCTTCTGGGGGTCGGCCGGCTTGCCCGTTCCCGGACCCGAGGTGCACACGACGTCCATCAGCTGGCTGGCCGTCCGGGCCGCGGTGGTGAGGTCCTCCACGACCCGTTGGTACTTGAAGGCGACACCGCCGAAGTAGAGGCCCGGCCAGCCGTCACGCGCGGCCTGGGCGTCGATCGCGGCACGTTGCTCGTCCACCGGCAGGGACTCGTCGATCCGGGCGTTGTCACACCACAGCCCGTCGACCCGGCCCCGCGATCGGGTCACGTCGTTGACGAAGCTGCCCGCATCGCGGCAGTCGATCCCCAGGGGGTTGATGCCGATCCACGCGGACTCACCGGTTCGGGATCGGACCTCCTCGACGGAGTCGGCGAGCACGTTCACGCCCGTGTAGTGGTTGATGAGGAACACTCCGTCGGCGCCGTTGCCGAAGGCGACGTCGGACTGCTCGGCTGCGTGGTGGGGGTCGGTCAGATGGACGACGACCAGCAGCTGTGCCGTCATGGACGTTCCTCTCGGGTCGGGTCGCGTCATCGTGCCAGGAGGAGCGCCAGCGTGTCGTCGACGAGTGCGCTCAGGAGTTGGTTCAGGTCCCGGACCTGCCAGAGCAGCGCCTGCAGCGCAGCGGAGTCGGCGGAACCGGACCGGGTGAGAGCGGTCTTGTTCTGATCGAGGTTCTCCAACGTCGCCTCCAACAGCTCCCGGATCATCTCCGGTCGTGGCACGCCGTCGATGTCCTGGTCGTGCAACGCGTCGCGTCGGAACCGCTCGAGGTCGTCCACCAAGCCGTCCTCGACTTCGTACTTGACGACCAGGGCGGCGTCCGATCCGGCCCCGTGTACGTGGGCGACGGTCAGCGCGGCATCCAGTCTGTGGTAGATCGCCGCGACCCGCCGAGCGGTGGTGAGCACCGCGGAGAGATGGGTCCGCACCCACTCTGCTTCGCGATCGTGGGAGTTCTCATCGGGGCGGGATGGCACGTCATCGTCCTCTCTGTGGTCACGACACATTCGGGTGTCCGAGGTTCGGGGTCGCTCGGGTCTGTGGATCGCCGTCGAAGGTGGCCGAGCGGGACCAGGGCGTGAGTACGTGGGCCGGTCCGGGGCAGGACCGGCCCACGGGCCGCACGAGCACCCACCTGCGGTCTGCAGGTCCCCTCCACGTGGGCCACCCACATCCAACATCGGGTGTGCGTGCACTCATACGGCGACGACCGCACGTGTCGGCGACGGCCAGATTGACCGGGTGTGTGACAGGGACCTCCCGGTGGCCAGGGTCAGGTGACGTGGTGTGCGACACCGTCGTCGCGGTCGGTCTCGGTGGGCGGAGTCGCCCGTCGACCGAGCAGGGTGAGGAGGAAGTCCCTGACGTCGGGCCACCGTGGGGCCACGATGTTGCGCGTGGCGTTGGACCGGGTTTCGGTCCCTTCGAATCCGGTCCGACCGACCTGCTTGCGGAGCTGTTCCACCTGGCGGCGCGTGCCGAGCTGAGCGACCCCGATCTCGGGACGGATCTGTCCGGCGAAGTCCGAATCCAGATACACCGCGACCGACCCGTTGACCTGGGCCCGCCGTGCGCCGAACTCGGCCAGCACATGATCGTCGGGTCGTTGCGGTGCATGGTCGTGGGCCGGCTCCAGGACTGCGGCGAGGAGTTCCTCGGGTCCGTTGATCTCCCAGCGGTGATAGACCCAGTCCGTGCCGGCCTGATGGATCCGCAGCTGGACCAACGGGTGCTGACAGTGGGGCGTGATGGCGAGGGTCCGGACCGAGAGGTCCCGGAGCCCGTCCAACACCGCGATGCCGGAGAACACGTCGGTGCCGACCTCGGCCGGCGCGTTCTCGTCGAACACATCGACGATCGCCATGTCCACCTCGGCCCACCGTTGCGGAGGCCACAGCACGGCATCGTCCTGGTCGGTCACGGCGACGACCTCGATGTCGTCACTGCGCCGCAACACCTCGGCCATCGCGGTCCGCTTCCAGTGGTCATCGTCGACGACCACCACCCTCTTCCTCGCCATGGGCGGATGCTAGGTGACCGGGGCGAACCCGGGACGAGATCCGTCGCCGGGCCGCCTCCCCGGAGAGCCGATACCGCCGGGGTGTCGCCCAGCCCGCCGGCATCGGCCGCCACGGCGGGCTGGCACGACTCCGCCGGGGCCCTCGACGTGGCTCATGGGGCTGTCGGGTGGTGCGAACATCAGCAGTCCGGGACGGCCCAGTCGACGAAGTGCGTGTACGGCGTCCTTCCCGGCACGTCTCCGTTCCAGAAGGTGTTGGCCACGGCGTAGAACTCGTCGTTCCAGGGAGCGGTTCGGATCCGGTACCAGTAGCCGGACGGCATCGCCGAGGCGATGGTCGTCGCCGGCTTGACCTTGCAGCTGATGTCGACCCAGGTCATCGGGGGGATGCGAGGGCCGACCCCGGACGCATTGGAGGGGTCGCGGAACGTCGGTGACCCGTGGGACCCGGACTGCTCGCGGTAGACGGGCCGGGGCGGGGTCGTGGGCGTGGGCGGGATGACGATCGTCGTCGGCGCCGGCACGGCCGGAGCTGTCACGGAGGGTGCTCCCGAGGCTCCGGTGGTCGGCTGGGGAGCGGGGCTGGGTGCGGTCGACGGACCCGCTGAGGGCCCGACGGGTGCAGCCGGTGACGGTGACGGCGGGGGAGTGGGAGCCGGCGCAGGTGCGGGCGGGGGCGTCGGGGCGGGGCTGGGCGCCGGGGGAGACGCGGGGGCAGGGAGATCCTTGAAGTGGATGTACTGGAACGAGGTCGCGGGGACGGTCCGGGTCCCGTAGCGGCCGTCTCCCCTGTGGTTGTACTCCTCGATCGTCACGTTGCCGCCGTCGACCACCGCGACCCACGCGACGTGGCCGTACTTGTTCGTGGGTGTCGCCCCGCGCCAGGCGATGGCGCCCCGTGCTGGTGTGGAGTCGACGCGGATCCCCCGGTCGCGGGCCTTCTTCGCCCAGTCGACCGCGTTTCCGTAGAAGGGGATCTCGTAGCCGTTGCGGGAGTGAAGGGCCCATGCTGCGAAGCTCGTGCACTCCCGGACGTACTCACGCCACGGGTCATACTGGGAGTCCATGCGGAGGTGCTTGTAGGGGTAGTCGTCACCGACGACTCCGCCACCGCCGCGGCCCGCGGGCTCCACATCGGGGAGGGTTGAGGCGTCGAGCTGTTCGGTCCCGTCGGGCGACGGTGACGGCTCTTGGCCGCTGTGGCTCGGCGCGGTCGTCGCGGCGGCCCGTTCGGTGGGATCCCGAGGCGAGTCGGCGATCGTCCATCCGATGACTCCCGCGGCGATCACCAGGGCGACCACGATCGTGGCGCGCCCCGCCTTGTTGGCCAGTGACCTGTCACTTGCGGATCCCATGTCAGTCCTGTTCGTGGTGTCGGTGTCCTGTGCGCTGCCCGCCCGAGTGGTCGGGACGGGAGTCGAGACCGCTCGGGTACGTGCAGCGAGATCATTCGACTGCGGACCGGTGTGCACTGGAACCGGGTAGAACGCGCAGAAGCGCCCCCTGGATCGGTGACGGCTCCTGCTCTTCGAGAGGATGCTCCTCATGGCAGTCGAGTCCGGACTCGAGGGTGCGGTAGAGCTCTCTGGCGATGTAGCGCTCGAGTCGGAACGCACCCGATGAGGACGGCGGACCCCGCGGTCGGTTGTGCCTTCGGCACGGCGTCGTTCGATGTAGGTCTTGGTCGCCGGTCGTGCCGTTGGCATTGGATGGCGATGCTGTGCAGAGCACAGTCAAGGCGCCGATCACCGCGTCCACTGAGGCGGTGCCGGGTGGCCAGGCCGGGCGACGCCGGGATGGGGACGACGCCGGCGGGCACGGCGAGTGCTGCCTCGCTGCGCACCCGACCTTGGTGCGACCAGGCCACGAGGGTGGTGGCCCCGACGATCGGGCCGTCTCCGATGAGCTCGAGCAGGCCGGTGCGCCACTCCCTCACGAGATCCTCAACGCGACACTGGTGGGTTCCGGCCTCGGTGCGCAGGTCGTGGATCGGCGAGCGAGCACATATCGCATCGCGAGGCCGAGGAGTCCCGGGTCGCCGCTGGGGCACCAGCGGCTGCAGGTGTCGACGATCTGGGCGGTGGTCTTGCCGCGGAACTTCGTGGCGAGCTGCTCGGGGCAGGTGGCCCCCAGCGAGACGACTTGGCGTTCGGTATCGCCGGTCATCTCGACCGCTGAGCGTCGTGCGACCAGCAGGGCCGAGAGCGTCTCGGTCGCCGGTGGCGCGGGCGTGGCCAGGGTGTGGCGTCCGCGGGCTTCGCGTGCGAATCGTCACGCGTCGAGGTCGTCGGTCTTCTTGCCCATGCGCTGGGCGGGCCGGTTCGGGCTGCTCTCGGACGTACTTGCCGTGGCCTGGAGTCAGGTGGCCAGGCCGTGACGCCGGCTACCGCGGCCCTCGATCACCCAGCAGCGGCTCCTATCGTGGTGGCGACGAACTCGAGAAGCTCGGCGAAGACTTGCGGCACGGGGCAGGCGGTGAAATTGCGCTCTTCTGCGCGTCTCAGTGCCTGACGCGGGGGCAAGGAAAACTCCGGTCGCGGTCAGGGTCAGGTTTCTATGCGTTCTCTTGAGCGTCTCAGTGCCTGACGGATCGACGGCATCAAAGGGCAGGCCAACTAGTCTCCCGAGTTTCTATGCGCTCTTCTGCGCGTCTGAGAGCCCGACGCGTTCGTCTTCTCGGCTCGTTCCGGCTCCATCAGTTTCTATGCGCTCTTCTGCGCGTCTGAGAGCCCGACCCGGGCCAGTCGCACTGACAAGCTCGATGCTCGCTCGGTTTCTATGCGCTCTTCTGCGCGTCTGAGAGCCCGACACCAAGAGTGCCTTGGTAGGCAAAGGGGGTCATTCGACTAGTTTCTATGCGCTCTTCTGCTCGTCTGAGAGCCCGACTCGCCATCGCTGCTTGGTGGTGCTACAACTCCATCCCGTTTCTATGCGCTCTTCTGCGCGTCTGAGAGCCCGACGTCGCGCTCAAGAAGGAGCAGCACACGGGCGGTGGGAGTTTCTATGCACTCTTCTGCGCGTCTCAGAGCCCGACCCCAGCACGTTGGGACCCCCGTGTCAAGGGCCAGTGAGTTGTGCCCGGGGGCGGACAGTGGTTCTGCCCGGTGATGGCCAGCAGAACTGCCCGGTGGTGGCCGGGTGTTCTGCCCGGGGGTTCAGTTGGTCAGGGGCGTGACTCCTTTGCCGGTGGTGGCTTGGGTGAGGCGGATGCTGTCGCCGGTGGTGAGCACGATGTGTGCGTGGTGCAGGAGCCGGTCGACGGTCGCGTTGGCGATGGTCTTGGGCATGAGTTCGTCGAAGCCAGCGGGGTGCAGGTTCGATGAGAGCGCGATGGAGCGTTTCTCATACGCGGCGTCGACGACGCGGTAGAGGGCTTCTGCGGTCTCGGCGGTGACGGGGAGTAGGCCGATGTCGTCGATGATGATCACGTCTGCGCGCATGATCTTGCGGATGGCGCGGCTGGTGGTGTCGTCGGCTCGGTGACGTCCGATGAGGACGCCGAGGGCCTCGAGGCTGAACCATGAGACGTGGGCGCCGGCGTCGATGGCTTGGTGGCCGAGCGCTTCGAGGAAGTGGCTCTTGCCGGTGCCCGACGGTCCGCACACGACGATGTTCTCGTGACGGTCGATCCACTCGAGGGTGCGTAACGCCCGCTGGGTGGGTTCGGGGATGGAGGAGACGGTGTCGTCCCAGCCGTCGAAGGTCTTGCCGGTCGGGAACCCGGCGGCCTTGCGTCTCGCGTTGATCGAGGATGCTTGGCGGCCGGCGAGTTCCTCGGTCAACAAGGCTCGGATGGCCTCCGCGGGGTCCCAGCGTTGGGCTTTCGCTGTGGCGAGCAACTCTGGGGCGGCGGCGCGCATGTGCGGGAGCCTGAGTTGGCGCAGCAGGTCGACGACATCATCCGCGGGGTTCGAGATCGCGTTCATCTGCCGAAGCCTTCCCAGGCGGAGGTGCCGGTCTGCAACGAGTGCACGTCACCCGCAGAGCGTCGTTGTCCGGGTGGGTTCGCAGCGAGGATCGACGCGAGGTCCCCGTCCGCGAACCGGCCGAAGCTGGCGGCGTGACCCAACGCCCAGTCGACACGTTCGGTGCCGTGCAGCGCTGCGAGCTCGACGGCTTCGGCCATCTTCACCTTCACCCTCGACGTGCCCGCCGACGCGGCTTCGACCAACCAGAGCCGGGCGCCGTCACCGAGCGCCAAGAACGCTTCCTCAGCTCGGTTCGATGGCTTCGGTTGGCGGCCGGGACCGTCGGGTCGGGGCGGGTAGTGAGCGTTGTCGATCACCGGGTTGCCCGGTGTGGAACGGCGATGCCGGGCAACCTCGACCGGGCCCGCTGGGCCGCAGTGCACGGCGACGATCTCGTCGCCATCCACGCGAACCCAGACGGTTTCATCCGCGAGCGTGTGGGGGACCGAGTAGGTGACACCGCCGTAGCTGAACGTTGCGGACCACCCAACCCGGCGGGTCTCACCGAACACCGTCGTGTAGGGCCGCTCCGGAAGCCGATGCAACCGGACCTGTTCCTCGACGAGCATCACCGCCGGTGCCCGCCGGGTCACTCGATGCTCGCGGTTGTTGACCTCGACCATGAACGCGTCGCACGCCTCGACCAACTCGCCCCACGACTCGTAGTCGCCCCGGAGGTTCGCATCGGTGGGCACCAGGTCGGCTTTCGCGACCCTGACGGTTGCTTCGACCCCGCCCTTCGACTCGGGATCAGCTGGCACGCACGTCTCCACGGTCACGCCGTAGTGGCCGCCGAACGCAACCATCTCCGGATGACGGACCGCGATCCCCGCCACATGGCCGGTGGTGACGGTGCGTTCGTTGTCGGTCAACCAGTAGGTCGGCACACCCCCGAAGACACGCATCGACCGGTCCAGACACGAAATCGTGGTGGCCATCTTGCGGTCCCACACCGGGATCACCACCCGCAACCGCGACCACGCCAACCACGCGCAGAACAACAACGTCGCCCGACCCCCAACACTCGGGCCTGTTCCCCAGTCCCACTGCGCCCACATGCCCGGCTCCACGATCCACGGCCGATACACACGGCGACGGCCCCTGGCGTGGTTCGCCTTCACCTCCGCGACCGCACGACGAACCGTGCGCTCCGAACCGGTGAACCCCAACGCCACCAGCTTGTCGAACGCGACATCGGCGCGGATCTTGGCGTCGCTGCGTTCCACCCACTCCTCGACCTTCGCCAGGAACGGATCGATGATCCGTTCCCGCCGCTCGGGTCCTTCATCGACCAGCTCGCCCGCGTCGCGCATCGCGACGTAACGGGCAACAGTGTGATGTGAGCAACCAGCCAACTCGCCGGCATCTCTGAACGACCCAGTCAGGTCGAACGCTTCCAGAATGTTCATGATCTCCTCGCGAGACTTCACTCGCACCTCCTGCTCGATGTGCTTCGTCACCAACGAGCAGTCGAGTAGGAGGAGCACCCCCACCAGCGGACCAGCAGGGAAACGGACTTCAACGAGGGCAGAACAACCGGCCACGACCGGGCAGAACTGTTGACCGCCACCGGGCAGCTACATGGCCGCCACCGGGCACAATCTCGGGTCAACTGACGGAGCCGTGGGTCGGGTGAAGGTGCGCACGCCGCCCGGCCCGTAGCTTCCGAGCTGTCTAGGACCGGCAGCGAAGAGCGAACGGCGTGCGCGTCAGCAAGGTACTGAAGGCGATCTGTGGGTTTGGTCGCGATGTTGTGATCATCGATGCCGACGTGGTCGTCGATGACCGACCGCGGCTGGTGGTGTGGGTACGCCCGAAGGTTCGCCGGCGGGGTCGGTGCGGACGGTGCGGCGGGCTGGCGTCGTGGTTCGACAACGGTGACGGGCCGCGTCGGTGGCGCCATGTCGACGCCGGGTTCGCGATCGTCGAGGTCGTGGCGGTTGCCCGCCGGGTCGACTGCGGATCGTGTGGGCCGACGGTCGCGGCGGTGCCGTGGGCCCGGCACGCGTCGAGGTTCACGAGGGCTTTCGAGGACCTGGTCGTCCATGACGCGATCGTTGGGAACAAGCAGGCCGCAGCGGACCGTTACGCGGTGTCGTGGCGGGCGGTGAACAACATGTGTATCCGGGTCGCGAACGAAGCCCTCGGTCAGGTCGACCTGTTGGATGGGCTCCTCGCGATCGCGATCGACGAGGTCAAGTACAAGAAGGGCCACAAGTACCTGACCGTCGTTTGTGACCACGTGACCGGCCGGGTGGTCTGGGCGGCGAAGGGCCGTTCGAAGGAGGTGGTCGGCGACTTCTTCGACGCGCTCGGGGAGCGGGCCGCCGAGCTGGCGTTCGTGACCGCCGATGGGGCGAGGTGGATCACCGACGTCGTCGCCGCCCGAGCGCCCGACGCGATCGTGTGTCTCGACACGTTCCACGTGATCGGCTGGGCCACCAAGGCCCTCGACGAGGTCCGCCGCGAGGAGTGGAACAAGCTCCGTCGAGCCGGCGCCACGAAAGCTGCGAAGGCGTTCAAGGGACTGCGGTTCTTGTTGCGTCGCAACTGGGAGAACCTCACCGCCGCGCAGAAGGGCACCATCCGTGACCTGGAGAAGGCCAACAGTCGGGCGTTCCGGGCGTGGCAACTCAAAGAGGAACTTCGCGACATCTTCGGCCTCCCCCTGCGCAAGGCCCAGCGGGCGCTCGATGACTGGCTCGCGTACGCCAGCCGTTCGAAGCTCACCCCGTTCGTGAAGCTCGCCCGAACGATCCGCGTCTACCGGACTTCGATCGAAGCGACCATCGAGTGGCGCTTCACCAATGGGATCGCCGAATCGAACAACGCGGCCATCGGCCGCATCCGAGCCAACGCCCGCGGCTTCCACGACCCCAACGCGTTCATCACGATGATCATGCTCGAACGGGCCGGCCTCGCTCCTGACCTCCCCTGGGCATCCTGACCCCCGACAGCGTCAGTTGTCCCGGAAATCGGTGTCGATCGAACATCCGCGAGGACAGCGTGTCCCCTCACAGCGCTTGAGCCGAGCCTCTCGCCGCTCAGTGCAACGGCCGAACGTGATCGGTCGATTCCGATGTAGAAGACCCGATCCATGTGACCGAGTCGTTCGAGGAACGGGACAAGGTTCCCTGGCCCGCAGCCGGCATCTAGGACTACCGCCCCGGGAGCCACAGCATGGATGGCTTCATCAATGGCCCGAATGAGGGGGCTGTTATTGTCGATTATTGGATCGAACGGACTCAGCACCATATCGAAGTAGCGCTCATTTAGGGCTCTGTTGTCGTTTCCGTGGGTTGCTGGGTTGGGTATCCGCGGGTGCACCCCGTCTCGTTCCTACGTTTCCGGACGTCTGATCTGGTCGCGTAGAAGGAGACGGGGTGCGAGAGGCAAC
>WBZM01000289.1_pt2 | contig 45653 bp, 54 predicted proteins | sample 5204271 | NCBI WGS metagenome assembly WBZM01 (sample SAMN12344346, study PRJNA552823) | activated sludge metagenome | biome: Activated sludge suspended growth; feature: Nitrification reactor; material: Wastewater; isolation source: activated sludge from nitrification reactor of wastewater... | reverse complement strand
CGCTGCAATGTTTCGACATAGTTTTGGCTTCCCGTCGTGGTTTGTTCGTAGCTTACTTCGTCGCCACTCAGACTCTCTAGTTTAGCTTCATTTTGCTTGTCGACATCAATATTTACGGTATGTAATTCGGTATACACCATGTCGTGTGGCGGTTCATATTCGGTGCGTTCCATCAGCGCTTCGGCATGCCTACGCCGCAGGTCTTTAGAACGCATGGCGGTCAAAATTTCGCTCAGCAGCCCTTCGTCTTGGCGATACTGCTCACCCAAATAACAAATTACGGGGTCGAGCTCTTGCCACGCCTGGCTATTCACCACAAACCCACCCATGCGCGCGCCGTCACGATTCACGGGCGGCAATTGAAAAAAGTCACCGCTCATAATTACCTGAATCCCACCAAATGCTTGGTCGGGTTCTTTGCGCACTAGCCGACACACTTCGTCGACCATATCCAGCCGATAGTCATGCAGCATCGAAATTTCGTCGATAATCAACACATCAGTTTTTTCGATAATCTCGCGCCGACCTTTGGCCAAATTATCGACAAAATAATTCGGCAGTTCGTCGTGCACACCAATGCCGCTCCAGCTATGAATCGTGGTACCGCCCAGGTGCGATGCCGCCAAGCCTGTCGTGGCAGTTACACTCACATGCTTACCCTCGTGTTTGGCAAGTTTTATAAACTGGTTCAAAACATACGTCTTGCCACTCCCCGCAGGGCCCGTCAAAAACGCACTCTTCCCCTCTAGCAAAATCTCCAGCGCAAGTTGTTGGTTCATTACCTACTAGTATATCATCGCGCTAGCTGCTCGAACGAATACCTTCAAACTGTTTAATGATTTCGCGATGGTTCATCATCATAAGCGCAAATAGATCTTCCCCAGATGCAACAAGTGCATCTACCATCCACGTCCCTGTTTTGTAGGCAATCCACTTGCGACCGTCAGGATGGTTGAAAAAATAGTCGAAATTCTTTTCACCAGATTCTGGAAAACTATTTACTTCATCCCACCATTCTTGCATGGTCTCATCGTCTTCATATTGGCCCCATAGAGGTTTTGCCCCACTGTACTCACGTTCAAATACCGTTGCAAGGCCTTCTGTAACAAGTCCAAACAATACCGATGCACTCCACGGTTCGTGCGAAAACGTAACCGTATGCACTAGTTCATGAAAAACAGTACCGCGCAGTGACGCTCGCAATTCTTCTATTGGGTATGGAGCATTAAAATCAAACGTAATTGATACATACTCATCGTTATAGGTTATTCCAATTTCTCCCGTCTCGGGGATTACATCATCGGAGGTTGTCGGCGAGATTACAATATTCACATACTTTGGGATGTTCGGTAGTATTTTACTGACATCTTCCACTGCATCGGTAATAGTCTGGACAATTACCTGTTTACTTATACCGTTTTTAGCTGCTTTATTCCAATATTTTGAATCGAGTACAACGATATTCAAATCTTAATTGTACCACTACAACCGTTCGCTTTTATTGATTCATAATCCTCATCGAGCCACGCAATTATCTTGTACACATCTTTTTGTGTTTTGTTAGTATCAAACATCTTGCAACCATATTGCCTGGCATCATTACAAATACGTTGATTAAACAAATTAACCCATTCAACTTCTTTGTCTTTTACACTATCGCTATAGCTCGCAGCTGGGCCAAATAGGCCTCGCGAAAAAACTACTTCTCTTGTACGTTCCTGATTTTTGTCTGATAGAAATAATGTCTGAACATGAATCGAATCCCTAAGTGGTTCAACTACCAAATGCGGCACAATATTTACGCCCTCTACTATCATACCCTGTCGCCACACCCAATCATGTTCAATAAAATTCCGTATTACTGGCCAAACTTCGTCAGCCTGGTTATATTCAAGTGTAGCGATTTCGTCGGCAGTATAGTTATTCAAAAACGACTCGGCAGTGTGGCCTTCCTCATTAAAGAGCAGCGGATATTCAGAAGTATCTTTTACTGTACCCTCCATAATTACACGAATCTGATCCGTCGAAATATACGGCAAATCATAGTGCCTTGAAAGAGCCTGTGCTATAGTCGACTTACCGACCGTTGGCATACCACCAATAAGAATAATCCTTCGCTTCATTACACTCATTGTATCACTGCCTTTGGCGAGACTCTACAGCCGTACACCTTCGCGCGCTTTATTCGCCCATTCATCCGCCAGCTCGTTGCCTTCATCGCCATTATGCCCACGCACCCACACTAGTTCGGCAAGTGAATTTTGATACAGCTCGTAGGCTTCACGCACTAAATCTATATTTTTTATTCCGCCCTTTTTCGTCCAGCCTTTTGCTTCCCAAGCAGGCGCCCATTTGGTCAGTGTATTGATCCAAAACTCACTGTCGGTATATATTTGACACTGAAAATCGATCGAAAGCTTCATTGCAGCGATTAGCGCCATACCTTCCATACGAATATTAGTTGTTTTGCCATTTTCACTCCCGAGCGCCACAGGTTTGCCATTTTCAATTACCGCATAGCCACCTGGCCCAGGATTTGGACTCGCGCTGCCGTCGGTATAAAACACTCTCATTGCATTCTACCCACGCGGCGCTTCGCCGTCTGGTTCGCCAAGCAGTTTTTTACTTTTTATTTCGTAGCGCTTACCTGTTACAGCACTGGTAATATAATCTTCGTTGATCAGATTTACAAACATATCAAGGTCATTACCGTCCATGATAATAATCCGATCTTGCTCATCGCTCATGAGTTCGAGCTGCATTTCGTCGGCGTATTCTATGGCCTTTTCTTGGCTCACTTCACCGATCTCGAGTTTTTGCAGCTTGTTGACAATCTTTTTGCGGTCACGCACCAGTGCCTGTAAATCCACACCTTCGGGAAAACTTAGCTTATAGGCCTTTTCGATCTCGGCAACTTTTTGGTCGGCCAGTAGCTGTTTTTTGTATTCATACTGAAACAGTTTTTCGAACTTAGGCTGGTTAAACACAAAAATATCACCGTCTACGATCAGCACTTGGTTATCGTTCGGCAACTTCAAACCAATATCGGCCTTAAATGGCTCGAGCTTGCCGCCATTCAGTTCCCAGCTCGTCGCACCTTTTAAGGCATTGCTTTGCTGCACAGCTTTAGCAACATAAAATGGCTTCACCTTCGAATCAGTATTTTTGGGCGAAAACTTCACCAGTACCCCTTTGATCCGTTTAAACTCGTGCTCTTCTTCGCTAAATTCTTCTACATCTTTGCGCTCAGTTTCTAGTAAATGTAGCAACGTTTCGGCACGCCCTACGTTTTCGAGCCGTGTACGCAGCAAAATATCTTCGCCACCATCACTTCTTTCAAATTCATGCACCACAAGCCCTGTGCCCGCCCCCATATTGACATCATTCACAATATCGTAGAGAAATAGCGCGCGAATCTGCGTTTCCAGTGCTTTGTCATGGCGCAGCATATATGGCGTGTAATTTTTGTTAAACACAAAAATCTCAATATCAAGCTCGTTTTTTACGCCGTCTACCAAGTTTGCCCAGTTAAAGATATCTATGCTACTTTCGGTCGCTATGGTCTGATTGCCTGTTTGCTTTTCGGTCGGTGGGGTTGTTTGTTCGTCTTCCATGGTTTTTCATTATAGCTGTAAATGCAAACACATGCGAGTAGTTTGGTAGTGTTCTTTCAGAGGATGTGTGGAAATTACTTGAATAAAGCAATTTCCAGCCCAACGCTAGAAAAAGCGCCAGTGGCGCTTTTTCTAAAAGAGTATCTAATGAAAGAATTCTACCAAGCTACGACAATCACGCAACTATTTTTCGCAAGCAATCCCATCATTGTCGCGGTCGAGTTTTTGCTGATAGCTCGAATCTGACCTTTTAATATTGAACACTCCTGCTTCAAACGCTTCAGTACAATTCGCAAACTTTCGTCCGTTGCTTGCATTCGAAGTTGATTGGTTTTTTACCTTTTCTTTCGCAGCTTCGCTTGGTACTGCGGCAGGGTCACTATTCACTGATTTTGTTTCGCCATTTGGCACCGTTTGGATTGGTGAATATTTACCATTCACATCTGCCTGTGACGGCTCTGTTACTACCAGCCCTGCATAACCCGCCCATAGAACAGCCAGAGCGATCAAAGCTTTCGCCCACGGAGACTTCTTAAAGCCTTCTGGGTCGTTCAAATACCACACAATAATCGCTACAATCGGGATAATCGGCAGCACGACAAGCCATAGCAGCCAGCCCACCAAAATGCGACGCCCACGCGTCCAGTTTTGATAACGATTCTTTGTTAAGAAAAATCGGCTCAGAATATACACCGCTGCCGTGTAGAAAAATCCACCCTTTGTATTGCGCTCGCGCTCGTTTTGTACACGCGTCGCTTCTTTTGCTGCTTTTTTTTCTTCAGTCAATACTGGTTTTTTGGCTTCTGCCATTTCGTTATACCTCGCACATTAAATATTGCACTTACTATACCACAACCGAGTTCAAAAACACACGAATTTTCACCATCCAATTCTCTTCTGCTACAAGGAACCTCCTTGTAGCAGATACTTGCCATGATTATGTTATACTATACACTACTACTAAACGGAGGTACCTATGAGTATACTAACCGACCTACAAAAACGTGCCGATACCAACGGTGACGGCAAAATTGATGCGAAAGACCTGCAAGACTTGCAAGACCAATACAAACAATACGGCGATATTTTAGGCAATTTAAAAGGCGTGGCCGACAGCAATGGCGACGGTAAAATCGACATGAACGACATTCAGGGTGCGATAGACAAGCTCGATACACTCGGCAAACTCGGTAGCATTTTTGGTGGTGGCACTGCTATAAAATCAGCCAAGAAGAAAAAAAGGTAGGCTCTACTTAGTGGGTGCTATTTTGTAACCTTCACCAGCTCCAACGATATCTACCGCCCTATCAACTACCCGAATCGCTGACTCATCATCAATTACGTATATCTCAGAATTCATCATAGTTGCAACATTCTGAATCTTCTCCTCTGTTATTTCTGGGAAATATCGCGAATTCAAATGAGGTCGAATACTAAAATCAACAGCCCTGTATGTCTTAGATAACGATTTACCTTTGGGTCCAAACTCCTCGTACTCTGGGTCATATAGCTGATCTGATTTTAACGCGTGCGAAGCTACGCGCAGCGTGCTCCCCATCACCATACTACCTGCACTAATCCCAGCATACACTTTCGATTTTAGTATTTCGGACAAAATATCATACATCCCTGACTTTTCCATCCAATAGGAAAGGTAAAAAGGGTTACCACCGCCTATAAAAATTACGTCACTATCCTTCAGCCGCTCTGTAAGTTCATCTTTATCTAAATGTGCAAGATCGACAATCTCCACCTTTGCACCTCTTTGAATAAGTCTGTACATGTCGTTTATAAGCCAAGATTTTTCACCTGCATCATACAGTGCAGCCGTTGGGATGAACACAATCTTCATGTCATCAAATGACTTACCAGCTAGCTCTTCAAGTATGTGAGCCAGTGTGTCATTTGTTATGCCACTTGATGTTAGCAATAGCTTCACAACCTACTTCTCCTTCACTGCTCGCTGATACAACGCTGCAAACAAAAACCCGAGCCCAACCGTCAAGATGATATGTCCAAGCCCCGCGATACCCGCAATCATAGCGCTATCTTTTACACCCTGCACTTGCATAATTCTGTGCACCAGCATCACTCCTGTTGTTAGTACCAACCCGCCGTTGTAGTGCCAGAAAAACAGGTTGAAATAGCGACTTTTGCTGAGACTAAATGCCTTTTCGAGCGCCATAACAAGTAAAAACACCACCATGCCAAGCACTAGCAAGTGAAAATGAAGCAGCTTCAGCTGTGACTCGCCCTCAAAATGCACCATTTGGTCGATATACAGCCGCACAAAAACCCCTGCGGCCAAACCCGCTACCATATATCCGAGTGCTGCGTTGTACAATTTTTTCATAACTCCCCCTTTATGCCACTCAGTATACGCTATTTGTACTGTCGTTGAATAGCTTGTACTGCTAATGGCACATAGCGACCTTCTAGTTCGTGTCCACCAATGAAAGATTTTACAGTAATATTGCCGTGGTTTTTGGCAATTTTTTTAATATTCGTCCCAATCACAAATGGATCGATCGAACCATACATAATGTCAATTGGCACATTAAGCTTCGCGATGTCCTGGAGTGACGTTTGGTTGATAATCGCCGCTTTTAGGGCAGATATATAATCATCTACCGTATCTGGTGTTATTTCGAACGCGCGGCCAATCAAACCATACTTTTTAGCAACAGTACTCATACGAATCAGCTGGTCAGGATAATTGGTGGCAAGCGAATATAGTGTCCGCAACTGTGAATCGCGATCGGGCAAATATTTATTAGTTTTGTCGTCGTAAAGTGGCGGACTAAATAGCACGAGCGAACGCACCATAGCCTGCCAGCGTTTGGTAAATTCAATGGAAATCAGCGCTCCCATAGAATGCCCTACTAATGTAACTTTTCCGATCACTCCTTTTGCGAGCAGCGTCTTTGCCAGTGCCCGCGATTGCATTTCGGCGTTGTACTGCGCCCACTCGGGTTTTGGTGATTTTCCAAAGCCCAGCAAATCTACCACCAAGATATTCACTGGCTCGTTTTTTAGCTGCTCCAGCACCGCCTGCCACGCTGCCCCCGAAGCTCCCACGCCATGCAAAAACACCAGCGTTGCCTTGGGCTTTTTTACCTTTCGATGCTCATACACATGCAGCGTATAAGGTATACGCAGCGTTCTGTGAATCAACCTATCGATTACTTGCACTGCTACCTACCTGTAAATTGCAGAAAAATATAGATCACATAAATAATCACCAGGATAATCGATACGAGACCTACCTTCGTCTTAAGCCGTCGGCCTGGCTCCGCAACTATATTTGCCGCCCGATCCCCTACGCGCGCATCGGCATAATAGTCACCCTGCTCAGCAATTTCTCGGCCAACCTTGTTGATAATATCGAGCATACTTTTCATAATCTTGGGTTTTGCCAAACCATAATTCATTTCGTTATATATATAAAACCTGTCGTCCACGACTTCCATGTCGTACATACCGCCATTTTCTAGCGCAGCCTGCATAACATCAGGGGTAAAAATGTACAGTGCGTCTGTTTTGTATTCCTTGGGAGCGTAGAGTGTAAAGTGTTGATCAAAATCACCTTCTAACGACAAACGTTGGTTTTTGTCGAGAGATTCTGGCAAATTTGATATAACTTTAAAGATATTGTTTTTCTTTGCATCGAGTACCATATGCGGGAGCTTACGTGGCAACGGCATCGAAGCAAATACCCAGTTATGTGTTTGCTGGCTTTTTCCCGAACCCGTAACAAACTTAAATGCGCCTACCTGCACTCCATTCTGAAACGTAATACCGTCTTTTAAAATACGCGTATGCCCTAGGTCAAAAAGCATACCGCTGATACTAGGGTCTTTCACTTTGCAGTTATAAGTAGCGTTGTTCTTTTTCGCAAACCGCGCAAGCAGCACGTGCTCACGACCGTACTGCGCCAATGTATACATGCCTATAGCAAACGACATCGCAAACGTACCCAGTATAAGCATCAAAAGCCCATTATCGTCAGATACGTTCACCCAAGCGGGCACTATAGCCGCAAAAAAGAGCGCTGCGACAATACCCATTACCCACGCAGGCACATACGAAACAAGTATCCAGCGCGCTGTTTGATTGTTTTTCTTAAACTCAGCAATCTCCGCACTGGTTATCGGCTGCTCAAGCACGCTGTAGTCCACAGTATTCATACTCTCATGGTAGCATGTTTTGTTTGTCACAGGGGTGAATCAACCCGCTCTTTACTTGCTACGCTATATATAGCGTACACCATATATAGCGTTTGGGCCGTGTGGAAAAGTTGTGGGGATAAAATATGGCACACTAGACTAGTGTTAAATTCTGAAATAAAAAATACTCAGCACAAAATCTGTACTAAACAACTATTACCCCGAACATGCATGCTCTACATGATAGAAGAGTATTTTACCACCAAGCAATAAGCGCTAAAAAGAAATCTTCTGCCTTGCCCGTCACAGCTGCTAGCAAAAATAGTAAAGACGTGCATGTCAGCACAGCAGCAGCGCCAATCATAAACGTATCGTGGTGCAAATTTGTCCAACACACTACCGCTGCCCAACCAATAAAACCTGCAATCATCAGTGCAAAGAGTGTCAAAAACCAGTTACGCGTGCTTCTTTTGTTGTTATTCATCTCTCCTCCTATTTTCAAACGATCAATTAGCTTTCAGCAGGCCTAAGTGCACGCATAATAGGTTTACCGATTTTAAAATATATAAACAATGTTGCAATTAAGTCAGCAATGAGAATATAGACTGGAAATGCAAGATGCTTAAAATCATATGTTGTCACTATAGCGATCGCAATAACTGCAGCTGCAATGCCAACAATAAAAGGGGCGGGATTTTCTGTTTCAGGGTATTTAAATGCTTTCACGAGCGTTGGCAAAAATGCTAAACCATCAGCAATTACTCCAAATAAGATAGCAATGTCACCCTGTCGCATAGTGTATGCTAGTATAAATCCAATAATCGACAGTGCTCCACAAAATAAATCAAACTGTGTTATTCTCCATTTTGGTTGCTTAGCAAAAAATGTGCTAATGACTACAATTACTGGCCCGATAGCAGTCTGCAATGTAAAAACTGATTCACGAAATGTAACACCCTGAGCTAGCATTCCCCCAAATGCTAGAAGCGGGGCAAACGACAATATGAACCACGTTACCCGATTTGGCCGTGTTCTTCCACGTATTACCGAGTAAGCATAAATAAGCGCACTAACTAAATTTATAGCGACTGCTAGATATACCCAGTTTTTATCGATCATATCTTTTCGTTACTGACTGACAAAGTTGCAATTTTTTCGCGTGATCCTACTAGTTTTATTTTCATATTTATAGTATATATCTTCTTAGTCATAAATACATCTCTACTCGAGTAGTTTGACTCTATCGATGCTTGTACGGTATACTACATACAGACATAGCCATCTAGCCATGTCATCGAAAATCTTCGGCGAGTAGTTTTCAGGCTACACTGCGGGAGATTTTTTATTCCAATCTTTATTTATTCTTGCGCTGAAATACCGACATGAAATCTTTTCTTCCTGAGCGCTTATCCACCTTGACTTGCACGCAGAATTCAACACCTTCGCTTGTCGACCCATAAAATCTGTGCAGGAAAACCTGTTGCTGAGTGGTCTCGATACTAGTCTCAGGATGCTGAGTCGTATGGCGCAACAAATCAATTGCTGCCATGTAAAATTTTAAACGTTTTCGTCGTTCTTTAGGATGTTTTTGCATGAGATGATCCCAAAAGATCGTCATGAATATTTTGTCACCTCGAAAGTATTTCGACCGAACATAGGGCTGCCGTTTTGTGATTTTACGAATTGTATTAAATTCTTTACGAGCAGCCGCAACGACTTCATCGTACGATGAACCTGGTAGCAAACCGTACCTTGAGCTATAGATTTGTGAGCTCATGCACACCCACTCGCTTTTGTTCTGTCGTATCCCTATCACGCACAGTCACAGTGTCATCTTCGAGTGTTTGGAAGTCGATCACCACGCAGTGTGGCGTACCGATTTCATCTTGGCGGCGGTAGCGTTTGCCGATATTGCCATTGTCGTCCCACATTACACGGCCTGGGTTTTCTTTGGCTAGCTTGGCATATACTTCACGAGCTTTTTCGACTAGTTCGGGCTTATTTTTTAGTAGTGGCGACACGGCGTATTTCATTGGTGCCAACTGTTCGGGCAGTGCCAAGTAGATGCGCTTTTCACCGTTTTGCTCGTCTTCGCGGTATGCGCTACATAGCACCGCCATCAGCGCCCGCTCCACCCCAAAGCTTGGTTCTATAACATGCGGAATAAACCGCGTGTTGGTGCCTTTTGCGGTGTATTCCATATTTTTGCCGCTGCTGTCTTGAATGTTTTTTAGGTCAAAATCAGTACGATAGGCGAGGCCCATTAGTTCTTCGCGGCCAATTGGATAGTCGAATTCGAAGTCGATGGTGCGCTTGCTATAGTGTGCGCGATCGTGTTCGGGTACTTCAAGTTCGTGCACCATGCTGTTTGGCAAACCGAGCGCTTCGAAAAATCGTTTACACTCGCCGAGCCAATGCTCGAACGCTTCCTCCCACTTTTCAGGCGCTACAAAATATTCAATTTCCATTTGTTCAAATTCGCGACTACGAAACACAAAATCTCGCGGGCTAATTTCGTTACGAAACGCCTTGCCCATTTGAGCCAAACCAAATGGCAGGTCAGGGTAAAAGCTATCGACTACGTTTTTGTAATTGGTAAAAATACCTTGGGCGGTTTCGGGACGTAGATAGCTCGCCTGCATAGGGTCATATGCTAAGAGTATGTTTCCTGTTTCCTCACTAAAGTACTTCTTGCCGTTCTCGTCAAAAATAGGAGTAGCTACCGCTGCAGGCCCAACGAATGTTTCGAACATCATATTGAATTGTCGAGGCTCGCTAAATATATCTTCTTTACCACAAGTCGGGCACTTGTTTGGATCATCGAGCTTATCGGCACGAAATCGCCCTTTGCAATTACTGCATTCCACCAGCGGGTCGGTAAACGTATCGACATGCCCACTCGCCTGCCACACCTTTCGGTTCATCAAAATCGCGGCATCTACACCGTACATATCGTCACGCTCGTCGACAAACATCCGCCACCACAAGTTCATAATATTGCGCTTTAGCTGCACGCCTAGCGGGCCATAATCCCACGTTCCACTTAGACCGCCATAGACTTCACTACCTTGGTAAATAAACCCACGGCGTTTGCACAAACTAACAATATCATCCATTTTTACTTTTTGGTTCATACAGGCAGTATAACAGATGTAAACGGGCTTGAACAGCACAGTCAAACATGCAAATTCATGATATAATAGCCTTTACATGCCAAAAGAGTTTACTGATACTATCCTACCCCACGAAGACGCTCACGGCCCGCTTCGGGATACAATAAAAAAGATTAAAAGCCTCCGTCGACATCATGGTGCACGCGAAGTACACAAACGAATCGCCAATAATGTACTCCTTACTTCTGAACTAAACCCCGAAGATTTAGTAATTTACTATGACACCGTAGGTGTTGACTGTACACTTGCTAATTACCCAATCGAAGCTCGTGAACACCACGAAAGCGCATTGGCGCAAGTAGAAAAAATGGGCGATGCAAACCCAAAGGCTTCTCATACCAGAGCTCGTATTTTTCGCAATATCGCCAACACTTATTTACATACGCCTCGCCCCGAACCCGCCAAGGCATTGCCGTTGATCGAAGCTGCCCTCGAACAACATGACGAAGATATCATAGCGTTTGCCAACGATCCCGACGGACTCGAAAAAGCCAACCATCACAAAATGATTACCGAAAAAAGCTACGAAGCGCGTGCGAAGATCCTATCAGACGATACCGATAGCGATGCATATCTGCGGCAGCTTATCAGTTTTTGCCTTACGACCGACCACAACATCATCGACCACGAATACGAATTTGCTCTCGATTTTGTTTTACATAAATGTAATCTTAACCCTATTCAGCGATACGCACTGACTATTCGTCAGTTGCAGCTAGAGATTGGCACAAAAAATTATAAAGCAGTAAAATTTATTCTTGCCAATTACGCCATAAAATCTGTAACAGAAACTTCGGGATCACTGGTTGGCACGGCAAATTCCTTAATGCGCTAACGCACGCTCGGCCAGCCACAGGCAATCATCGATCAGTGCGTTCGAATTTTTCACCTGGCGTGCGACATCAGGCGTACTACCACTCAGTATGCGCAAAAACTTGATATGGTCGCTACTAAATCGCCCATTTTCGTTGTAGCACAGCACCTGATTTGCTTCGTCGTAGTTGTAGCGCGCGTCTTCGACTAGTTTCATGCCGTTGTTATCGGACGCAAGATTTACACCATTGCCTAGCAGTGTCGCTAGCTGCAGCCAAAACCACGCGCGTACCAGTGCAAGATCTAACTCTGCGTCATTCAGCGCCGCCAAACTTTGGTCACACAGTTCAAAAAACGCAGGTTCGTCGAGCATTTCAGTGGCTTTAGTAATTTGCTTTAGCACTTCATACCCAAATTGCAGACGATCGTAGTCAGTCAAAATATTTCGATAAAAAACTTCTGCCCGAGCGCCTGTTAAAATCCCCATTTCGCCTTTGCCCGCTGCCACCGTAATATCAGAACGACTAAACAGCTCTATGCCGCCCGCCAGCTTACTACGTTCACGGCGAATACCCCTCGCCAGCACACTCATTTTGCCGTATTCGGGCGTGAGCAACTGCACAATCCGATCACTCTCGCCGTAGTTGGTGCGGCGCAGCACAATTGCTTTGGTACGAAGTGTTTTCATAACACCGCCCGCACCGCTGCCACGATATCGTCGGGGTGCATAGTCGCTTTGTCTAAAATCCTCCGTACACCGTAGCTCGCTACATCGTCGATGGCAATCATATCAGCTGCGTTCGTCGCCAAAATAATTGGAATATGCGCCAAATCAGCGTGCGACTTTAGTTCGTGGAGCAACGCCAGCGCGGTGGTTCCTACCAACAAAACATCGAGAATAATCACCTGCGGCTCCACTTTGTCGATCACATCGATCGCATCGACCGCGTGGGGCGCATGGTACGCTTCGTAGTTTTCGCGGCGCAACATACGCAAATATTGTTCGGCTAGCCATTCATCGTCTTCGACCACCACTACGCGCACACGGTTCATAGTAGCGACAATTGTTTACTTACTGGTACATCGACATAAAACGTCGCTCCGTCGCGGTGACGTGTTGCACCAACGCTCGCATTCATGCTGCGAGCAAACTCACATGCAATACGTAGTCCCAATCCGCTACTGCTTGGCCGTGCGTGCACAGGCTGCATCGAGATAGCGTCGGAATAAATGGCACGCCACACGCCCTGTGGCAATGCAGGGCCTCGATCGCGCACTGCCAGGCGTACATATTGTTTCCGATCAACAAGCTTTGTGTATAGTTCCACTACTCCATCGGCATCGCTGTAATGTAGTGCATTGTCAACAAAATTGAGTAAAATCCGTCGTAGCAAATCGTAATTTGCAACTACTAGCGGCGCCCGCACCGACGAACGGAGCGCAAGCGACTTCCCCATGGCTGCATACAGCGGCGAAATCTCTGTAGCCACGTCGCGCCATACTTCTCTCGCATGCACGGGGCTGGTGGCAAACAAGGTTGTTTGAAGCTGCTTGTACTTGGTGAGGTCGCTACTGTGTCGCAAAGACCGCTCGCTCAGTAGCTGAATTTGCCGTGCCACCGTACGGGCTGTTTTTGTATCGAGATGCCCCATTTGTAGCTCGAGCGCGAGCTGTCGCATTACCGCCAGTGGCGACTTTAGTTCATGCGCCGCGATCACCAGAGTGTCTAGTGAGCTGTCACCATTAATAGCAGGTAGCCCACTTCCTATGCGTCGCCCTACTCCCTCGCTCTTCATCTACATCTAGTGTAGCAGAAACCGAGCAATTATTCGTTGAACTTAATGGTTTTGATGATGTTTTCGAAGTCTGGTTTAAATATATCGGCGTCGGTAAAAATACTTACGGTTTTGTCACGTACTTTAAATATCACTACAGCTCCCCGCAAGTCTTTAGAAAAATTGCCATCAAGCCGCGTACCCGCCTGGCCGTTAGTGCTAAATTGACTCGACTTCAGGTCGCCTTTTTTGACTAACGATTCATACTGCGCCACTGCTTTTTCGTATGCAACTTGTTCGATAACAACGCGGAGTGCATACCTTTCATTGGTACTAACCGCAGGCACGAACCCAGGGTTTAGATAGGCTTTAAATGCTCCCCCACCAGTGCTCGCCGTGCTCCCGACATACAAGCTCCAAGTTTTTGGATAGCTAAATTCTACACGGCCATAATCGTCGGGACCAACAAATTGACGATTTGGCTCCTTTTCTCTTTGAGCAAAAATTTTGGCCTCTTTTTCAGACTGCTCTTTGCTTGCCAATGCCTTGGCTGCTTCGATTTTGGTATCGACATTACTTTTTTGTTCACTATATTGCATGTACAGCCAGATACAGAGCCCGAACATTATAACAATTACAACACCCATTAGTATCATGGCTATCATGCCGCCATCTACCGCACCTCGCTGATAGTTTCGTCGTTTCATGTCGTCATTATACTTATGGTTTTTTAGAATGTAAAGGCCGAACAGCATACAAATTGTGTGCGCCTAATTGTTTAATGCATGTGTGTCGCGGCAATACAAACCCATAACTTATTACGTGTAGTTGGCGATGCAGTCGCGAAGCTTCTGCTTCGATTTTTTTGGTAAATCGCTCGATATCCCTTCCGTCGCCAAACATATATACAACAGTCGTATTGTCAGGAAATGGCACGTTCCAAAAATTTCCCCAATGCACCGCGACATTTTTATCCCCACGACTAAGTAATTTCGTAATTCCCACCAAAAGTGGGTGTAGTTCATACCCCACAGCTTTTGCGCCACGACGCGACGCCGCACGGAGCACTTTGCCATCACCACTCCCTAGGTCAAGCACTACGTCGTGCTTCGACAGTGGGTACAATTCGTCAAACGCTACCGCCACATCTTTGCCACGTGCAGGTACGTACGGCGGCCCAAAAAACACCGTAAAAAATAATCCGAGAATAATTACTAATGCAACAATTACTAGCATCTTCTATTTGTCGAACGATTCCTTTAGCACTGTAATGGTGTTTTTCATTTCTGAAAGTTCGGTTTCGATTTCTTTGGCAAGTTTCGTTGCGGCTACAAATTTTTCATTGGCCTGCTCTAAACGAAACTCGTCGCCTTCAAACCATGCCACCAGTTCGCGCAGTTTGGCCATTTTTGTTTCGATATTACTTGTTTTTGACATTGGTTACCTCCGCTGTAATTATTCGTTGTAATTGTTCAATTTCGATACTACTCCCCTTTGCTACCTCGCCGCGCACAACACTATACCCACGAGCCAAAGCTGCCGCCGGGTTGAACTGTTCAACCATACGGCCGAGTAGCGCCAATTCACGTTCGTACGAACTATGTCGTTCACTATATAGCTGCTCCATGCGATCAAGGTAGGCTGTGTATTCCCCGCGAGTGCTTTCAACGTGCGCCAAAAGCGTGGGTATAATTGGCTGCACCATATGATTCGCTCGTGCAATAATCTCGCGCTTGTCGGGTACCAGCAGTTGCGCCGCGTTGCTCGGCGTACTTGCCGCCCTATCTGCCGCCAAATCTGCCAAGCTTTCGTCGATCTCATGTCCAATACCTGTCAGCACGGGCACACGGCTGGCTGCAATTTCGCGCACCAAAAGCTCATCGTTAAACGCGCTTAGGTCGTCGGCACTACCACCACCACGCAGAAGCACAATTACTTCGGGTAAAACTTCTTGGGTGTTTAAATGCTTTAGTGCCCGAATCATTTGGTCAGCAGCCGCTTCGCCTTGCACCTGTACGTGCGCCACATCAACGCGCAGCCCACCCCAGCGTTCACCCAAAATCTTGATAAAATCACCGTACCCAGCAGCCTGCGTACTGCTCACTACTGCTACATGGTTCGGTAGTTCAGGCAGCGGACGCTTACGCTCGGGCGCAAACAATCCTTCGCCTGCCAATTTCTTTTTCAGTAGTTCAAAACTTTTTTTCAGCGCACCTTCGCCGCTCGGTCGTATAGCGCGCACGGTCAGGCTAAACTTGCCCCACTGCGTCAGTTTTGGACTCGCCGTCACCACTACCTTCATGCCGTCTTCGATGGGCACCCGCAGCGCAAACACCATCATAAAACAGCCAATTGTCCCCTCATTGTCTTTTAGGTCGAAGAACACATACTTGCCTTGATTCACCTTAAAACTCGCGACTTCGCCTTCGATATCAATACTCGGATATGCATATTCGAGTGTTTGATTGGTCAGGGCTATAAATTCGCCAACGCTAAGTTTTAGGTTTTGGTTTTCCATACCGCACCAATGCATCCTGATAAAATACGTAGCCAAACAAAATCGTACCAAGCAACAAGATCACTCGGGTAAGTACCGTCCCTGCAATTGCTACACCGTGCGGAACACCTGCCGCCACCAAAAATCCTGCCATCACTACTTCGTAGGCACCCGCCCCACCAGGTGTGGCAACGAACGAACTCACACCTGCTGCCAGCCCAAAGCCTATTAGCACCGCAGCGGGGTTAACATTTACACCCAGCGCCCAAAACGAAGTGAGAAACAGCAACACGTCAAACACCACAAAAGCAATGCCCCACCAGTATGGCCCCCATAGCAATCGTTTTTCGCGACGTACCGTTAAATAATCTTTATGAATTTCTTCAAAAAACTCGACAACTGTCTTGCGGCGTACTACCGAGCGTTTTTTTCCGAAAGTGACAAAACGCACTATTCCGTTGATCGTTTTGTGCATCCAACCTGCAAACTTTTCGTAGCGAGTTGGCTTGCCCATCAGGTACATGCCGCCAACGGTCGCCAGCAGCATCGCCATAATCAAGAGTGCGCTAAACAAAATAATCCATCGATTAATATGGCCGTCGAGCGTAATAATCACCAACGAAATAAATAACAATGCTGCATACGAACCAAAACCCATAATAAACCGAATCAGCTGAGCTAGCGTGGCCCGTCCCGCACTAATCCCATACTTCCCCATGCGCCACGTCATGTAGCTAATTCCACTTACACCTGCGCTTGGCAAAATATGGTTTACAAAGTTCATTTCTAGCGCCATCCGAGCCTGGCTCATACCTGAAATATGTTTAATCACCCCTTTGGCACGTAAATAACTAAACATCATTTCGCCCGCCATAAAGTACGAAATAATCTGGAATGGAATCAAAAGCAGCAATATCGCAAAATTAACTTTGTCGAGCAATACCCATGCTTGGTGAATCTCGTGACGCGCGCCATAAACAATCAGCCCTAGGAAAACTAATGTACCCAAACTCACCCATGAACGTATAGACATACAGTCATTATACCCCAAGCTGTTATACTATATCTATGATTTTATGTATTTTGGGCCGCCAACCACAAATTGGACTCGCCGAACTTGAATGCGTGTTTGGCGCCGATGCACTCACACCCTTTTCGCACGAAGCTGCACTTGTTGATGCCGAACAATTTTCGGTTGAACGATTTGGATCAATTATAAAAGCAGGTGTCGTGGTCGCCGAATTTTCTCGTGTCGACTGGCGCACTGTGAGTACAAAAATTATCCAGCACTATTCACACGAATGGCGGCAAAATAACGGCAAGCAAACGCTTGGTATTAGTGTTTACGGTACCTCTGTGGCACCACGAGATGTCCAAAAACTAGGTATCGTATTAAAATCTAGGCTGAAAGCACATGGGGTGAGCCTACGCCTCATCCCCAATCAAGACCAAGCACTCTCGAGTGCCACCAGCCACCACAACAAACTCGGCCTCGCCCCCAACAAAACCGAACTACTCATTGCTTTTAGCAAAAACAAAGTCGTTGTAGCCGAAAGCCTCGGCGCCCAAAACATCACCGCACTCGCCGCCCGCGACCAAGGCCGCCCCAAACGCGACGCGTTTGTTGGCATGCTCCCGCCCAAGCTCGCACTCACAATGGTGAACCTCGCTAATGATACGAACAATGAGGAACCCGCGAACTCCGCTGTCTCTTTTTCTGAAGACTCTGCGTTCCCCGCAGCAGGGCCGCAAGACAAGACTGGCAGGCAGTTAGCGCGGCCCGAGTCTGAAGAAAAAGATGACAGCGGAGTGAGTGCAAGTACACCTACTATCCTCGACCCTTTCTGCGGCACAGGCGTCCTGCTGCAAGAAGCCGCCCTGCTCGGCTACAACGTCTACGGCACCGACCTCTCCGAAAAAATGGTCGACTACTCGCTCGCCAACCTCGAATGGGCCAAACAAAAATACCGCCTTAGCACCACCATCACCATCCACCACGGCGACGCCATCGAAACAAAATGGCAACAGCCCATCGATGCTATCGCCAGCGAAACCTACCTCGGCCAACCCTTCAGTGCGCCGCCCTCACCCACCAAACTCACCCAAGTCCGCGGCAACTGCAACGAAATTATCAAAAAATTCCTTACCAACCTCGCCCCACAGATCGAAAAAGGTATACCGTTGTGCCTTGCCGTGCCCGCCTGGCGCGACGCTCAAGGCCGCTTTACCCACCTTCCGCTGATTTCACGCCTCGAAGAACTTGGCTACCAACCTCGCCCCCTCCGTCACGTTCGCCACAGCGACCTCATCTACTACCGCGAAGACCAAGTCGTCGCCCGTCAGCTACTTCTCCTCACCAGATCTTGACTTTTAGAAGCAAATTGGCTACAATTAGACAGATTGTTTTATAAATTTTAAGGAGAACGCCTCGTGTCAAAGGTTAAAGCTGGTGGCTCAAGCAAAAATATCCACAACAACGCTGGTGCGCGCCTTGGCGTCAAGCGTTTTGGTGGCCAAAAAGTAAATGAAGGCGAAGTACTCGTGCGCCAAGTTGGCAGCAACAAAGTTGCAGGCCCTGGTACGTTTATGAGCAAAAACTTCACGATTCACGCCGCCAAAGAAGGCATCGTGGCTTTCAAAAAAGTCAAAGTTCGCCGTTTTACAGGCAAAACCGCCCCACGCACACAAGTTGTGGTGGAATAAGTTTAGCGCTTAATATTGCTGCCATCCCAGTGTGATTGAACGCTGTACTTAATGCTCTTACTTACATTGCTTAGCTATCAAACCTTTTGAGGCTTTTCAGTTACCGCATATAAGGCGCTTTGGAACGTACTGGCAATATATTGCTTACCGTTTTCGGTATGAACAAGACCAGCTTGCATACTTGCAAGCAGCGCTCTTAACCTAGAGTCACACTGTGGGCTGCTATACACGCTACCTATCGACTCAAGTAAGTACCTCTCTACTTCATCACTATTACCAACCTGAGTAGATAGTCTCGCTACATCATTACTGATAGTTTCCACTATAACTTTTTCATCATCTGCCAGCTCACTGTTGATAACGCTGTCCATAAGTGTTCCACGCAAATAATGGTTTTCTCGAATACTACCCAACGCCGCCCCTGTTGCTATTAAACCTGCGAGGTCTTGTCCTTGATCTTTCAGTACTTCAGCCATGTTGGCGAAATACCCTGCAGTCATATCAGAAGGTTGTTCAACCTGCATCATTTGGTCGATGGCTTGTAATAATTGTGATGAGGCGTGCAATGATACTTCAGTAGCTCCATTGCTACCTTCGCTTGTCTCGTATTCATGTGAATGTGACATTTTAATACCTTCCTTGATTTTTTGTTTTATTATTGAAACATAGTTTTATAGTAGCAAATTTTTGCCGTTTTGTCAACATAGTACTTATGCTTAAACCCTCCACTACACAGTGAAGGGTTGTATCTTGTACAAAGAAGACGTTATTCGTTTGTTGGTTCAGCAGGTGTATCCGCTGCTTCTGGTGCGGCGTCGGCTGGAGTAGCTGCGGCATTGCTCATTCCCAAATGGTGCTTTACACGGTCGACTACGTCGCCAATCACTACCTGTGACTTTACCAAGTAGTCATCGACACCGAGGCTCTGGGCACGCTCTTTGTCTTTTGGCTGGCTCAGCGCGGTAAGCATGATGACGTGGATATTGGTGGTTTCAGGGGTGTTGCGCATGATATCGAGCACATCGAAGCCATTGATTTTTGGCATCATGGCGTCGAGTAGTACAAGATGTGGCTTGAACTCCAAAGCGTTCGAAAGCGCATCTTCGCCATTATTCACCTGCCGAACATCGAAGCCTTCGAGTTCGAGGCGAGATTGGTACACACTCGCAAGCGCGGTGTCGTCTTCTACAAGTAAAATTCGTTTTTTCTGGTCCATATACATCTATAGTACCCTGCTAGTGCCAAAAGCACAACCTCTTTTAAACAGCTTTTTGTGCGGCGTCAAGCTGTGGATCTCGTCCAGCATTTACGTCTTCGGTGGTGCGCTTGATCTCTTTGTCAGGTATAATCCCTTTGTCGCTAACATTCACCCCTTTAGGTGTAAACCAACGCGCTACCGTAACCTTTAACATCGAACCATCGCCAAACGACAGCGGCTCCTGGACACTTCCCTTACCAAAGCTTTTTTCGCCGTACAGCGTGGCTTTACTGTGGTCGCGCAGTGCACCCGCCACGATTTCGCTGGCGCTGGCCGTACCGCCATCGATCAGTACGACGGTCTTCATGTTAGCCAATGGGGCGTCGCGCTCCGAAACAACTTTTTCGATCACCACTCCGTTGCGTTTTTGTTCGGTTACCAACTGGTTATTCAGCCACAAGCTGGCTACAGACTTTGCTGCTTCGAGGTATCCGCCGCCATCACCGCGTAAGTCGAGTATAACGCCACGCACGTTTTGGCTGGTAAATTCTGCAGCGGCTTTGCGTGCTAGCGCGCCTGTTTGTTCGTCGAATCGGCTAATTGTCAAAATACCAATGCCGTCGCGTACCTCACTACGCACACTAGGGTCTTTGATTTCTTGGCGAGTAATCGTAAAATCTTTGATTTCTTGGCCCCGACGAACCGCAATTTTGACAGTCGTACCGACTTCGCCACGAATCGAACGAGCAGTTTTGTCTGAATCCCAGCCTTCCGACGACTGGTCGTTAACCTTGATAATTACATCGCCCGCCAAAAGCCCCGCTGCAGCCGCGGGATGGTCGGCAAGTACGCGAGTAATGGTCGGCTGGTCGTTACGTACGCCAATCTCGGCCCCTACGCCGCCGCCAATTTTGCCACTTAGACTATCATTGAACTCACCCGCTTCTTTTGGATCCATATATACGGTGTACTTGTCGCCTGCGGCTGCCACCATGCCACGGTGAGCGCCATATACCAGGGCTTTATCATCGAGTTTGCCATCGAATTTTTCTTTCAGACTTTGATAGGTAGCTTGCACCGAAGCAAGGTCAAGTGTGCCAGCTTCGACATGAACACCCACTAGTGGCGCCACCACTGCCATAATCTGTCGCTGCCTCGTACCTGCTACAAACCCCACTGCAAATATCAGTATAGTCACCAAAAATAGTACTTTGTACGACACTGAGGCCGTTTTTTTGTCTTTTGACACGTGTTTCTTGTCCCCTACCGTTAGTTATCTCTCTCTATTGTAACGGATTTGGAAGGATCTGACTATGAATATCTAGAAGTAAATATAGGTGTCGTAGGCACTTGGCGAGACATTATAGCGCTCACTGTACTGACCCCAGCCCGAACCTGGGAGCCATTCGTTGTACTGGCTAATGTTGATTGTGCCGTTGCCGTTAATACTTTCGACCCACACTACGTGTCCATAGTAGCCAGAGCTAATAACACCAACCGATTGAGCACGCGGTGTACTGCTGGTTTGGATACCCGCTGCACGAGCATTACCTGGCCATTGGTTCGCATTGCCTCGGCCGCCCCAGTAAGGCATGTACCCGTTCTTTTGGTACACCTTCCAGGCGGTATAACTAACACATTCGCGGTTGTACATACCCCATGGGTCAACAAGACTATCGAGTGGTGCATTGGCAAGGTTATTTGGATAACCCCCTCGTGAAGGGTTGCCTGCAACCGCTCCGCCGCCGCCACCGCCACGTCGCATTGCTGCCTGAATAGCCGCTTGCTGTTGCTGTTCGAGCTGACCTTTTTGAGCCTGAGCTTGTGACGAAAGCTGCGTGTATTGATCTTCGCGCCCTGCGACATCGGCAATCAGCTTGGCTTGCTCAGCTTCTTTGGCAGCAAGTGCATCGCGAACGTTTTCTTGGTCAGCCTTGACACGCTCGACGTCTTTTTTCTGCTTTTCAAGCTCTACACGCAAGGTACGGATTTTTTTGACAGTGCTTTCAAGCGTTGTCTGTACCTGAGTTTGGTTAGTCTGCTTATCGACATAATCAGCAATATTGTTGCTACTTGCGAGCATTTCGAGTGGTGTTACACCTTCATCAACATAGATATCGGCCATCGTATCACCCAAGGCTTCTTGGTTGTTGGCAATTTGCTTGTTTTTTTCCGAGATATCAAATTCTAATTTTTGGAGTTTTGCGACAGTCATGTCGAGCTGCGACTGTATTTGAGCTTTTTGGTTAGAAAGAACCGCCAACTGACCTTGATAGGTTTGCTTTTCGGCATTCAAACGACCTGCTTCGGCGTTATAGGCATCGATCTGGCGCTGCACGGCAGCGATTTTTTCGTCGTAATCATCGGCACGTACTAAAACACCCTGTGAAAATGGGGCAATCACTGCTGCCAAGGTGACCACTGTAGCTAATATGAGCTTTTTGTGTTTGACAGAGGCGGCGCTGGTGACCTGTCGCTTCTTCATAGTATCCATTATAGCATAAGCATAATATACCCGTCAATATCGCTCCCCTCTTTGGAGCGCTACATTATATTTTCAGGTATTTTCGTGTTGCAATAAGAGACGAAAACACACCAATGAGCGCGCCAGCGACAATCATACCTAGCAGCACCAAAGCGCTGTAAGTAGTTGCCGCATTGATGGTTGGGTCGAACGCGATTTGGTATGACACAAGCTTGTCGCGAACTGCATAAAGTGAAGCAACGCCAATACCTGTCGCTAGCAACGCAGCAATAAACCCATACACCACCGCTTCGACAATAAACGGCCCGCGAATAAAGCTGCGGTCGGCGCCAATGAGTTTCATCATTTGGATTTCTTCTTTGCGGTTGAAAATCGCCATACGAATCGTGTTAAAAACGATCAGCGAAGAAATAGCGATAAAGATGACACTAGCGATCAACCCTGCTTTGTCGGCAAAACTTACCCAACTAGCAATATTTTGAATCGCTGAACGCCTGGCACCCGCAAATGACGGTGGACGATCGGGGTCAACTGCCTTTTTTAGAGTAGGGTCGGATTTGACAAATTCGTCGAGTTGACGCGTATCGTTGATGTCTTCTAGATTGATACGAAATGTACCCGGGAATTTATTGGTCGCTTCTTTGAGTGCGCTCAGCGTACCTGTGTCGCCGCCTTTCTTTTTGGCAAAATCTTCGCGAGCTTCGTCGGGGGGAACATAGGTGACGCTTTTGACAGTCGAAAGCTTGCGTAAGTTTTCGGCGATAGTTTTAATCTCGCTGTCTTTGGTGGTGTTGCGTACGTAAATCGACATATCGACTTTGCTGCGAATAACTTCGACCGTACTCTGCAACGTAAAGCGCGCTGTGATTGTCATAAAGATGATCAGAAGCGTGATAGTCATCACAGCAGTGGCGGCCGTAGTAAGCCAGGCATTACGGCTAAAATTATTAACTCCGTAGCGAATCATACGCATAAAGGTTACCATCTGGCGGCGCTTGCGGCGCTGTAATGCAAAGGTTTTGGAATCAAGTTTTTTGCTTTTTCTCATACCCCAAAGCTCCTTCGACGTGTCGATTGTACTGCCGCCTTTTGCTGTTCGGCTTCGGCAGCGATGGCTTCTTCGCGAGCAAATTGGCGATAACTGCCCTGAGATTGGTCGCTCGTAATACGCCCACCTTCGAGTGTAACCACGCGCCGCTTAAGTTTATTGACGATTTCGACGTTGTGCGTAGTTAGAATGACAGTCGTGCCATAGCGATTGATTTTTTCAAGTAGTTTTACGATTTCCCAGCTATGCTTTGGGTCGAGGTTGCCTGTTGGCTCATCGGCAATCAGGATTTTTGGCTGACGTACTACCGCACGGGCAATCGCCACACGCTGGCGTTCACCACCACTGAGCTGGCTGGGAAATGATTTTTCTTTGCCAGTCAGCCCCACCATTTCGATAACTTTTGGTACGGTGTTTTTGATTTCTTTATTGGTCATACCCGCGATTTCGAGTGCAAAAGCAATGTTTTCGAATACTGTGCGTTGCGGCAATAGCTTGAAGTCCTGAAATACCACACCAATTTTGCGCCGCAGTAGCGGAATATGGCGGTCTTTTAGAGTGTCGTAATCTATCCCACCAACCACAATCTTACCTGTGGTCGGTTTCTCTTCACGGGTCAATAATTTTAGCAAAGTGCTTTTCCCCGCTCCGCTAGTACCTACCAAAATAACGAATTCTTTTGGTTTGACGTGCAAACTAACGCGGTTCAGCGCCGGCTTCCCTGTTTTGCCGTATGTTTTGGTTACCCTATCTAATAGAATCATGCTTACAGTTATTATATCATAGGACTTTTACGTGGTGCCGATTCTGTGCGCGCCGCTTTTATGTGAGGCTACCAGTCGCCACTTGCACCACCCCCCGAAAAGCCCCCACCACCAAAACTTCCACCACCAGACCCGCCACCGTCAATCCATGTACCGCCCGCCCACCAGGATGGTGAGTCACCTTTGGAAGTCCGATAGTAATAATTGCTCGAAACAAAATAGTCGAACAACAAGCCGAGCATAGCCAGCACCACTATAATTGCTACGCTTATGAGCGCCCATCCTAAAATCATCGCTACTACCAGCCCAATACCCGCACCAATGATTCCCCCCGCCCACCAGCTGCGGCTGCGTGCCAATAATGACCCAAACCAAGAAATAAGCATAATCCCGAAAAATGCGATGGGTGCGATCATGTCGGTGATCGACGAACTACCCGATGCTGCACTAGATGCATTTGGGTCGGCAGTTTTTTCTACCTGGGATTTAATACTTGTAATTGCTTTTTGTATACCCGCGTAGTAATTACCCGCACGAAATTCTGGCGCAATAACATTCCGAATTATTCGCCCTGCTTCGGCATCCGTCAGGTCACCTTCTAGGCCGCTGCCGACTTCTATACGCATTAACCGATCATTTTTTGCCACGAGTAGCAGCACACCGTTGTTGGTTTTGTCACCAATTTTCCACGTACGCGCTACATCCAAAGAATATTCATCAATCGCCTGATTTTCCATAGAGGCAACGAGCAAAACACCAATTTGATACGACTTTTCTTGTCGGGTTTGGTTTATCAGCGTGTTTAGTGCCCCGATCTGCTCGGTTGACAGCGTAGCGGTCATGTCGACAACAGGCTTGTCCAGTGGCGGCGCAGCAGGTACCGCAAGTGCCTGCGCACCAGTATGAACAATGGCGGCTACCACGAAGCAACTTATACCTACGATACAACTACGGATCAAATTGCGCCGCATATCCCTCCTGTCGACGGTTAGTTACCGAACTCTACTTTTGGAGCAGTTTGGGCGCCTTTGTCGGCTTCAAAGTATGGGAACGTAGAGAACCCAAACATTCCCGCTACAATATTTGATGGAAAACGTTGCACCTGAGTGTTGAAGACTTTGGCAGTTGTATTAAAGTCGTTGCGAGCCACAGCAATTCGATTTTCGGTCCCTTCGAGCTGCACCTGAAGATCACGGAATGCTTCGGTAGCTTTTAGTTGCGGATAGTTTTCGCTGACTGCCAACAAACGACCCAGCGCTTGACTGAGCTCGCCCTGAGCTTTCTGGTACTGCTGTAGCTGCTCTGGTGTAGCTTTGCTGGGGTCGATGGTTACTTTGGTGGCATTTGCACGTGCTTCAACCACTTTAGTAAGGGTTGCTTGTTCAAAATTGGCTGCGCCTTTTACAGTCGAAACCAAATTTGGTACCAAGTCGGCACGTCGTTGATACTGCGTTTGTACACCTGCAAGCGAGGTACGAACCGCTTCTCGGCTGGTAACCATACCATTGTAGGTACCTCCGATTATCATAGCGATCAGGATGACGAGTACGCCAATTCCCCCTAAAATATATAGTGTGCTCCGTTTCATAGTTACTCCTCCACGTTATGTTGATTGTAGTATAGCAAATTGCGCAAAGATGCGCGTTATTTTGCGGCAGTTTGTTCGAGATACGAACGCATAAATTCGTCGAGTTTGCCGTCGAGCACACCGCGGGTATCTTTATCTTCGTGCTTGGTGCGTGTATCTTTAACCATCTGGTACGGGTGCAGTACATAGTTGCGGATCTGCGACCCCCAGTTGGCGCTTTCGCCTGCCTGCAGATCAGTAATTTGTTCGGCATGCTGTTCAAGCTTCAGCTGCGCCAGTTTGGAGCGCAAAATCTTCAAGGCAGTTTCTTTGTTTTGTAGCTGCGAGCGCTCGTTTTGGATCGCTACCACAATACCCGTTGGCAAATGCGTAACACGTACGGCACTATCAGTGGTGTTGACGCTCTGACCACCATGACCACCCGCGCGGTAGACATCTATCTTCAGGTCTTTATCGTCGAGCTGCACTTCGTCAGGTGCATCGATTTGGGGCAATACTTCCACCAACGCAAAGCTCGTTTGGCGTAAGTTATCACTATTAAACGGACTTAGCCGCACCAGGCGATGTACGCCGTGTTCGCTTTTTAATTTTCCGTACGCATACACGCCTTCGACTTCAATCACGCTGGTTTTTATTCCCGCTTCTTCGCCCACGCTACGTTCAACGCTACGCGTTTTCATGCTGGCTTTTTCGGCCCAACGCAAATACATGCGCTCTATCATTTCAGCCCAATCTTGCGCATCGGTGCCACCTACACCAGAAGTAATCCGTACAATCGCGTTGTGGTCGTCGAACTCTCCGTTATAGAGCAGTTCTTTCTTGCGCTCGGCAAACTCGGTTTCGATCGCTGCAATTTGTTGGTCAAACTCTGCCGCCAAACTCTCGTCGCCCATCGCGATCAGTTCGGCAATATCGCTCGCTTGGTTTTGCAGTGCCAACCATGGTTCAGTTTGGCTACGCAAATTTGCAGCGGCTTTACTTACTTCTTGGGCATGTGTCGAATCATTCCAGACTTCAGGGTCTGCCAGCTCGGTTTCGAGCGCTGCTAGCTCGCTGTTTTTAGCCACAATGTTCAGCCGCTTCAGTGCTGCCTCGATATCTGCCTGTAGAGTTTTTATACGTTTTTCGAGAGGATTCATCTCTCTTTATTGTACACTAGTAGGGTATGAATATCGGAGTATTTGATTCTGGCATTGGCGGCGAAGTAATTGCACATGCGCTGAAAAAGGAATTTCCTAACGCGAAATTTGCTGTTGTCAACGATCGCGCTCATCTCCCCTATGGCAGTAAAACATCCGAAGAGATTCGCCGCCTGACCGACGATGCGGTGCAGCCACTACTCGGCAGCGATGTGATTATTATTGCCTGCAACACAGCTACAGCTGTAGCGATCGATTTTTTGCGCGCCAAATACCCCGACCAATTCTTTATCGGAATCGAACCAATGATAAAAACCGCCGCAGCACGTACAAAATCACGCGTCGTTGCGGTTTGTGCAACCCCCGCAACCCTAAAAAGTCAGCGATATCGCGACTTAAAAAGCATGCATGCCCCTGCTATTCGCATCTTAGAACCCGACTGCAGCACTTGGGCGCAGATGATCGAAGATAACGTCGTCAATGAGGAGCATATACGGTCCGTGGTGCAAAATGCCGTAAAAAATAGTGCCGATGTAATTGTGCTTGGCTGCACCCACTATCATTGGATAAAGGATTTTATTATCGATACAGCAGGGCCATCTGTTATAGTGCTCGAGCCTTCTGATGCGATTGGTCGTCGAATCCGAGAAATCTTGACGCACTAAAGCGCTTCGACTGTGGCAATAAATTGGTCACCGCGATCGGCATAATTTTTGAACATATCAAAGCTCGCACTCGCAGGACTCAAAATCACCACACTACCCGCTGGCGCCATAGCAGCAGCTTGTGTCACCACATCTTTCATTCCACCTGTCTGCTGAACACATTCCGCGCCCAGACGTGCCGCTGCTTCGACAATTTGCCCAGCCGTTTCGCCAATTGCAATAATCTTGCTGTTTGTGGCCGCACATTTTGCAATAACTTTGTCGTAGCTCGTGCCTTTGCTCGACCCACCCAAAATAATAACTTTTGGCTGTGTAAAGCTGCTTAGTGCCGCTATAGCGCTCCCTTGGGTTGTGCTAATACTGTCGTCGTAATACGCGACGCCATTTTTTTCCGCAACAAATTTTAGCCGATGCGGCAAACCTGTAAAGTCGCGCAGTCCTTTTTCGATCGCTTCGTTTGTAGCACCCAAATATTTCGCTACACTCAGAGCCGCACAGGCATTTTCACGGTTGTGTTCGCCGCGTAGCTGCAGCGCGTCGAGTGAGCAAATTGCCTCATTCTGAAACCGAAAATCGTGGGCATCGAAATAAACACTCGGCCTGTCTTCGGCGCAGTCGTACCGCGCGTTAACCTGCGCGGAAGTTTGCAGTGCAATCGCTGCCGCGTATTCGTTGGTCGGGTGAAAAAAGAACGCATCGCTCGGCTGCTGAAACCGCGCGATATTGCTTTTGGCAGTAACGTATTCTGTCATGTCGGCGTGGACATTCATATGATCGGGTTCGATCAGCAAACATACACCGACATGTGGTGAACGCTCGATATCCCATAGTTGAAAACTCGAAAGTTCGTACACTACGATATCCTCAGACTGAATCTGCGGCAAAATTTCGAGCCCAGGTGTGCCAATATTTCCTACCAAATGCACGTTTTTGCCCGCTGCGCGCAATATCGAAGCAATCAGCGAGCACGTTGTCCCCTTGCCTTTCGTGCCTGTCACACCAATAATCGGCGCAGGGCATTTGGCAAAAAATTCGTTAGTGGCACTCCAAATTTTGCCATCGGTTGTAATGTTGTTCGGGGGTAAACTGGCAGTACGAATTACCACGTCGAAGCCTTCAAGCTTTGAAAACGCGCCTTCACCAACTATAGATTTTACCCCATTTGGCAGTTCAATCTCTGTACGCTCATCCGCAATGGTGATTTCATGCTCGCCCGTGTTCCAGTACTCATAGCTCGCCTTGCCTTCGATTCCGTAGCCTGCAATTGCTATTTTCATCTTGTGTTTTAGTACCTTTCCTATGCGGGGTTAAACAATGTTTCAAGCTTGTCGCTCAGTACAGTGATCTCGTGCTTCTCCTGACTACTCACACCTGCAAATGCCCAACAATTGTGCGCCACAAAGCTCCGCGCCGTCGCTACCATCAAATCGCAGCTAATTGCGTGGATGGCGTCGGGAACTTTTTCGTAATCCTTCACTACGCCGTCGGCAAAATAGCGGTTGGTATAAAAATTGCTGATTTGTCCTGGTGTCTGTGCACCCATCTGGTGTCGACCAAGTGCGTAGCTTTTGGCAGCCTCGAGTTCTTTTTCGGTAATATTGCCTTCGAGTATACTACTGATTTCGCGGGTAATGATATCAAAAAGCTGGCCCGCGGTATCGTGATTCACCTCGCCACCAAAATCCCAACTGCTGTCGTGAAAGCCTGCGCTTGTGTCACTAAAGACGCCGTACGCCAAACCTTTGGCGCGAGCCGCTCCATAAATGCGCGAATGCATAGTGCCTGTCAAAATATGGTCGAGTGCGCTCATGGCATCTGACTCTTCGTCGCTGAGTTCGCGCGGCACCACAAGGCTCAGACCAAACGTTAGGTTACTGGCTTCTTTGCGGCGAATAAGTGCGGGGTTACCGTGGTGCATGTCGTCGCGTGGTACACTAAAGCGTTCGCCGCTGCCAAGTGGCCATGCTTCTAGCTGACGTACAATTTCGCTTTTGCGGCCATGCAGTTTTCCCGCAATCACAAAGCGCATGTTTTCAGCGGTGTGCGTACGCTTATAATGCTCTTTTATATCGGCGAGAGTAACATGAGGGATTGTCTGTAGACGCTGCCAGTACGTGTACACATCTTCGCCCAAAAGCTGCTGAATTTTGGGCCACAACACACGGTTGTGATTGTTTAGATACCCTGTAAGTTCACTTTTTACATTGCCTTTTTCGGCTTCAAGTTCGGCTTCGTTAAAGCGTGGCTGGCAAATTGCTACTTCCTGTAGCTGTAGGATTCGTTCCCACTCAAAATCTGCACAATCTGCCACATAAACCATACTTAGATCGCTGGTGTACGCGTTGTGATAGGCACCGTTTTTGGTAAATTCAGCTTCGTATTCATGCTCGGTTTTAAACTTGGCATTGGCGCCAAACGCCATGTGTTCCATAATATGCGCGGTTTCGTAAATATCTTTGTGCTTTACGTAACGATTACCCGCCCGAAACTGAAACTGAAAACTCATCACGGTTGCCCCAGGCACGTCAATTAGTAATCCGCGTGCACCGTTTTTTAGTCGAACTTCTTCAACCGAATGGTTCATTTAGCGACGACCTTTTTTGCGGTTTTGTCGCTGGGCCTTTTTCTTTTTGCGCGCTTCGTTTTTGATACGATTGTGTTCGGCAACCGTTGCTCCTTTGGCGACAGAAAAATCATCGTCGCGATTTGTTTCACCGCTACCAATGTCATTTACCCCTATTTCGACGGCTTTTTCGGCGAGTCGAGTTAGCTCGGTTTCGTATTCCTCATCGGCTTGTGTACGAACATCATGCTTGTGTACGTGCATGATAGTCCGCAGTACTTCGTCGCGCAACGTCGCCTGCAAACTGTCGAACAATTTTTGTGATTCCTGGCGATATTCCACCAATGGATCACGCTGCCCCACGCTGCGCCAGTGAATGCCATCGCGCAGGTGCTGCATGTTTTCGAGGTGTTGCATCCACAATGTATCAAGCACCTGAATATAGACATCACGTTCGACTTTGCGCAAGTTTTTTTCGCCAATTTCTTTTTCTTTATCAGCATACAGTTTGGCGACGGCTTTTTCGGCCATTTCTGTGCGTGTTTTGTCTTTTTTCTCCGCACCGATTGGTTCGAGTTTTTTGTCGCTTAGTGGGAAAACGCTCGAAAATTCTTCGTTAAATTTCGGATTGTTTTTGGCGGGAACAGGTGTCAGGTCACGAACTTTTTCTTTGATAAGTCGCTCGATCTCGGCCTGAATATCCTTACCCTCTAAGATCTTGCGGCGCATCGTGTACACAACCTTACGGTGACGGTTGATTACATTGTCATACTGAACAACATTTTTACGCGTATCGAAATTATAGCCTTCGACGCGTTTTTGGGCGGCTTCGAGTGTTTTGGAAACTGCTTTGTTTTGGATCGGTGTGTCTTCGTCGACACCTAGTCGATCCATCAGGCTAGCGATACGTTCACCCTGGAAAATACGCATCAGATCGTCTTCGGTGCTTACAAAGAACTGTGTTTCGCCAGGGTCGCCCTGACGGCCCGAACGTCCACGCAGCTGGTTGTCGATACGGCGTGATTCGTGACGTTCACTGCCAATCACCACCAGGCCACCAAGCTCTTTTACCCCTTTACCAAGTTTGATGTCGGTACCGCGCCCCGCCATGTTGGTTGCTAGCGTAATTGCGCCCTTTTCGCCCGCTTTGGCAATAATCGCTGCTTCGCGCTCATTGTTCTTTGCGTTCAAAATTTCGTATTTTACACCTTCTTTGTCGAGCCAGTCTGCAATCAATTCGTTTTTGGCAATACTCGCACTTCCCACTAGTACGGGGCGGCCTGCTTCGTGGTGTTCTTTGATAACTTTCGCAACGGCCTTTAATTTGCCTTTTTCGGTTTTGAAAATCAAATCTTGCTTGTCGACTCGAATCACTGGACGGTTCGATGGAATCTGGATCACATCAAGACTATAAATCTGCTGAAATTCCTCAGCTTCGGTAAACGCCGTTCCCGTCATACCACTCAGCTTTTCGTACAAACGGAAATAGTTTTGAAAACTGACTGTTGCCAGCGTCATACTTTCTTGCAGTACCGCCACTTGTTCTTTGGCTTCGATTGCCTGGTGCAGACCTTCGTTGTAGCGACGACCTTGCATCAAACGACCTGTGTGTTCGTCGACGATAATCACTTCGCCATCACGCGTTACCACGTAATCTTTGTCGCGCTTAAACAGCGTTTGGGCACGCAAGGCTTGGTCCATATGATACACGGTGCGAATGTTATCAGGGGTGTAGAGATTTTTGATCCCAAGCATTTTTTCGACACGGTCGACCCCTTCGTCAGTCAGTGCAACGCTGCGACGTTTTTCATCGAGCGTGTAATCTTCGGGCACAAGCTTGCTTGCTACTTTGGCGAATTGTAAATAGCTTTCGGGATTTTCGGCAGCAGGTGCGCTAATAATCAGCGGCGTACGCGCTTCGTCGATCAAGATCGAGTCGACTTCGTCGACAATCGCAAAATGCAGTTCGCGCTGACGTAACAGTTCTTCATCGTCGACCATGTTGTCGCGCAAGTAGTCGAACCCAAATTCGTTGTTGGTGCCATAAGTAATATCAGCGGCATAGGCTTCTTTTCGTGTGCATGGACGCAATTTGCGCATACGCTCATCGTCGTGGTTTTCGTTGTCATATTTTGGGTCGTAGATAAAACTCGCTTCGTTGACAATCACCCCAGTAGTCATACCTAAAAAGTCGTACAGTTCGCCGTTCCAGCTGGCGTCGCGCTGCGCGAGGTAATCGTTGACTGTCACCACATGCACGCCCTTTTCGGTGAGTGCGTTCAGATAGACTGGCGCGGTTGCTACCAGCGTTTTACCTTCCCCTGTTTTCATTTCGGCAACGTTACCGTCGTGCAATGCCATGCCGCCAATCAGCTGTACGTCAAAGTGTCGCATTCCCAGCACGCGATCGCTAGCTTCGCGCACCAATGCAAATGCATCGGGCAAAATATCATCGACTGTTGTACCTTTTTTGGCGAGCCGTTTTTTCAAAACTTCAGTTTGCTTTTTTAGTTCGAGCTTGGTCATTTTTTTGTATTTGTTTTCAAGCGCGTTAATACCCGCTACACGCTTTTCGAGTCCACGCAAAATCTTTTTTTGCGGGTCACCAAAAACTTTTGTTAGGACTTTTTGCTTACTAATTGCCACGTCTGTATACTCCCTCGTCTAGGCCGATAATCTGTAAAACTATGTCTATTATACGCTGCTTAGCGGTAATAATAAAGAGGTGTCGAGACTAATATTTATTGGTGTACTATAGGGCAAAGATACATACTACTATAGTTGACGCTGACACGGCTTTACGATCATTGCTCGCGGGCGTAGCTGCGTTTGAAGCGACTCAAAATAAGGCGAGTTCTGCCCATATGTCCTACATGAGTTTGCTTATATTTACGCAGTTGGTTAGCAAGCTTGGCTTCGACGATGTCAATCGCTGCGAGTATATTCATGGTTGAATCTTTAGCAGTCAATGTTTTGTCGGGAACGTTCATAATAACTTCGGCTTCGTATTTATTGCCGTTACTTCGGTTTACTTCGCGTAGCTTCACCTCTACACTCACACTTTTGCGGGCATGACGAGGCAAAAACCGATCAAGACGTCCAATCTTTTTAACAATATACTTCTGTGTCGTTTCGTCGACATCATATTTTATACCATTGATTGTTATAGATTGGATCATTCTATCCCTCCTTTTTGGTTAGGATCTTGTACTTCTAGTATAGCACTTTTTGCTGCCGACTGCTTGTGCGATATGGCTATAACCATCTTTTTTTAGTAGCCGTACCAGATCGTGGTTGATTTGCCCTGCCAGTTGTGGACCTTCAAAAATCATACCTGTAATCAACCCAACCAGACTAGCTCCCGCCTGAATCTTTTCGTACGCGTCTTGGGCAGAAAACACGCCGCCTACTCCGATAATTGTCAGCCTATCACCATATTTTTTGTACGTATGGCGAATAAGTTCGGTCGTAATTACTTTTGTTGGGGCACCGCTTAGGCTTCCTTTGACGTGTTCGGGCAGCACATCTTGTACATCAACCGCTCGCCTGTCTTTGTGCAGGTTGCCAATTGTTACGCCTGCAATAGTATGTTTTGCAATCACGTCGAGTAATTTTTCAAATTCTGCGAGCGGTAGGTTGATCGGCATTTTGACAAACATTGGCTTGGTAATAGCAAGCTTGTCAGTTGCAGTGAGCAGTTTTCCGAGTCGTTGGGGCGTGGTAAATGGTTCGCCGCCAAAAGTGTTTGGACAGCTGATATTTATTTCGAGTAATGCCACCGTATCGAGCCGCGCAAATGCAGCCAAACTAGCGCAATAATCTTCAACCGCCTTGGCTTCGCTCACTGTTGCTTTTGTGTTGGTTTTTGCCACCGAAACACTCAGTGGAAACTCGGCAAACAGCTTGGCGTCATACGCTGCTACTCGCGCCGACACTACTTCGGTTCCTTCACTAGGCAACCCCGCATGTACTACAAGCGATTTGGTTTTTGGCAACCGATAAAACCATGCACCGTCATTACCCTTGTATTGCCCCCATGTCACGCTCCCTCCAGTCATCCAGCCAAAACCGACATTTTTTATCATACGCGGCATCGAAATTTCTTTGTCAAATCCAGCGCTTAAGCCGATCGGGTTCCGAAACTCTACCCCTGCAATTGTCTGCGAGAGAATTTTTTCATTGCGTGCCGCCCATAGTCGAGGCAGTGCGCATGCTACTGGAACTCGCTGAACGATTTTTGTTATTTTTACCATACCATGATGCACGCCATCTGGTCGGTAACGAAACAAAATAGGCTTCACGCCATACACGTACATTGCTCGCGTTAGGTAGCGAACTAGTTGACGCATGCTTTATATAACCTCGCGGCCACCCATGTAGGGACGCAGTACCTCTGGCACTGTTAAAGTACCATCCTCATTTTGGTAATTTTCAAGAATGGTAATAAGCCCACGCGCCAGTGACACGGCTGTGCCATTTAGTGTATGAACTGTTTCGACCGAACCATCTTTGCGACGAACGCGAATATTAAGATTACGCGCTTGGTAGTCGGTGCAATTACTGCAGCTAGTGAGTTCTCGGTAAATGCCATCGACTGGCGACCAATATTCGATATCATATTTTTTGGCTGCAGGTGCGCCCAAATCACCCGCGGCGATGTTGATTACATGATAGCTAATGCCTAGTTTTTGCCACAGATCTTCTTCGATCGCCAAGATTTTTTCGTGCATTTCGGCCGATTGTTCAGGCAGTGTAAAAGCGTACATTTCGAGTTTATTAAACTGGTGCACACGAAACAGCCCACGAGTGTGCTTGCCCGCTGCACCTGCTTCGCGTCGGTAGCATGGACTATAGCCTGCGTAGAGTAGCGGCAGCTTGTCTTCATCAAGAATCTCATCGGCATGGTAGCCAGTCAGTGGAATTTCGGCAGTTGCAATCAGGCTTAGATCCTCACCTTCAAGCGAATACTCATCACTCTGGTCACTACTACGCGGCGCAAACCCTGTGCCCGTCATGGTGCGCTGATTTACCGCATGCGGCACTGTCATGTACAAAAAGCCCTTTTTAGTGATGTAATCGAGCGCAAATTGCGTCATGGCGTTTTCGAGCAACGCCAAATCTCCCTTTAGGTAGTAGAACTTCGCACCTGCAACTTTTGCACCACGTTCAAAATCTATCCAATCACGCTTTAGGGCAAAATCCAAATGATCAATTCCACCTGTTTTTTGCTCGCCCACTTTTTTAATCTCGACCGAATCTTCTTCGCCCCCTAGGGGTACGTCATCCATTAAAATATTCGGAACTTGGTTTAGGAGCGCGTCATAACGCTCGTTCAAATCTTTTAGCTGTATTTCTTGTTCAACCAGTGCGTTTTTAAACGCAGTTGCCTGACCTATCAGTTCTGGTGATGGCTTGCCACCCTTCATTTGATCGCTCAGACGATTTTTTTGTGCTCGCGTTTCATCAACGTGCTGCTGCACTCTACGTCGTTCGTCGTCTACTTGCAAAAGGTCGGATATGCTTACCGAGTAGCCTTTTTCTTTGGCCGCAGCCTGAACTTTTTCGGGATTTTCTCGGATATAGCGTATATCTAACATGTCGCTATTGTAGCAGATTTGGCTTAGCGATTCACTACTTGCACGCTAGTTGCCGTAAACGTATCGCCACTGGTAGTGCCGCGGATCATGACACTATCATTTACGCTTGGCTTTTTGTCGCCATAGGTTGTCGATGCATTAAGAGTGATTTTTTTCGACACACCATTGCCGATAATGACCATCGACGTATCGCTAATTTCAGTAACTGTGCCGTGCGCCATCGTGTTAGAATCATATCCCCTACTATGTTTTCGTTCACCATGCACTCCATCACTCTTACGATCCATCATACTACCTCGTTCGTGCATACCGCGCATGCTATAGCGGCTATCATGATCGTTTGCGCCTTTTATCCCAACCGCAACCAGCACCACCAAAAGTACGATCAGTGCACCCAAAACTACTCCGCCACCTATGAGTAGTAGTTTTTGTTTGTGATCTTTCTCATGAAGGACCATTTTGGCGTCGGTAGCCTTGGCCGCAGCTTTTTCGGTCAGTTTTTTGTCAGTTTCGTTCATCTTGCTATCTCCTTTGTTCGTATTATTCTGTAACGAATCTACGCTAAAGTATATACTCTACTTCTGTGAGCGGGCTGAATACTTTAAATTTTTATGAAAGTGGCGCATAATTAGTACATAAACATAATGTGGAGGTGTAGAATAATGGCAGCAAAATTTGAAGTATACCCAAGCAAAAACGGCTACCGCTGGCGCCTAAAAGCAGGCAATGGCGAAATCGTCGCTACGAGCGAAGAATACAGCACTAAATCTGGTGCGGTAAAAGGCTGCGAAGCCGCTCAGCGCGCCGCCGAAGCAGCTGAAGTTGTTGAAATCGAAGAATAGGCTAAAAATACTATCAAACAAAATACCCCTCTTCAAACTCTAGTGCTTGCAGAGGGGTATTTGACTGCAACTTATTTCGAGTGATTCTTGAAACGTTTTTTGTATGAATTATCAAGCTGCTTATTCCGTTTTTTTACCTTCCACCAAGATTGATAGATATCCTGAATCCAAATTAGTGAAGTCAAAGCTGTCATTATATATAGCATTACAGATGCCGATACTGTGCGTGCACCACCGATACCAAATAGTACGAAAACATATGGTATCATAATAACTCCCGCCCAAGGAAAATCGTATCGTTGTCGCAATGTTTTTCCAAATACAGAAGTTGACTGTCTATTGTATTTACCTAGGCGTTCATCTCGATAGTAGCCAATATGATCAATCAACTTCTTACGGATCTCTTTGCCACGTTTAACGAAATCCAACACATCCTCTACTGGCACGAGTGCGCTGTAAAGGTATAGTCGATCACCATATAAATCTCTACATCATTTGTGCCTGCATCCATAATCGCCGCCATAACCTCTGGACTGATAATGCTGCGAGCATCAATGTGGTAGTTGGGTGGAAAATATGTTGTAAAATACTGATCGAAATTTCCTTCTAGTGATGTACGCTGCGCTTTATCAAGCAATGGCTTGTACTGAAAGCCATGCGTTGCGGAATCAAAAAATATGTGTGGTAATTTACGGTTTAGTTTGAGTTCTAAAATCGAAAAATATTTCTCAGAACCCTTGCGCCATGCTGTCTGCCTGCGGCCATTACTTACATGTACATAGCGGTAGTCTGCGTACTTCCAATCCTTGCCACCAAATGCACTTAAGAAGTCCATGATTCCGCCGTCATTTGTAAATTGAAAATATTGCGTAAGCTTTGGAGCTGCAACTTTGCCAAGTATCCAGCTTCTACCTTTTACCAAGGCATCAAAGTATTCACTACGCACCGCAATAGAGTCTAGTTTTCTATGCGACTCATACGCCAGCACACAAGCAACAATAAACCCCGTAGTAGCAAATACTAAAGCAAATGCCCCTCTACCCAAGCTATCGAGTAAAGGGAACATTCCAAGGGGAATAAAAACTACCCCTATAAATCCAATTACACCAACCTCCCAATATGTCAGCCTCGTTTCGATTGGCTTATTGTAGTATTTTTTTCTCTGCTGCATTGTCTTACAACTTTACGTTTGAATAAATTGCTTTGGTCGTTTCATCCACGTCACTCTTCAGCTGCGGGAATGGCACGCCTTCACGCGCACTAACACCTTCGAATATCCAAAATACACGCTCGCTATAGCCCCAGCCACACGCAGGTGGCATGCCGTATTCCAGCATTTCTACATAATCTATATCGAGCATCATGGCTTCGTCATCACCTGCGTCGCGCATTTGCTGCTGCTCTACAAACCGATTCAGTTGATCGATTGGGTCGTTTAGTTCACTAAAGCCGTTACCTAGTTCGCTCCCTGCGATTACAGGCTGGAAGCGCTCTACCACTTGGTCGTTTTCAGGGCTGGTTTTTGAAAGTGGTGAAATAAACTTTGGTGTGTTCACCAGCCACACAGGCCCCACTACATTTTTACGAATATTTTTCCATAATTTATCGATACCACGCGGAATGCTGTCGGTTTTTTCTACCTCTAGGCCATTTTCTTTTAGCTTGGCAGACACTTGTTCGATAGTACAGTTGTGCACATCGATGTCGTAGTGTTTTTGGATCGTTTCGGCGTAATCCCAGACTTCCCACTCTTTGCCCATATCTACGTCAAACTCACCAAGCTTGAACTGCAGTGTACCGAAGGTTTTTTCCAGCACGTATTTGTACATACTTTCCATAAATTGCATGCCATCGCGCCAGTTCCAGTAGGCGGCGTACCATTCCATCGCTATATGTTCTGGCAAATGCTCGTCGCTGTAGTTTTCGTTACGAAAACGCGGACCAAGATCGTACACCTTTTCGAACCCTGCACCAATCAGGCGCTTTAGCGGCAATTCTTGGCTAATGCGCAAGTAAAATTGCTGGTCGTCGAGTGCGTCCATGTGCGTCACAAATGGGTTGGCATCGGCACCACCAGTGGTATGTTCAAGCACGGGTGTGTTGACTTCAGTAAATCCGTACTGGTTCAAATAGTCACGAGTAGCTTGCCAAAACAAGCTGCGGCGACGAAAGCGTTCGCGTACATCAGCATTGACATTCATGTCGACGTAGCGACGGCGAAAGCGCTCTTCTTTGTTTTCGAGCTTTTCGGGCATTGGCCGCAGCGCTTTTGTTAGTAACCGTAGCTGGCGCACACCCACAGATTTTTCACCTGTCTGGGTAGTAACCATTTCGCCCGCTGCTTGCACAAAATCGCCTGTATCGAGGAGCTTTAGCTGCTTCATGCCCAGCACCCCACGCGGTGCATGGAGCTCGGCTACGCTGTCTTTTTGCATATACAGTTGCACGTCTCCGCTAGCATCCCGTAATTTTATAAACGCCAGTTTGCCAAAACTACGGATCGAAACAATCCGCCCTACTACCGAAACTTCTTGCCCTGCTAGTTCATCGTACTTTCCAAGTACTTCTGCACAAGTGTGCGTTCGCTCTACGTTAGCAGGATACGGGTCAACACCCAGCTCTTTTAGTTCTGCTAGTTTTCGAAGTCGTTCATCTCGGTAATCTTGTAGTGTGGCCATAACTTTTTTAGTATAGCATACCTCTGTAATATTTCATAGCGATGATTTTTGCAGAAAGTGCTTGCATTTACAAATTAAAAGTGGTTTAATACATCTATAGTTATTGTAAAAACACATAAATTTACGGTAAAACATTATGAGTATAGCGCTATTTGATAAAGATCTTGATACTGGTAATCGGATTCGGCGATTAAGCGACGTAGTGCGTGATGTTACTGACAAGGCTTTACGGCGCTCTGTTATTTACACCCCTGGAAAGCGTGAAGAATTAGATATTGAGCTAGCAAACCTACTAGCTGAAGCCAATGGTCAAGCAGAAACAAAAAAAACACCCAGAAAACTAACGAAAGAAATTGGCATTACTGCGCATACGCTAATTGAGTTATGGCAACCAGAAGACTATAACACGGGCACAGTAGTAACTCTTGGACGTGCAGCAGATATAACAGGTGATGATGAGCTGATTGAATTTGCGGCAGATTTAGTCGAACAGAATCCAGAGATTGTGGGTATCGTGCCTGTCTTTGCTGACGTGCTTCATGATGCCATGGGTAGTCCAGATACATCGTTTACAGATACACTTGTGGCGGCACCTTATATGCGTGTTCCTGACCCAGACAAGTCGAATGGATCAAATCCCGATCACCTGTCTTCAGAGCAACCAGTCCCACAAGTTGACCCTGCAGAGTATGAATGGCTCTACTCACGAGATGCCAGCAAAGCACCAAGCCGAAAAATCTTCAATAAGAACGTAGCCTAAGTGTGCTAAATTGCCATAATCTCGTAACTAATCTCGCCCTTTGGCGTCATCACACTCGCGATGTCACCAACTTTTTTGCCCATTAGCGCTAGGCCAATTGGCGATTCGTTACTAATTTTACCCTCTAGCGGGTTGGCTTCGACAGGTCCTACTACGTGGTAGTTTACTGTTTTGCTCCCGTGCTTTAGCTCTACTTTGCTGCCCAGCGTTACGCCTGCAGCTTTACTGACCTTTATGATTTCGGCATTGGTCAAAATATCTTCGATTTCGGCAATACGGCTTTCTACTAGCCCCTGTTCTTCACGTGCGGCGTCGTACTCAGCATTTTCACTGAGATCACCGTAGCCACGTGCATCGGCGATTTTTTCGGCAATCTCGCCGCGGCGGCCTTTTAGCTGCTCTAGCTCTGCTTCGAGTTCTTTTTTACCTTCGTTCGTGATTTGATACATTTTTTTCATGTTCGCTTCTCCTTTCTATAAAAGAGTCTTTTAAAAAGCGCCGCTTGTACTTTCGGCACTTTGATGATTATTCAAAAAATACGACTGGAACCTCTGTTATCGCATAGAATTTTATGGCTTCCAGTCAAACCATTGTAAGCCTAAATGCTAGGTTTGTCAATAATTGTTACTAGCTGGTCGTACGGAATTCTTTCGGTCTCACCGGTGACACGCGCGGTGTATTCGCACTCACCAGCTTCGACACCACGGTCGCTTACTGTCACACGATACGGAATGCCCAGTAGTTCAGCATCGGCAAACTTGGCACCTGGACGTTCGTCGCGATCATCATACAGTACTTCAACTCCACGCTTTTTCAATTCTTCATATATTTCATCGGCCTTTTTGCTCCCCTTTTCGCCAATACTCACCAAATACACTTTGTACGGCGCGATGTTTTCTGGCCACACCATTCCCCTTTCGTCGCTCATTTTTTCGACAATAACACCCATGACGCGTGTCACACCGATTCCGTAAGAACCAATATAGAGCGATTGCTGCTTGCCCTCTTTATCGGTGTAATGAAGCCCCATTTCGTCGGTTTTTTGACTACCAAAGTTAAATATATTACCCACTTCAGCGGTTTTCACCCGTTCAAGCTCTTCGCGTGCAATGCCAAGTTCTTTTACAGCATCATCGATCACTTCTTCGTTCACCGCAATGTTTTTTTCACGATGTAAATAAATTATGTCTTCACCTGCGTCGCAAATAGTCTGAAATTCGTGACTAAACTTAGTAAACGCGCCTCCGCTAGCAAACGTCACGTACGTATCGTCACCAATGCCGAGTCGATCATACACACGCTTATACGCTTCAATAGATTCGTTATAATATTTTTCCAAGGCTTCGGCATTTTCATGAAAACTATACATGTCCTTCATAACAAATTCGCGACCGCGCATAATACCACTTTTGGCGCGGAGCTCATTACGCATTTTGGCTTGGAACTGATACAAACTTACGGGCAAATCTTTGTAGCTATGTACATACTGCTTCATCATTTCGACAATCGGCTCTTCATGACTCCAGCCCAAACCTAGCTCGGTATTGTCTTGCATGCGAGTCTTGAACCAGACATCCACAACTTCATCGCTCCAACGGCCAGTTTTTTCCCAAATCTCGCGTCGCTGCAAGCTCGCCATGATAAGTTCATTAGAATCAATCGCATTCATTTCTTCGCGCACAACTTGTTTGATCTTTTCGACCACCCGCAGGCCGAGCGGCAAATAGGCATAAACGCCTGCCATTTCTTTGTATACATACCCGCCACGAATTAGCAGCTGAGCATTTTTCGCCACTTCGTCGGCTGGTGCATTTTTAAGCGTTTTAGTAAAGAGATGTGAAACTCGCATACTTATATCTTACCATTTTTTGTGACAACTGTTGGCTTTTCACCGTTCATAGCTTTATTTGGTGCTGCAATTATGACACGACTGCAGGTATCGGCTGCACGCCATGCTGCCGCTAACTTACTAGCCATTCCCCCTCTGCCATTACTATTGCGTCGTATAGCTCTACGATCAAGCATTACTGCAACTTCTTCATAATTATTTTCATCAACCTGCTTTATTAGCGTATCGTCATCATCAACGATACCGCCTTTTTTGGTAAATATACGCAGCTCTTCAGCGCTAATCGCTGCCGCAATACATGCAGCCAATCCGTCATTGTCACCACCTGTTGCCAACTTCATCAGTTCAGTATTCGAAAGTGCATCGTTCTCGTTGACTACGGGCACCACTCCTGCTGCACCTTCTGCTTTTAGTGTATCGACAAATGCATACCCTTCTTCGCCATCATCAATTTCATGATGTGTCACAAGCAACTGTCCTGCCAATATTTCTTGTTTTGCAAATGCCTCTTGCCATGCCGCAGTAATGCCCGCCGAACCCAGTGTCGCCAAAACTCGTAAGTCGACCTCCGCCTCTGCATTACGTTCGTGCCAAAGCTGGCGGCCCATTGCAACTGCGCCCGAAGTCACAACGATAAGTTTGCGACGTTCAGCCGACAAGCCATTTGCATATTCATCGAGGGCATCCTTCATAACACCCTGTTCATTTGTTACCAAATCGGAACCAAATTTAACAACCAAAGACTGCTCACTCATATAATTATTCTCTATTGTATCAGAGAATGCGCAATAAATAGCCCGTAATACGCAATTGCGTTCTTCAGCATGTGCAGCACGATTCCTGCCCAAATACTACCCGTTAGTTCGCGCAGGCCGCACAGTACGAGGCTCAGTGCAAATACATTGATTCCCACATTCCACTGGCCGTGTAGCGCTCCAAAAATTACGCTCGTTACCAGGCTGGCTATAACAATGCCCGTGGTTGGGCGCAATTTGCCATACAAATATCCGCGAAAAAGCGCTTCTTCGACAATTGGCGCAATTACCACCAGCGTCAAAAACGCGAGCTGGTATTCAAACGGGCTCTGTAGCTGTTTAAACCCAACATCCTGTACCTGAGCAGCGTCAAATCCAGGAAAAAACGCACTGGCCAAACTGATAAAAATCGCCGCCAATATGAGGTATGGGATAAACGATAGAGGCGCTGCCAGTAGATCGTACCACGACGGCAAGCGCGTCAGGCCAAGCTGCGCTTTCGACGTGTGGTTTTTTAGCAATTTCGCAGGGATCCAGATAGTTATGGCAAGTGTCAAACCAAATGCCAGCGCCGTGATAATCGTCTGCAACAGCGTTTGATTAATTGCTGCAAGTGGCGCACCAAGCGCCTTGAACCCTAGCAGAATTCCAATAACCACAAATTGGCCGATAAAAAATGCCGCTACTACCCACGCGCCGTAGGCAGCACTTACTGTCGCTTTTTTGCGCCACGAAACCTTACTCGCTTTCGAACGCGGCGTTTTGGTCGGTTTTTTTGCCGTTTTGGGGCTAGCGGGTGAATTTACTGACATCTGCCCACGTCACCAGTATTACCAAACCCATTAGTATAAAAAATCCTGTTGCTTGTATTGCTTCTTCGCGCTCTTTAGTCAGCGGCTTTTTCAGCAGCCTAAAAACAGTCATTGTCCACCAGCGACCACCGTCAAGCGCAGGGATCGGCAGCGCATTCATCACGGCCAGGCTGAGCGAAATGATAGCGGTCAAAAACACCAGTTGTTTTACACCCGCCTGCTGTGCTTGCGGGAAGATCACGCCCAAAATCCCCACAGGACCCGCCACGTTTTTGCTGACTGCCCCCAATTCCTTGTTGCCACTTTCGCGCGCCGTGCTATCAAAACTCAGCGACTGCACAAAGCCTTTTAGCGCATCCCAGGCTATTTTGGCCGTACCTTCGAGCGAAACCCAGGTAAGCTGCACTGTGGTACCCACACCAACAATCGGCGCCGACCACGTGGCTTTTATTTCTTCGCGCTGCCCAGGCCCTACACCCAAGTAGCCTTTGCCATCAGAATTATCTGCACGCAAATGCACACGAGCAACGTTTTCGGTACCGCCCCGCGCGTAAATAATTTCGACTGTTTTTCCTTTGTATTGTGCGGTCAGATCTTGCAGGCGCTTGGGCGAATCGAGCGCCATACCATTGAGTCGTAGCAATAGGTCGGTTGGTTTAATGCCTGCTTTTTCGGCAGCTGACCCCTGCCCAACAGTTACGGCCGTGAGTGGCTTTTTCAAAATCTCTGTATCACCCGCCACGCTAAACTGGTTGTTGATAATCTTTGGCAACCCAACAAACGCCAGGCCTGTTAAGAGCACCGCGGCAATTACCCAGTTCATTACTACACCCGCGAGCAAAATTTTGGTTTTTACCCAGTAGCTTGCCGCGCCATAATCGCCCTTTTTGGTAGCACTGTCGTGTTCGCCCTGTAGTTTGACAAACCCGCCGAGCGGTAGCCAGTTCAGTGTAAAGAGGACGTTTTTGCCCAGCACACTGCGAGCGATTTTTTTGCCCCACGCTTTAGGCGGAAACCCAATCCCGAACTCTTCGACCACCACACCATTGCGACGCGCTACAATACCATGCCCCAGTTCGTGCGCTACTACCAGCAGTACCAAAATAATCAAACCTACAATAATTCCAAAAACCAGCATTTACTCAGTTACCCTCCAATTCGTCTCTCGCGTCTTTTGTATTCTTCCAGTATACCAGTCACATCGCCTGCTGTCATATCGGGCCAATTTTTGTCCAAAAATATAAATTCACTGTACGCACTACGCCATAACATAAAGTTCGAAAGCCGCTGCTCACCACTGGTACGCACAACAATATCGCACGGCGGCACCTCTGGTGCATACAAGCTTTTCGCCACTACTTCGTGGGTAATTTCGTCAGCATGATACCCTGATTGAACAATTTTTTTAACCGCCTCGACAATTTCGAGCTGCCCACCATAGTTAAAGCACATAGCAATGGTTGCGCGCGTCCCATGCACCGATTCAGCCTCGGTTTCTTCGATCATTTGCACAATATCAATCGGCAACTTATCCCGTGTACCTAGCACCAAAAACTTGTAGCCTTCAGCAATCAACTGCTTAATGTCATTTTTAAACATCCGTCGCACCAGACGCATCATGCCTTTCACTTCTTCTTCGGCGCGTGTCCAGTTTTCGGTCGACCACGTGTACAGCGAAATATATTCTACGCCCGAATCGGCTGTGGCAGCCACCACATCCTTCAGTGCATTGTACCCTGCCAAATGCCCTTCGTAGGTTGGCAAACCATGTGTCCGCGCCCACCGCCGATTGCCATCGAGTATATACCCAACGTGACGAGGAATTTTGTTTGGTTCTGTCATTTAGTTTTCGCGCTCCATAGCAAAGGTAAGTATTGATTCTAGTATAACAGCTTCTGTGTGACCCCACGACGCAGCCGTATGCGCTGCTTTTTTTGCCTGCGCCGCATATTGTTCGCCTTTTTTTAGTGCACCGCTTTTAGTAGCCGCTTGCTGAAATAGAGTGCGCAGTTGGTGCAACTCTTTTTCGGTCGCCGCATGGTCACCCACGATTGCTTCGATCACTTTTTTGGTCGGCTCGTCAGCTGCTTTTAGTGCCAAATGCACCATTAGCGTATACTTGCCTTCATGAATATCGTCAAGGTTTGGTTTACCAGTTTTGTTGGTGTC
>WBZM01000633.1_pt1 | contig 45735 bp, 43 predicted proteins | sample 5204271 | NCBI WGS metagenome assembly WBZM01 (sample SAMN12344346, study PRJNA552823) | activated sludge metagenome | biome: Activated sludge suspended growth; feature: Nitrification reactor; material: Wastewater; isolation source: activated sludge from nitrification reactor of wastewater... | reverse complement strand
CCCGTGCGCCGCGCGTGCAGCAGCGCCGCCATCAGCGCCGCCATGCCGGCGAGGCCGCCGACCGGGTCGCCGTAGGCGGGATGGCCCATCACGGGCGGGTCGCCGGGACGCCCGAGCAGGTGCGGCAGGCCCGAGCCCTGTTCCAGCGTCGAGCCGTAGGCGCGGCATTCGCGCCAGGGGCTGGATGCGCCGAAGGCCGACATGGATAGCGTGACGAGCCCCGGATTTTCCGCCCGAAGCGTTGCGGGAGCGAGGCCGAGCTTCGGCAGCACCTCGACGGAATAATTCTCGACGACCGCATCCGCGCGCGCGGCAAGCGCCTTTGCGAGACGCACGCCGTCCGGCCGTGTGAGATCGATGGCTATGCCACGCTTGTTGCGGTTCATGACCGCAAAGCGTCCAGTCTTCTCGTACAGCTTTTCGCGCAACACGTTCGGACGGCGGTCGACGCCGCGCCACCAGTCGGGATAGGAGCAGCCCTCGATCTTGATGACGTCCGCGCCGAGATCGGCAAGCGTGCGCGCGCAGAGCGGGCCGGCCCAGCCCATGGTGAAATCGAGGATGCGGAAGCCCGCCAGCGGCAAGGCGCCTTTCGCGGCCGCCGGCGTGGCGAAGACCGGCGCCGCCGCGCGCGCCGTCCACTCCGGCCCATGTGAACCTTGTCGCGCGAGATTCGCTTCGGTCGCCGGCGGCGTATCGACCAGCCGCAGCGGCGATGCGGGCGCGCGCAATTTTCTGTCGCCGTCGTGGATGGAAGCGATGGCGCCGCGCGCGAGAAATTCCGGAGAAGACGCGATATCCTCGACGCCGGGTACGACGACGATCGGCAGCCTGCGCTTCAATCCTTCCTGGAACCAGTGCGCGGCGGGCTTTTCGGCAAGGCGCGGCGCGAATTGCGCTTCCAGCTCGTCGGCATGCGGCAGGCGCTCGAGCCCCGTGGTGAAATGCGGCGCGGCGCCGAGTTCCGGCAGGCCCAGCATGTCGCAGAAGCCGCGCCATTGCGCCGGCGTGACCATCGTGGCGCCGATCCAGCCGTCGCGCGCGCGATAGACGCCGAGCGGATAGGTCGGCGCGAAACGGCCGATGCCGGCGCGCTCCTGCGGCGCGCCGCGCAGCGCGGCCTCCGCGACCTGATATTCGGCGAGCGTGACGCAGGCCTCGTGAACGCTGGCCTCGAAGCGCCGCCCGCCGTCGCGCGCCCGCGCGACGAGGCCGGCGCAGGCGGCGATGAAGGCCCACAGCCCCGCCACATAGCCGGCCTGGAAATCCGGCGCGGCCATCGGCGGGCCGTCTTTCGGTCCGACGAGCTGCGCAAGTCCGGCGAGCGCGCGCACGGTCGCGTCGGTCGCCGCATAGTCGCGGTACGGACCGCAGCGGCCGAACCAGCTCGCGTCGATCACGACCAGACCTTCGCGCTCGACGCCCGCGGGCGCCTGTGCGTCGCCGAGAACGAGGACGTCGCAGTCGCCGATCAGCCCGCGCAGATCCGCGCCGCGTTCGCAGGCGAGACGCTTGCCGAAATTGAGGAAGGCGAAGGCGGCGCTCTCCCTGCCGCGGGGCCCCTCGAACAGCGGGGAAGCCGCGCGCAGCGGATCGCCGCCGTCGGGCTCGAGTTTCAGGACGTCCGCGCCGAAATCGGCAAACAGTCGCGCGCACCAGGACGCCGAGGCGAGAGAACCCAATTCGAGGACGCGAAGCCCCGCAAACCCCATGTCTCCTCCCAGGCGCCGACCCGGAGTCTTCCGGCGCCTTGCGCATTGTCGCCGCTTCGGCGGCTGTTGGGATCGAGCATGACGAGGGCGCGCGCCGCGGGCAAGCAAAAACACGCGCATCCCCCGCGCATGGCCCGCATTCCGGGCGCGCGCGGCTGGCCTCGTTGCCGCAAACGCCGGTTTGGAAATTAGACGAATTAAAAAGGCGCCCCCCGCCTCTTCAAGCCGGGCGGCCGCTCGTGGTACGCGCCAGGGAGATCGAGGAAACCGCACATGATCGTCTGTTCCTGCAACCGGATCTCCGACCGCGATATCGACAATTGCGCCGTGACGCCGAAGAACGTTGCGGCGGCGTTCCGCTCGCTGGATTGCGCGCCACGGTGCGGCCGCTGCGCCGGCGCGATCAACGAGGTCCTGAAAGCCGCCCGCGCGCGCGACTGTGACCATTGCGTTCCCGGCCGCTGCGATTGCGTCGAACTCGGCGCGCAGGACGCTGCGTGAGGCCAGCCTTTACTCGCTCGCGGCAGTTGCAATTATGGACGAACTGAATGGTCGGCTGGTCGCCTGCCAGCTCATGATCGCCGGCCTCGCGGCGCGCCTCGCCAACGCCTCGCCCGATCCGCTGCGCTTCATCACCGACTTTCGCGACGAGATGCACGCCGTGGTCTCGAGGGTGCGCCTTGGCGGCGAGGAAGAGGAAACGTCGGTGCGCGCGGCTGCGCGCCGTACGCTCGATGAATTGTTTTCCTTGATGAAGGGACCTTCCGACACCGCCGAGGGATGAGGGCGGCGTCCGGGTGGCGGCTAGACGACGGCGCGGCGCGTCCAGTCGGTCGCCAGCGCGAGTCTGGCGAGCCGCCACAAGTCTTCCGCCAAGGCCCGGCCGCAGGTCGATTGCGCCAGCGTCGATGCGGCGGCCTCGACGCCGACAGGATTGCCGTCGATCGCCGCTTGCAGCGCCAGCAGGAATTCGGCCTCGTCTGATGTCAGCAGGTCGTGCCTGTCGCGCAGGAAGCGGAAACCGAATTCGCGCTCGCGCCGCAAGGCGTGCGCGATCGACGAGACGATGCGGACGTAGTCCACCGCCCGCCGTCGGTTGAACCGGCCTTCAGCCAATTCGTACGCCTGCGCCAGATGCGACGTGTCGGCGTCTTCATGCGCGCAAAGCACGAGCCGAAGGCAGGCGACGGCCAGCGCTTCGCGATCCGATCGCGAGAAATCGCGCACCAGCATGTTTGCCGCAACCGGTTTCCCGAAGCCGCGCCGGGCCGAGAGGCGCTCATCCTGGCCGTCAGGCCGCGACCTCGTCTGTTTCGAGAAATTCTCACGATGCACGTCGTACATGCCGCTCTCCCCGGGCGCGATTGCCTGCGGAAAATCGATACGTGCGCCGTCTGAAGTCGACAATGAATATTCGTTGTGAAGCGCGAGATTAGAAGACGCATAATTCGCAATCTCGAAAACGCTTTCGCGCATGTGCTCGTGCGTTTTTTCAGTTGCGACTTAGAACAATTCCAGCCTGCATTTTTCGACGCATTCCAATGTGAGGCAGCGTCGGCCGCTTTCAATTGACTCGTGTTCGCGCATTACGCCATTGCTCACTTCAATGCGTTGGAAACGCGTTTGGAACTTGTCAAAAGAGGGATGCGATGAGCGCCGTAAAGTCTCCACGATCGTTGCGCGGCGAGCAGGCCATGCATTATGCGCGGCAGCCGGGCGAACGCGTCGTCGGTTCGTCGCTCGCCCTTGCTTGCATCGCGGCTGGCGGAGGCGCGGCGCAAGCGCAGACGCAACCATCGACCTTGCCGACGATGGTCGTTGATGCGCCCGTCGTGAAGCGTCGTCCCGTCGCAGCGCCGAAGCCGAGCGCCGCGCATGTGCGCGCCCGCGCCGCGATCCGCCAGCGCGCCCGCACGGCGGCCGTGGCCACGCCTGCGCCCGCCGCGCCAGGCCCCGCGCCGCTTCCGACATTCGCGCGCCTGCCGAGCGACAATCCGTATGCGCAGCCGGGCGACCCCTACAAGGTCAATCGCCTGCAATCGAACAAGTTCTCGGAGCCGATCGCCAACACGCCGCGCACCATCACCGTCCTGTCGAAGGAAGCGTTGGAAGACAAGGGCGCGACCAGCCTTCGCGAACTCGGCCGCAGCACGGCCGGCGTGACGCTCGGCACGGGCGAAGGCGGGAATGCGTTCGGCGATCGCTTCTTCATCCGCGGCTTCGACTCGCGCAACGACGTCTTCCTTGATGGCATTCGCGATCCCGCGGTGAGCGTGCGCGAGAACTTCTTTACGGAGCAGGTGGAGATCCTGCGCGGTCCCGCCTCCACGTTCGCGGGACGCGGCACGGCCGGCGGCGCGATCAATATCGTCACCAAGAAGGCCACGACGGACGGGAATTTCCGCATCGTCGAAGGAACGGGTTCGCCGACCGATCGCGGCGGGCGCTTCACGGTCGACGTCAACCAGGTGATCAACTCCGATCTCGCGGTGCGCGTGAACGGCCTCTACCAGAACCAGAAGGTCCCCGGCCGCGATTTCGTCACCGACGATCGCGCGGGCGCCGCGGTCTCGGTGGTCTACAAGCCGATCGAGCCGCTGAAGATTTCGCTCGACTATATTCATACCGATCTCTGGGGGCTGCCCGATTTCGGCGTGCCCTACAACAGGTTCGGCACGAACCGGCCGTTCACGGAAGGCTTCAGCAACCGCAATCTCTGGTACGGCTTCGTCAACCGCGACTTCCAGCGCGTCAAGCAGGACATCGGCACGGCGGGCGTCGAATACCAGCTCAATGACCACGTCACGCTGACGTCCAGGTTCCGTCGGCAGCAATCGCTGCTCGATTACGTCGGCACGCTTGCCGAGGCGCCGTCGTTCCTCACGAACATTCCGGGCGGGCGAGTGAACCTCAATCCGCAGAGCCGCTACCAGCAGACGGCGGTTCTCGCCAGTCAGAACGAGGCGACGATCAAGTTCGACGTCGGACCGGTGCTGAACACATCCGTCGTCGGCGCGGAGATATCGCACGAACAGATTACGCGCGATTCCTATGCGGGGCTGGCGTCCGAAGGGTTCGGCTCCGGCGCGTTCAACGGCAACGGCTCGACTGTCGGCGGCATCTTTTTCCCGCCCAATCTTCTGCCGTTCAGCGCCAAGCCTTATCTTGCCGGCAATCCGACCAACATCGTCGTCGACACGAAGTCGGCCTATCTCATCCATACCGCCAACTACAACGACTTCATCATCGCCAATGGCGGCGTCCGCATCGACGATTATCGCATCTCGTCCTACGCGCCCACGGTCGCCGCGGCGGCGGTTCTCAATCCCGGCGTGCCGGCTCTCGTCAACAATTTCTTCAACGCCTATGGCGGCAACCACTCGTCGCTCTTCAACTACAATGCCGGGCTCGTGGTGAAGCCGTTGCCGGGCTGGAGTCTTTATGCCGCCTATGCGACTTCGGCCAATCCCGTTGGCGCGGAGCTCGACGGATCGGCCGCGGCCTACGGCGCGCTGACGGCGGCCTCGCAGGTCCTGCCGCCGGAATTGAACAAGTCCGTCGAAGTCGGCTCCAAATGGGAGGTGTTCGACAAGCGCCTTCTGCTGACGGCGGCGCTGTTCCGCACGACCAAGGTCAACGCGCGCGAAGTGTTCGGCCCGAACGTCTACGCGAGCGGCGCCTATCAGATTCAGGGCCTTGATCTCGGGGTTTCCGGAAAGATCACCGACAAGTGGAGCGTGCTCGGCGGCTTCGTGCTGATGCAGTCGAAGGTCACGAGCTCCAAGGCGCCCTCCAACGTCGGCCTGCCGCTCGCCAATCTCGCGCACGCGTCCTTCAGCCTGCTGTCGAAGTATCAGGTGACGGACGCGTGGGAAATCGGCGGGCAGGCCGTCTACAATTCGCGCCGCTATGGCGGCTCGCTGCTTGCGGCCAACGGCGGCGCGGCCATCAACCCCATCACTTTCCTGCCCGCGCCGACGGCCGCCAATCCATTCCTCAACGTGCCGACAGTGCTGCCGTCCTATTGGCGGTTCGATGCATTCACGGAATACAAGATCACGCAGAACGTCACGGCGAAGGTGCAGGCGATCAACCTGTTCAACCGCACCTACTACGACGCGTTCTATCAGTCCGCCGCGCCCTTCGCGCAGATCGCGCCCGGCCGCAGCGTGCAGTTCAGCGTGAAGGCGACCTTCTGATGCTGATCTGCATCCCCGAAATCCTGAGCAAGGGGGAGGTCGCCGACTTTCGCAGGCTGATGGACGCGGTCGACTGGGAAGACGGGCGCTCCACCGCCGGCGCGCAATCGGCGATGGTGAAGAAAAACGAGCAATTGCCGCCCGACGGCGAACTGGCGCGCAGGCTGGGCGAGCGCATCGTCTCCGCGCTCGCGCGCAATCCGACCTTCGTGTCGGCGGCCATTCCCCTGCAGATATTTCCGCCGCTGTTCAATCGTTACGGGGTCGGTCAAAAATTCGGCATTCACGTCGACAACGCCGTGCGTGGCGATGCGCTGACGGGCCTGCGCATCCGCACCGATCTCTCGGCGACCCTGTTTCTTGCGGAGCCTGAGGATTACGACGGCGGCGAGCTCGTTGTCGAGGATTACTACGGCTCGCACGAGGTGAAGCTGCCGGCCGGCGATCTCGTGCTCTATCCCTCCAAGAGCCTGCACATGGTCACCGAAGTCACGCGCGGCGCGCGCGTCGCCTCCTTCATGTGGATGCAGAGCATGATCCGCGACGATCACGCGCGCAGCATGATCTTCGATCTCGACAATTCCATACAGGCCCTGTGCGAACGCCTCGGCCGCGACGATCCGGAAGCCGTGCGGCTCACCGGCGTTTATCACAACCTCATCAGATATTGGGCCGAGACATGAGACCTAAGCTGGCGTCCGGGCTTTCCGGACTGATCTTGCCTGCGACGGCGACGCTGGCGGCGGCGCAGGACGCGGTTCCCGTGGCGATGAAGCCCGCGGCGATCATGCCGCACGAGCTCTCGCCGTGGTCGATGTTCATGTCGGCGGACATCGTTGTGAAGGCGGTCATGATCGGGCTTGCCGTCGCATCGCTCGTCACCTGGACGATCTTCTTCGCCAAGACCTGGGAGATTTCGCGCGCGCGCAAGCGGCTGACGCAAGATCTCGCGCGCGTCTCCCATGCGCCCAGCGTCGCGCACGCGCGCGGAATCGCCGGCGACAGAGCGCCCGTCATGGCGGCGCTGCTCGAAGCGGCCGAGGAAGAAGAGCGGCTTTCGGCATCGGTCGGCGCGCACGGGCGCACGCTGGAGCGCGCCGCGTCGCGCTTTGCCGAAATCGTGCGGGCCGAGCAGCGCGGCGTACGCACGGGCATGGGCGCGCTCGCCACCATCGGTTCGACGGCGCCCTTCGTCGGCCTGTTCGGTACGGTCTGGGGCATAATGAATTCGTTCATCGGCATTTCGAAGTCGCAGACGACCAATCTCGCCGTCGTCGCGCCCGGCATCGCCGAGGCGCTTCTGGCCACCGCCATCGGCCTCGTCGCCGCCATTCCGGCGGTGATCATCTACAACCATTTCACGCGCAAGACGGCGGGCTATCTCGATATCGTCGGGCAGGCGTCGGGCGCGGCGACGCGTCTGCTGTCCCGCGATCTCGACAGCGGCGGACGCGCGGCCTATCCCCGCGCAGCGGAGTGAGCCATGGGCTTCTCGCTCGGCGACGCCGACAGCGACGACCTCGCTGAATCCCACGAGATCAACGTCACGCCGTTCATCGACGTGATCCTCGTGCTGCTCATCATCTTCATGGTGGCGGCGCCATTGTCGACCGTCGATCTGCCCGTCGATCTGCCGACATCGAGCGCAACGCCGCAGAAGCGGCCGGATAAGCCGACCTATGTCACGATATCGGGCGATCTTGCGGTGTCGCTCGGCGAAGCGCCCGTGAAGCGGGTCGACCTCGTCGCCGCGCTCGATGCGCAGCCGTCCGAGCAGGGCAAGGACCGCCGCATTTTCCTGCGCGCCGATCGCGGCGTGCCTTATGGCGAGATGATGGACGTGCTCGAGCGTCTGCGCAAAGGCGGCTATCTCAAGGTCGCGCTCGTCGCGCTGGAAGCGGTCGGCGACAGGCCCGCCGACGGCAAGGCGAAGCCATGATCGCGCCGGACGCCATTCGCGGGCTCGGCGCCGGTCGCGCCGTCACGAGCGTCTGGCTTGCCGCCGCGCTCGTCGCGGGGTCGCTGCATCTCGGCGCGGCGGGCGTTGCGGCCTGGACGCTGAGCGCCGACGAAGCCTTCGACGACGAGGGCGCGCCGGCGATCGAACTCGCCATGGACATGGCGGCGCCGAAGACCGAGCAGACCGACCTGCCGCCCGGTCCTGAAGCCGACGCCTCCGCCGCTGCGCCGGAAAGCGCGCAATCCGCCGCCAAGCCGGAAGCGACCGACCGCCCGAAGGAAGAGGTCGTCGAAGCCGAAAATCCCGATCGCATCGTCGCGGTCGAGGAGCCGAAGAAGCCGGAAGAGAAGGCGGAGCAGCAGCAGCGCCGTTCCGACGCGTCCACCGCGTCGATTGCGTCCGAAGCGACGGCCGCGCCGCGCCAGGAGGCGCCGCCGGCCCCGGTTGCGCGCGCGCCGGTCGTCGGCGCCGGACAGAATGCGCTGAAGATGAAGGCCGACTGGACGAAGCGCCTGTTCGCGCATCTGAGCCGCCACAAGCGCTATCCGCAGGGCGTCCGCCAGCGGCAGGCCGAAGCCCGCGTCCTTTTCACGCTCGATCGCGCAGGCCACGTCGTGACGGCGCAGGTGTCGAAGACGGCGGGCGATGCGGCCTTCGACGGCGCCGCGCTCGACATGATGAAGCGGTCGGACCCCGTGCCGCCGCCGCCGCCGCTGGTCGCCGACGAGGGTCTGACGTTCGAGATTCCGGTGGCCTTCCGCGCGAACGGCGCGCGCTAACGGCGGCGCCAGACAAGAGCCTCAGCGCGTCACGCCTCTTTTCGGCAGGCGCGCAGCGTCGCGCTCGCCGGCGCCGCCTTCTTCAGCCGGACGACGACGTCGACGCCGACGATGCGCATGCCGGGCGGCGGCGCGATCGCAAGCGACGGCTCCGCGTTCGCCGGCATGTCGAACAGCTCTTCGTTCTGCTCGACGTAGTAGTGGTAATGCGAGCCCGTGGTCGTGTCGTACCAAAGCTTGGGCCCATACAGCGCAACCTCGCGCAACAGGCCGCACCGCGCGAAATCGCGCAGGGCGTTGTAGACAGTCGAGAGCGATGGCGGATGGCGCTCGGTCCGCGCCTCCTCGAACAAACGCTCCGCCGTCACGTGACGGGCTTTTCCGGCGAACAAAAGACGCGCAATCTGCAGCCGCTGCCGCGTCGGCTTCAGCCCCGCTCCCCTCAGTTTGAGGGCCAGTGTTTCTCGATCGCCCAAATGCACGCTGTCGCCCCGAAACCCCGGACACATTGCGGCAGTCCGGCGCGAGCGCGTTTGATCTGGCGCAAAAATCGCGTGCGAGGGCGGGGCGGGTTTTCGGATTTGATGGTACCGCCACCCCGGCTCGAACGGGGGACCTCTAGATCCACAATCTAGCGCTCTAACCAACTGAGCTATGGCGGCACGCGGGGCGCAGATTTCGCCGGCGAACGGCGCGCGTCATGCGCCGCGCTTCAATAAAAGAGCCGCGCGGGGATTGCAAGGCGCGCAGGCGCTTCTTCAAAAGCAAACGCCGCCCATTCGGGCGGCGCTGCGCAACGGACGCGCGAAGTCTTACTTCGCCTGAACCTTCTTGATCTGCGCCTGGATCGGGGCGCTCGCCTCGGTCGCCGTCTTCTTGGCGATTTCCGCGAATTCCTTGGCCTGCGCGATCGCGGTCTCGGACTGCGTCCGGATGAACTGGCCGTGCATCGACACGGCGTCCGCGAGCGTCTTGGCGCCGGCCAGCGCCTTCAGATGATCGAAGGTCGCATTCGCATTGGCCTTGGCGACTTCGAGGGCCTTGGCGGCGAGTTCTGCGGCGCCCTTGGACGAGGCGGCGATGCTCGCCTCGATCGTGTGGGTCGCTTCGTCGCTGGCTTCCTTCATGCGCTCGAAGGCGGCGCGACCCTGCTCGATCGTCTTGGAGGCGGCCTTGCGCAGATTGTCCTGCACGCCGGACAGGTCGACCGCGGCGACCGCTTTCGCCGGGGCTTCCGCCGCCTTTGCGGCGACCGGCTTGGCGGCCACCGGCTTGGCGGCGGGCTTCGTCTCGACCGGCATGGCTTCGACGGGCTTGGCGGCCACAGGGGCGGGCTTGGCCTCGACGGGCTTTGCGGGCGCCGGAGCGGGCTTGGCTTCCGCGGGCTTGGCGGGAGCGGCCGGCTTTGCAGGCGCAGCCGCCTTTGCGGGGGCCTCGGGCGCCTTTGCCGGCGCGGCGGCCTTCACGGGGGCGGCGGGCGCCTTGGCGGGTCTACGGACTGCCATGTTTCGATCTCCGGATCAGAACGGGTTGCGACCGCAGGACGCGCGGTCAGGAAACTCAGGAAGACTTGGGCGTAACGGCCTTCTGAACCGCGGCGCCGAATTCCTTCGCCTGGTCCTGAAGAGTGGAAAGCTGCGACTTCAGGTACTCGTTCTGCAGTTGCAGAACTTCCTGCAGATCCTTCGCATGGACGAGGTTCTGCGCATGGTCGAAAGCGGCCTTCACATTCGCTTCGGCATAGGCGACGGCCTTCGCGCCAACCTCCTTGACGCCGAGCGGCATCGCGAACGGGCCGGCTTCAGCGGCGGTGACCGCCTTCTGGGCTGCGCCGATAAATCCCTCAAACGCCTTGCGCGCCTGCTCAACGCTCTTTTCGGCAAAATCACGCATTTCGGCCGGAATCTCATAAGGAATCTGAGCCATTGCAATCTCCTGTGACTGCGTTTCCCGACGGGACGATTCTCTGCATCTCCGCCCGTAGCGCAAGCAAACTACCACATTTTTGCTGCAATGCAACATCGCCTGCGAATTCATTGTGCAGTGCAATGTGGCCATTCATCATTAACGCATCAAAAGCCGGCCGGACCGACCCCGCGCGTAGACCCCCGGGCGCCGCGACGTTAAGACTCCATTAAGTCTGACGGGCCGGCGGGAGCCGGCGCGCGTTGCGTATACAGGGCGTTGCGATGAGCGAGGCTGAATTCGGCCCCGAAGTGGCGAGGGAACACGTCGAGGCGGCTCTGGCCGACCCGGCTCTGGCGTCGCTGCGTCTGGCCGACGCGCCTGTCGTCGTCATCGCCGGCTCGCCCGGGCGCGTCGTCTATGCAAACCACGGCGCGCAATCGCTTTTCGTTGGCGACCTGCCGGCGCTCGGACGCCGTCTTCTGCTTGGCGCCGAGCCCGGCGCGCGCCGTGTTGTCGCTCTGTCGCGCTCCTTGTTGCCGGGCGCAGCGCCGCGTCTCGAGCGGCTGCGCTTCTTCTTTGGGCCGGTCGCGGAGACGGTCACGGTTTTGTGCCGCCGCGTCACGGTTGCGCCGGGCGAAACGCTCTTTGCTCTCGCTGTTCTGGGTCTGCGCGCCTCGCAGACGACTGCGCGGCGTTTCGGCGATGTCGAACCGCCGCCGTTGAAGGCGCCAGGCGATGCGATCGAAACGAAGCCTGCCGTCAGCGCCTCCGCAAGCGATGCAACGGAGGCGCCGGCGCCCGCGGCCGACTCTTTCGCCGCCGACCTGGCGGCTCGAGCGCCGGCCGAAGCAGAAGACGCGTTGCGCCAGGACGCGGCGCCGGCGCGCGGCGCGCGCTTTGCGTGGCGCACGGATGGCGATCATGTCGTCGCCTTCGTCGCGCCCGCGCTCGCCGCAGAGATTGGCGCCGCCAATGCCGACATCGTCGGGCGTTCGTTTGTCGATGTCGCGCGCGACATGCGTCTTGACGCCGACGGCCGCCTCGCCGCCGCGCTTGCGGCCCGCCAAACGTTCGCGGGCGTCGAAACCTCGTGGCCGGCAGGCGAGGGGCTCGTCGCCAGGATCGCGCTCGGCGCCGCGCCCGCATTCGATGAAGAAGATCGCTTCGACGGCTTCCGCGGCTACGGCGTCGTGCATCCCGAGCGCCTTGCCGCGCCGGCAACGGCTCCAGCTGCTGAACGCGATGTCGCAACTGCCGCGACGGATGAAGCCAACGCCGAGGCTGCATTCTTTGCGCCCTACGCGGCGGAGGCCGCCGGCGCCGCCGCGCCGCAGCCCGATATCCAGCCGACCGCCGCTGCGGAGGAGGACGCGGACGAAGCCAACGGCAACGAAACGGACTTGCGGGATGAGGCCGGCGAGATCGTAGCGGTCTCCGACGCCGGCGAACCCATGCATCGCGGCGATGTCGGCGCGGAGCCCGCCGGCCAGCCGGTCGACGAGGCCGAGCCGCTCTTCGAAGACGAATTGCCCGCGGACGACGAAGCAGAAGAACCTGCGCCTTCCGCCGGCAATATCGTGCCGCTGCGCCCGCAACAGCCGGCGCGCCGTGCGGATACGGCGTTGCGTTCCCCTGCAGCCGAACTGTCGCCCGGCGAGAAATCGGCGTTTGAGGAAATCGGCCGGACGCTCGGCGTTGAGCGCGCGGCCGAAAGCGCGGATGACGAGCCGAAGCTCAGCCCCGCGGCTACGAAGCGCGCGCGCGATCTCATAGACCTCGTCGCGCGCTTCGGACGTTCCGATGAACCTGCGGAACAACCGGCTCCCCCGCCGCCGCCGCTCGCGGCCGTCTCCGAGGACACGTCGGCGCAGATCGCCGCGCAATTGCCGGAGCGCAACGCGGCGGCCGTGCTGGAACGTCTGCCCGTCGGCATCGTCGTCAGCCGTTTCAACGTGCCGATCTACGCCAATCGCACGCTGCTCGAACTGCTCGATTACAGCGATATCGACGCGTTTCATGCGGCGGGAGGCCTCGACCGCCTGTTCCGCGGCCGCGCGCCCGACAGCGGCGCCGCGCAGATCGAAACGCGCGACGGCGAGGTTCTGCCCGTCGATGCGCGCGTGCAGGCGGTCGATTGGGACGGCCAGCCCGCGACGCTCGTCACCCTGCGGCGCGCGCAGGAGAACCGCTCTCAGGAGAACCGCTCTCAGGAGAACCGTCCGCAAGAGAACCGCCCGCAAGACGCCGGCGACGCGGCCAGGGCGAAAGCGCTGGAGCTCGATCTGCGCCAGCGCGACGCCGAAGCGCGCGAATTGCACGCCATCCTCGATACGGCGACGGACGGCGTCGCCGTGCTCGACGCCGATGGCCGCATTCTTTCGCTCAATCGCTCCGGCGAGGCGCTGTTCGGATTCGATCAGAACGAGGTGGCGGGCGAGCCTCTTTCGATCCTCGTCGCCAGGGAAAGCCAGGACGCCGTCGCCGCCTATTTCGACGGCGTGAAGTCCGGCGGCGTACAGAGCGTGCTCAACGACGGCCGCGAGATTTTCGCGCGCGCGCGTCAGGGCGGCAGCATTCCCGTCTTCGTCACGCTCGGCCGGCTCGGCAGCGGCGCGACGCCGAAATTCTGCGCCGTATTGCGCGATCTCACCGCGTGGAAGAAGGCCGAGCGGGAATTGGGCGACGCCCGCCGCGAGGCCGAACGCGCCAGCGCGCTGAAATCCGATTTCCTCGCCAAGGTGAGCCACGAAATCCGCACGCCGCTCAACGCCATTCTCGGCTTCGCCGAAGTCATCATGGACGAGCGCTTCGGCCCGGTCGGGAATGCGCGCTATCGCGACTACATGCGCGACATCCACAAGTCCGGCGAGCATGTGCTGAGCCTCGTCAACGATCTCCTGGATCTCTCGAAGATCGAGGCCGGCAAGGTCGATCTCACCTTCACCAGCGTCGACATCAATGCGGTCGTCGCCGAATGCGTGTCGCTCATGCAGCCGCAGGCCAATCGCGATCGCGTGGTCATGCGCCTGTCGCTTGCGCCAAATCTTCCGAACATCGTCGCCGACGAGCGCTCGATGCGTCAGATCGTGCTGAACCTCCTGTCGAACGCGGTCAAGTTCAACGAGCCAGGCGGCCAGGCGATCGTTTCCACGGCGCTGACCGACGCCGGCCATGCCGTCGTGCGGATCAAGGACACGGGCGTCGGCATGAGTGACGACGAACTGCAGACGGCGCTGGAGCCGTTTCGTCAGGTGTCGACCGCCCGCAAGAGCGGCGGCACGGGCCTCGGCCTGCCGTTGACCAAGGCGCTCGTGGAAGCCAATCGCGCGTCGTTCACGATTCGCAGCCGCAAGGGCGAGGGCACCATGGTCGAAGTGACCTTCCCGCCGACGCGCGTTCTGGCGGAATAGATTGCTGAGGCTGCTCGCGCAACGCTGCTCGAATCGGTAAGGCGTATGGCATTTGCTGGAATCAAGCGCCCGTCATTGCGAGCGCAGCGAAGCAATCCATCCACCGGGCCTATCCGCATGGATGGATCGCCACGTCGCTGCGCTCCTCGCGATGACCGCGCAGGTTCCGGCAAAAACTTCTTGCCCTAGGCTTTCGCGGGCTCGGCATTTTCCGCCGTCAGGTCCAGCGTCACGATGCTCACGCCCGGCTCCTCGCGCGACTCGCGCTGCTTGAAGCCGAGCGCCTTGCACATCTGCAGCATCGGCTGGTTTTCGGTGAGAACCTGCCCGTCGATCCTGTGCAGGCCGAGGCGGCGGCCGTGTTCGATCATCATCTTCATCAGCGTCCAGCCAAGGCCCTGTCCCTTGGCCTTCGGCCCGAGCAGGATGGCGTATTCGCCTTCGGTCAGATCGGCGTCCATCATCAATCGCACGCCGCCGAGCATTTCGCCGGTATCGACCTTGATGGCGGCCACCGCATAGGCGCGCGCGTAGTCGATCTGCGTGAGGCGCGCGAGGAAGGCGTGGCTGAACGCCTTCACCGGGGCGAAGAAGCGCAGGCGCAGATCGTTCTGGGGCACGGTCTCGAAGAAGGCGTGGTACATTTCTTCGTCTTCCGGCCGCACCGGACGAACCAGGACTTCCGATCCATCCTTGATGCGGATCGTCTGTTCGAGATCCTTCGGATAGGGTGCAACCGCAAAGCGCCGGTTCGACTGGCCGACGCGCTGCCTCGAATCGGGTTCGACGCGAATGCGTGCGTCAACCACCATCACGCCGTCTTCGTCGGCAAGCAGCGGATTGAGATCGAGTTCGCGCACCTCCGGCACGTCGGCGGCGAGCTGGGCGAGCTTGACCAGGGTGAGCGCGACGGCGTCGATATTGGCGCGCGGCACGTCGCGATAATATTCGAGAATGTTGGCGACGCGCGTGCGCTTGATCATGTCGTGCGCGAGCGCGAGATCGAGCGGCGGCAGCGCGAGCGACCGGTCCTCGATGATCTCGACAGCCTTGCCGCCGCGCCCGAACACGATCACCGGACCGAAGGTCGGATCGTCGGCGATGCCCGCGATCAGTTCGCGTCCGTGCGGACGCTTGATCATCGGATGCACCGTCACGCCCTCGATGCGCGCCTGCGGGATTTCGCGCGCAATGCGCGCCATCATTTCGCGCGCGGCTTCCACGGCCGCGTCGGGCGTGCGGATGTCGAGCACGACGCCGCCGATGTCGGACTTGTGCGCAATGTCGCGCGATACGATCTTGATGACGCAGGCGCGCGAGCGCGCGATGAACAATCGTGCGAGTTCGCCGGCTTCTTCCGGCGTGCGGGCGAAGCGCGCCGGCGCGACGGGAATGTCGTAGGAGTCGAGCAGCATGGTCATTTCGACCGGCGCGAGCCAGCGATGGCCGCGATGGATCGCCTGCGCGACGACGCTGCGCGCGCGCGCCACGTCGGGCTCGAAGTCTTCCGGCAGGTTCGGCGGCGCGCTCATCATGAACTCGCGCGCCTCGTTCCAGCGCACCATGTGCATGAAGCCGCGCACGGCGCCGTAGGCGTAATGCGGGATGCGCGCATCCTCGAATATCTTGTCGGTCTCCTCCGTCGCGCCGAACCATACTGTAAACACGGGCTTGGGAGAGAGCGTGCGCTTGCGCGCATCCTTCACGGCGGCGACCACCGCTTCGGCGGCTTCCGCCGAGCGCGACAGCGCGCTGGGCGCGTGCATCACCATGACGGCGTCGGTCGTCTTGTCTTCGAGCAGCGCGCCGACGGCGGTCCTGAACCGGGCGGGATCGGCGTCGCCGTCGATATCGAGCGGGTTTTCCTTCGATAGGTCCGACGGCAGCACGCCTTCGAGTTTCGTCCAGGTCGCAGGCTCGATGGGCGCGAGCTTGCCGCGCTGGTCGGCGAGACGGTCAGCCGCCAATCGGCCAAGGCCGCCGCCGTTCGAAACGATCGCAAGGCGTCCGCCCGGGAAGGGCTTGATGCGCCCGAGCGCCTCGGCGGCGTCGAACAACTCGTCGACGTCGCCGACGCGCAGCAGGCCGGCGCGGCGGAAGGCGGCGTCGTAGACCGTGTCGGGACCCGCCATGTTGGCGACGGACGAGCCGCCGCGCGGCCCGCGCTTGTGGCGGCCGGACTTGACGACGATGACCGGTTTCACGCGCGCGGCGGCGCGTGCGGCCGACATGAATTTCTGCGCGTCTTCGAGGCGATCGATGTAGAGCAGGATGGCGCGGGTCGCGACGTCGAGCGCGAAATAGTCGAGCAGGTCGCCGAAATCGACGTCGACCATCTCGCCCGCCGACACCATGCCCGAGAAGCCGACATGCCGCTTGTGCGCCCAGGCGAGCAGCGCCGCGCCGATCGCGCCGGATTGCGAGACGAGCGCCAGATCGCCGGCGGGCGCCTGCTGGCCGGAGAGCGAGGCGTTGAGGCCGGCCTTGGGCACAAGCATGCCCAGACAGTTCGGGCCGACGATGCGCATGCGGCCGCGCTGCGCGATCTTCTTCAGCCGCTCCGTCATCTCGCCGCCGCGCCAACCCTCCGGATCGCGCGTCATCACCAGCGCGCCGGGCACGCCGAGCCGTTCGGCTTCTTCAAGTTGCGCCACGACATGTTCGGCCGGCGCGGCGACGACCAGCAAGTCGGGCGGGTTCGCGACGTCAGCGAGCGCGCGCACGCAAGGGCGGCCGTCGATTTCGTCGTAGCGTGGGTTGATCAGCGAAATCTCGCCCTTGAATCCCGCGCCGACGATATTGTCGAACAGCGCGCGGCCCGATGACCCGGGCCTCGGGCTTGCGCCAACCAACGCCAGCGATTTCGGCGAGAAAATGCGGTCGAGCGCCCGCGTGCCCATATTGCAATCCTCAAACTGGCGCGATCGAGCAAGCCGATTCGCGCTTCGAAAGCATAATGCTGCAATGCAGCATGAGTAAGGCGCGAATTCATTGAGGTCGCTCAAAGCGCGTGCGTATCGAAGGAGCAAAGGCAATTGACAGTCAATCGCCGTCTCGGTTCACTCGCTACAACCCCGGAGAAGGGAAAGAGGGAGCTGACCATGAAGCGAATGATCCTGGCGGGCGTGGGCGTGCTGGCGCTGATGGGCCCTGCGGCGGCGGCCGACATCGTCGGCACCTGGCTGCGCAGCAACGGCGAATCGCGCGTGCGCATGGCGCCTTGCGGCGGCGGCGTCTGCGGCGTCATCACCTGGCTCAAGTCGCCCGGCAAGAGCGACGCCAAGGTCGGGCAGCAGGTCTTCTACAACATGAAGCCGGACGGCTCGGGCGGCTGGGAAGGCTCCGCCTTCAATCCGGAAGACGGCAAGACCTATGCCGGCAAGGCGTCGGTCTCCGGCTCCAGCATGACCACCAAGGGCTGCGTGCTCGGCGGCATGATCTGCAAATCCGTGAGCTGGACGCGCGTCAATTGAATTACGGGAACGGCGCGCTCGGATGCCATTCGGGCGCGTAGCCGGCCGATAGCGCGGCGAGGCTGGTCGGCGGCGTGAGACATGCGACCCTGCGGTCGCGCGCTCGCGGCGCCGGCGCGCGATAGCCCGAAAAGGACCACGGCAAGACACACTCGCCTCTGATCGCGAAGGCCTGCGCGCCCTCCGCGTAGATCGCGCCGTCGGGCAGGTCGTCTATCTGCAGCGTGTGAATTCGCTTCGCGCGGCCGTCGCGGCGCTCCGCGTCCAGCCGCCGGTCGAGGTCGCCCGCGCGCAACGCGCCGGTGGGGTCGACGGCGCGGCGATAGGCGAGCGCGCGGTCACGGCGGCATTCGAAGCATGGACGGTGGCCGGCGGCGAGCGCGGTAGGTTCGTCGAGAAAGAAAAGATCGGTGTAACGCTTGCCGAACACCACGTTGCGGCGGTTCTTGAAGGCGCACAGGCACGTAATCCACTGTTTCGATTTCCAGCGGGATGTCCCGAGCGTCTGGTCGTCGCGATGAAAGCGACCGCCGCGGTTGCCATAGAACAGGCCGCGCTCGGCCGTCGCGTGAATTTCGCCGTAGGGGTCGACGCGGTTCTGGAGCGGCGAGGGGCGCACTCAGCCCACGAAGCCGGCCGAAGGGCTGGAGCAGCGGCCCTCGCGCGCCTTCATGACGGGCGGATCGCAGGGCGACATGTCCTCTGCGCACATGGGCCGGCAGACCTTGCCGGTGACGGGATCGATCTGCCCGCCGTCGGCGGGCGGGACGTTCCCTCGATCATCCGTCTCCTGCCCGTTCGCCGTCCGAATGAACAGAAGGCCGGCCCCGGCCGCCGATAGCGCCAGCAATGCGCGGCGGGTTGGAGCTGGCGTCGTCATCGCGCCGGACCCGCCGTCGGGCTGGAGCACCGGCCATCCGCCGCCTTCTGGGCGGGCGTGTCGCAGGGGGAAGAATCCATGGCGCACATCGGCCGGCAGGCCTTGGCGTACGGGCTGTCGATGGATTCATTGTACGGCCCGCGACGTCGGCGGCCCGCACGTTGCTCGTAATAGACCTGCGCCAGGGCTTCTCCCGCGAAACTGGCCGCGCCGAGCGCACACGCGCCGAAAATCAGAAAGGAGCGCCGGGAATGGGCGGACATGGTCGCTCTCCGTCTTGCCGCGACTATGGCATCTGCGTCCCGCCGACGATGGGGCTCGAGCAGCGGCCGTCGGCGCGCTTGTACTCCGGCGGATCGCACGGCGTCATGTCGAACGTGCACATCGGTCGGCAAACGTTGGCGCTTGCGCGAGTCGTTTCGTAAACGCGCACATTCTTCTTCCTCGGCTTGGCGGCCGCGGGTCCCGCCGCCAGCGCGGCTGCGGCCAGAACGACAATAGCGAGACGCATTTTGGCCTCCTTGGACAACTTGGCCATAAATGACGCGGCGGCGTCCGGTCGGCAAGTGCGCAAGCTGACGCGCCGTTTAGCGCGCGTCCGCCTGGAGGCCGATCGAATCGACCTGATAGACGTCGTCGGCGAAATGCACCGTGCCATCGGCGGAGGCCCAGCCGGTCATGTACACCCAGATCACCGGCACGGGACGCGCGAGCTTGAGGTCCTGCCGCTCCTTGCCGATCTGCGCCATCAGTCCGGCGCGGTCCCAATTGCCCGACCCCTGCAAGAGCCAGGCGGCGAGATCCCAGACGCCCTGCACGCGCACGCAGCCATGCGAGAGGAACCGGTAATCGCGGTTGAAGAAGCCCTTCGACGGCGTGTCGTGCATGTAGACGGCATATTTGTTGTTCATCTGTATGCGGATCGACCCCAGCGCGTTATGCGTGCCGGAATCCTGTCGCAGCGTGTAATTGACCGCCTTTTCGCTGCCCCAGTTGATCGAGCGCGGATCGATGACCGTGCCGCGTCCGTCGAGGATCTTGATCTTCGAGCGGGCGAGATAGCCCGGGTCCTTGCGCATCTTCGGAATAATTTCGTTCTTGATGATCGAGGTCGGCAATGTCCACGTCGGGTTGAGGTTGATCGCGCTGATGCGCGTCGAAACCTCCGGCGAGCGATGATCGACATCGCCGACGACGGCCGTGTAGCGTTTGACGACCTGCCCGTTTTCGATCGCCTCGACCGCGGCCGAGGGGATGTTCACCACCACATAGCGCTCGCCAAATGCGAACTGCACGCCAGCCAGTCGTTGCGAGCTCGAGGCGAGCTGCTTGAAGCGGACATTGGCGGTCGTGTTGATCGCGCGCAGCGTCGCGCCCGAAACCACTCCGGTCTGCCGAAGGCCGTTGCGCGCCTGGAAATGCTTGACGGCGGCGGCGAGCGTCGCGTCCCAGGCGTCGCCGGGTCCGACGGCTTCGTGAGGGTCGCCCTCGATCTGCAGGCGTCGGCGCAGCGCCGCGACGGCCGCGCCCTTGGCGCCCGGCCCGACATTGCCGGGCACTTTCGGCCAGCCGCCGGCGTCGACGATCTTGGCGTAGCGCTCCGAGGCGGCGGCGGTGGCGAAGAAAGTCTCGGGCTGGAACGAGGGGGTCGGATCGTCCGATAGAGCCCACTCGCGGATCGGCGGCTTGGGCTTCGGCTTGGCGGCGGCCTTGGGCTGCGGCGCGAGCTGGGCGGGGGGAAATCCCGCCACGTCGCCTGGCTGGGCGGGCGGCGCCGGCGCGGGAGCGACCGGCGCGGCAGGGGCCGGCGGCGGCGCAGGCAGGGGGGTAAAGACGTTGGCCGGCGGACTTGCCGGCGTGCGCGGAGCCATCTGGCCGGGCGCAGGTTGCGCAGCGGCGAGGCCGCAGCAGGCCAACGTCGCGGCCGCGGCGCCCATCAATCCGAAAGACCTCGTACGGGCCCAAAAGTTCATACCGCCAACTCGCCCAATCCGGCTGGAGGGTCGCCGGAACTTCTCCATAAGCCGGCCAAGCCTCGGTTTCCAGAGTAAACGCGACGGCAATCGACGCTAGCGGCCTGTTTTCTGGCCCGGTACCGGCGGCTCGTCGCCCGTGATCCCGGAGCCCGGTTGCGTCTCGGCGGGCGGATCGCTCGCCGGGAAGGTTTCCTTCAGGCCCTCGTCCAACCGACGCTTCTGGTCCGATTTCTGGCGCTGCCGCCTGCGCTTTGCTTCGCCCATCCGACCCTCCAACTGACCGTTCATTGAGGTCGAAACGTGGCCGGGGCCGATTTGTTCAATCAGGCGTCGACCACCACGATGTGCAGCTTGCGCGGCCCGTGCGCGCCGAGCAGCATGGTCTGGGCGATATCGGCGGAGCGCGAGGGGCCGGTAATCATGTTGACCGTACGCGGCATGACGCCCTTGCCGTATTTTTCGCGCAGCCTGTCGAACACGCTCTCGTAGTCGCCCTGCAGATCGGCGCCCGACAGCACGACAATGTGATTGTCCGGCAGAAAGTTGAGCGTCGAGGGGTTCTCGGGCCCCGACGCCATGATGAGCGTGCCGGATTCCGCCACGCCCGCGAAGGCGTGCGACACGGCGTTGAGATCGCGCCCGTCGGACGGGCCTTTCGCCATGTCGAGGGCGGTGGCGCCCCAGGGCATGTCGGCGAGGCGCGCGTCTTCGCCCATGCGCAGCGTCGCCGGCAGGTTGTTGTCGCGCAGCCAGCGCGCGGCCTCCGCCGGAACCTCGCTGGCGCTCTCCACGATGGCGACGCTGGCGAAGGCGCCTTCCGCCATCGTCTTGAACAGGCCGATGCGCTCCTTGGCGTCGAGCTGACCGCGCGCCGGAACCACGCCGCGCGGCGCGCCCGCGAGGCGCGCCTCGACGGCGGCGCGACGCGGGGCCTCATTGCCGCTGACGCGTAGCGAGCGTCGAAGGCTCGACAGAATTTCGTCGCGCGCGCTCACTTGCCCGCCCTCCGCTTCTTCCATTCGCTCTGGAACGTCTTGCCCTGCGGCGCCGGCAGGTCGCGCCAGTCGGTCCAGCCCGTCGCAAGGGGCATGGCGTGGAATTTTCCCGTCTTGCGCGCGTAGAATCCCATGACATGCATGGCGACGCGCGTCGCAAGGCGGTAGAGCGCCGGCCGTTTCGCCACGAACGCCCAGAGGCCGAGCCCGTAGCGCGCGACGGATGGCGTCAGATGCCGCTCGAACTCGCGCTCGCGCCAGTGCCGCATCATGCCCGGCAGCGGAATGCGCATCGGGCAGACGCTTTCGCAGCGGCCGCAGAATGTCGAGGCGTTGGGCAATTGGCCGCCCTTTTCCACGCCGATCAGCGACGGCGTCAGAACGGCGCCCATCGGTCCCGGATAGACCCAGCCGTAAGCGTGCCCTCCGACCGCGTGATAGACCGGGCAATGGTTCATGCAGGCGCCGCAGCGGATGCAGCGCAGCATGTGCTGGAAATCCGTGCCGATCATCGAGGAGCGGCCGTTGTCGAGAAGGACGACGTGATATTCCTCGGGACCGTCGACGTCGCCCGCGCGGCGCGGCCCGGTCGACAGCGTCGTGTAGACGCTCATCTCCTGGCCCGTCGCGGAGCGCGCCAGCACGCGCAGCAATTGCGACACGTCCTCCAGCGTCGGCGTGATCTTTTCCAGAGACGCGATCACGATGTGGCACTTCGGCAGGATCTGCGTCAGGTCGCCGTTGCCCTCGTTGGTGACGATGATCGACGTGCCGGTTTCCGCCACCAGGAAGTTCGCGCCGGTGATGCCGATGTCGGCGGCGAGGAACTTTTCGCGCAATATGCCGCGCGCTTCCGTCAGAAGCTGCGTCGGCTCGGTGAGGTCGCGGTCGGCGGGCAGATGCGTATGTACGCGGCGGAAATCGCCTTCCACCTGATCCTTGGTCAGGTGCACGGCAGGGCCGATGATGTGCGAGGGAATCTCGCCGCGCAACTGGATGATGTATTCGCCGAGATCGGTCTCGACCGGCGTGATCCCGGCCTTCTCCATGGCGTCGTTGAGCGCGATCTCCTCGGAGATCATGCTCTTGCCCTTGGTGACCGTCTTCGCGCCGCGCGCCGCGCAGATGTCCAGAATGACCTTGCGCGCTTCCTCGGCCGTGCGGGCGAAATGCACCTGGCCGCCCGATTCCGTCACCTTCTTCTCGTAGGCTTCGAGATAAAGGTCGAGATGGGCGAGCGTGTGGTTCTTGATGTCGCGCGCGCTGTCGCGCAGCGCCTCGAATTCCGGCAGCTTGGAGACGGCGATTTGCCGCGCGGCCGTGAAGCCGACGCGCAGCTTGCCCATCGCCTGCTGCAATTGCGGATCGCCCAGCGCCTTGTGGGCGTTGTCCTTGAATTGCGGCGTGGTGGGATTGGCGTGGACGCTCATCGCCGCGTCTCCGCCGCCGCGCCGGCAGGTTCGCCGATCGGCGGCGCCTCGTGCGTCATGTTGGCGAGCACTTCCGCCACGTGCCGCACCTCCATGTTGCGCCCCTTGCGCGACAGGCGGCCGGCCATGTTCATGAGACAGCCGAGATCGCCGGCGAGCAGCACCGGCGCCTCGGTCGCCAGAATGTCCTGCGTCTTGCGCTCGACGATCTGGCCGGAGATTTCGCCGAACTTCACCGCGAACGTGCCGCCGAAGCCGCAGCACACGTCCGAATCCTTCATCTCCACGAGTTCGAGCCCGTCGACCGTCGCGAGCAGCTTGCGCGGCTGCGCCTGCACGCCCATTTCGCGCAGGCCCGAGCAGCTATCGTGATAGGTGACCTTGCGCGAAAATTCCGCCTGCACGCTTTCGACGCCGAGAACGTCGGTCAGGAAGGAGACCAGTTCGAAACATTTCGCCGCGAAGTTTCGCGCGCGCCGCTGCAGTTCGGGGTCGCCCTCGAACAATTCGGGATAATGTTTCGCCATCATGCCGGCGCAGGAGCCGGACGGGGCGACGACGTAGTCGTAGCTCTCGAAAGCGTCGATCGCCTGCAGCGCCAGCGCGCGGGCGTCGGCCTTGTCGCCGGAATTATAGGCGGGCTGGCCGCAGCAGGTCTGGCTTGGCGCGTCCACCGTGCAGCCCGCGTCCTCCAGCAGCTTGGCGGCGGCGAATCCGACGCTCGGCCGGAACAGGTCGACCAGGCAGGTCGCCATCAGCCCGATCCGTCTGCCTTTCGGCGCCCCCGCACTCATGAACGTCTCCCCAAGCGACAGCTTGCATGCTAGTCTGACATCACATCTAGGGGCCTCGAGGACACGTCGTCAACTTGTCCGGCGAGCTGCAAGGAACGCATCGATGTCGGCAATCGCCTTTCCCGCGCCAGACCCGGAGATTCTCGGGAAGCGCGACCAGATCGTCGCAGGCCTCGCCGCGCTCGTGCCGCCGGAATGCCTCGTCGTCAGCGAAGACGAGCGCCGCGCCTTCGAGACGGACGCGCTGACCGCGTATCGTCGCCTACCGTTGGCCGTCGTGCTGCCGCGCACGACCGAAGAGACGAGCAAGGTGATGGCTTACCTGCACGCCGAGGGCGTGAAGGTGGTGCCGCGCGGCGCGGGCACGTCGCTGTCCGGCGGCGCCATCCCGCAGGAGGATGCGGTGGTCATCGGCGTCTCCAAGATGTCGCGGATTCTCGACGTCGACTATGCCGACCGCATTGCGCGCGTGCAGGCCGGCGTCACCAATCTCGGCATTTCGGACGCCGTGGCGGCCGACGGCTTCTTCTATGCGCCCGACCCGTCCTCGCAGCTTGCCTGCACCATCGCCGGCAATATCGGCATGAATTCCGGCGGCGCGCATTGCCTGAAATACGGCGTGACCACCAATAATGTGCTCGGCGTGAAGATGGTGCTGGTCGATGGAACGATCGTCGAGATCGGCGGCGACTGGCTGGACGCCGCAGGCTACGACTTCCTGGGCCTGATGACGGGCTCTGAAGGCCAGCTCGGCATCGTCACCGAGGCGACAGTGCGGCTCCTGCGCGCCGCGGAAGGCGCGCGGCCCGTGCTCTTCGGCTTCGAGACGCCGGAGGCGGCGGCCGCCTGCGTGTCCGACATCATCGGCCACGGCATCATTCCCGTCGCCATCGAATTCATGGACAAGCTCGCCATCGAAATCTGCGAGGCCTTCGCGCATGCCGGCTATCCGCTCGACGCGGGCGCGCTGCTCATCGTCGAGGTCGAAGGCTCCGACGACGAGATGGAGGCGCAGCTCAAGAAGATCGTCGCCATTGCGCAGAAGAACGGCGTGAAGACGGTGCGCGAATCCCAAAGCGCGATGGAGGCCGCGCGCATCTGGAAGGGCCGCAAGTCCGCCTTCGGCGCGACGGGCCGCGTCGCCGACTACATCTGCATGGACGGCACCGTGCCGACGAGCCAGCTCTGCCACGTGCTGGACGAGACCTACAAGATCGTCGACCGCTATGGCCTGCGCGTCGCCAACGTGTTTCACGCCGGCGACGGCAACATGCACCCGCTCATCATGTACAACGTCAACGATCCGGCCGAGCAGGAGAAGGCGGAAAAGGCGGGCGAAGACGTGCTGAAACTCTGTGTCGACGTCGGCGGCTGCCTGACCGGCGAGCACGGCGTCGGCATCGAGAAGCGCGACCTGATGCCGCGCCAGTTCAATGCCGCCGATCTCGCGCAGCAGATGCGCGTGCGCGCCGCCTTCGACAAGGAGTGGCTGCTCAATCCCGCGAAGGTCTTTCCGCTGGAGGGCAGGGCGGTCTAGCCGTCATTGCGAGGAGCGGAGCGACGAAGCAATCCATCTCCGGTTCTCGCAAGCACATGGATGGATTGCTTCGCTTCGCTCGCAATGACGTGCCTCACTCGATGACCTACACGCCCGCAACAGAATCCGACCTCTGCGTCATGGTCGTGGAAGCGCGCGCGAAGAAAACGCCGCTGGCGATCGAAGGCGGCGGCACCCGCGCAGGCCTTGGCCGCCCGTTGCAGACAGCCGACACGCTCTCCATGCGCGCGCTGGACGGGATCGTCTTTTACGAGCCCGCCGAAATGGTCATCTGCGCGCGCGCCGGCGCGCCGCTTGCCGCGATCGAGGCCATGCTCGCCGAGCGCAACCAGATCCTGCCGTTCGAGCCGCCGGATCACCGCCGCCTCTACGGCTCGAGCGGCGCGCCGACCATCGGCGCGGTCGCCGCGTGCAATCTCTCCGGCTCGCGTCGCATCTCCGCCGGCGCCGCGCGCGACAGCCTGATCGGCGTGCGCTTTGTCAACGGCGCGGGCGAGGCCATCAAGAGCGGCGGCCGCGTGATGAAGAACGTCACCGGCCTCGATCTCGTGAAGCTGTCGGCGGGCGCGCACGGCACGCTCGGCGCGCTGACCGAAGTGACCTTCAAGCTGCTGCCGTCGCCCGAGACGAGCGCCACGCTGGTCATTGACGGCCTCGACGATGCCCGCGCCATCGAGGCGCTGGCGCGGGCGCTGGGCTCGCCGTTCGAGGTCAGCGGCGCCGCGCACGTGCCGGCCGGCATTGGCGGCGAGCAGGCGCGCACGCTGCTGCGGGTCGAGAACTTCGAAAATTCCGTCGCCTATCGCATTGCCGAATTGCGCAAGCTCGTCGGCGGCGACGCGACGCTGGATGACGACGCTTCGCGCGCGCTCTGGCGCGACATCGGCGAATGCGCCTTCTTTTCTGCGCCCGACAATCGCGCCATCTGGCGCGTATCGACGGCGCCCTCGCGCGCGCCCGACTTCGTGCGCCTCGTGCAACGCAACGGCGCCGTCGCGCATTTCTACGATTGGGGCGGCGGGTTGGTGTGGCTTGCCGTGGAGGCCGGCGGCGACGCGCGTGAAAAAGACGTGCGCGCGGCGGTAGCGTCCTGCGGCGGCCATGCGACGCTCGTGCGCGCGCCTGACGAAGTGCGCGCCCACGTCGGCGTGTTCCAGCCGCTCGACGAGTCCCTGATGAAACTCACGCGCGGCGTGAAGGCGAGTTTCGATCCCGACGGCGTACTCAACCCGGGCCGGATGTATGCCGGAGTCTGACGCCCGCCCTCAAGCCGTCATTGCGAGGAGCATTTCTCGAGACGCGACGAAGCAATCCATCCCTGCGGACAGGCGCGGGGATGGATTGCTTCGTCGCTGCGCTCCTCGCAATGATGGGAAAACTCCCCTCTATCTCGCCCTCGCCTTGCTCGCCATCATCGTCAGCGAAGCCCTCGTCTATGGCATGGGTCATCCGCTGATCTGCAAGTGCGGCTATGTGAAGCTCTGGCACGGCGTCGTGAACTCGTCGGAAAATTCGCAGCACATAACCGACTGGTACACGTTCTCGCACATCATCCACGGCTTTCTGTTCTATGCCGCCGCGCATCTGATCGGCCGGCTGACAGGTCGCCGCCTTCCTTTTGCCGCCGCGCTGCTCGCAGCCGTCGTCATCGAAGGCGCGTGGGAGGTGCTGGAGAACTCGCCCGTCATCATCGAGCGCTATCGCGCAGCGACGATCTCGCTGGACTATTACGGCGATAGCGTCCTCAACTCGACGAGCGACATTCTCGCGATGGCCGCGGGGTTCTCGCTCGCGCGGCTCATGCCGGTCTGGCTGACGGTCGCAGCGGCGATCGCAATGGAAATTGGCGTCGGCTACGTGATCCGCGACAATCTCACGCTCAACATCATCATGCTCATCCATCCGATCGACGCCATCAAGGCGTGGCAGGGCGCGCTCTAGACATGCAGACCAATTTCACCCTCGCCGCGCTCGCCGATCCGCAGATGCGGGAATCGGAAAAGATCCTGCGCACCTGCGTGCATTGCGGCTTCTGCACGGCGACCTGCCCGACCTATCTTCTGCTCGGCGACGAGCTCGATTCGCCGCGCGGCCGCATCTACCTCATCAAGGACATGCTGGAGGGCGGCAAGAAAGCGTCGGACGAAGTGGTCAAGCATGTCGACCGCTGTCTCTCGTGCCTCTCGTGCATGACCACATGCCCGTCCGGCGTGCATTACATGCACCTCGTCGATCATGCGCGCGCGCATATCGAACACACCTACACGCGGTCGTATTCGGATCGTCTCGTGCGCGAAATTCTTGCCTTCGTGCTGCCCTATCCGCAGCGGTTCAAGCTGGCGCTGGCGGCCGGCCGTCTGGCGCGGCCCTTCGCGCCGCTCGTGCGGCTGCTGCCGGGCGTCGGATCGCGCATCGCCGCCATGCTGCAACTTGCGCCGTCGTCCGCGCCCGCGGCGCCATCGGCGACCGTCCCCCTGCCGGAGGAGCGGCGCGGCCGCGTCGCCATTCTCGAAGGCTGCGCGCAGCCGGCGCTGAAACCCTCGATCAACGCCGCCGCGCGAAGACTGCTCGCGCGCTGCGGCGTCGAGGTCGTTGCGGCGCCGGGCGAGGGCTGCTGCGGCGCGCTGGTGCATCACATGGGCCGCGAACATCAGGCGCTCGATTTTGCGCGCGCCAACGTCGACGCCTGGACGCGGCTCATCGAGGACGGCGGTCTCGACGCCATTCTCATCACCGCGTCGGGCTGCGGCACGACCGTGAAGGACTACGGCTACATGCTGCGCGGCGACGCGGCCTATGCGGAAAAAGCCGCGCGCGTCTCCGCGTTGGCGAAAGACGTCACGGAATATCTGTCGACGCTCGACTGGACGCCGGTCGCCGCGCCGAAGTTGACCGTCGCCTATCACTCCGCCTGCTCGATGCAGCACGGCCAGAAAATCACGGATCTGCCGAAGAACCTGCTGCGCAGGGCTGGCTTTGTGGTGAAGGACATTCCCGAGAGCCACATCTGCTGCGGTTCCGCCGGCGTCTACAACATCATGCAGCCCGAACTCGCCACACGCCTGCGCCAGCGCAAACAGGCCAATATCGCGCGCCTCAAGGCGCAGGCCGTGGCGGCGGGCAATATCGGCTGCATCGCGCAACTCGCGCAGAACGGGCCGGCGCCCGTGGTCCATACCGTCGAATTGCTCGACTGGGCCTGCGGCGGGCCGCGCCCTCAGGACCTGGCTTGATCGGCGCCCTTTCGGGCGCCCACTTTCTAGGCAAACTGCATCCCAAATAGCGTCAGATCCGGCCAGCCGTCGGCTAACGCCTTGAAACTGCGCGGCGCTCGGGCGTCGCGCGGCTCTGGCACGCATCTTGTTAACAGCCTCACAGGTTCAGCCCGTTCTGGCGGCGCCGGGCCGACCGGAACCCACGCGGCGGGGCAAGCCCGTCGCGTGAAACAGGGCGCAAGCAGAGGCAACGACATGAAAATCGTAATGGCGATCATAAAGCCGTTCAAACTCGACGAGGTTCGGGACGCCCTGACCTCGATCGGCGTGCACGGCCTGACGGTGACCGAGGTGAAAGGCTACGGCCGCCAGAAGGGTCACACGGAAATCTATCGCGGCGCGGAATACGCAGTCAGCTTTCTCCCGAAGCTGAAGATCGAACTCGCCGTCTCGACCGAGCAGGTGCAGGCCGTCATCGACGCCATCTCCTCGGTCGCGCGCACCGGCCAGATCGGCGACGGCAAGATCTTCGTCTCGCCGCTCGACCAGGCGATCCGCATCCGCACCGGCGAGTCCGGCGAAGAGGCGCTTTGAGCCTCGCCTCGAGAAATTCCGTAAATCAGGAGCCAGAAAAATGAAATTCAGTCCCCTTCAGAAGGCGGCATTGACGGCGGTCGGCGTCGGCGCGCTGGGCGCCCTGCTGACTTTCGACACCGCGCTCGCGCAGGCGGCGGCCCAGGCCGCCAAGGACGCCGCGCCTGCCGCGCCGCCCGCCCCCACGCCCAACAAGGGCGACACCGCCTGGATGCTGATCTCCTCGGCGCTCGTGCTGATGATGTCGGTGCCGGGCCTCGCATTGTTCTACGGCGGCCTCGTGCGCTCGAAGAACATGCTTTCGGTTCTCACGCAGGTCATGGCGATCGTTTCCATGGTCGGCCTCATCTGGTGCTTCTACGGCTATTCCATCTCGCTGGGCGACGGCGGCGGCTATTACCTCGGCGGCTTCGGCAAGGCCTTCCTGAAGGGCATCGACCCGAATTCCGTGTCGGCGACCTTCTCGAACGGCGTGGTCATCCCGGAATTCGCCTACATGGTCTTCCAGATGACCTTCGCGATGATCACGCCCGCGCTGATCGTCGGCGCCTTCGCCGAGCGCATGAAGTTCTCGGCGGTCATGCTGTTCGTCTTCCTGTGGGTGACATTCATCTACTTCCCGATCGCGCACTGGGTGTGGGCGACGCCGGCGCCGGACGATTTGGCCGCCGCTGCGAAGGCGCTGGCCGCCGCGGGCGAGGACGCCGCCAAGAAGGCTGCGGCGCAGGGCAAGATCGACGAGCTGATCGCGGCCGCCGGCTGGATCAACCAGGGCAAGGGCATCGGCGAATTCCTGATGAACGGCTCGGGCGCGCTCGACTTCGCGGGCGGCACGGTCGTGCACATCAACGCGGGCATCGCCGGCCTCGTCGGCGCCATCATGGTCGGCAAGCGCGTCGGCTATCCGCGTGAAGCGATGATGCCGCACTCGCTGACCATGACCATGATCGGCGCCTCGCTGCTGTGGGTCGGCTGGTTCGGCTTCAACGCCGGCTCCAACCTGGAGGCCAACGGCACGACCGCTCTCGCCTTCGTCAACACGATGGTGGCGACCTGCGCGGCGGCCTTCTCCTGGCTGATGGTGGAGTGGATGGCCAAGGGCAAGCCCTCGCTGCTCGGCATGGCCTCGGGCGCGGTCGCCGGCCTCGTCGCCGTCACCCCGGCGTCGGGCTACGCCGGCCCGATGGGCTCGATCGTGCTCGGCCTGATCGTCTCGCCGGTCTGCCTGATCTTCGTCTCGAAGGTGAAGCAGGCGCTCGGCTACGACGATGCGCTCGACGTGTTCGGCGTGCACTGCGTCGGCGGCGTCATGGGCGCCATCGCCACGGGCATCCTGGTCAACCCGGCCCTCGGCGGCGTCGGCATCACCGACTACCTGAACATCACCGGCAATAACGCGGGCACGTACGCCTTCGGTCAGCAGGTGACGTCGCAGATCGTCGCCGTGCTCGCCACGCTGATCTGGTCGGGCGTCGGCTCGGCGATCCTCTACAAGGTCGTCGATCTCGTCGTCGGCCTGCGCGTCCCCACCGACGCCGAGCGCGAAGGCCTCGACGTCACCGACCACGGCGAGCGCGCCTACAACTACTGAGTTCCTCCCGAGAGCGCTTCCGGCGAAAGCCGGGAGCGCCGACTTGGACCTCGACATGGTCCCGCACGGCGCCCGGAAACGGGCGCCGTTTTTACATCTCGATGATCGACTGAAACCCGCCGAAGATCATGCGCTGGCCGTCGAAGGGCATCTTCTTGGCGCCGTCCGAGAAGCTCGGGTCTTCCATCGACGCCTTCATGCCGCGGTCGCGAACCTCTCTGGACGGCCATTCGATCCAGGAGAAAACGACGGTCTCGTCGTCCTTGCGTTTGACCGCCATGGGAAAGGACGTGACCTTGCCGTCCGGCACGTCGTCTCCCCAGCATTCGACGACCTTCAGCGCGCCGTTCTTCTTGAACACGGCGTCCATTGCTTCGGCGTGCTTGCGGAACTCGGACTTCTTCGCGGTCGGAACCGCGAACACAACTCCATCGACATACATGAGCCGGCTCCCTCGATTTGCCTGCGTCGCGTCGCAAGCGAATGGAGCCAAATGGGGCGCGCGGGCGGCGCGTCCAGCTTGGGGGCGGCTGTCGCGGGCGGCCCTTTCGCTCAATTCGTCTTCACGGCCTTCCACGGCGCGCTGGCGCGGCCGCATTTCGCGACGCCGTTGATCGCCTTGGGGCCGGCGGCCTTGCCGACATAGTCGCAGGCGACGCCGTCGCTGGGAGCGATGCGCTGCAGCACGTAATTGCCGCCCTGCGCATTGCCGGCGACCTTGTAGCTGATCGCCACGCCGCGGCCGTCCTTCATCGCGGCCGCCCCGTTCACGCTCGCGCCTGCGACCGTCACGGTCCACGAGCCTTTCATCTTTCCGTCGGCGCCTTCGACGACCATCCACGTCTCGGCGGAAGCGGCGGCCGGCGCCAGCGCGAGAACGAGCGCGAGAGCTGCGCGTTTCATCATGACCACTCTCCCTGTTTCAGTTGAGGATGCGCACCTGCGTGATCGCGGCGCCGATCGCCTGGAAGGCGGCCTGCAGATCCGCGGCCGACGTCGAATCGAAGTAGCCGGCCGACGATGTCGCGCAGTTCTGCAGGATCGACTTGATGGTCAGGTCGGTGACCTGGAAGGCGACGCTGAAGATGGTGATGCCCTTGGCCTTGACCGCCGTGCAGGTCTGCGAGGTCAGCGTGTTCGCCGTCGTCGTGTCCGAGCCTTCGTGATCGGGATAGTTCGGCGAATGCGTGTTGAACCCGTCCGTCATCAGCACGATGTATTTTCGCGTACGGCCGCCGTAAGCCGCGCCGTCCGCATAAGGCGTGTAGGGCGAGAGCGTGCGCCAGCCCCACAGCAGCGCCGGCGCGATATAGGTTTCGCCGTAGGCGCTCAGATTGTTGATGGCGGTCTGCACCGTCGTCTGGTTGTTGGTCAGGCGCTGCAATTGCGTCGTGCAGCCGTAGTCCAGAAGCGCGGGAATGGGGTTGGTGGCGTCCGCCTTGTCGGCGTTCGCGCCGATGTCGGTCGGATAGGTGCGCGAGCCCACGCAGCCGTACCAGGTGTGCGTCACCGGCGAGGGACACGACTGATAGGTGCCCTGCTGCGTATAGCCGTTGCAGTTCTGGTACGAGCAGGGCGAGGTTATTCCGTCGTTGGTGCAGGTCGTGTTCACCGTCGTGTAGCCGCCGGTGCAGACGTAATTCGGCTCGGTTGTGCAGGAGCCGCTCGCAGGCGTGGTGTAATCCTGCGCGCCTGTCAGCCACGTGGCGTTGCGGTCGGCGAGTCCGATGTTGACGTAGTCGGTGAAGGGCACGACTGCGACCTTCACGTTGGAGGCTGCGTTCGGAATCGAGAAAAGCGTATTGGTCAGGTTGGTCGCCGCCGTCTGCAGCGCGGCGATCTTGGCGCCCGCCATCGAGCCGGTCGTATCCAGCACCATCGCCAGCTCCACCGGGCCCGCCGGCATGGAGACGCGCGTGGTCGCGTTCACGCTCATGCTGTTGATGCCGATGAGGCCCATCAGCCGCGTCGGCACGCTGATCTGCGCATTGGCCGCGAGCGCGCCCGAACCGTCGATCGAGGCCGATGTCACGACGTGGGCGTTCGCCGCGAAGGGACCGAGCGCGGCGACCAGCGCCTTCTGGACGGCCTGGGTCAGCGCGGCGTTGGCGAGGTTGACGTTCTGCCCGCCCGCCTGCGCGACGGCGACCGAGAGCGCTGCGGAATCCAGGCTGCTTGTCAGGGTCGTGCGCATGCGCATCGCCGAGGCGTAGTCGACCGCCGCGCCGACCGCGAGGCCGATCGGCAGCAGAGCTATGGCGAAGATGACCGCCGCGGCGCCCTGTCGATCCTGCCGGAACCGGCGAAAAGCGGATGCGATTCGGTCGAAACTGGTCATGCGTCCTGCCATGCGTGATGGCCGGATCATGCCAAGCAGCCCTTCAAATTTGATTAAGTCGATCGCGCTCTCGCCTAGTATTCCGGGCAATAATTCTTAATCCGTCCCAAGCAAAACGCGCGCCCTGCGTAATTGCTGCGATTTGTCAGAGGCTTGGCCAACGGATCCGCCGCGTCTGAGCTGGCGCGCGCCGCGTTGCGCAAAACCCGTCAAATTCTGTGGCGCTTTTGCAACGGCCTTCGCTTGATATCCGGCAAGCGCCGGATTTTGCTCAAAACTTGGGCGAACGCCCATCAAACGACGTTGCCGCGCCGCACACAGCCGACGCATTTTGGCCACATCGAATTCCAAGTCGCTGGAGAAACCGAAATGAGATTCATCGCAGCCGCTGCGGCTCTCGTCCTCAGCACGGGCGCTTTCGCCGCTGACGCCGCCGACCCCAAGGCTGCGGCCGCGCCGGCAGCCAAGCCGCTGATCGCATGGCCCGAGCCGAACTTCGACGTGTTCGGCTCCGGTTTCGATTACGCCTATGGCGTCAAGCTCCAGAGCGATTACGTCTCGCGCGGCATCTCGCAGACCGCGGGCCGCCCGGGCGCGACCGCCTACGGCGAATTGCGCTACGGCTGGCTCTACGCCGGCGTGCAGCCCTGGAGCGTCCGCCTCCCCACCGAACCCACGGCCGAAGTCGACCTCTACGCCGGCATTCGTCCTGTCTGGGGTTCGCTGACCCTCGACTTCGGCGCGATCTACTACGCCTATCCCGGCAACAAGGTTCGCTACTTCCTCGCCGGCGCCGGCGGCCCCGTGCTGCCCTTCTGGACCCCGGGCGGCACGCCGACCACGGCGGCCAATCCGAGCTACATGGAGTGGTACGCCAAGTCGACCTGGGCGATTAACGATTACCTGAGCGTCGGCACGGCGACCTATTACGCGCCGAACTGGAACAATTACGCCGCCAAGGGCCTGTACAACGAGATCAACGCCAAGGTCACTTTCGGCGAAACCGGCTTTGCGGTTTCAGGCGCCTTCGGTCACTCGTATCTCGGCCGCTCCTCCTGGGAGTACGGCTTCAGCTACGTCGACCCGCGCCAGTTCTTCGACGGCATACCGCGCGGCTTCAAGTTCGCCAGCTACAACAGCTGGAACCTCGGCGCCTCGTACACCTACAAGGTCGCCACTCTCGACCTGCGCTACTACGGCTCGAGCCTCGGCAAGGAAGGCTGCGCGATCAACACCTCGGATCCCGCCGCCAACCTGTCGACGGCGCTCATCGGCGTCGGCAAGTCGAGCTGGTGCGGCAATCGCTTTGTCGCGGCGCTGTCGATCGACTTCTCGTCGGCGACCTTCAAGTAAGCTTTCTCTTCGGCCTGTTGAGAGCGCGGCCTCGGCCGCGCTCTTTTCTTTTGCGCGGCTCGGCGCCGCTGCGCGCGGGCCTTGGCGTTCGCGCCATTGCCCCCCATATTCCCGCAGCGCGCCGACAGCGCGTCCAATGGGGAGAGGGATATGTCGCCCGAAGAGCGTCAGGTGCTCGTCGAACTTTTTCAACGCACCAATGCCGCGGCGTCGCAGCCGCGCGACAAGGATGCCGAGGCCTTCATCGCGGAGGCCGTCCGCTTGCAGCCCTATGCGCCTTACCTTCTGGCGCAGGCCGTTCTGCTGCAGGAACAGGCGATGAAGCAGGCCGCCGAACGCCTGCAGCAGCTCGAAGCCGAGAACCGCGAATTGCAGGAACGCGCCGCGCAGGGCGGTCAGCAGGCCCAGCAGGGCGGTTTTCTCGGCGGGCTCGGCTCGCTGTTCGGCGCAGGCTCGCAGCAGGCGCCGCAGCGCGCGCCTGAGCCGCCGCCGCGCCCCGGCGGCCCCTGGGGCCAGGCCCCGCAGGCGGCGCCGCCGCAGCAGCCCGGCTGGGGCGCGCCTCCGCCGCCGCCGCAAGGCGGTCCCTGGGGCGGCGGCCCGCAGCAGCAGGCGGGCGGCGGCGGCTCCAGCTTTCTGAAAGGCGCACTCGGCGCCGCGGCCGGCGTCGCCGGCGGCGCGCTGCTCGTCAATTCGCTGAGCGGCATGTTCGGCGGCCACGGCCAGAGCGCGGGCCTCGGCGGCCTGGGCGGCGGACTGGGCGGCGGCCTCGGCCAGCAGGCCGGCGGCGGCGGCACCGTCATCAACAATTACTATGGCGACGAAGGCGGCGGCCGGGACGACGAGGGCGACTATCAGAACGCCTCGGACGATTCCGACGATGACGACGGCTCGTACGACGACGACACATACGACGCCTGACGCAGAAAACCGGAAGGCCGCCGCGTCGCCGCGACGGCCTTCCTCTCCCGCCTCCCGCGCTTTTCGCGCAGCTCTCTAGAGTACGACGACCTTCGTGCCGACCTTCACGCGGCCGTAGAGGTCTTCGACGTCGTGGTTCATCATGCGGATGCAGCCCGAAGACACGTTCTGCCCGATCGTGTAGGGCTCGTTCGTGCCGTGGATGCGGTAGAGCGACGAGCCGAGATAGAGCGCGCGCGCGCCGAGCGGGTTTTCCGGCCCGCCCGCCATATGCGTCGGCAGGTCCGGACGGCGCTTCAGCATTTCCGGCGGCGGCGTCCAGTCCGGCCATTCCGCCTTGCGCGTGATCGACTTGACGCCAGACCAGGTGAAGCCCGGCCGTCCGACGCCGATGCCGTAGCGGATGGCGCGGCCGCCGTCCTGCACGAGGTAGAGGTGCTTGTCGCGCGTATCGACGACGACCGTGCCGGGCCGCTCGCTCGTCCGGTACTCGATTTCCGTGCGCAGATATTCCGCCGGCACGACGCGCCGGGCGTCGGTCGGCGCAGATCCGTAGCTTGCCACCTGCACCGGCGGATAGACCGTCGGCGGCGGCGAAGGCTGCAATACGGGTTGAGCCTGGAGCGTGGGCGCGACGGCGCGGGCGCGCGGCGCGAATGGATCGCGCGGCTGCGCCTGCTGCCCTCCGGTCATCACGAATTCGATGAAGCCGCCGCCATAGCCCCCGGCCGCCATCGCCGGTTGGGTTGCGGCTGCGGCCACGCCGGCAAGCAGCAGGATTCGACAGAAAGGAGACATGATCCGATCCCGAATGGCGCGCGTGCGCGCGCAGAGACGATGATGGATCGTAACATGTAGAATTCGAGCGATACGATTTACGTATTTGTGTGGTTATACGAAGGATAACGCGCCACAATTGAAGTGAATATTTGGCGAAGAAGAATGGTTGCCGCGGCGTAAAATGTCGAGCCGTCAGCTTTTGCCGGTCGCCTCGGCCTCCCCGCCGTTGCGGGCGAGCGCGCGCATCTTGGCCAGAACCGGCGCGCGCAGCCCGGCAATATCGAAGGCGAGCGCGAACGCGCTGAAGACGCCGGCGCCCGTCACGATCTGCGCCGCGAGCGTCAGCGCGCCCGGCGCCCAGGCGCGCATCGGCCAGAGGGCGGCGACCATGGCCGCCGTCGCCAGCGCGATCGCGCCCATTTCGCGGAATGAGGGCCAGCGCGGCCGCGAGGCGAAGGCGAAGCCGATGAGCGCGATCATCGCGGCGCAATAGGCGCCGCTCTGCGCGATGGCGAGGCTGGAGGCGTCCGCGCCGCGCGGCAGGAACGCAATCAGCAGCGGCGTGCCGGCGCAGCCGATGAGCGCCGCCGCGATCAGCGGCAGGGTCTTCTTCTGGATCTGGAAGATCGGGTTGATCGCGAAATTGATCATGGTCAGCGCGAACAGGCCCGGCAGCATCAGAACGAGATACTGGCCGAAGGGGCCGCGATATTGCATCGGCACGACCAGCGCCTCGACCGAAGGCAGCGTCAGCACGACGCCGACGCAGGCCGGAACGATGATGGCGAGCACGATCGCGATGTTGCGCGCGATCTGCTCCTTGGCGCGCTCGAGGCCGTGTTTTTCATGCGCGGCGACGGCGATCTGGAACAGCAGCACGTCGAGCGCGGAACCGATCGCCTGCACCGCGCGCAGGCCGAGATCGAAGGCGAGCGAGAACTGCCCGGTTTCCGCAAAGCCGTAATATTTGGCGACGAGCGAGCGATTGACGAAGGGAATGAGCAGATAGAGCAGGTTGGCGGCGATGATCGGCAGGGCGTAGCCGAGATATGAGCGTCCAAGATCGAAGCTGGCGCGCTTCGGTTCGCTGTTGGCGTCCGTCAGCGCGCGTCGGGTGGCGACGATCGAGCCTGCGATCGAAACGATGGCGCCGAGCAGCGCCATCTTCGCCGACTGGAAGATGAAGGCGGCGCCGGTCGTGAGCGCCAGCGACAGCGCATTCTTCACAAGGACGAGCCGGCCATACTGTCTGTCGTCGAAACGCGCGCGCGCGAGGCCGGTGGAATAATCGAACAGGCCGTTGATGACGGCGGTGGCCATCGAAAGCCCGATCAGCGCATGAGACAGGCCGAACTCGACGCCCGACATCAGAACGGCGCCCACGACGACCGTGAGCCCGACGGCCAGAATGGCGAAAGCCGTGTCGAGCGTGGCGCGCACCTGCGGCTCGTCCTGCCGCGTGCGTTGCGAATAGAAGCGGATGGCCGACAGCCTGATCCAGTCGAAGACGGCGGTCTGGATGACGAGGCCGAGCGCCAGCGCCAGCGCGAAGCGGCCATATTCTTCAGGCCCCAGGAATTTCGCGACGATCAGGCCGATCACGAAATTGAACAGGGCGTTAACCACGAAGGCGAGCAGCACCTTCATGCGCGCCGCTCGCGTGAGCAGGCGCGCCACAGGCGGAAAGGCGCGGCGCGGCGGTTCATGCCCGCTACATAGCGCAGGGCGAATAAGAAAGTCTTGCAGGCCGCGGGTCGTCCTCATGCCGGCGTCCCGCGCACGCTATGACGCGCCAATCCATCCGCCAGCCAGTCCCGGCCCCTCGCGGGAACGGCCGGCGCGCCCGGCCGTTTCAGAGCGAGAGGGAGCCGCACACATGCCCCATGCGAAATCCACGAGGAAGACCAGCCGATGGTCGCAGGACGTCACCGAACACAGCGACGCTCTCGATCTGCAGGATCACGTCTTCAGCCTGGACGACCCCCGCAAGATCGCTGCGTCGCTCAAGCGGTCGGCGGAGGCGAGCAGGCGCCGCAAGGCCGAGCCGTACCGCTCGGCCATGTCGATGCTGACCTTCTACGTCAATCGCGCCGGCCGCAGCCTGTCGAAGAGCCGGCGCGCCACGCTGGAAAAGGCAAAGGACGAATTGCGCAGGCTGTTCGGCAGGCGAGGCTAGCGCGCTGCATCGACTCCCCCGCAAGGGGAGGGAATAGCGTCGACCGCAAATCGGCTAAATCTAACTGCAAACGATCAGCCTGACCGGCGCCTCGGCGGCGACCGCGCGCACCGGCGTCACGCCGAAGGGGTCGCCGTCGACCTGCGCCGCCGTCGTCGCGGCCGAGGCGAGCGTTGCTTCCCTCACGTCGAGAATGCGGACGCCGGCGCCCGCCAGCCCGCGTCCCGAGATCATGCGCCAGCCGATGCGCAGCAGCGCGACGAGGCTGTCGTCCTCGATCGCGACCAGCGCGAGCCCGGGCGTGGTCGCCGACGTCTGCGGCGCGATGACGTAATTGCCGCCGTAGCGCGCGGTATTGGCGCAGATCGCCATGCGGCAGCGCAGCGTCTGGCCGCCCGCCTCCACGATCACGTCCGGCGTCTTCGCGCCGCGGCGCTTCAGCGCGAAAGCCGACGCCACATAGGCCCATTTGCCGAGCGCGCTTTTCAGACGCGGCGATGTTCGCTCGACAACGGCGGCGTCGAGCCCGACCGAGGCCATCAGCACGAAGGGCCGGCCGTTGGCGAGGCCGTAGTGAAGCGGCGCGGTGCGACCCGCGCGGATCGCCGCCGCAATCGTCGCGGCGTCGTGGCCGGCGCGCGTCTCGATCGCCAGCACATTGGCGGTGCCGCCCGCAATGATCGCGAGCGCCGGCTGCTTGCCGGCAATCCTGCGAAGCCCGGCGACCGCCTCGTTGATCGTGCCGTCGCCGCCGTGAACCGCGACCACGTCGAAATCGGCGCCGCGTTCGGCGACGATGCGCTCGATGTCGCCGCGCGCCTCGGATCGCGTCGCCTCGGCCGTGATCTGCTGCCGTCGCAGGGCCTCGCGCACCGCCTCGATCTTGCGGGGCGCATAGCCTCGGGCCTTCGGATTGGCGACAATCAGCACGCGTCGCGTTGCGATCGCCTCTCGCGTCACGGCAGGTCCATCAGGGCAGGTCCATCAGGGAATGTCGATCAGCGAAAGATAATCGGAGCGCGCCGCGATCAGCGCGCTGCGGCAGTTCTGGCTGAGCGCGACCGCCTTGGGATCGGCGTTCGCCTGTCCTTCGGGGATCGCCGCGTCGCGCCCGTAGGCCTTGTTGAGGCGCGGCAGGGAAATCCGCTCGCCGCAGCGGGCCTGGATCGCGAAATTGCCGGGCAGGTACATGTCGCGCTTGTCCTTCGCGACATAGGCGCTGATCAGCGTCGGCAGCATGACGATCGAGGCGTCGAGCGTCTTGGTCGCGAACGGCGAGGGAGCGGACGAGCGGATCTGGTAGAAGGTCACGTCGTTGGGCGCGCGGCGCAGCGCGGAATAATCGTTGGGCGCCCACATCGGCATCCGGCCCGTGCCGGTGAAGGAATTCGGCTGGTGATCGCCGAACACGACCAGCACGTAGGGACGGCCCGTTTCCTTCTCGCGCGCCTGCAGCGCCTGTTCGAGCATGGCGACGGCGGCCTCGGTCGAGCGATAGCGCGCGATATATTCGTTCAGCTCGCACGTGCCGCGCGCGTTGGTCTCGCCGACGAAGCGATAGGGCATTTCCTGTTCGCTGGCGTAGCGCGGGCAGGGATGCGGCGAATGGTTCTCCATCGTCAGCATGAAGGAGAAGAGCGGCTTCGACTTGTCGGCCGCCGCGATCTGCCCGAGGTATTTCTCCATCAGGTCCGTGTCCTGCACGAACCACGGCTCCTTGATCTGCATGTCGTCGCCGTCGACGAAGGCGTCGAAGCCATAATGGCCGTAGGCCGCGCGCGAATTGTAGAATTTGCCTTCCACCGGATAGAGCGCCAGCGTCCGGTAGCCGCGCTTGCCGAGATAGCTGGCGAGCGAGCCCTTCACATAGGGGCCGAGCTCGACATGCGTGTAATAGCCTGCATAGCCGAACAGCCGCGAAGGAATGCCGGTGATCGCCTCGAACTCGCTGATCCACGTGCCGCCGCCGATGGCGTGCACGCCGAGTTCGCCCTGCAACTGGCCCGCTTTCGCGGCGGGATAGAGCGGCGAGGTCACGGCCGGCGTCGTCTGGAAGACCTTCGAGACGTCGAAGGTCGATTCCATCAGCACGACGACGATGTTCGGCTGCTTGTCGGGTGTAGCCGCCGGCTTGAGATAGGACGTGGCGTCGCCCGCGGCGGGCGCGGCCAGCGCGCCGCTCCCGGCGAACTGGCGGAAGGGCGCGCCGGCATGGGATTCGTAGCGTGCCGTCAGCGCGAGAAAGGGGACCGGGCCGACGAGCTTCGAGATCAGCACGAGCCCCTCGGGCATGTTGGCGATCTCGGCATAGTCGTGGCCCTGTACCGCCGTTTCGAGACGCCGGGCGAATTGCGCGACCGAGGTCCAGGCGAGCGCGCCGACGAGCAGCACGGCCAGAGCCCGCGCCGGCAGATTGGCGCGGGCTTGCGCGCGGTCGAGGCGCGACAGGCGCCAGGCCAGGGCGGCCAGGCCCGCGGCGATCAGCCCTCCGAGGGTCGAATAGGCGAGCGCCGGCGAAACCTTCACGGCGCCGAGGAAGCCGGCCGGATTGGAGGCCGCGATCTGCAGGTCGAGCCAGGTCAGCGGCATTTCGACCAGCGCGATCTTGCCGTCGTTCAGGAACGAAACGATCCAGGCGAGCGCGGCGGCGATCAAGAGATAGGCCGCAGCCGCCCGCCACGTCATCGCCAGCGCCGGCAGCAGCGCGGCGGCGGCGAAGAACCAGCGGGCCTGCGTGAGGAAGTCATTGTCGCCAGTCAGGGCCAGCGCGGCGAACAGCGCGCCGAAACCCAGCGCGGAAACAAGGGATTGGAGGACGATCCGGCGGCGCATGACGATCCCGTGACGCACGGCCACGCTAATCCAACGGCGGCCCTGGCGCAAAAGATAAGCGCCCTGGGCGCCGGCGGGCAGGGCTTTAGCCAAAAGTCGCAGCCCTTCTTGACAGATCGGGGCGCCCGGCCTTATCTCCCGCGTGCTTGTTAGCACTCCGCGTTAACGAGTGCTAACGCGCCTCCAACCATACCGGCCGCCAGGGTGGCGGCCGCGATTTTAGGAAAAGAGAGACCATGAAGTTTCGTCCTCTGCACGATCGCGTCGTCGTGAAGCGTATCGACAGCGAAGAGAAGACCAAGGGCGGCATCATCATTCCGGACACCGCCAAGGAGAAGCCGCAGGAAGGCGAGATCGTCGCCGCCGGTCCGGGCGCCCGCGACGAGGCCGGCAAGCTCGTTCCCCTCGACGTCAAGGCCGGCGACCGCGTCCTGTTCGGCAAGTGGTCGGGCACGGAAGTGAAGATCGACGGTCAGGACCTCCTGATCATGAAGGAAAGCGACATCATGGGCGTGATCGCCTGATAGCCGCTTTTTCCAGTTCGTCCACGTCATTCGGAGTTTCAGCACATGGCAGCCAAAGAAGTACGTTTCTCTACCGACGCCCGCGACAAGATGCTGCGCGGCGTTGAGGTCCTCGCCAACGCCGTGAAGGTCACCCTCGGTCCGAAGGGCCGCAACGTGGTGATCGAGAAGTCGTTCGGCGCCCCGCGCATCACCAAGGACGGCGTCACCGTCGCCAAGGAGATCGAACTCGCCGACAAGTTCGAGAACATGGGCGCCCAGATGGTGCGCGAAGTCGCTTCCAAGCAGAACGACGCTGCGGGCGACGGCACCACCACCGCGACCGTTCTCGCCGCCGCCATCGTGCGCGAAGGCGCCAAGGCCGTGGCCGCCGGCATGAACCCGATGGATCTGAAGCGCGGCATCGACACCGCCGTTGAGTCGGTCGTCGCCGATCTCAAGAAGCACTCCAAGAAGGTCACCACCAACGAAGAGATCGCCCAGGTCGGCACGATTTCCGCCAACGGCGACGTCTCGATCGGCAAGATGATCGCGGAAGCGATGCAGAAGGTCGGCAACGAGGGCGTCATCACGGTCGAGGAGGCCAAGAGCCTCGACACCGAGCTCGACGTCGTCGAGGGCATGCAGTTCGACCGCGGCTACCTCTCGCCCTACTTCATCACCAACGCCGAGAAGATGGTGGCGGAGCTCGAGGACCCCTACATCCTCATCCACGAGAAGAAGCTGTCGTCGCTCCAGCCGATGCTGCCGATCCTCGAGGCGGTCGTGCAGACCGGCAAGCCGCTGCTGATCGTCGCTGAAGACGTCGAGGGCGAGGCGCTCGCCACGCTCGTCGTCAACAAGCTGCGTGGCGGCCTGAAGATCGCCGCCGTCAAAGCGCCGGGCTTCGGCGACCGCCGCAAGGCCATGCTCGAGGACATCGCCATCCTGACCGGCGGCGAGATGATCGCCGAGGACCTCGGCATCAAGCTCGAGAACGTGACGCTCCCGATGCTCGGCCGCGCCAAGCGCGTCCGCATCGAGAAGGAGAACACCACGATCATCGACGGCTCCGGCGCCAAGAAGGACATCGAGGGCCGCGTGCAGCAGATCAAGGCGCAGATCGAGGAGACCACCTCGGACTACGACCGCGAGAAGCTGCAGGAGCGTCTGGCCAAGCTCGCCGGCGGCGTCGCGGTGATCCGCGTCGGCGGCGCGAGCGAGATCGAGGTCAAGGAAAAGAAGGACCGCGTGGACGACTCGCTCAACGCCACCCGCGCTGCGGTGGAAGAGGGCATCCTGCCGGGCGGCGGCGTCGCGCTGCTGCGCGCCGTCAAGGCGCTGGAAGGCGTCGGCGGCGCCAACCCCGACCAGAAGACGGGCGTCGACATCGTGCGCCGCGCTCTGACCTCGCCGGCGCGCCAGATCGTCGACAACGCCGGCGGCGACGGCGCCGTGGTGGTCGGCAAGCTGGTTGAGGCCAAGGACTACGCCTACGGCTTCGACGCCCAGAACGGCGACTACGCCGACATGGTGAAGGCCGGCATCATCGACCCGACCAAGGTCGTGCGCACGGCCCTGCAGGACGCGGCCTCGGTCGCCGGCCTGCTCATCACCACCGAGGCGATGATCGCCGAGCTTCCGAAGAAGGAAGCGGCCCCGGCCATGCCGGGCGGCGGCATGGGCGGAATGGACTTCTAAGAAGTCCATTCGCCCAAGACTGTCGGATGCGATGCGCGGCAGGCCGCGCGTCGCTGCGGAATGGACTTCCAGGAAGTCCGCGCCGCTCAATACAGGACTGGAAGGCCCGGCTCGCGCCGGGCCTTTTTCTTGTCGACGATTGCGCGGCCGGGACGGGCTTGCTGGCGCGGATGCAAAAATTGTGGCCACCCGCTTGCGCGCGCTGCAATTCAGCTTATGGTTTCGCGCGTTAGGGTGCTTGCGCCAGCTCCCGCCGCCGGATCGCCAACACGGCCACACTGGATCGACGAGATCCGATGAGGCGATCGGGCGCAGGGCGTTCGGCGCATCGCGTCCGGCCGATGGGCGCGCTGAAAGTTCGAACTGAGTGACGGGGGACGCGCTTTCGCGCGTACGGCGAATGAGTAAGGTTCTGAACACAGGGCGCACCACCACGCGCGCCGATCTTCTGGATGCGGTTTTCGTGGCCTGTCCCACGCTGTCGCGGGCGCAGGCCCGCACGATCTTCGAGATGACGCTCGAGGAAATCGCCGACAGCCTCGACCGCAACGAGTCGGTCAAGCTCCGCGGCTTCGGCGCTTTCAATGTGCGCTCCAAACGCGAGCGCATCGGGCGCAATCCCAAGACCGGCGTCGAGGCGGCGATCAAGCCGCGCCGCGTCGTGACCTTCAAGCCCTCGCCGGTGCTGGTGGCGCGCGTGAACGGCCAGTCGATCGAAGGGCTCGAGGCGGCCGACTGATCAGTCGGGATCGCCGGCCGGCGACCGGCAAGATGCGTGAGACGAGGCCGGCCGGTGGCCGGCGGTCCCGGCTGCCCAGCCGCGCGTTTCGCCTTGCAGGGGCGGCGTCAGCCGCTTGTCTCGCTTTGCGGCGGCGTCAGCCGCCGAGTTTCGCCTTTGCGGCGGCGGCGTCAGCCGCCGAGTTTCGCCTTGATTGCGTGATCGGCGAGCGTCTTGCCGAGCGACCAGACCGCCCCGGGGACCTTGTGCGCGTCCGCAATGACGGCGTCGAACGACCGCTCGATCCAGGCGACGTCCTCGTCGCCGATGGTCAGCGGCGGCAGCAGCTTGATCGTGTGGTTGCCGTGGCCGGCGACCTGGCTCAGGACCTTGTGCTCCTTGAACAGCGGGATGGTGATCATCTGGCAGAACAGGCCCGAATTGACCTTCTCCAGCACCGTCCAGGCGGTCTTGAGCTTCAACGACTTCGGCGCGCCGAATTCGATGCCGATCATCAGGCCCTTGCCGCGCACGTCCTTCACCAGTTCGTGGCGCTGCAGCATCGAGCGGAAGCCCTCGAGGATCTGCTCGCCGCGCCGCGCGGCGTTCTCGATGAGCCGCTCGTTTTCGATCGCCTCGAGCGTCGCCAGGCCCGCCGCCATGGCGAGATCGTTCTTGGAGAAGGTGGAGCCATGCACGACCGCGCGGTCCATGCGGTTGAAGACCTTTTCGAAGATCTGGCGGCGCGCCAGCACCGCGCCGACCGGAACGTGGCCGCCCGACAACGCCTTGGCGAGCAGCACCATGTCAGGCTCGGCGCCCCAGTGCTCCACCGCGAGGAACTTGCCGGTGCGCCCGAGCCCCGTCTGGATTTCGTCGGCGACGAACAGGGTCCCGTACTTCCGGCAGAGCGCCGCGGCGCGCGCCAGATAGTCCGGGTCGGGCATGATCGCGCCCTTGCCCTGGATCGGTTCGATGAAGAAGGCCGCGACGTCCTTGCGCGCCAGCGCCCGGTCGAGCGCGTCGAGATCGTTGAACGCAATCTCCGCCACGTCCGGGACCAGGGGGCCGAAGCCGTCGCGGAAAATGGCGTCGCCGTTCATCGACAGGGCGCCGTAGGTCAGGCCGTGAAAGGCGTGGTCGCAGAACAGGATGCGCGAGCGCCCGGTGGCCGAGCGCGCGAACTTCATCGCCGCTTCCACGGCCTCGGCGCCGGAGTTGCAGAAGAAGGCCTTGTCGAGCCAGGGCGTGTACTTCAGGAGGCGTTCGGCCAGAAGGCCGGAAAGGACGGAAACGTCCATCTGCACGAGATTGGGCAGGTCCGCCTCGATCACGCTGATCAGCGCGCGGGAGACGTCGGGATGATTGCGGCCGAGCGCGAACACGCCCCAGCCCGACAGGAGGTCGAGGTAGCGCGCGCCGTTGCGGTCCCACAGATATTGCCCGGATCCGCGGGTAAATCCGACGTCGTAGCCGATGGTCTGCAGCACCCGAACCATCTGCTCGTTGAGGTGGCGGCTGTGCAGGCCGTAGCGTTCCGGCTCGCGGCCGATGGCCAGCGCGGCGAAATCGAAGGGATCGGCGCCCAGGGGGCGCGGGTCCTTGAGCGTCAGCGACGCTTCGTTCATGCAGCTCTCTCCGAAAGCGGCGCTTTGCGCGCGAGGAAGCGCGCCCGGCCCGGATTGGGGGAGGCCGGCCGGTTTTCATGACGGCGGACGCCGCCAATGTCAAACCATGCCCGCCAAGCGTTTCGCGGCCGTAAATGCGGCGCGGCGGCGGCAAATGGGGCGACCGCCACGGTTCGGCTTGCGCTTCGGGCGCGGCCGGTCGATACACCTGAGGGAGCGCATCGAATGGCGATTTGCGAAAGGCAGTTCACATGAGGCTTCTCAGCGGCGCGGTTGGCGTCTTCGGGCTTCTTGCGGCCTTCGCGGCGTTCAAG
>WBZM01000632.1_pt1 | contig 45808 bp, 32 predicted proteins | sample 5204271 | NCBI WGS metagenome assembly WBZM01 (sample SAMN12344346, study PRJNA552823) | activated sludge metagenome | biome: Activated sludge suspended growth; feature: Nitrification reactor; material: Wastewater; isolation source: activated sludge from nitrification reactor of wastewater... | reverse complement strand
CAAGGAAGACCAGGACTTCCTCGCGCGCGCCGCCGCGAGGAACCCGTCGTACGACCGGCTCGCGCTCCTGCAGGAGCTCGCAGCCCGGTATCCGCACGGCGTCGTCGGCCGCGACCGGCCGGCGCGGCCCGCGGCGTGAAGGAGGCGTGCCATGCGGTTCTCGGTCTCTCGGAAGCTCGCGGCGGCGATGGTCCTCTCTGTGGGCACCCTGCTGTACGCGGCGAGGGCGGCGGCCTTCTTCGACGTCGGCGCCAACGTCCTCCTCGCGGACATCCTTGCCAACACCGCCAAGCAGCTCTCGGTGATGACGCAGAGCCTCTCCGAGCTGCGCCGGAGCTACGGCGAGGTGAAGCGCGTGGCCGAGTACGCCGACGACGCGGCGACCGCTGCCAAGTCGTTCCGGAGCTTCTCTGCCAAGGCGTTCGGCGACCGCTTCCAGTCAGACCTCGAGTCGGCCTACCCGGACCTGGAGCGCTTCAGGCACGAGGCCCTCGCGGCGAGCGGCATGGCGGGCAGCCCATGGGCGCAGGGCACCGGGACGCTGCAGCGGCTGTCGAGCTACTGCCTCTCCGATGCGTCCGCGGGGCGGCCGGCCTGCGTGCAGCTGCGCGGCGAGCTCGAGAACGCAAAGCTCCTGGCGGCCCTCAAGGCGACATTCGGGCCGGGTGATCGGGCGGGGCAGGCCCGTGCCGTGGACGCCGAGGTCGCCGCCACCATCCGGGCGAGCGCGGCCGAGACGAGGGCCGGGGACCTGCAGAAGGCGCGCCTCAAGGAGCTGCTCCGGCGCTGCAACAGCGCGTCCGAGCACGGGGACTCGCACGAGGCCCGGCGGTTCGCCGAGGAGTGCCAACTCGCCGCGCAGCAGGCGCAGGTGCTGCACCTGGAGGAGGGGCAGGAGACGAACGTCCGCCTGGCGGAGCTGGCGCGCCTCCAGGCCATCGCGGTCGAGCAGAAGAACGCGGAGCTGAAGCGGGAGCTCGCCGAACGGGAAGGCCAGCGCGCCGCAATCACGAACGGTCTCGAGACCCTGGTCGAGGAGCGGGTCACCATTCGCGGCGGCGGGCTTCAGCCGTGAGCGACGGGCTCCGGGCATCGGTGGTGCCGCTGGCGCTGGCCGGCGTCGCGCTGGTCGCGCCGGCCGTCGCGCTCGCCGGCGACGCCGGGTCGACCCGGGACCTGGTCCTCGACTTCGAGCGGTCGGGTGTCCTGAAGGACCTGCTTGGGAAGACGCTGGCGGTGGCCCGGAGCTTCCTTTTCCTCGCCATCTTCCTGGCCTACTTCCTCGAGGCGTTCGGGAAGTCCCCGCTCGCCGAGCGGGACTATGCCGCGGTCACGTGGCGCGTCCTCGTCGTCTTGCTCCTCATCTGGAACTACCAGGCGGTCTTCGGGGGAGTGATCGGGGTCCTCGATGGGCTGGAGCGGCAGGTCGCCCCAGCGTCCACGTGGAAGGCCTTCGTGAAGCAGTCCTACGACATGCGCAAGGCGCTCGAGGAGGTCGCCTCGCGCGGGGAGCGACCCTCCGGCGTGGACGGCTCGCCCGGTAGCGTCGCCTCGGAGCCGTCCGGAATCGTGGCCTGGGCGTACGACGCCCTCATCGCGTGCATCCAGCTCGTCGCCGAGGCGGCCGTGTTCCTGGTGAACTGGCTGTCCCGGATCCTGACCGCCACGCTCTTCGTGCTCGGACCGCTGGCGCTCGTGGCGGGGATCCCGCGGGTGAGCAGCACGGGCTCGCGGTGGTTTCTCCGCTTCGTGACGATCGCGAGCTGGCCGGTGTTCGCCGGGGTGCTGCTCTCGGTGCTGGTGACGCTCGGGGCCCAGGGTGCGATGCGCCAGACGTACCTTGAGTGCCTCGTTGGGGCGCTCGTGATGCTCCTCACGGCGCTCGCTACGCCAATCATCGCGAGCCACGTCATCGGTGGCGCGCTCGACAACGCGGCGGGGCGGGGGTGGGGCTCGGCGAAGGCAGTCCACCGCGACGCGGTCGGCCCGGTCGTTCGGATGGCCACCGGCGCCGTCGGGCGGATCGCCCACGTCGTCACCGGCGGGCAGGGCGAAGGTGGAGGGAGTGGTGGGTCGGGGGGCAACGGGCAGCGAGGAGGCAGTTCCGGTGGGTCCGGCGGCGGGCGCCGCGGAGGCGGAGGAGGGGCCGTGTCGAACCCGCCCGGCGGTGCACGGGCCTCCAGCGGAGGCCGTGGAGCACAGCGGTCCGGGTCGGGTGGCTCCTCGCCGCCAGCCTCGGGAGGCCAGGGGGCTCGTGGCGGTGCGGTCGCGAACTCGCCGGGCGGCGGGAGACCTCCGGCGCCGGGAAGGCCGAAGCCGGGTGGTTCCGGAACCCCAGGTGGGGGTCAGGCGTAGCCCCTGTCGGGGCTGAGCGCCCGAGCAGTGGGACCAGGAGGCGAGATGAAGGAGCACGCCATGCTGAGGACGAGCCGACCCGACCCGCGGCCTCCGGGCTCGCCCCCGGCCATCTGGGCCGCGTTCGTGGCGCAGAACGCCTGGAAGAGCTGGACGATCGTCGGCCTGCTCGCGGTGGTGGGCATGCTGTGCATCGCGGTCGTGCGCCTCGCGAGCCGGCCGCCGGAGTTCGCAATGGTGGACGCGAACGGCCGGACGACGCCGGTACGCCGGACGGTGGCGACCGACGCGCTGCTCCGCTTCCTGGCCGACCGGACGCGCCCTCCGGAGGTGACCATCGTGCGGTTCAGCCGGGATTTCCTGCACCTGGCGCTGGGGCTGAACTCGAGCACCGTCGAGTCGAACTGGCCGGCGGCCCTGGCCATGATGGCGCCGGAGCTGCGCGAGCGGATCGCCAGGGAGTCCGCCGCGAAGCGGCTCGTCGAGACCTACCGGCTGGCCCAGCGGAAGACGGAACTCTCGTTCGACGAGATCGCCGTGGAGGACCAGACCCAGGGCCACGTCACGGTTCGGGCGGTCATCACCCGACGCTCCATGCCGCTGGTCGATGGCGGAGGCGCTCCGGAGGCCGACCGGGTCCAGGTGGAGCTGGTGGAGCGCATCGTGCCCGCCACCCTGGAGTGCCCGGATGGGCTGGAGGTCGCCGAGTGGCGGCTTGCCCCTTTTGCTCTTAGCGAAACCCGAAGCGGGCTGGATGAGGCCAGGCAGGAGGTCCCCCGTGATGCGAAGTAGCCTGACATGGCTCGCCCTCTGCGGGGCCCTGTGCGCCGCGCTGCCGTCCGAAGCGAGCGCCGGGGACCGTCGAGAGCTGCGCCGGCGAACCATCACCATCGACGACGCGTCGCTGACCTCGGTACCGGAGATCAGGGTCGCGGGCGGCACGCCGACCATCCTCGCCTTCGAGGTGGCGGTGAAGGAGGGCGGGGCGGTCCTCGCCGACGTGCGAGGCGTGTTCTACCCGCCGACACAGACCGACCGGACGGTGATGTTGGTGCCGAAGTCGGACCTGGAGCGGCCGCAGCCGCTCAACGTCTCGCTCGTGGACGGGACCGTCCTCACGTTCAAGCTCGTGTCGGTGCCGAACGAGGCCGACGTCCAGGTGGACGTCGCGGTCGCCCTCAAGGCGCGAGCGCGTCCGGACTCCGCGGCGGCCCTGCGCATGCTCAACGAGCAGCTCCGCGGCGAACTCGACGAGTGCCGGGACGGGGCCGCCAACACCGGCGCAACCAAGCTGGCCGCGCTCCTGCTCGCCCAGGGCCTCGACCAGCCCCAGACCTTCGAGCGCCGTCCGCTCCGGGCGGGCGACAAGCAGAGCCGCCTCCTCGTCGAAGGGCGCTGGGTCTACCGGATGCTGGGGCTCACCTACATGATCTTCACGGTCGAGAACCGCGATCCGCAGCGGTCGTGGGTGCTGGACCGGGTGGACGTGAGGCTCACCGGGGCTGGTGAGGCGGTGGACGTCAAGGTTGTCGCCGCCCAGGCGGAGTTGCCCATCCTGCCGCCGGGCACGGCGGAGCGCGTGGTGGTGGCCTTCGAGGCGCCGACGATGTCGCCGAGCCAGCGTTTCAGGGTCAGCTTTCACGAGAAGGACGGGCCGCGGCTGGTGGCGCTGGAGGGAATCACGCCATGACCGGCGCCGCCGGGATCGACCCCTCGTATCTCGAGAAGGGCACCCGGATCGGCGCCTACGAAGTCGTCGATAAGCTCGGCGTGGGTGGGTTCGGCTGCCTCTGGAAGGTGAGGCGCGAGGGCCGGTTCTACGCCCTCAAGATCGGCCGGCAGCGCCTCTCCGGCCTGGACGCCGAGGATCGCGAGCACTACCAGGACCGGCTGGACCGTGAGATCGCGGCGCTGAAGACGCTCCATCACCCGAATATCGTGCGCGTCCACTCGTTCGACTGGTGGCCGGAGCTGGAGAGCGGCTTCCCGTACATGGTCATGGACTTCGTGGACGGCCACCCGCTCTACGAGTGGCGCGAGCGTGCCGCGCCGTCGCTCGCGAGGGTGTGCAGCGTGTTCGAGAAGCTCGCCGCCGCCATCGAGCACATGCACGCCCTCGGCATCCACCACCGTGACTTCAAGAGCGACAACGTGCTGGTGCGCGGGGATGCCGAGCCGGTGGTCATCGACTTCGGGATCGCGCGGCCGACCCTCGCGCGTGAGCTCACGCGGGCGGCCAGCGTCGGGACCGTCACGTACTACGCGCCGGAGTACGCCAGGTACTGCGACTCCGCCGCGTTCGCGCGCGGCGATCCCTTCGACTGGAAGCCGACGACCGACCTTCACGCCGTGGGCTACATGCTGTACCGGGTCCTCACCGGCAGCCGTCCGTTCCCGCGCGACGCAGCGGCGCTCGACAGCGAGGCGGCCATCCTCCTCGCCATCAAGACCGAGATCCCGCCCCACCCCAGCGACGTCGATCCGCGTATCCCGCGCGTGCTCGGCGACGTCGCGATGGCGCTGCTCGAGAAGGAGCCCGCCAAGCGTCCCCAGTCGGCGAAGGAGCTTGCGGGGCGGCTCCGGGAGGCGCGAGAGGCCGGCGCAGAAGAGCGAGCCTGGACGGCCCCGTTCGACGTGGATCCGGCGGAGGCCGGCGTCCCCGGGCCAGGCGCCGAGGTCGTCGAGGCGGCCGAGAAGCTGTCGGAGTCGGATGTTGGGGGGACCGAGGCGGAGCCGGAGGACCGGCGCGAGCCTCCGGGAGCGGCGACGGCCAAGCCCTCCGGCGCCGAGCTCGACCTTCCGACCAGGGCGACGCGAGCCCCCTTCGAGGAGGGGGAGGAACGGGCAGCGGAAGAGCCCCGAAGCGACAGGCCAGACCCTATGCCGACCGCGATCCGCGAGGCCCGGGCGAGGCTCGCCGCGAGCCAGCCGCGCCGCGGCTCTGGACGCCTGGCCATCGCCGGCGGGGTGGCCGTCGCGGTCGTGGCGGTGCTGATCGTGCTGGCCGCCTCGGCGGGCGAGAGCAAGGCCCCAACGCGCCTCTCGGTGGCCGATGTCCCGGCGCGCGAGCCCGCGGCCTCGCCGCCGGCGGGAGCCACGCCAGCCAAGGAGCCGGCACCAGCCCGCGCACAGCCGTCGGTCTCACCGAGTGCGCAGCCGGAGCCCCAGCCTCCGAGCGACGAGGCCCAGATTGATGCGGCGCTCGCGCGCGAGTTCGGACGCCCGAAGGTGCATCCCGATGGTCGGCTCGAGATGAAGCCCGCGGAATCGGCAGCCCAGCCAGCTCGCCGCTCGCAGGCGAAGAAGGCACCCTCCGAGCCTGCCGCCACCGAAGGCGGCGACCAGGCGGAGCCGCAGGCGCAGGAGCGGCCACCGACCGACCCGCCCTGGCTGATGCGTTCCACGCGGCTCGCGTCGGCCGCGCCTGCGACCGCGCCAGCGGCGCCGAAGCCGCGTGGTGTGCCGCTCGGCGCCCACCTCAAGGCGAAGTTGCTCACCAACCTGGACAGCCGGACGGTCGGGAGTGGCCCCGTGGAGGCGGTCCTGGTCGCGCCGGCGATGGTGCGGGGGGAGGTGGCGCTGCCGGTCCGGACCCTGGTCTATGGGACCGCCTCCGAGGCTGGTGGGCGGTTCAACGTGCGCTTCACGAGGATGCGCCTGCCGGACGACACCGAAGTCGAGTTCGAGGGACTCGCGCTGGCCCGGGACGACGGGAAGCCCGGCCTCGCGGCCGCCAGGCGCATCCAGGGTGAGCCGGAGCGCCAGCCGGGGCTCGGGGCCAAGATCGCGAAGGGGACCGGGAACCTCCTGCTCGACACCATCACCGGGGGCGTCGGCCAGGACGTCGTCCGGAATGCGGGGCAGGCGGCGCTCGGCCACGAGAAGCAGGTCGAGGCGGGCAGCTCCTGGGCGACGATGCTCGACGCTGGGGTGGTGTTCGACGTGTGGGTGGAGAAGAGCTTCTGAGGGCGTGATGAGGACCCAGGTCGCCACCCTCGCCGCATGCCTCACCATCCTGCCGCTGGCGGCCCGGGCCGACCGTGGCGCCCTCACGCTCGACCTCGGCCCGGCGCTCACCGTCGTGGGCGCGCGGCCGTCTCAGGGGGCCGGCTCGACCACGCTGGCGACCGGCGGCGGGGGATGGCTCGGCGTCCGCTATGCCCTCTCGAACGCCATCGAGCTGTCCGCCGCGGCGAGTTGGGAGGCCCCGGCGGACTACTTCCATTCGGGCGTCGAGATGGGGACAAGCACCGGCGCGGTACGAGGGACGCTCTCGGAGCGCGTCCAGCGGCTGGGCGCGCTGGCGGGCGTGCACTACGTCCGTGGGTACGCCTGGCGGCTCCACCTCGGCGCCGAGGTCGGTTGGACGCGCGAGTCCTTCGACCGCCGGGACCTGCTGGACGTCTCCGACCCGGCCAACGTCCACAGCTTCGGTCTCGGGCTGCAGCCCAGGATCGTGAACGCCCTGGTCCTCGCCCCCGTGGCAGGCGTCGAGTGGCAGTTCGCCGACCATTGGTCGGTGAGCGTGCTGCCGCGGGTCGAATTCCTCGTCGGCGGGAGCAGCCGGCTGGGGCTAATGGTGCCGCTGAGCGTGGGGTACAGCTGGTACCTGTTCTGACTGCGAAGCCGGGTGCAATGACGGCGCGGCGGCGCGGCAGGCCCAGGCAACGCGGTCCTCTTCGGAAGTCACCGGACGAGTCTGGGCAGGCATGTCCGGCCCAAGGGCTATGGTCGCAGCTGGTACGGTCAGCAGAACACGCGGCTCCGGCGCTCATGGCAGGCGTGAGTGGCGCCCGGAGGAGGGGCGGCGGATGTTTTTCGCGGATGACGGTAAAGGCGCGCGTGTAGAGGCGTGGCCGAAAGCGAGGGCGTTGTGCCCCTTGTGCCGACGGGTGGTGCAAGCCCGATGTGGAGAGATTGTCGATTGGTATTGGGCGCACGAACAAGGCGCTTCATGCGACTCGTGGGCAGAGAGCGAGACGCCGTGGCACTACTGGTGGAAGCTCCGAGCGGAGCCGGATCAGCGCGAAGTCGTGCTCGGCGAGCACCGCGCTGACATCCGTACGCCCAAGGGCGTCATCGAGCTGCAGCACTCGCCAATCACTCCGGAGGAGATTCGCGAGCGCGAAGCGTTCTACGGCCAGATGATCTGGCTCCTGGATGGCCGCAGGATGGTGTTCGGCCTCAACGAGTTCGGCCTCGATGACGTGGCGCGCATCGAGCGAGTTGACGTGTCTCCATGGAGTGGGCTCTCGCCGCCGCCTGCCGGATTCGCCTACTGGTTGTGGCGGCGCCCGCGGACTTCCTTCCTCGCGGCCAAGAAGCGGCTCTTCATCGACTTGGGTGAGGAGGTGCTGGATGTGGCCGACAAGCAGGTCTCGCGCAAGGAGGGATTTGTCCTGATCGGCCGGATGGAAAGGCGCGACCGCTTCCTCAGTCGCGCGGGTCTGCGCCCGATCGAGAACGCCGAGGGGGAGCGCCTCCTGAGTCTTCTGGTGCACTACCTGCCCAACAACCACGGCCGGGGGCGGGTCCGTCAGGTGGGCCACTGGAACGACAAGGGGCCATCGCGGCGCTGGCGTGAGTTCGCGAAGGAAGCGCAGTTGGAGCGCTGGCGCGCCGCCTTCAAGCCTTCAGAGCACAAGGTGTTCGAGTGGTTCAGCACGGGGCGCTTGGCGGAACGCGATGAGGAGACCAATCGCTCCGCCTCTCCTGAGTAGAGCGATGCCCACTCGCGAGGGCCGTGGGCGCTGCATCAGCACGGCGACGTGCTACGGTCGATGCGCCATGGCCCTTGCCGACACCGTCGCCAGGAACATCCAGCTCGTCCGGAGGGAGCAGAGACTCTCCCAGCAGGCCCTCGCGAAGAAGGCGCGCGTCTCCGTCTCGTACATCTCGATGCTCGAGAGAGGCATCCGCGTCCCGCCGTTGAACACGCTCGAGGTGCTCGCGAAGGCACTCGGCGTGGCGCCGCTCTACCTGTGCCAGGAGTTGTCGGTACCGAAGACTGGCCGGCGCTCGAAGTAGCGGCCGTTGCAGGCGAATAGCTGCGCTCTCCACCAGGCCCAGCAGGCTCCGGTCCCTCGTCCAAGGACCGGAAGGGTCGTTGTCCGCTGGTCGGGTTGACAGTCAAACGACTAAAACATAGATGCTCGATGACGGTTGACTCGATGAGGAGTCGTCATGGAGCAGCGCCCTTCCTCGACGTCGGTGGTCGGTCGGTTCGCGGTCGCCGCGGCCTGCCTCGTCGGCGCCGGGGAGCTGGCCTACCGCTGGAGCAGCGAAGAGGCCGATCGGGACCTGCCTCCCGTCGTCTACGCGGCAGTGGCCGAGGTGGCGGGCCGGTGGGCTCCAGTGCGGGCCTGGGGGCTTGCCAACACGGGCGAGGCCCTGGTGATCGGGCTCGGCGGGACGCTCCTGCTGCTCCTCGCCTACCGTTCCGCGCTCATCCTCTGGCGCAACCAGGTGGTGCCCCGCCTCGCGGGCACCTACTTCCGTGCCGACGACCAACGCTTCCCGGCCACGGCCGTGGACGTGCTCGCAGAGATCCACCGCCGTCCGGCAGGTCACACCTTCGTGGGCCTCTCACCGCGGCGTACCTCCCTCGGCTGGCGCTGGAAGCCCGTCTACCTCTCCGAGCGCCAGCGCACGACCCACCGCCACGTCCTCGGCAAGACCGGCTCGGGGAAGACCGAGAGCGTGCTCTGGCCCCAGGTCCTCCAGGACGTCCTCGATGGCAAGGGCTGCGTCGTCATCTCGGGGAAGGGAAGCGACGAGGAGGTCGCGACCATCAAGGGCATCGCACAGGTGGCCGGCCGGGAGGCGGACCTCCGCGTCTTCGCGCTGCCAGCGTGGAACCAGCCGGACCTCCCCAGCCACACGTACAACATGGTCTGGGTCGAGCCGCGAACGCCCGAGGCCGCCGGCGGCGATCCGGTCGCGGTCGCCGAGCGGGTCTTCTCGGTCCTGCCGCTGGGCGACAACCGCTACTACAACACCCAGGCGCAGATCATGTTCACCAACCTGTGCCGCCTCCTGCACGGGATGGTGGACGCCCGCGGCCACGGCCAGCCGTTCACGATGCGCGACCTGGCGGTCTGCCTGAAGGGCGTCGGGAACAAGAACCCGGCCTGGCAAGGCGCGCTCGACCACTGCCTCGAGCGTTCGCGTGACCAGGTCGCCGCCCGCGAGATCGTCTCCCAGATCGACCGGCTTGGTCACGAGATCCACAAGGCGCTCTCCGGGCTCGTGGGGGCGGTGGACAAGTTCCAGGCGCCGCTCGTAAACGCCTACGCCCCGGACATCGTCATGCGCGACGTCCTCGAGCAGAACCTGGTCGTCTACGTTCAGCTCCCCTCGAACCTCTTCAAGATCCAAGCGCCGTCCCTCGGCAAGGTCTTCCTCATGGACGTGCAGCAGGAGGGGAGCCTGAGGCAGGTCTTCCGGGCGACGCGGAACCAGCGGCCGTTCAGCGTCGTGGTGGACGAGTTCGGCCGCTTCGCCGACCTCTCCTTCGTCGACTCGCTGAACCAGCTCCGCGACGCGAACCTGCAGTTTACCGTGGCGCACCAGTCGCTCGCGGACCTGGAGCTCGTCAGCCGCGAGTTCGCCAACTCGGTCTGGGACAACACCCGCATCAAGGACGTGCTGAACCAGGACAACCCCGCGCTGTGCGAGATGGTCGCGAAGAGCATCGGGACGCAGCAGGAGGTCCTGAAGACGATCCGCACCGAGGCGGGGCCGCTCTTCACCTCGCTCGCCACGCGCGACGCGTCCACCCGGCTCGTGGAGTCCTACAAGCTCCATCCGAACCGCATCAAGAACCTCGCCCGCTGCGGCCAGGGCTTCCTCTACACGGACTCGACGCTCCACCCGGTCTGCTACGGGCAGCTCCCGTCGCTCCGGGCGGACTACCCGCTGGTGTCCCGCCCGGAGGCGACGGTCGCCGGGCTCCACCTGTACGAGCGGTTCATCTCGGGCGCCAGGGCCGGCGCCCGGGGAGGGGATCGGAGGTTGGCATGAGCACGAGGCAGACGAAGTTGGGAGCGCAGCGCCGCATCCTCAAGGTCGGAGAGACCTACCTCGACCGCTCCAGGGGCGTCCTCGTCACCATGGAGGACCACGAGATCGTCCATGGCCGGCGCACCGGCCGGGTGGTGGTCTGCGCCGCGGACGGCGTGCTGCGGTTCCCGAGGCGCTGGTACTGCCGCGTCCCGGATCTGGTCGACCCGCCTCGCTCGGCCGTGAGCCACCCGGGAGCCCGGCCGTGATCCCCGCCGCCGTCATCGAGGAACTGCGCGCCCGCGTCGATCCGGTCGAGGTGATCGGGCGGCGCCTCGAGCTGCGCCGGAGCGGGACCTCGTTCACCGCGAGCTGCCCCTTCCACCCCGACAAGACGCCCAGCTTCCGCGTCTACCCCGACTCCCGTCGGTTCAAGTGCTTCGGCTGCGGAGCCCGTGGCGACGCCTTCGAGTTCCTCCAGCGGTTCGAAGGAAAGGACTTCAAGACGGTCGTGCGGGAGCTGGCTGCGGAGGCCGGGCTGGCCATGGAGGAAGTGCAGACGACTCCGGCTCTACGGCCACGGGATGTGGCGGTTGCCAGTGCGCGGGCGTGCGATGTGGGCTTGGAGCACTGGGTCGGACGGCTCTGGGGGCCAGATGGCGAGCCGGCGCGGCGGTACCTCGCCGCCCGCGGCGTGGACGAGGCGACGGCCAGGCGCTTCCGGCTCGGCTTCGCCCTCAACGAGTGGCATGACGCGCACGCCGCGCTGGTGGCCCAGGGGATAGACGAGGCCGAGCTCCTCGGTGCCGGTCTCATCCGGGAGAGCACGTCGAAGGAGAAGCTCGCGCACGATCGCTTCCGGGGCCGGGTGATGTTCCCGTTCCTCGACGGCGCCGGGCGCGCCGTCGGCTTCGCCGGGCGCGTCCTCCCGGCGTTCGAGGGCGGCCAGGTCCCCAAGTACCTGAACGGCCCCGAGACCTCGCTCTTCAGGAAGGGCCATCTCCTGTTCGGCCTGCCCCAGGCGTCGGCGTCCATCCAGAAGGCGCGCCGAGCGGTGGTGGTCGAGGGCTACCTCGACGCGCTCGCGCTCGCGCAGTCGGGTTGGCCGGAGACAGTGGCCGCGGGAGGCACGGCGCTCACCGAGCACCAGCTGGAGCTCCTGAGGCGGGCGGGCGCCGAGGAGGTGACCGTCCTGTTCGACACCGACGCCCCCGGCCTGGATGCGCCCGCGGCGGCGGCAACCGTGCTGCTTCGCTCCGGCGTATCGACCAGGGTAGCCCGCCTCCCCGGGACGGCCCCGGCCGATCCGGACACCTTCCTGCGAGGGCACGGGCCGCGAGCGCTGGCTGCGGTCCTCGACGCTGCGATGCCCATGACCGAGTGGCTGCTCGAGCGAGCCATCGCGTCGAGGACCTCGCGGTCCCCAGCGCGCGCGACCTCCGTGGAGCAGAAGCTCCTCATCGTCCGGGACCTGCAGCCCTACGTCGCCGCCATGGCGCCCGGGCTCCCGCGCGCGCTCTTCGAGCAGCGGATCGCGCGCCGCCTCGAGCTCTACATCGTTGCGCTCCGCGCCGAACTGGCCAGGGGCGTCGGGCGGAAGTCGGGAGGGCGGCCGTGGCGAGGCTGAAGGGGACCGTGCTCACCGACCGGGACCGGATGCTGCTCGAGTGCATCGGGGTAGCCCGGTACGTCTCCGCCGAACACGTGCACCGGCTCGCGATCGAGAGCCCGAACCGGAAGCTCGCCTACCGCCGCCTGACGAAGCTCTGCACACAGGGCAGCAGGCTCGGCGACGCGCCCTACCTGCGTCGCCTGGAGTTCCGGCGTGCGGAGGGGACGGCGGTGCCGGTCTGGGCGCTCGCGCCCGCCGGGCGCATCATCGCCGAGGCGTCCGTCCCGTACCTGCGGCCGCCCGCGCAGAAGGACGTCGGGCACCAGTTCCTCGAGCACACGCTCCGGCTGAACGACGTCCTCGTCGCGCTCATCGTCGCACTACGTGCGTCACCCACTGCCTCGCTCGCGGAGCTGCCCTTCAGGTGGATCTGCGAGGACGACGGGGTGCTGGAGTTCGAGATGTTCCACCGGCACACCGGGGTCACGAGCCCGGCGATTCTCAAGCCGGATGCCATCCTGGAGCTGCCCGCTCGCGGGCGCCGCATGTTCCTGGAGGCGGAGACCGGCGCCCACAGCATCGCCTCGGCGAACCCGTCCCACCACGGGGCCGTGCTGCACAAGCTCCAGCGGTACGCCCACTACTTCAGCGCCGAGGGAGGCGAGGCGGGAAAGACTTTCTACGTCCGCGCCTTCCCCGACGCCCTCTTTCCGGTGCTGGTCTTCCTGGTCCACTCCGCGGAGCGGAAGCGGCGTGTCGACAAGGCCGCCAAGGACTGGCTCGGCGCCCAGGCCCCCGGCTCCTTTCGGGTACGCGTGCTGACGTTCGAAGAAGCGGCCGCGGCGCTGGAGGCCTTCATCCGGGAGGGCCGCACCGCGCCCGTCGTGGTGCGCGGACCAGTGGGGCCGATCCTGGACGCGGCAAAGGCTCGTCAACTCAGGGACGGCTACAACGCGCTGGCGGACTCGCTCAATGCCGCGAGGCGCGCGATCGCCGAGCACAACGCCAGGGGAGGGTGCCAGGTGCCGCTGCCGCCGGCGCCCGTCGAGGCGCTCCGAACCCTGCGAGAGCTCATCCGGCATGACCTACTTGGGGAGGTCAAACCCTCACTCGCAGCGAAAAGCGCTGTCCCCCGGTAAGCGCCATGGGTGTTGACCAAGAGAGGGGCTCCGCCGGGACGGAGGTAGATGTCATGGCTTCACGGTCGCGAGCGTCGTTGACGGCTGGCATCTGCGCCGGGTTCCTGATGGCGTGCGGCGCGGGAACGCCGGTAGCCCCAGCATCCCTCCCAGGTCAGCTCGAGGTCCGCGTGAGCGCGGGCGGGCCCGTCGCCGGGGCGATGGTGACCGTGTACGCGATCTCGGACGTGACGGGGCTTCCGGATGGCGCGGTCGGGGCCGGGGGCGTGCTCGGGTCGGCGGGGCCGACAGACACGAGCGGCCGGGCCACCATCACGCTGTCCACGCGCGGCTTCTCGGGGCCCGTCCAGATAGTCGCGACGGGGCCGTCCATGTTCTACGCGGACCCGAGCGCCCCAGCCGGCGCGGGTACGAGCACCATCGTCCAGGTGCCGGCGACGTTCTCCCTGTCGTCCTACGTGGCCCGCTTCTCGTCCTCCACGCCCGTCGTGCCGGTCACGTTGCTCACGACCCTGGCCGATCGCGCCGCGCTCGCCTGGGCCCGGGGTCGGCATCCTTCGCAGCGGACGCCGACGACCATCACCACGGCCCTCGCGGCGCGCGACCCGCTCTTCGTGGCCCACGTCACCAAGGACGCTGCGGCCTGGAACCCCGCCTCGCTCCGTACCACCCTCCCGGCGCCGCTGGTCGACGGGCCGCAGACGCTCGTGGACACCGCCTACGCCGCCCTGGTGGACGTCGGCCTGAACCAGCTGGCGCACTCCATGGCGAGCCGGGCGAACTCCAACGCGATCACCGCGGTGGTGCTCACGCAGCTCCTGCAGGACGACCTCGACGCCGACGGCCGGTTCGATGGCCGAGGTGTCGGAGGCCTGCTCCTGGCCGTGCCGGGCAACCCGCCCCTTGCACTCGACGAGCAGGTCTTGCGGGTGCCGCTCGCCCAGGCGGTCGATGACTGGATCCGCAACACCGCCACGAACAAGAGCGGCATCGGGCAGGCAGACCTCGTGAGCGCAAGGGTGTACGACGCGCTCACCACCGACGGTTCGGACCTGTTCGGCGGACCGCCTGCGCCAGGCGTGTTCGACCCGGTGGACCGGGCGCCTCCTGTCCTGTCGTTTGTGGTCGCGCCGCCGCAGTACACCAACCAGACCACGCTGACCTTGAACGTGGCGGCGGCCGATGCCACCGGCGTGAAGGGCATCTTCGCCCAGAGCGGGACGAGGAAGTTCAGCGCGACGCCCGGAGATGCCGGGACGTGGAGCCTCGCCATCGACCTCGTGCCAGGTCACAACCCGGTCGCCATCTGGGGAGAGGACACCGCGCAAGCCGCGAACTCGGGGTTCGGAGGGAGCGAGCCGCACCGCTTCGACCTCGACGTGTTGCTCGACACGTCGCCGCCGACGGCCGTCTACGACGCCAGCTTCGCCTCCTACGTACCGGAGCAGGGGCTCAACGTCGTCCTCAACCCGGACGGCACGCCGCGCCTCCCGGCGGCGCCGGAGCTCGACGTCCAGCGGCGGAAGCCGATCACGCCGACGGGAGACATCGTGAAGATGGCAACGATGCTCTCTGCGGGTGGGGCGCCCGACGTGGCCGAGCTGGAGACGACCAACGCGCGGAACGTCCCCGTGCTCCGGTTCGCCGTCCACTTCGATCCCTCGGTCGACGCCCCCATCGCCCAGGCGCACTACGCGGTCCAAGTGACCTGCGCCGGCTGCAGCTACCCGGAGCGGACTGGCTCCCTGCTCCAGAGCCTCGAGCCAGGGCAGGGGCTCCTGTTCTTCGACCTGCCGCTCGCGACGGAGACCGTGCCCGACCTCGCGAGCATCTCCGGGACGGCGACGGTGAGCGTGAAGGTGACGCTCGCGGACGCGGCCGGCAACGAGTCGGCTGGCATCGACGGGGGGACCTACGCCTTCCACGTGATCGGGCCGAGGCTCCTGGTGGCGGAAGACACGGGATACGGGGTGGCCGGGGACCCGAAGAGCACCTTCATGTACGCGGCCAGCCTCCCGGCCTACTCGACGCTGTTCGACCCGGCCGCGCTGGCGTTCCTCCCGGAGAAGCAGGTTCGCCTCGTCCGCTACGTCATCCTGAACCCCTGGCCCGAGCCAGTCCTGGCGAACGTGAGCCTGCAAGGTGGGGCGTGGGCCGCGACCGAGACGTGGCGCGGCGAGATGCTGCGCTTGCCCGCGCTGGCCTACAACGCCGACGGCATGTCGTTCTCCGGGACGGCCGACTGGGCGGCCACGTGCAACGCCTTCACGACCTTCCCGTGCGGCGGGGCGGCGGCGGATCAAGACACCAAGTTCCCGATGCACGCAGCGGGGGCGACGACCCAGTTCACGTGCGAGGCGAAGTCTGTGAACGGCGCGCCCAATCCGAAGTCGGTCGCCCCGGTCGACCTGGTGGGCGCCCAGCAGGCATCGGCGCCCGCGGAGTTGCGCGCGTTCGCGCCAGGCGCGCCGTGGGACTCGACGCCGGCCCAGACTCTCGGAGGAGCCTTCATCGTGCCTGCGGCCACTGCCACTGCACCCGGCAGGCTCCACGTCTACGTGACCCGCCCCGCGGGCGGCGGTGCGCGGACGGTGCCGCTCGCGTTCGGCGCGCTCAACGCGAACTCGCCTGTCTCGCGCTTCGAGCAGTGGATCTCCGACCACTGGATGGACACCGATCCGACGAAGGTGGCCTGCACCTTCAACACCTTCACGATCATCGTCTCCTGCGGCATATGCGGCTCGACCAGCGCCGGTTGCCTGCCCTGCGCCGTGCCGATCACGGTCACCAACAGCTACCGGCACTGGTGGGCCTACCGGCACGTCCGCTTCCTGGCCGGCGCCACCGACGAGCTGGCAGGGACGATGGCCGTGAGCTCGAGCGGCCTCGTCACGGACGGGTCTCGGGCGTTTGGCGAGCCGGCCGTCCAAGCGAGTAGCATCAACGTGCAGCGCTCGATCGCCCACTGACCGCCATGACCCACCTCCGCCGCCTCCCCGTCCTTCTGATGGCCGTCGTGCTGGCTTCCTGCGCCAAGGGACCCAAGGGCGATCCGGGCCCCCAAGGTGCCGATGGGCCTGTTGGTCAGACTGGTCCGCAGGGCCTCCCGGGAAGCACAGGTCCGGCAGGCGCGCCCGGGCCGGCGCTCGTGGTGGTCGATTCGCCCCCGGGGGGCGCAACGCCCAACGTGATGGGGCCGTTGGTCGCCTTCGACGCGGCCGCGGGGACCGTGAGCTTCTTCAAGGACGGGATCGTCTGGAACATCGACAGCGGGAACGGCGCCATCGCCTATCCCATCCCGCAGGGTTCGACGTTCCTGTTCGAGACGACCAACTGCACAGGGACGGCGTGGGTGAACACCGGCACAGAGCCTGCGCCGGTGCAGGCGCCGTTGTGCCAGCGGAACGCCGGGCCGTTGGGGACGTGCAAGGGGCCTTTCGTCCTGGACGTCGGGAGGATCGGGGTCACGATCCAGTCGAGGGTGAACCCCGACACCCAGGCCTGCGAGCCAGTCAGCCTCTCGGCGACGCTGTCGTCGGTGAGGGCGGTGGTGTCGCCGGTGAACGCGATCAACCTGCCGCTGGTGATTCGCGAACGCTAGGCGGTCGCCTGGAGCTCAGGCGTCGAGTGTGGCGCGGTCGGCGGAGTCTCCGGGCCATCCACGAAAGGCCCCGGCAATGCGACCCTTCTCGAGGTCGTCCATCCGGCGGGCGTAAGGATGAGTCGAGGGTCGCTTCGCAGCACGGAGCGAAGGTAGGGCTGGAAATCCTTTGCCTTCGATCGATAGCCCTGGAGTCGTACGCGATTCTCGATCATCTCGGAGGAGAGTGGGCTCGCCGAGGCAAGACACACTCGGTAGGCCAACTGCCTGAGCGTGGGACCTCTCGACGGCAGCGGTACCTGCTCCCGGAGGAGAGCGAGCGCTGCCTTTGCACGGCCTTCGGCCTCGGACATCTCCTCGGCGTAACGATCGAGCAGGTCGCCGCCGCGTGCCCGCAGCTCGGCAATCCACGGCTTGGCCCGCCCGACCATCTCCCGCAAGCGAGCCCGCGTCGGCGCATGGAAGACCACGAACGCGGTGGTGCCCAGCGCAAGGACGGGCAGCATGACCTGGAGCCAGGCGGGGAGGCGTCGGTAGCCGCGGAACATCGCGGCGGCCCCCTTGAACGCCCCATAGACGACGGCACCGGTGAGAACAAGGGAACTCGTGCCCAGGACGGTGCCCTGGACGACGACGCTCTTGCTCCTGGCGAACTCTACCGCGACCTTGAGCATCTCGTGGCGGACGACGAGGGCGCCCATGGCTGGCAAGTCCTTGTCCTTGGACAGAACGCCGTGGGCCCCGACCGCCCGCTGCGCCGCGAGGAAGGGCAGGTCACTCGGATCGCGATCGAGGGGGTCGCCTGCATCGACTTCCAGGTGCTCGGCTGGAATGACGTTGATGATGGACGCGTAGGATTCCCAGGCCGCTTGGACGCTCTCGACGGGAGCCTGGATGTTCGCGGCGATCTGGCCGAGATGGCGCTCGACCTCCTCGACCAACTGCTCCGGTGCATAGAGCGACACGAAGGCCGAAGCGCACAGCTCCTGGAGGGCGGTGCGCGCCTCGGGGTTCCGCCGCCTCGTAAGCCAGGCCACGTCCTGAAGCGCGCGGTTGGTGTCAATGACGAGGGGGAGGTGCTCGAACGGGATGGAGACGGGGCGCAGCTCTGGATGGCGCGCGACGTGATCCTGCACATGGGCAAGGTCGTCGGAGCGGGCATTCAGCAGCCGTTCAGGTCGCACCACGGGTGAGTACCGCCCCGGTCTGACGGTACTTGCCCTGTCTCTCGACCTGCGCGTTGCCGTTGACGTGGTTCGGCAATGGTCACGGCATCTTAGCTGCTTCCACGCCCCTGGCCTGACGGTGCTCATTGCTCCTGAGATGGTGCCCGGACCCGGAATCGCCCGGGCCTCCAGGAGGTAGCACCATGGCCAGCCGCGCCGCACTCAACAACCGCTCCAGGCAGCTCAACTCGCACGACGTCCAGTACCACCTGTCACACGGCCTCCGGCCGCCGGCCGCCCAGGCCGCCGCCCAGGGCATCCGGTCCGACGCGCCCCGCGCGCCGGAGCAGGGTCCGCCCGCCCCCGTGAACCCCGGCGAGAAGCGCTAACCTGAGGTGGAGGGGCCTGCCATTCGGCACGTCCCTCCCATCAATCCACATGGGCTCACTTCCCTTGAGTGGCCAGATCCTCGGCGCGATGCTCCGCGCCATCGGCCAGGGCGCGGACGATCTGGAGCACGAGCTTGCGGTCTCCGGCCGCCAGGTGCGCACCTTCTTTGCCGGCGGCCGGATCGCCGCCGAAACGCGTGGCGAGGTCGTCCGGCTCGTTGTCCGGAAGGCTGTGTTGCACCTTGCCGGCGGGCCGCCGGCCTCCTCCGGGATACGCGGTGAAATTGAGGCTCGCATCGACGAGGTCCTGGCGCGTTGGAGCGACGTCTGGGACCGTCTCGTCACCCACTGGCGGGTCATCCAGCCGAGCGGCGAAGCCGGCCGTGCGGCGGCGAGTGCGGCGCTCCGCCTGGTTACGGTCGACACCGTGGTCCGGGCCGCCGGCGTGACACTCCTGGCTGGCGCGCTGCCTCCCTCCGAGCCGCCGCGCTGGGCCCGGTGGGCCATTGACGCCACGGGGGCGCCAGGTCTCCTTCGAGACCTCAAGGCGCGCGCGAATCTCTCGACTACCGAAGTTGCGGACATGGTCGACTACCAGCGGCTCAGCGAGGGTGCCATCAAGACGCACCTCGACGGGACCCACCGGCCAGGTGACGAGCAGTTGTGACTGCTGGCGGACGCGCTGGCCGCCAACCTGGGCGAGCAGTCGGAGGCGGTGGCCCTCGACCTCCGGCGGCACTACGCCGTCCACGTACTCCTCCGCTCCATGGCGGAGGAGGTGGGGTGGGACATGATCGCCGATGCGGCCGCCTTCGCCGTGAAGGCGCTCCACACCATGACCTTCGCGCAGCGAGGGCCGGCGGCAAGCGTGCTCGGACGGAGCCTGCTGGACGATGGCGCCTGGAACCAGGCCCCTGGCCTCTGGATGGACCACCTCATGAAGGCGGCTCCTGACGTGCGGTGGCGGGAGGCCATCCAGGGAGCCACTCGGGACTGGCTCGGCTTCTTGCGTTACGAAGTGACGCGGGTGCAGCGCCTCGGCGATGCGCCCTTCGATGCGCTCGGCCAGCTGGGGTCGGCCAGCGCGTGGAGCGCGGCTGGACACTTCAGGCTGGCCCAGCTCGACCAAGGGGGCGCCATCGCGTGCTTTCGCAAAGCCGTCGAACTGGACGAGACCTACCCGGAAGCCCACCTAAGCCTCGCGGACTTCCTGCCCGACGAGCAACCCACCGCCGCAGCTATGCGCCGTGCCTGTGAGGAGGCCCGTCGACACGCACAGCGGGCCCTGGCGCTCCGCCCCGGCTGGCCCGCCGCCCACATCACCATGGCGCTCCTGATCCAGGAGCTGGAGGGGGACCTGGCGGCGGTGCGCTACTTCGAGGCCCTCGACACGTCGACGCTGGACGGTGAGGACGCCGGCATCGTCGCCTACGACCTGGCGGCGCTGCAGTTCCGGCAGGAGCGACCCAGGCCAGCGCTGGCCATCCTGAGGCGGCTCCTAAAGTCCCAGCCGACCCACGGCGCCGCGCTGGAGTTGGCGGCGAAGTGCAGTGCCGCGCTCGGGAACCACGCGGAGGCGCAGCGCTACGCGGAGCGCGCAGCGGCGGTGGGTGTCGAGGTCTGGCTAGGCGAGCCAGGAGCCTGAAGTGGCGGCGGCGCGGTCCGATAGCCGTCAGTCAGCCTCTTGGTCGCTGGTGTCCTGCCGAGCCATGAGGTCCTGCTCCTTCTTGGCCTCACGTACTGCGGCGAGGGCGGCGGTGTCGATCTCGACGACGACGGTCTCGATGCCGAACCTCCGCGCCGCCGCGGCGATCCACCCGGAGTTGTGGAGTTGGTCCCTGGCTTGGCTGTCGATGTAGGGGATCTTCGAGACGACCTGCTTGCCGGAGCGCTCTCTGAGAAGGCCTGCAAGGAAGGAGAGCTTGAGGACGTCGGTGGCGACCTTCTTGACCTGAGCCGCTTTCGGCTTACCGAGTTGCGCCGTCGCTTCGACGAGGATCACGCGAGCGTCGTCCTCGAAGTACCCGTCGACCGTCGCGTTCACGCCATCCTGAACGCCAACCACGTGGTTTCGCCGAAGTGAGACACCGAGCATCGAGTCGAGCTTGGCCATCGCCAGGCCTTCCGCCACCCGCTGAGCTGTCGAGTCGCTCTTGGTTCGCGGCATATTCGAGCCCTCTTCCCAGCAGGTTGGAGCGGTTCGATCCAGGGGACCAACGAGTGCCTTCCGCGAGTTACTTCGCCTTCTTGCGAACCACCATCCCCCTGGGCTTTCCGGCCTTCATCCCCCGCGCCGTCATCTCTTGCTTCATCAGCCGGAACAACTGCTCGCTGGGCCTCCACTTCGGAAAGTCCGTGCCGGCGTGCTCGGTGACGCCGCGAGCCAATGCCTCGTGCGCGTTCTTGGCCGCGCTCCAGTATGTGCCGAGCTTGTGGTGGTGCACGGGGTCGTAGAGGCGCCCGTGCGACTCGCGGCCGGTCTCCTCGGTCTGCTTGCCCTGGACGAAGTCCAGGTAGTTCTGGGCTAGGTCGAGGTCCATCTCCTCGGTGTGGCGGACCCGGTCGACGTCGGCCGTTGCAGTATGCGAAATCTCGTCGGACACCTTGGCGCTCCTCTCGGCGGCGAGGCCAGGTCGTCTGGCCCCAGGTACTCTAGGAGTCCTACCGAACGGCGCCTGTCACTTGAGCCAAGTACTTGTTTTCCCTGACTTTGGTCAACCGCCGGTCCGTCAGACAGGGTACGATTCATCTCTCAAGCGGCGTGGGTCACATCGGCCCTCCGCGCACGCCTGATCGTGGCGGGGGCCCATGGACGTCTTCTCACTGCGGGACACGGTCGTCGGCGAGTACCGGCAGTTCGCCACGTCCTTCACGACCATCTTCGCGGAGGACCTCCGGAAGAAGATCGAGGCCATCTACGCGGAGGACCGTTACTGGCCCGAGCCGCTCATCCAGATCAACCCGCGGTACCGCAGCGTCTCCACGGTGCAGAAGCAGGTGGACGACGGGCTGCTCGACCCGGGCTGCGCCGAGATCTTCCGCGTCAACCAGTCCGTCGACCGCCCGCAGGGCGAGCCGCTCACGCTCTACCGGCACCAGCAGGAGGCCATCGCGCTGGCCCGCGCCGGCGAGAGCTACGTCGTCACCACCGGCACCGGCTCGGGCAAGTCGCTCAGCTTCTTCATCCCCATCGTCGATGCGGTGCTGCGCGCCAAGCGCAGCGAGGGTGCCAAGCGCACCCGCGCCATCGTCATCTACCCGATGAACGCGCTGGCCAACAGCCAGCAGGAGGAGCTGAAGAAGTATCTGGCCAACGTCCAGGGCCCCGCGCCGGTCACCTTCGCGCGCTACACCGGCCAGGAGGACAACGAGAAGCGGCGGGCCATCTCCGAGGATCCGCCGGACATCCTCCTCACCAACTTCGTGATGCTCGAGCTCCTGATGACCCGTCAGGACGCGCTCGACCAGAAGGTCATCGGCAACTGCCAGGGGCTCCAGTTCCTGGTGCTCGACGAGCTGCACACCTACCGCGGCCGCCAGGGCGCCGACGTGGCGCTCCTGGTCCGCCGCGTCCGCGAGCAGCTCGCCCCGGAGCGGCTCCAGTGCGTCGGTACCTCGGCCACCATGGCGAGCGGCGGCACCTCCCAGGACCGCAACCAGGTGGTCGCCGAGGTGGCCTCGAAGCTCTTCGCCGCGGCCATCCCGGCCGCCAACGTCATCGGCGAGACCCTCGACCGGAACACCGACCACCTCCCGGAGGACCAGCTCCTGGCGAGGCTGGGCGCCGCGGTCGACGCCGGGGTGAAGCCCGCGATCACCGACGCCGAGCTGCGCAAGAACCCCCTCGCCATCTGGGTGGAGACGCGCCTGGGCATCGCCTGGGACGAGGCCGACCAGCGCTGGCAGCGGGCCCGGCCGAGCACCGTCTCGCAGGCGGTGAAGCGCCTCGCCGAGGAGAGCGGCCGCGACGCCAAGGCCTGCGGCGAGGCGCTGCGCCAGCTGCTCCTGGTGAGCAGCGTGCCCGAGGCGGGCCGCACCAAGGCCCCGGGCGCCAGCGAGCGGAGCTTCTTCGCCTTCAAGCTGCACCAGTTCATCTCGGGCGCCGGCTACGTCTACGCCACCCTGGAGCGGCCGGGCGAGCGCACCGTCACGGTGGACGGGCAGGTCTTCCTGCCGGGCAGCGAGACCAAGCGGCTCTACCCGGTCCACTTCTGCCGCGTTTGCGGCCAGGAGTACCACCCGGTCCGGCTGGAGACCGACGCCAGCACCCGCCGCTTCTACGCCCGCGACATCGACGACGCGCCCGTGAAGCGCGATCCGGAGGAGAACGCCGCCGCCACCCCGCCGCCGGTGACGGCACAGGAGGCGCCCGACGATCCGGTTGAGTTCGGCTTCCTCACGCTCCACCCCACCGACGAGGCCTTCGAGTTCCGCAACGAGGACGACGACTACCCGGAGGCCTGGCTCGAGGCCGACCCGCGCGGCACGCTGCGACTGAAGCGCCACTACCGGGAGCACCGGGCCCAGGAGTTCCTGGTGGAGCCGGACGGCAAGGCCGGCTCGGGGCTCAAGGCCTGGTTCCTCCCCGGCAAGTTCCGCTTCTGCCTCCGCTGCGGCGACACGCAGAGCTCAGCGGCGCGCGACCGCAACCGGCTCGCCTCGCTGTCGGCGGAAGGCCGCTCCTCGGCCACCACCGTCCTCACCGCCAGCGCCCTGCGCTGGATGCACGGCGGCAAGTCGGGCCTGGAGCCTTTCACCCGGAAGCTCCTCGGCTTCACCGACAACCGGCAGGACGCGGCGCTCCAGTCGGGCCACTTCAACGACTTCCTCTTCGTTAGCTTGCTGCGCGCCGGCTTCCTCCGCGCCCTCGAGGCCGCCGGCCCGGCCGGCCTGCGCGCCGAGCAGCTGGGCGAGGCGCAGCAGAAGGCCCTCGGCTTCGACGCCCGGTCCCCGGAGATCCGCAACGAGTGGCTCCTCGAGCCGACCCTCCGCGGCATCAACCTGGAGGACGCCGAGAAGTCGCTGCGCGACGTCCTCGCCTACCGGGTCTGGTTCGACCAGCGGCGGGGCTGGCGCTACACCAACCCCAACCTCGAGGAGCTGGGGCTCCTCTCGGTGGACTACCGCGGCATCGACGAGCTGGTGAACGACGAGACGCTCTTCGCCGGCGCCCCCGACGCCCTCAAGTTCGCCGCGCCGGAGATCCGCAAGCGGGTCTACAAGGCGCTCTTCGACCACCTGCGCCAGTGGATGGCCATCCGCAGCGGCGTGCTGGAGCAGAGCGCGGTCGAGCAGCTCATCTCCCGCTCCCACGCCCGCCTGCGTGCCCCCTGGGGCTTCGCGCAGGGCGAGCAGCCGCGCCGCTCTCGCTGGCTCTTCGTGACGCCACCTGCCCGCGGCCGGGTCACCCTCCGCGACGAGGACCTCATCGCCCGCGGCGGCGCCCGCTCGGCCCTCGGCAAGACCCTGCGCGACAGCAAACTCTGGGGCGGGAACGGGTCGGTCCGCACGCTCAAGACCAAGGACTTCGAGTCGCTGGTCACGGCGCTCCTCGCCGCCGCCAAGGAGATCGGCATCGTCACGCAGGACGTGACGTCCTTCGACGACCAGCTCGGCTGGCGGCTGGTGGACGGCGCCATCGTCTTCCGCCGCGCCACGCCGGAGGAGGAGGCGCGCCAGCGCCGGCCGGCCAACACTTTCTTCCGCGCCCTTTACGCCAGCCTGGCCGAGCTGCTCAAGCTCCCCGGCCACCCGCTCTTCGGCTTCGAGGCCCGCGAGCACACCGCCCAGGTGGAGAGCGAGAAGCGCGAGGTGCGCGAGCAGCGCTTCCGCTTCGGCAAGAAGGAGCAGGAGGACCTGGAGGCCCACAGGGAGCAGCTCCGCGAGATCGGCGAGGTGCCGCGCTTCCTGCCGGCGCTCTTCTGCTCGCCGACCATGGAGCTGGGCGTCGACATCTCGGCGCTCAACGCCGTCTACCTGCGCAACATCCCGCCCACGCCGGCCAACTACGCCCAGCGCAGCGGCCGCGCCGGCCGCAGCGGCCAGGCCGCGCTGGTCCTCACCTACTGCGCGGCGCTCAGCCCGCACGACCAGTACTTCTTCCGCGATCCCAAGCAGATGGTGCACGGTGAGGTGCGCCCGCCGCTCCTCGACCTCGCCAACCAGGAACTGGTCGAGAGCCACCTGCAGGCCGTCTGGCTCGCCTGCACCCGGGAGCCGCTCAATCCGGCCATCTCGCAGCTCCTGGTCCTCGACGACCTGAAGCGGCCGCTGCGCCCGGAGCTGAAGGCCTCGATGGCCAAGCCCGAGATCACCGCGGAGGCGGTGACCCGCATCCGCCGCCTCCTCGATATGCTTGACGGCGAGCTGACCGCCAAGCGCGCCCCCTGGTACCCGGGCAAGGAGCCCTTCGCCGAGAAGGTGGCCAAGGAGGGCCTGGCCCGTTTCGAGGCGGCCTTCGCCCGCTGGCGCGACCTGCTCCTCGCCGCCGAGACGCAGATGGCCGCGGCCAACGCCATCAACATCAGCCACACGGCGCGCCCGGAGGAGAAGAAGGCGGCCAAGAGCCGCTATCTCCAGGGGCTCGACCAGATGAACCTGCTGAAGCAGGGCACCAGCAATACCTCGAGCGACTTCTACACCTACCGCTACCTGGCGACGGAGGGCTTCCTCCCCGGCTACAACTTCCCGCGCCTGCCGCTCATGGCCTACGTGCCGGCCTCGACCGACGGCAGCGGCGGCAAGCAGACCTTCCTGCAGCGCCCGCGCTTCCTGGCGCTCTCCGAGTTCGGCCCGCGCAGCCTCGTCTACCACGAGGGGCGCGCCTACCGAGTCGTCCGGGCCCTCCTCTCGCTCTCCGGCCTCGACGCCACCACGCCCAACGCCGAGCTGCCCACCAAGTCGGTCCGCATCTGCCGGAGCTGCGGCGCCGGCCACTTCACGCAGGAGCGCTCCACCTGCCACGGTTGCGGCGTCACGCTGGGCGACGCCGAGCTGGTCAACCACGTCTTCCGCATCGAGAACGTGGCCACGCAGCAGGCCGAGCGCATCACCGCAAATGACGAGGAGCGCCAGCGCCAGGGCTTCGAGCTGCAGACCACCTTCCAGTGGGCCGAGCGGGAGGGGGAGGTGGACGTACGCAAGGGCGTGGCGGCCGACACCGACGGCGAGCTGCTCCGGCTGCGCTACGGCCCGGGCGCCACCATCACCCGCATCAACAAGGGGCTGCGCCGCCGCGCCAACAAGCGCCAGCTCGGCTTCCGCATCGACCCGGTCTCCGGCTACTGGGCCAAGAACGAGGACGAGGACGAGGAGGCCGCCGACCCGACCAAGACGGCGCGCCAGTGGATCGTCCCGAGCGTGGAGGACCGCAAGAACGCCCTGCTGGTGCAGCCCGCCGAGTCGGGCCTGGACGAGGTCACGCTGGTCACGCTGCAGCACGCCGTCCTGCGGGGCATCGAGGCAGTCTTCCAGCTGGAGGAGGGGGAGATCCTGGCCGAGCCCATGCCGACCAAGGACGACCGCAACGGCTTCCTCCTCTACGAGGCCACCGAGGGTGGCGCCGGCGTGCTCACCCGGCTGGTCTCCGACACCTCGGTCATCCAGGACGTGGCGCGGCGGGCCCTGGAGGTCATGCACTTCGACCTCCGGCAGGGGCTCCCGGCCGAGCCGGAGGGGCTCGTCGACCGCGAGGGCACCAACTGCGTGGCCGCCTGCTACCGCTGCCTCATGTCCTACTTCAACCAGCCTGACCACGAGGAGCTCGACCGGCGCGACCGGAAGGCCAAGGAGATCCTGCTCCGCCTGGCGGGCGGCTTCACCACCGGCCTCATGGAGGAGGACGAGGGCGAGCCCGCCGCCGCCCCGACCGCGCCCGGCGCGCCCCCTGCGCAGGCCAGCGCCGTCCCGGTCCTGGAGCGCTGGCTCGCCGAGGCCGACTCGCGCGGCCTGCCACGCCCCGACGCGCCGCCGGCCGCCGACGGGAGCCACCTCGTCTGGCGCGACTACTACGTCGCCGCCGTCCTCGAGCCGGCTGACCCGGCGCTCCTCGACCGGCTGGCCGACAAGGGCTACCAGCTCCACCGCTTCGGCGATCCCGCCACTTGGCCCCAGACCTTCGAGACGCTCTCCCAGGCGCTCGCCAACTGACCATGCCCACTCCCCAGTTCTCCCCCGGCAGCCTCGTCCGAGCCCGGGGCCGCGAGTGGATCGTCCTCGCCGGCAGCGACGACGAGACCCTCACGCTCCGCCCCGTCTCCGGCTCCGAGGAGGACGTGGCGCTGCTCCACCTCCCTCTCGAGGTCGAGCCGGTCACCGACGCCACCTTCCCGGCGCCAACACCTGACCAGCGGGGCGGCCAGGACGCCGCGCTCCTCCTGCGCGACGCCCTGCTCCTCTCGCTGCGCCGCGGGGCCGGGCCGTTCCGCAGCATCGGCCAGATCGCCGTCGAGCCGCGCGCCTACCAGGTGGTGCCGCTCCTCATGGCGCTCAAGCAGGACCCGGTGCGGCTGCTCATCGCCGACGACGTGGGCATCGGCAAGACCATCGAGGCGGCCCTCATCGCCCGCGAGCTGCACGACCGCGGCGAGGCCGATCGCTTCACGGTGCTCTGCCCGCCGCACCTGGTGGACCAGTGGATCACCGAACTGGAGCACCGCTTCAACCTGCGGGCCGTGGCGGTCACCGCCGCCAGCGCCAGCCGGCTGGAGCGGACCATCCCCATCGGCGACTCCATCTTCCACGCCCACCCGTTCACGGTGGTCTCCCTCGACTACATCAAGAACCCGCGCCGCCGGGACGACTTCCTCCGCGCCTGCCCGGACCTGGTCATCGTGGACGAGGCGCACACCTGCGCGCCCACCGGCAGCACGCGCCACCTGCGCTACGGCCTGCTCCAGGGGCTGGCGGCCTCGCCGAAGCGCAGCATCGTGATGCTCACCGCCACGCCCCACAGCGGCGACGAGGCGGCCTTCTACAAGCTGCTCGGCCTGCTCGATCCCAAGTTCGAGGCGCTGGCCACAGCCCAGGGCGACGAGCAGAAGGCCCTGCGCGACCAGCTCTCCAACCACTTCGTCCAGCGCCGACGCCCCGACATCGACGAGTGGAAGGACGGCAGCCTCTTCCCGCGGCGCGAGGTGAAGGAGCTGACCTACCAACTCACCGGCGCCTGGGAGGGCTTCTTCGAGGCGGTGCTCGACTACTGCGCCGGCGTGGTCGAGGCGGCAGGCGGCGACGAGCGGCGCCAGCGGCTCAACTTCTGGGGCACCCTGGCGCTGATGCGCTGCGTGGCCTCCAGCCCCGCCGCGGCGGCGCAGGCGTTGCGCACCCGCGCCGGCCTGGAGGAGAGCCCTCAGGACGAGGAGGCGCTGCAGGACCGGCTCTTCGACGGCGGGGCCGACGCCCTCACCGAAGACGACGTGGAGCCGCCCGCCGCGGCCGAGGACGGGGTGCTGGCGGGCCTCATCGCGCAGGCCGAGGCGCTCACCGGCCAGGCCGGCGACCCGAAGCTGAAGCTCCTCACCACCCACCTGGAGCAGCTCATCGCCGACGGCTTCAACCCGGTGGTCTTCTGCCGCTACATCGCCACTGCCCACTATTTGGGCCGCCACCTCAAGGGGAAGCTCAAGGCCGTCACGGTGGACGTGGTCACCGGCGAACTCACCTCGGACGAGCGCAAGGAGAAGGTGGCGCTGCTCGGCGAGGAGGCCGAGCGGCGGCTCCTGGTGGCCACCGACTGCCTCTCGGAGGGCATCAATCTCCAGGAGCACTTCGACGCGGTGGTCCACTACGACCTCTCCTGGAACCCGACGCGCCACGAGCAGCGGGAGGGGCGCGTGGATCGCTACGGCCAGCGCTCCAACCCGGTGCGCGCCACGCTCATGTACGGCGGCAACAACCCGGTGGACGGCGCCGTGCTGGAGGTCATCCTCCGCAAGGCGGCCAAGATCCGCGAGGAGCTGGGCGTGCCGGTGCCGCTGCCGGACGAGGGGCACACCCTCACCCAGGCGCTGATGCGCGCGGTGCTGCTCCGCCACAAGAAGGACGCGAAGCAGCGCGTCCTCGACTTCGGCGCCACGCCCGAGGCCAAGGTCATCGACCAGAGCTGGACCGACGCGGCCGTCCGGGCCAAGGCCAACAAGACCATCTTCGCCCAGCGGCGGCTCAAGCCGGCCGACGTGCTGCCGGAGTGGGAGCGCACCCGCGCCGCGCTGGGCGACGCCCGAGACGTCCAGCGCTTCGCCGACCGGGCGTTGGCCCGCTTCAACTCCGGCCTGCAGCCCCTCGGCAAGCGCGGCTTCAAGGCCCCGCTCGACGGCCTGCCGGAGGACCTGCGCGAGCGGCTGGAGGCCGAGGGGCTCAGCGGCTCGCCGCTCCTCGACTTCGTCTACCCGCCCGCCTCGCGCTGCCGCCCGGTGACGCGCAGCCACCCGCTCATCTCCGTCCTGGCCGAGACGCTCCTGGAGCGGACGCTGGCCGCGGCGGGGATCTCGGCGCAGCAGGAAGCGGCCGAGAAGCTCGACCCGGGCGTGCTGGGGCGGGTGGGGTGCTGGATCAGTGCCGAGGTGACGGAGCAGACCACCGTGGCGCTGCTGCGCCTGCGCCACCAGCTCGCCTCGGGGCGTGGCGCGGCGCAGTCCACCATCCTGGTGGAGGAGGCGGTCGCCATCGGCTGGGCCGGGGCCGCGGCGCCCCGCCTGGTGGAGGGGCTCGACGCCCTGGCGCTGCTCCAGCCGGCCGCGGCCGACGACGCCAAGAAGCCCGTGGCGGCCCGCAAGCTCGACGAGGCCCTGGCGCTCCTGGGCTCCCGGACCGCCGACCTGGAGGCCTTCGCCAGGCGACGGGCCCAGGCCCTCCTCGACGACCACCGCCGGGTCCGCGAGGCCTCCGACGCCCGCGGATCCTGGACGGTGAAGGCCCTCCTCCCGGCCGATGTCATCGGCCTCTTCGTGCTGCTGCCCAAGGAGCGCTGACCATGGCCCCGCGTAAGAAGGTCCGCCAGCGCGAGGCCCAGCTCGCCTTCGAGGCCCTCTCCATCGAGGGCGGCCTCATCTCGCCGGAGTGGCTCGCAAAGGTGGCCCAGCTGGACGCGGGGCACCAGGCCGAGGCCGACTACCGCGTGCCGAAGGGGCTCAACCTCCGCGACGAGATCGGCCGCTACTGGCGCATGGCCCAGGCCCACTGGGCCGACTTCGCCCGCGCCTGGTCGGCCGGCACGGCCAGCCGGGCGGTGACCGAGCAGTTCGTGACGGCACTCCTGAAGGACTGCCTGGGCTTCGGGTCGCTGGCCCGCGTCGAGCCGGTGGTCAAGGGCGAGCGCACCTATCCCCTCGGCCATGCCGCGCTGGAGGGGAGGGTGCCGGTGGTGCTGGTGGCGCCCCGGCCGCCAGGCGACATCGCCGATGCCAGGAAGAGCGCCCTCGACGACCTCTCGCCGGAGCTGGGCGATGGCGGCCGCAAGCGGAGCGCCTTCGGCCTGGCCCAGGAGTATCTCAACGCCGAGGACGACGCCCTCTGGGCCATCGCCTGCGACGGCCTCACCCTCCGCATCGGCCGCGACAACGCCTCGCTCACCCGGCCGGCCTGGATCGAGGCCGACCTGGCCCGCCTCTTCGCCGAGGAGCGCTACGCCGACTTCGCGGCGCTCTGGCTCCTGGCCCACGAGACGCGCTTCGGCCAGCCCGGCGAGCCGGCCTCCGCCTGCCACCTGGAGGCCTGGCGAAACGCCGGCAAGGAGGAGGGGACCCGCGCCCGCGAGTTCCTCCGCGACGGCGTGGAGGAGGCGCTCAAGGCGCTGGGCCGGGGCTTCCTGGCCCACCCGGACAACCAGGCGCTCCGCGCGGCGCTGGCCGGCGGCACGCTCACCCGCGACGCCTACTTCCAGGAGCTCCTGCGCCTGGTCTACCGGCTCATCTTCCTGCTCACCGCCGAGGAGCGGGAGCTGCTCCACCCGGAGGGCGTGTCCGATGCGGTGAAGGCCCGCTACCTGAAGGGCTACTCGCTGCGACGCCTGCGCGACCGCTCGGCCCGCCGCAGCGCCCACGACCGCTTCGGCGACCTGTGGGAGGGGCTCAAGATCGTGCTCCGCGGCGTCGGGGCCGGCGAGCCGCGGCTGGGGCTACCGGCCCTGGGCGGCCTCTTCGATGCCGACCAGTGCCCGCACCTCGACGCGGCGCGGTTGGAGAACCGGGCGCTGCTCGGCGCAGTCTTCCGGCTCGCCTGGCTCAAGGGCGATGGCGGCCTGGCCCGGGTCAACTGGCGCGACATGGGGCCGGAGGAGCTGGGCAGCGTCTACGAGAGCCTTCTCGAGCTGGTCCCGGTCATCCCGGCCGACTTCCGTGGCTTCTCCTTCGCCACCGGCGCCGAGACCAAGGGGAACGCCCGCAAGACCACCGGCAGCTACTACACCCCCGACAGCCTGGTGCAGGTGCTCCTCGACAGCGCCCTCGAGCCGGTGGTGAAGGAGACCATCGCGCGGAACCCGGCCGGCCCAGTGGAGGCGCTGCTCCAGCTCACCGTGGTGGACCCGGCCTGTGGCAGCGGCCACTTCCTGCTGGCGGCGGCGCGCCGCCTCGCCGTCCACGTGGCCCGGCTGCAGGCCAACGGCACGCCCTCGGCGGCCGAGTACCGCAGCGCGCTGCGCCAGGTGGTGAGCCGCTGCCTCTTCGGCGTGGACCTCAACCCGATGGCGGTGGAGCTGTGCCGGGTCTCCCTGTGGATGGAGGCGATGGAGCCGGGCCGGCCGCTCTCCTTCCTGGACTCGCACATCCAGCGGGGCAACGCGCTCCTCGGGACCACGCCGGAGCTGATGGCAAAGGGGATCCCGGACGCGGCCTTCGAGCCGATCGAGGGGGACGACAATAAGACGGCCAGCTACCTGAAGAAGCGGAACAAGGCGGCGGCCGAGGGGCAGCGCGGCCTGGAGGCGCTCTGGGCCTCACCGGCCAAGCAGGAGGCCGAGGCGGTGACGCAGGCGGTGGCTGCGCTGGAGGCGGCGCCGGACGCGGACCTGCCGGCGGTGGCGGCCAAGGAGTCGCGGTGGGAGGCGCTGCAGGCGTCCGAGGCGTTCAAGCACCAGAAGCTGGTGGCCGACGCCTGGTGCGCCGCCTTCGTCTGGCCAAAGCCGAAGCTGGAGGAGAAGAAGCCGTCGGCGATCGTCGAGGCCGCGCCGACCAACGAACTCTGGCGTCAGATCCGGGACGGGCAGGGGACGGTGCCGGCGCTCACGGCGAAGACCGTGGCAGCACTGACCGAGCAGTACCGGTTCTTCCACTGGCACCTGGCGTTCCCGCAGGTGTTCGCGCGGGGCGGGTTCGACGTGGTGCTGGGGAATCCGCCATGGGACACCTTAAGCCCAGACGCGAAGGAATTCTTCTCCGTCTACGCCGAAGGCATTCGATTTCAGTCAAAGGGGGAGCAAGAGGCGACGATCGAGCGACTGCTCATGGACCCGACCATCGCCGCAGCTTGGACCCGAAGTCGGCGCACCATCTTCGCAGCGGTCGCCTTTCTCAGAGAGTCAGGGCGGTACACGCTCTTTGCTCCAGGTAATCTTGGGAAAGGTGACTTCAATTTGTACCGACTGTTCGTGGAACTTGCATTGCGGCTGGCCCGGAAAGAAGGCTGGGCCGCGCAGGTCGTCCCCGATGGCTTCTACGCAGGAGCCAACAGCATGGCGATTCGAAAGGAGGTGTTTGAAAACTTCCGGCTTGGCCTGCTTCTCGGCTTCGAGAACGCGAAGGAGGCCTGGTTCCCAGGTGTGGACTCTCGCGCCAAGTTCGCGCTGTACGCTGCCCAAAGAGGTGGCACTACCGATGCTTTCCACGCAGCATTCTGGATCCGCTCCGACGAAGATCTTGCACGTGCGCGGGCCGGTGCCTGCCTTCGGATCCCGGTTGAAATGGTGCGAGAATTCTCTCCCGAAGCTCTCGCCGTTATGGAGTTCAGGCAGCAACTGGACATCGATATTGCGCGCAAGATGTACTCCCGGTTCCCGCCTCTCGGCGAAGTCGTCCCAGGCACTCCATATCGTTCCTACTTGCGTGAACTCGAAAGCGGTCACGTGCAAGGGCTATTGACTGAGGACCACAAAGCCCTACCCCACTACGAGGGGAGGATGATCTCTCAGTACGATCACCGAGCCAAAGGATACCGTTCGGGCAGAGCGCGGGCGGCCGTGTGGGAAGACTTGCCGTTCGGATCTCCGGACAAGTCAATCCAGCCGCAGTGGTATGTCCGGCTGGAGGAAGTCCCGGCCCAAGCCAAGCTTAGGATCGCGGACTACCGCGTAGGGTTCTGCGACGTGGCGAGCCCGACCAACGAGAGGTCGCTCGTCGCAGCAGTCCTGCCGCGCAACTGCGTAGCTGGCGCCAAGGTGCCGACGGTGACGATGCAGTCGCCCACACCACATAAAGATCTGCTGATCTGGCTTGCAGCGGCCAACACCTTCGCGATGGACTTCCTCGTTCGCATGAAGGTGAGCCTAACAATGGCTTTGACCCTTCTGGACAGCCTGCCGTTCCCCAGGCTTGCGGCCGGTGACGCTTCGGGAAGAAGGCTCATTCAGAGTGCACTGAAGCTAAGCTGCACATCGCCAGAGATGAATGGCCTCTGGGACGAGTTCGCGCGCATCGGCGTCGTTGCCCCGAGGCTCAGCGAGACTCCGCCTGGCGCCTGTACCGAAGAGGAGCGGACCAGGTTGGTCGCTGCAGTCGAAGCAGAAGTAGCCCTCATGTTTGGCTTCGATCGCCGCGAAGTCGAACACATCCTCGACACCTTCCCAATCGTCCGGAAGAACGACGAGAAGGCCCACGGCGAGTACCGCACCAAGCGCGTCATCCTCGAGATCTACGACGAGATGGCCGAGGCCATCCGCACCGGCCGCCCCTACCAGACCCGCCTCGACCCGCCGGCCGCGGATCCAAGAGTGGCCCATCCAGCGCGAGCGCCCGCCCGCGCACCAAAGCCAATGAAGGTGGCGGTTCATGCCGACGGTGCCTGGAAGCGACCGCGTAAAGATCACGCGGAGGAGGTTGGCATCCAGCTCGCTGCACTTCTCAAGGCGTTCGGAGGTGCCACCCCGGTCGACCAGGTTCGCCTCGCTGCAGTACTCGCCCTCCATCCACAGATCGTCCTCGCGTCGGTGAAAGGCAATGAGGTGGCGGAGTGGCGGCGACTCGTCGGGGAGGAGGCCAATCCGGCACAGGACGGCATCGCGGCGATTCCCCAAGAGGCGAATCGTGCCTGGGGCGAAGCAGTCCGTCACCTTCGCGCCCACCAGCTGCTATTGGAGGACGCAGGAGCGAAGACATGGGCGCCCGGCGCAGGGCTCGCGACTGCATTCGAAACCGACGGGTGGGCGGATGGGCGAGCGCGCTGGGTAGTGGAGCTAATCGAGCGCAGAGGCCTAGGGAAGATCCTCGAGCTCCTGCCGCAAGGTATCCGGGGGTGGGTGCATGGCGCGCAAGCAGCGTGACCTCGTTCCACCAAAGTCGCTCGATGTCCGGCCCGCGCCTGGCAGATCCGAACCGCGTCTCTGGGTGCGTCGTCTCGTGGTCTGGAGCGAACCCGCCCGCATTGTCCGCGAGGTCCGCCTCAGGCCCGGGCTCAACATCATCTGGTCTCCTGACGCTGGCGATAGAGGCAAGTCGAAGGGCTCCCAGTCGAGTCTCGGACACGGCAGCGGCAAGACCCTCTTCTGCCGGCTTCTCCGCTACTGCCTGGGCGAGGATCGATTCGCCCCGGACGATCTGCGCGACGCGATCGCCTCGGCACTGAAGGACGGGCTGGTGGGCGCCGAGGTTGTTCTCGACGGACGTACGTGGTCCATCGTCCGCCCCCTGGCGTTTGCGAGGAGACACGTCGCCGTGTGCGACGGTGACCTCGACAAGCTCGCGGCCGACGGCAAACTCAACACCGGCATGGCTCCCTTTCTCGCCGCCGTCGAGCGGGCCTTGCTAGCCGATGTCGCGGAAGTACTAGCCCCGGCGGGCAAGGAGGGTGTGGTCTGGCTGACCGCCCTGGCATGGCTCTCTCGCGACCAGGAATGCCGCTTCGACGGCGTACTGGACTGGCGCTCTGCGGCTTCGGAGTCTGGCTCTCCAGCGCGTCATCTTGCAGATTCGGAGCGGCTTGAGGCCCTTCGGTGCTTTCTCCGAGCACTCACCGCTGAAGAGCAGCAATTGCGCCGGACGGTAGGGGACCTCGAGGGGCTTCGCGACGTGGCAGCAAGGGAGCGCGGGTTGCGCGACTGGGCGGAAGCTCAGCAGCGCCGCCGGCTCGCGGCGAGCCTCCAGTTCACGCAGGACCAAGAGCCGCAGGGCCCGCTCGGGGTGGACTTCTTCCGAAAGCACGCTCGGGCCCGGCTCGCGTCAGTGGCGGTCGTCTCGCCGACGGACTCTGCACAACCCCTGGATGTGCGTCGGCGCCAGTACAGGGAGGCGCGGGACGCTCTCGAGAAGGTCAGCGCTTCGCTGGCCGGGCTGAACGCCTCCATCCCTGCATTGGAGGAGGTTGTCAGGCTGGTTCGCGGGGAGGCGAGTGCGTTCACCTTCAAAGCGCACCGCGCCGAGAACCCATCGTGCCCTCTCTGCGAGGTGCCGCTTGACCGCGTCCTGATGGAGGGGTGCAAGCTCTCGCACGTGGTTGCCGACCTCGACCAGGTGCGTGCGCGACGGGAACAGCTCGCGCGCGACGCCGATGAGCAGACAGCGCGCCTCGAAGCTGCGAAGCGACAGCGCGCTCAGTGCGACGCCCAGGTCTCCCCTGCCCGAGACGCTGCCGAACTCGCGTGGCGGGAGCTGGAGGCCGCAGAGCGCAACGCCGGGCTCCGCCGGGATGCGTGGTATGAGGCCCGGCGCGAGATGGACGAGGTTGAACGGCTCGCCGAGGCGCAAGCGGCCGCCGAGAGTGCTGCCGCCGAAGTCGACCGGCTGGACTCCGAGATCGAGAAGAAGCGTGAGCAGCTGGCGGCCCACCGTGAAAGGCAATCGAACGTCATTCGCCGCGCGGCTGTGCACTTCGACGCCATCGTGCGCGAACTCCTGGGAGCTGGGGCTCAGGGTGGGCTGAAGCTTGACGGGAATGGACTGCATCTCGGCATTGAGCTTGGTGGTGACCGTTCCACGGCTGCCATCGATTCGCTGAAGGTCATCGCGTTCGACCTCGCCGCCTTGTGCATGAGCATCGAGGGTCGGACCGAGGTTCCAGCGTTCCTGATTCACGACAGCCCGCGCGAAGCGGATCTCGGGTTGAGCGTGTATCACCGACTGTTCGAGTTGGTCCGGTCTATGGAGGCTCTTGGGGGCGGGCCGCGCTTCCAGTACATCATCACGACCACTACTCGTCCCCCCGACGAACTGTGCGCCGCCCCGTGGCTTGCGCTGACACTCGAGGGTGCGTCCGCTGAACAGCGTCTGCTCGCGAGGGACCTGTGATGGACGCAGTTCGACACGCCGACGCGACGGTGCACGACATGTCTCGAGCCTGAATTCAATTGAGGAAGCGCGGGGCACCGATGGGCCCGGGCTGGCGAAGCCATGAGCGTGAAGCACTTCGCAAGCAGAAGCGGTACGTTCGCGAGCGCTACGATCTGGGAAGCTGAGGGGGCATCATGGAGACTGGCCTGAAGCCCGGGACCGCGACGCTGGTCGAGAAGGCCGCCAATGACGCCGGCTTCGACCTCGTGGGAACTCCGAGCGAGGAATGGCTGAGCTTCTCCAGTACTCACGCCCCGCTACATGTCTGGGTTGGGCCTGGGGTCGGGTCAGACCTCAGGCTCGCGATTTCGATGACCACGGTCGCTGACCTGCTCATCTCCGAGGGAGCTGAGGGGGCCGGGAGGGACGGTCTCCCGCCAGGCGCACAGCGGGCGCTCCTGGTTGCTGGAGTCCCGCCGCTCTACGCACTCCTCCGAAGGGCCTTCGCCCTGTCTCGGAGCCTCCCCGATACGCCACTTCAGCAGTTCAAGGCGGCGATCGCGAGTATGCCGCGGTCCACTGAGGCCGAGCGATTGGTGGTCCAGAGGGTTGGGCAAGACTGCTTCCGCAAGGCCTTACTCGACTACTGGGGTGGGCGGTGCGCGGTGACGGGCTTGGAGGTCACGGAGCTCCTCAAGGCGAGCCACATCAAGCCCTGGGCGGACTGCGACAGCGATGCCGAGCGGCTCGATGTCTTCAACGGGCTGCTGCTCGCGCCGCATCTGGATGCTGTCTTCGACAGGGGATTCATCACCGTCAACCCCGATGGGACCATCGAGGTGTCGCCAAAGCTGCCAGCGGACGCGCGAGCCTTGCTCGGGCTGGAGGATGTCCGTCGGGTGGATAGGCTGGTCGATGCGCACCGAGCCTACCTGCCGTGGCACCGGGCACGAGTCTTCAAGGGCTAACCAAGTACTCCGCAGAACTGGGAGGGGTCTATGGCCAGCTTCGTATACGTGGACAACTCGAATGTCTTCATCGAGGGACAGCACGTCAGCGCGGTGAAGAAAGGCATGGCCGCCACCATCTTCGAAGCGCAGCAGAGGAAGATCTGCGATCGGGACTACAAGATCGACTTCGGTCGGCTGTACGAATTCTCCGGCGCAACCAAGGACGGATCGGCGAAGCTCTTCGGCTCCCGACCGCCGCCGAACGACACCGTCTGGAACCTTGCCAGACGTGCGGGATTTGAGGTCGTCGTTTTCGACCGTAGCGAGTGGACCGGCAAGGAGAAGATGGTCGACGCCGCCATCGTCACGGCGATGATGCGGGACGCCTACACCAAGGTCGACAAGGCGAAGGACGAGATCATCCTCATGGCGGGGGATAGCGACTACATGCCGACCATCGAGCAGCTCCAGGCGGATGGGTACAAAGTCGAAGTCGTCTTCTGGGACCACGCGGCAGGCGTCCTGAAGAAGACCGCAGCCAAGTTCACGAGTCTCAACCAGTACCTCGAGCACCTCTCGGTGAAGGGGGCCTAAAGGTCATGGCTGAAAGGCAGGATGCGAGATCCTCCTCCGATGAGAAGGAGGAGGAGAGCCGTTCGCCGGCGGAGCTCAAGCAGCGTGCCCACCTCCTGAAGAGGCTCACGGGCCTCAAGCGTGCGCGGTTCGGCAACCGGGACTTCTGGCAAGGCTGCGAGGAGGTCGAAATCGCCACCGCCAAAGGGTTTCAGGTCGTCAGCGTGCAGGATGGCACGGCACCGTCGCGCCTTAGGGCCGGGGAGCTGGCAATGCTCGTCGATGACCCGACTCCTTGGGAGGATTTCGAGACTGACGAACTCGTGGAGTGGGCTGGAAGACTTGGGCTGTCCACGGCGCCGCGCAGGCGACAGCAACGCAGCATAGCGGGTGCGTAGGGGCTGGCTGCGCCCGTCGGCCTTCGGGTGTCCTTGCGGCCATCCCAGTAACGCCGGCGCGAGAAGCGGGACGACCGCAAAGGGCGAACCAGAATCATGTGAGCCGGGCGGCGGTTCGGCTTTCCTCCGCACCTTGAAGAGGGTCAGGGGGATGTGCCTGCCTGCACCTGAAGGCGCTGGCGCACTCGTTCGCGGACCTCCGCGTAGATGTCGACACCAATCTCGTCGGCAGTCTCAAGGGTAACGGCTATTGCATAGGGGACCGGTCCTTGCAGGCCCGGAGCGTCCTCTCGGCAACTCACACGGACAACGACATCGTCGCCGTCGAGGAAGGCAGCGGCGGCCTCACCTTCGAACGTGTCGTGCTGCAAGGTACCGCGCTGGGCTGCCTGCCAGTCAGGCCCTACGCGAGCAACCTTCAGCTTGGACTTCGGCGTCTCGAACCATAGATGCGCCTTCCGCCACTTGTGGCTCAAGGGGTTCACGGGAGTAAACCACGCAAGCGTGACCGTGAGACGTCGCCAGCCGCGTTTGCCGCTGAGGGACGGCGGTAGCGGGAAGCGATGCTCTGCACCAACGTCGGCGGCGAGCGCGCCCGCGCCAATAGCCGTAACGCGCGTAGTGGTGCAGTTGGCCAGGTCTTCAAGTTCGAGGCGGCCGAATCCAAGCAGCCGTGTCACCTGATCGGTTCGCTTGTCGGTGTGCTCGATGGATTCGAAGTGGCCGTGCAGCTTATGTCCCAGGTCCCCCCAGCGGGCACCATGAGCGAGGAGCGCCTTGACGAGGACCGCGTCAGGCGCCGCGGCAATAGCGTGACCTCCTGGCCCCTGGCGAAGCTCGGAGACCACCGGAGCCAAGAGTGCCCCGGTGCGAGTCAGCAAGGCAGCCGCATTGCTGGTGCCTCTGCTCTTAGAGGTGTATGTGAGGTCACCTTCAACTGCGCCAGGGGCCGCAACTTGAACACCCGGCGACGCGGCAACTCGCACCAGGCGGAGATGCGTCTGGTCGTCCATCACGGGTCGATCGTATTGAAGGCGCCCGCCGGAGACCAATAGGTCGGGCTTGATGGACCGGCGATAGCCAGGCCCTTGAGCGTTGAGGGGGCTTGGGTACCCGGCCGGAACGGGATCGACGTGCGCCGCGGCGTGTGGGGTCGAGTCGTCGTCCTCGTGAACTGCGGCAACCGTGAGGGCATTCATCGCCTCGGCCGGCGACAGGGCTCGCCGATTCCGCATGTCGTCGGCTACGGACTGGATGACCAGGGCGGCAAAGTCTGTGGCCGCGAGCCCCTGCAACTCAGCCCACGGCTTGCCGACCTCGACGTCATGAAGATGATTGCCTGCGCTGACAACAAAGAGGACGTTGTAATGCGAAGAGAGCCAGTCGAGAAGGCGAGCGAGCGGACTCAGTGTGCCGGCGAACGGTCTGTCGCGTACCCCGATGGAGAAGTTGATAGCGACGACATTGGGAGCGACGGGGCCGGCATTGCCATCACGCTCAAAGAGCCGACGTACGGCTCGGTGCACGAGGTCGACGATAAGGGTTCCCTCGGGCACGCACTCGTACGGCTCCATGTTCGTCCATGCTGGCGGGAACACAGGCCGCATTATTGGCCGAACGTAGAGCGGCTGAGAGATAGGCGAACGACCTGCACTGCTCAAGTCACCCCAAACGATGAGCGAGGCCATGGCGGTTCCGTGTCCACGGGTGTCCGCTCTGTAGTCTGCTTCGAAACCGTCGGGGTCATCGACGAGCAAACGGCCTACTAAGGCGAGGTGGTTCTGGAGTGGCAGGCCGTCAAAGAGTGCGACTCTAGCGGAGCCAGAAGGTTGGGGGCCGGTGTATGCGATCGGCGACGGTACGCTCTCCTTCGGAGAGCGGGCCGCCATTTGGCCGGCTGCGCGGAAGAACTGGATCTGCTCGCTTTGAACAAGGCGGACTTGCTGGCGCGTCTGTGCATCAAGGACTCGACGTATGGCTTCGATCGGGAGCCGTGCTGCGAGCCCATGGTAGTGGATGCCCGGCACAACGCCTTCGCTGAGGACTACTCCGCCTAGTTCGAGAATCTGAGAACGAACAGCAAGAGAAGCTGCCTGTCGCTTCTCTTCGTTTCCGCGAAACCATAGCTCGATCTCACAGGTGACGGTTTCAGCCCTCTGCTCGACGCGTGCATTCCAGTCGTCGAGAACCCCCGTCTCATCGAGGCGATCCGTGATTCCCCATGGCCTGATGTCCCGAAGCAGGGCGAATACGTCCCGCCACTTGGTGAGGCCAAACTCAAACTCCCCACCGGCTTGGAAGACTTGCCAGAGACGCTGCAACTGTCGGAAAGCAGCCTGATTGGTGAAGACCAAGTACACACGCCCGGTGTAGGCGGCGTGGACGCCCTTCTTGTCCGTGAAGAAGTCCGCGTCTGGCGGAACATCCAACTCGTCGTACTCGGCGAGGAACTCGAAACCCTCGATTCTGCTCACGGCGCCTATGAACGCCTCAACCGTTCCTGCCGTCTCCAGTACGAGAACGTCCTCGGGAACAATGCCGGTGGCCGCAGTCTGAAGCTGTATGGCCTTTGCTTCGAATGCTCGGTCCAGATCGGCGAGCCGAGGACCGAGGCGCTCCTTCTGGCGTCCCGCGCCGAGCTTTGAAGGACCGCCTCCGCCGCCTCCCTTGTTGCCCCTGGTAGCGATGGCGGCTTCTGGAAGCAGCAAGAGCGGTCGATCAGGCATGGCGTTTCCTGGTGGACTCCACCTTTGGTCCTACCCGAGCGTGCCACTGTCTCAGGCGACCAGCAACAATCGAGCGGAGGTCACCGCTGGGAAGTGCCAAGACATAACGGCGCTGGATGTCGAGGGCGAAGTTCTCGAGTTCGGCAAAGCTGATGGAGCCGAGGCTTCTTGCCAGTTGAATATGCGAGTGCCCGAGCGCAAGTCCCGTGCGCGTTTCGAACTGCTTCAGCCACTCCGCGCGCTGTGCTCTGGTCGGAAGCGGTAGGTCGAGTCGAACCTGGAACCTCCTCCAAGCGGCACGGTCAAGAAGTTCACTGTGGTTCGTCGCGGCAACCACCACGACGTGCGAAGGGAGCAGATCCACCTGCAAGAGAAGGGAGCTGACTACGCGCTTTATCTCGCCGGTCTCGTGAACGTCTCCGCGCTCCTTCCCGACAACATCAAATTAGTCAAAGAAGAGCACGCATCGTTCCGTTCGAACCTGGGCGAAGAGCTTCGCAAGTCGGACAGCCGTCTCGCCGAGGTAGCTCCCGATGATGGCTTCATAGCGAACGACGAAGAGTGGCACTGAGAGCTCGAAGGCCAGCGCCTCCGCCAACGAGGTCTTTCCATTGCCTGGCGGCCCGCTGAGGAGAACCCGGTGGCGCGGCTCAAGGCCATGCGACCTTAGAAGGTCGGACCTTTGATGCTCTTCGACGAGTTCACTGCATGCGCTGCTCGCGGCTGTTGGGAGGACGAGAGTAGCTATGCTGCGGCGGGCGCGAACCTCGGTAAAGGTCGCCCGGTCGCCGTTGGGCTCGATCGCGGCACGCGGCTGCCTAAGCGAGCTTCCATTGAGCCGAAGATGAGCCGCAAGCTGGTCGGCCAAGACGTTGTGCTGCTTGGCTCTCTCCTCAGCGATCAGCGCTTCGAGGGTTCTACGGAACAGGTCTGGGTGGCCCTCAGCACCAGCCTTGACGATGTCCAGCAAGAGATCAGCACGAGCCATGCCGTTGCTCCTCGCAGTGAACACGATCTGAATGGGGCCGGCAAAGGTGGCCAGGGTTGCCATCTCTAGCGATGGAACCAAGGATGGGACGTCCAGCAGGCTCTTGAAGAGATGCCCTGGCCATGGCTGGTTGCCTCATGCGCCCTTCTTTGCCGCCCTTGGCGGGGCGCGTCTTCCGTGCCTCCGGCCCGAGGTGGCCGCCTCGTCGGCTAGGGCACCACCAGCGAGGACCCATTCGTCGACCTCGGTGAGCTTGAACTTCCAGAGGCGCCCGATCTTGTGGGCCGGTAAGCCGCGGGCCTCGATCCATCGGTAGACCGAGTCGCGTGCGACGCCGAGGTGCGTCGCTACATGCTCGACTGACGCCCAGGGTTCGGAGCTGGGCGCGCGGGTGAGTCGGATCGGCATTACTGCTCCCGGGAGTGCCTTCGACTGCCCTGCAAGCGGGGTCTACAAGACCCAAAGAGAATCGTAGAGAAGCTGGCTGAGTCTAACACAGTCAGACAAGCGGAATTCAGCCTGCAGCACCCGCATGGCGAGCCTCTCCGGCACCTGAACTCCAGTCTTGCTGGAAGCTGTGCAGGGCGCTGGTCGGCTGGCCGCTGCGGCTGCGAGAGGTGGTTGAGCAGGGGCGGGGCGCGGATGGTGTTGCCAGCGCGAGCTTCACCTCCATGCGCGCGGCTTCCACCTCGGACAGCGCAAAGTACTCAGCCGCATCGCTGGCCTTCCAGCCGACCTTCGTCCGCTCGGCCGGCGTCGGCCGGGGAGCACAGGAGAGGGACTGTGCCCGAACCGGCTTGGGTCAAGCCAGGTCCAGCGTGGTGGGGTCTCAGCGGACCAATCGTAGGAAGTCGGCAAGCGAGGAAACCTGAACCCGGATCTGCAGCCCGACGCGCCGGTGCCGGAGCTGGCCGGCCTTCACGAGCGCGTACACGGTGGCCCTGCTGACCTTCATTCTGGCAGCCACCTCTGCGGGCTCGATCCAGTCCTCGGCTCCCCAGCCGGGCCGCGCCACCGACGCACCAAACGGCGTCGTTACCGGTGCGTTCTGAGCTTCGGTATGCGATCCGACGTCCGGATCGATTCCAACGAGATCAATCAACGGGTGGGCGCCCGGTGCCACGCCCAACCGCGGCGGGTGAATCGCCCGGGGGCCATTCGGGACCAGGGGGACACGGTTTCAATCCCTGTCTCACCGACTGGTGTGGGGATTCGCTGGGCATTGTGCGCCCCAAGCGGGGACGTGGAGTTAAATAACAGGCGGATGACAGTCATGGACGATACGAGTCGAGGTGGCCTGGTCGCTGGACAGCGACCGCAATGGAAGGTGCGCCATGCAAGAGCTCTCGTCCGAAAGGCGTCTTCACGCGAGCATCGTCCCGCAGCCTCCAGCGAAGCCGCGCCGACCACTCACCGACGACCGGAGCTGGAACGTCCAGGACGTCGCCTACTTCCTGAACCTCAGCGAGTCGATGGTGCGCAACCTGGAGCGCGACGGCGACCTTCCGGCGCTGCCGCGCATCGGGACCAGGATCATCTTCGACCCGAAGGTCGTCAGGGCTTTCCGGGACGGCTGGCGCCCGCCGCGGCCGGGCCGACCGTCGGGGCGCCGCCGTATCCTCGACGACGGGCACGAGGAAGGGTGAGCCATGGCCTACGCGAAGTGGAAGAAGGACAGCCGTGACGGGCGCACGAAGACCCTCGTCGCCCGCTGGCGCGACCCGTCGGTGCCCGGAGGCTGGCGCGAGGAGCGCCGGCCCAACGACCGAACCAAGGGCCAGGCCGAGGACTATGCGCGCGAGCGCGAGAAGCAGGCCGACCGAATCGTGAAGGGGCTGGAGCTGGCCCCGGTGCGCGTCGAGTTCGGCGACGTGTGGGACCAGTGGTGGACTCGCGAAGGTCGCCGGCGGCGAGGATCCTCCACCGAGGACTACCGCGCCTTCCTCGAGAAGCACCTCTCGCCCCTGCGCCCCTTCCTCCTGACGCCCGCGACTGGAGGGGCCTTCGCCGAGAAGCTGGACGTCCTCCTCGACGGGAAGGAGGACCGGCGCGAGCTGGCGCCGCAGAGCCTCAACCACCTTCGGGCTGGCGTCTTCCGGATGTTCGAGTGCGCCCGCGACCCGAAGCACCGGCTCTGGCCTGGCGAGAACCCGGTGCGGTGGGTCAAGCGCCGCAAGGTCCCGAAGCGAAAGTACGAGACCCTCCGTCGGGAGCAGGTTCGGCCGCTCCTGGCGGCGCTGCCGGCCCCCACGCTCGCCTCACCGTGGCGTTGGGCGGCCGCGATCATCCTCTACGCGGGCACCCGGCCAGGTGAGGTGTTCGGGCTCCACCGGGAGGACATCGACCTCGAGGAGGGCATCCTGACGGTGCGCCGGTCCTGGTCGCAGCCCGTCCCGAAGGACGACGAGCCGCGGCGGCTGGTCATCGTCTCGGAACTGCGGCCCTTCCTCGAGGAGGCGCTCCGGGCGTCGCAGGGGGCGCTGGTCTTCCCGCGTCCGGACGGGAAGGCCTACGACCCGACGACCCGGTTCCGGTTGGTGGACCACCTCCGGCGGGCGCTCTGCGCCATCGGCGACGTGCTCGGCTACGACCACACCTGCCGGCGCTGCAAGGCCAAGGCGACCAGGGGAGGCCCGGAGGCGCCCAAGGAGTTCACCTGGCGGCACCCCGACGGCCATCAGCGGCAGTGCCCAACCTGCAGGATGAAGCTCTGGGCCACGCCGATACCCAGGCCGGTCCGGTTCTACGACCTGCGCCACACCCACGCGACCCTGCTCCGGAAGGCCAGGGTGGACCTCGGGACGGTTCAGAAGGCCCTCGGCCACTCCAGCCCGGAGATCACCGCGGGCACCTACGACCACAGCGAGCTGGAGGACGAGCGCGAGACCCTGGAGCGCGTCCTGACGTTCGAGCCGCCCAAGCCGCGACCGCCGAAGCGCGCCCATGGGGCGCATATGGGGCGCGAACTCGGGACCAGAAAGTCGAAGCCCCCGTCGCCTCCGGTTTCCCGGGGAACGACGGGGGCTTCGGTTGTCGGGGCGACTGGATTTGAACCAGCGACCACTTGCACCCCAAGCAAGTGCGCTACCAGGCTGCGCTACGCCCCGTTTGCTGCAGGGAAGCGAGTAGGTAGCACCGCGGAATCCCAGGGTCAACCCGGATCCCGCGGGACGCCGCCGGGGGCCCCGGGGGACCCCCTGGACGGCCCCTAGACCGCGTACCCCGCCGCCCCGGCCGACGCGGCGGCCTCGGGGTCGATGGCCACGTCCACGCAGTAGACCGCCCCGCTGGCGAAGGCCCGCTCCAGCGCCGGCACCAGGTCGTCGGGGTACTCGACGTGCTCCCCCTCGCCGCCGAAGGCCTTCACCACCTCGTCGTAGCGGGTCGGCGCCAGGGTGGTCGCCGGCGCCTTGTCCTCGCCGTACATGGCCCGCTGGGGCACCCGGATCTGCCCCCAGGCGGCGTCGTTGCCGACCACGATCACCATGGGCAGCCCGAAGCGCACGGCGGTCTCGTAGTCGAAGCCGTTGAGCCCGAAGGCCCCGTCGCCCTGCACCACGCAGACCGGCCGGTCGGGGGCGTGGAGCTTGGCGGCGATGGCGAAGGGGGCCCCGACGCCGAGGCAGCCGAGGGGGCCTGGGTCGAGCCAGCGCCCGGGGCCGGAGACCCGGAGCACCTTGGCGGCCACCGCCACCACGTTGCCGCCGTCGCCCACGAAGGTCACGTCGCCCACCCGGCCGGCCACCTCCTCCAGCGCCCGGGCCAGGCGGAAGTGGTGGATGGGCCGCTGCTCGCTCCGCTCGTGCGCGAGCTGGGCCGCCTGCCGCCGCACCTCGGCCTCCCGCAGCGACGCCAGCCAGGCGGGGCTGCCCCAGCGCCCGGCGCCGGCCGCCAGCGCCGCCAGCACGGAGCGCGCGTCGCCCACGATGCCCACGTCGATCGACCGGTTGCGGCCGATCTCGGCGGCGTCGATGTCCACCTGCACCACCCGCGCCCCGGCGGCGAAGGTCGGCTCGGTGCCGTAGCCGAGCCGGAAGTCGAGGGGCGTCCCCACCACCAGCACGGCGTCGGCCTGGCCCAGCGCCTCCTTGCGCGAGAGCTGGAGGAACGAGGGGTGGTCGCTCGGCAGGCAGCCGCGCCCCATGCCGTTCAGGTAGACCGGCGCGCCGGTGGCGTTGGCGAGGGCCCGCAGGTCGTCCCAGGCGCCGTCCCACCAGATCGACGAGCCGGCCAGGATCACCGGCCGCTCGGCGGCGCCGAGGAGGGCCAGGGCCGCCTCCACCTGCGCCGGGTCGCCGGGGGACCGGGCCTCGGTGCGCGAGCGCCCCTGCTGCTCGCACAGGTCGGCGTCGGCGCCGTTGGAGAGCACGTCCCAGGGCAGCTCCAGGAAGACCGGCCCGGGCCGCCCGGCCCGCGCCACCCGGAAGGCCTTGGCCAGGAAGGACGGGATGAGGTCCGGGGTGGGCACGCGGTCGGCCCACTTGGTGATGGGCGCG